>Ga0182027_10012653_pt1 | contig 11837 bp, 10 predicted proteins | sample 712E1DmetaG_FD_121300 | JGI IMG/M metagenome (GOLD analysis project Ga0182027, IMG submission 121300) | Permafrost microbial communities from Stordalen Mire, Sweden - 712E1D metaG (Illumina Assembly) | ecosystem: Environmental > Terrestrial > Soil > Wetlands > Permafrost | place: Sweden...
ATTCGAGCATTCCGGCATAATGGTTCCATTAGCCGCCTGTTTAGCGGGCTAGTTCGGGCAGCCGAAAATAAGGAGGAACGCGGCGAGGACAGCGATGATTGCGAAAGGGCCAAGTGCAAAAACGGCGGAACGTTTTTCCATGTGCTTCTTTCGCATGGCACATTTAAATATCTCGCGCGGCCAAGGCTTTTCATGAGCACTCTTCTCGCCATTTGCCGCAATATCGGCATCGCTTCAGAGCGCACGCTAAAAAAGCTCGGCGAGCGCGGGAAGGAGAAGCTCACCCAGAACGCGGCAGGCCACCGAAGCATCCGGGCTGACCTAGTGCTCGAATCGCTTGTCATCAAATCGCTTTCGAAGAAGGCGGCCCTTCTCGTCACCGAAGAGCGCGGGGAAGTCCCTCTTTGCGGGGAGAATGGCATCGTCGTCTGCGACCCTCTCGATGGCAGCCGCAACTACCGAAATGATGTCCCGGCATACTGCCTCGCCCTTTCATTCAGCAAGACGCGCGCTTACAAGGACACGTTTTTCGCGTATGTGAGAAACCTTTCGGACGGGACAGAATATTGGGCTGACAAATCCGCCGCTTACTGCAACGGAAGGAGAATCCACGCGAGCAAAAACACCGAACTCTTTTCATCGGTGATTTCGATTGACGAGAACAAGCGCCGCGAATGGGGCCAATTCCTCCCGCTTCTAAAGTCCTCGCGCGATTTGCGAAGGACTGGCGCGAACGTGCTTGATTTATGCTACCTTGCGACAGGCGGCCTGGATGCGTTCATCGACATCCGAAACACATCTTCAGTCGTCCACGTTCCGGGCGTATTCATCGCCCAAAAGGCAGGCGCTTATATCACAACCGAAACTGGGGGCCGCTTGTCGCCCTGCCTCGCTATCGAGAACAACATTGCATTCATCGGCGCAGGCAACAGGGCGCTTCACAACAAGATAACGAAGTTGATCAAATGAAACAGCTAGGCTACGCATTATACATGGCGATAATGGCCGTCACCTGCGGCCTCATCCTCCTAACTCCGCTTCTCGCGGAATCAGGCAACCACTTGCTTGCAGACGCACTATATTTCATAGGTGGCACTTCGTGCCATCAGCTCACCGAACGCTCGCTCTGCCTCTTCCATCCGGCAAGCGGATATTCGATTTCCGATTGCGGCGGCCCCACCTATTCCAAGGCAAACACGGTTGAGCAGGACGGCGTGATAGGATACAAGCTCCCTGTCTGCGCGCGGGATGTCGGCATCTATTTCGCGATGCTTCTCGGCGGAATCGCCCTGTTCTTCGTCAAGCGGACGAAAGACACCGAATGGCCGTCCCCGTTCATCCTAATCGCGTTTCTCATCCCGATGGGCATCGACGGCGGGACGCAATTGCTTTCGCTTGAGCTCGCGAACTACGGAATAGTGATTCCAGGAATCGGCGTCCGCGAGAGCACGAATTTCCTGCGCCTTCTGACCGGCTCGCTCGCGGGCTTCGCTGTTGCTTTCTATCTTGTTCCGATGCTGAATCGGCTCATCGAGTCCATAACCCACAGGGCTAATGAAAAAAGGCCCGCCAAAGAAGTCGCAAGAAAAGAAGCAACGAAAGAGCCATATACGCAGCCGCCCACCAAGATGCCGCCAGCCAAGCACCAAACGCGCCACTAAACCAGTTTCAAGAAGTCCGGGAACACCAAACTGAGCGCTTCTCCTAACTCTCCATTTCCAAGCTTTTGCAGTCCGCTGCACATGCAGACGAATTCGCCCCTAATCTCCATAAGTGCATCCCGCAGCTCCGAACCCTCGGGTATCTTTTGCGTCACGTAAAACAATGCGGTCGTTATGAAGTTTGCATTGCGGCCTATGAAAATGTCGCTTCCAGACTCGCCCCACCGCTTCTTGAAGTCAGCCATAGTCGCGTCGTCATTGCACGCAGTGGCGTACTCTTCTTTTGTGGTTTTCATCAGTTCCATCCTTGTGTGTATCCTGCTCTCGCACAATCCGGCGCCTTCGGTTCCGAGCCGTTGCATTGTTTCTCTACCCTGGTCCATCCACTTAAGCGCCCGCTCAGCCAAACGCACCATTTCATCCACAATAAGAAGGACTGCTGTGCGCGAATCCATTGCGCGTTCCATGCTCGCCGTGATTTCTTCGAGGGGCCAGAGCTTGTTAAGCTCCTTCGCAATGCCCTCTAACATGCTGCTCAGGCTCTTGCCCACCGCATCCCATGCGTTCGCTGCTTCTATTGCAGAAGCTATGTCAGCCTTGGCTATTCCCTCATCAACAATAGCTGTCCATCTGTCCGGGCTTATCTTCCCCTCCCACTCCTCGGCGAGGCTCCGGTTCTCCTCAATCAGGGGACCATGCTTTTGGGCTTCTATCTGGAACGAATCGCGAATCAGTGCTGTCCGTTCAGGGAATGGCGTATTCCCGCGCATGATGGTGCCCCGAAGAAGTTCGAACTGGTGCATCCGGCGCATCGCGGTGCTGCGCGTTCGTTCAAGTCTCGCGAGCGAGAGCGCACGCTTTGCGCGGGTTGTTTCCTGATTTGCCAATCCGCCGAGAGGGTTCATCCACATCCGCCTCCGTATGAAGACATTGCAAGAAGGCAGTGCAACTTAGCAACTACTTAGCGACTTGCAGTGTAATTATATGTATATCTGTGTCATGTTCTTTATATGCCTTTGCCGGACAGAAGCCTCTCCGAAACCGTTAAATAGCGCCTTTTCCATATCGTATGCGGAGTGGCGGGTGAGCAATAGACTGTAGCCCTTAAGGGGCAGCAGAGGAAGTTCCGCCCACCGCGAAAGCCATGGTGCTTCAGGCAAAATCCGGAACAGAAACGATACCGGTCGGCGCAGATGAATATGACGAAAGGAGATGCGCAGGATGCGGATGAAACGCGCGGATGCTTAGGCGTTCGCGATGCATTCCGAAAGGAGATGCATGCCGGTGCGTGGCGGTATGTGCGGTGCAAGCCTTTACGGCGCTTAGTCGAATATTGCCTAAAACAGAAGGTGGACTACGTCCTGCCACTCCAACGATCCCTTTTCTTTTAGGAAAAGAAAAGGTCTAGTTGAACCCCAAAAGAAAACTGCTTTTGCTCAGGCAAAGAAGAACAAGACAGCTATTATCAGATACATCGTCACGAGCTGCGCCCCTTCGAACCAGTTGCACTCTGAATCGCTGGCTATCTCGTTAACGATGAGCACGCTCGCGAAGACCGCCAATATCTCGAAGAGGGTGAACGCGAGGTTGATGGGTTTTCCCATGAGAAAGCTCGTGATGACAAGTATCGGCGCGACGAAAAGCGCTATCTGGATGCTGCTCCCAACCGTAACGGAGAGCACAAGGTCTATATCGTTCTTCAGAGATGCCATTATCGCAGTGATATGCTCGGCGGCGTTTCCAACTATGGCGACGATGATTGCGCCTATGAAAAGCTCCGAGAAACCGAGCTGCTGAGCGACAGGCTCGATGCTGCCGACGAATATCTCCGCCATGACGCCTACGAGGACGGTCGAAACAACGAGAACGAGCAGCGCGAAGTTCTTGCTCCACTTCGCTTTCTCAAAGCTATGCTTCCTGAAAAGGTACGAGTGCGTCCTGAACGAGAAGAGCAGGCTAAGGAGATAGATGACTATCAGCAATATCGATACCAGGAGGCTTATTTCTTCGGTCTGCCAGAGCACGAGTTCATGCGACCCGTTCTGCGAAAAGAAGTAGAACGCGGAGGGTATGAGCATGCTCGCGACGGCTATCAGCAGCATGGTCGAATTCACGCCCGCAGCCTTGGCATTGAAGCTCTGCGTCTTGTACCTCGCCCCTCCGACAAGGAAGCTCAATCCGAGCACGAACAGCATGTTCCCTATGATGGAGCCGGTGATGCTCGCCTTCACAAGCTCGAAAAGACCTTGGTTTATCGCGAGGAGCGCGATGATGAGTTCGGTCGCGTTCCCGAACGTCGCGTTCAAAAGGCCTCCTGCGTTGCTGCCCATGTACTTTGCGAGCTCCTCTGTTGCCTCGCCCATCTTTCCAGCGAGAGGTATTAGTGCGAGTATCGAGCTGATGAAGATTAGCATGTTTGGCGCGTGGAGCCATCCGAGCGCTAGAGTTATCGGAACGAAAATGAGGGCCGCTTCTAGCAGTCCGATCTTCATTTTAGGTAACATGTGGCTTCCTTTCGGCGACTCACCTTGTGAACTACCACACCTTAGTTGGCGTGGTTTCTTCTTTCAACGACGAAAACTTTCCTTCATCTCCAGAAGCGTTACTTCCCGTCATTCCGACGGTAGCTCGTTTGAGTATGACTCGCGCAGCATTTATATCTCTGTCGATGGAAAACCCACAGACTGCGCATTTGTGCGTTCTTTCTGAGAGAGCCATCTCGGTTTTTATTCCACAGACGCTACATTCTTTCGTCGTATCTTTTGGATCCACAAATACGACTTTGCACCCAGCACTTTCAGCCTTGTATGCAACCATATTTGCGAACGTACTCCACCCTGCATCGTTTATTGACTTCCCAAAATTCTGTTGTGCCATCTCTTTGGAAGCCAGTTTCTCGAGCGCTATGATGGAATGATTTTGAACAAGTTCACTTGAGAGTTTGTGGAGGAAGTCTCGTCTTGTATTTGCCAATTTTTCATATATCCCTGCAACTTTTAGTCTTGCTCTTTGCCTGTTCTTACTCCATTTCTTTTTCTTTGACAGGTCCCTTTGGGCAAACGCAAGTTTATCTTCATACTTTCTTATGTGCCTTGGATTGCCTATAACCTCACCATTCGAGAGAGTCGCAAAATTCATAAGGCCCAAATCGATGCCGATCCGTCCTCCTCGGGTTTCCTTTTGCGACCTAATCAATTCGTCAACACAAAACATCGCGAACCATTTTCCACTAGGCTCTCTTTTCAAGGTGAGTGTCTTTATGCTCCCGTTTATCTCCCTATGTTTTTTAATTCGGATTTTGCCGAACGGATTCACGTAGAGCCTGTCGTCTAATCTGAAGCCGACACCGTTCTGTGGATAGTGCATGCTCTTCATAAGTTCTAATGATTTGAATCTGGGAAAACCACAGTTCTTTCCCAGTTTTCTCATTGTTAAAACCTTCATAACTGAAGCGTGAATCCGATGTGCAACTTCCTGCTGCGTCTGTGAGAACATGCCATAGTCTTTTGCCATGAGCTGCAGTGTGTTTTTGGTCGGAAAAAAACCAAAGTCAAGGTAGGTCCTTTTACTGTGTTCAAGCAGTTCGTTCCATAGGTTTTTAGCGAGCCGAAGGTGATAACGCATTCGTTTCTCCTGCGTCTTTGAAGGGTAGATGCGAAATCTGTATGTTCTCATAAGTTTATCGATTTTAGTGTATTTAAATGGAAAGTGATAGGGATAGTTTCCAGTGGTTGCTATCGGGATTTGCTACAAACGTTCATACTATGTTGATCCACGTCAAGCGTAACGAACCACGTGTCCCTTCCGGTAGCATTAAAAAAGTTCGAATCGATAATCTAATGGAAGTATTACCAATGCCAAGGTAACTCAGACGTTTGCATGCAACAATTGTATGCTCGCGGAGTAATTTGGTTAGAGTGCCAGACTCATAAGCCAAGCTTTTTGAGTTGTGAGCGCTTCGGCGCGATGATTGAAAATTGCTGGGTGCAATCTGGAAGCCGGGAGTTCAAATCTCCCCCTTGGCACTATTTCTCTGCGCTTAGCCGTGCTTCGTGTTTTTGCACTCTGTGCCGGATATGGACGCCGTTTCCATCTCCATTAGTAAATTTTTCATTCTGCCGCTTACAAACATTTTTATACACCTATAACCTGAACATTCTTCGGTGATATACTTGCGTGGAACTTTCTTGCTATTGGTGTCCTGTCTTCTTGCTGCCGTGCTTCTTTCTGGCTGCACGACCGAACGAGTCGTTGAGAAAATAGTTGAGAGGAACGTCACTGTGAATCAGTATGTCTGTTTCAACGGGAGCACGGTTTCTGATGCCTCGCGCTGCCCATCGCCTACTGCGTCGGATGTTTGCGAGAAGATCCCACTAAGTAGCGATTACTACGCTTTTTCAGTCCGCGACAACTGCTACAACAGTTTCGCATTGTCCTCTGATCCAAGCGTATGCAAAAATATACACGAAACGTCCGCTAGGACCTCATGTTATTCAGATATCGCTAAAAGAGACAAAGATGTCAACGTCTGCGATGCGCTCGGAGGGGATGACAAGTCCACTTGCGTCAGTGCGGTCGCAAGAGATCTTGGTGATGTCAAAATCTGCGAGAAACTATCCGGGTCCCAGAAGGATGACTGCTATTCTTCATTAGCTTCCGGCCTTCAGGATTCTTCCATCTGCGACAAAATAAGTGCAGCCAGCACTAGGGATAACTGCTATTCGAGCGTAGTTTGGTATACAGACGACCCTGCGCTATGTGCAAAAATGCTGAGCCAATACAACAAAGACAGCTGCTATTCTTCGGTCGCGGGCTATACTCATGATAAGAGCCTCTGCGATAAGATAGTCTCATCAACTACCCAGGATAGCTGCAAGTCGTCTTAGTCGAGTCCAAAAATCAGTCGCCGTGTGCGAACTGGATGCCTGGTATTAGGATCTGACCTAGGCACATTTCTCTGCACTTAGCCGTGTCTAGTTTTCTTTACCGGGCACCAGATACCCGAAGAACAGCGCCTTCCCAAGTTCAGTAAGCGCGAAATAACCGACAAGTATAGCCGCTATTATTTCAAGAACCACTGGCGGCAGCGGAACCAAATAGAAAAGTTTTGCGACCGGCTCGAAATATACTATGCCAATTGCTACCGCAGCGGCAGCCGCCGACATTCCGAGCAGTAGTTTTGAAGGCATGCTCTTGAAGAACGGCAAGTGGGTCCTAAGAGAATAGACAATTATCATCTCGGAGAGAATAGACTCGAGAAACCACGCAGTCCGGAATATCGTTGTATCAACTGGCATCACGAAGTATAAGATGCATATGAGTAGTAGATCGAATACTGAGCTGATGAGCCCGAAAAAAAGCATGAACTTGAGTATGAAGTCGTTATTCCATTTCTGCGGCCTGCGCGTGTATACCTTATCGACGTTATCGCTCGAGATGCTCATGAGCGGAATGTCTGACAGCAGATTATTGAGAAGTATCTGTGAGTGCAGAAGCGGTATGAATGGGAGGAAAAGCGAGGATATCGCGACAGTCACCATGTTCCCCGCGTTCGAGCTCATGACATAGAGCAGGTATTTGGTGATGTTCCCGAAAATCGTCCTTCCTTCTGCCGCTCCGTCGCAAACAACTCCTAAGCTCTTCTGAAGCAGTATTATATGCGACGCACCTTTAGCCACATCCGCCGCGGTGTTCACCGATATCCCGACATCCGCAGCCCGTAGCGCAGGCGCATCATTTATCCCATCGCCCATGAAGCCCACTACGTGCCCGTTAGCCCGTAGCGCCTCGACTATCGCCAACTTCTGCTCAGGTGTCACTCGCGCGAACACATCGCATCGCTCCACGGCTTTCGCGAATTCCTCTGTCTTCATCGCCGCGAGCTCGTGCCCTATTATTATGGTTCCGTCCGCAGGAAGGAATCCGACATCGCTGCACAATTTCTTCGCGATGAGCGGGTCGTCGCCTGTGATTATCTTGAGCCTGATGTTGAGCAGTTTCAGCCTCTCGAGCGTCGCCTTGACTGTCTGCTTCGGGGGGTTGCTGAATAGCACGAACCCTATGAACACCAAATCCTTCTCATCATCTTTTGTGTATTCTTTCTTGCCTGCCCTCATCTCCTTATAGGCTACGGCTATAGCGCTCATGCCTTCCTTTACGTGCTCATCCATCATCTGCCTGAGCCTCTTCTGCTCCTTTTTCATGTCAAGCAGCTTTCCCGAGACCTTCACTTTGGTGCACGCTTCGAGCACGGATTCGGGAGCCCCTTTCGTCACTAGTGTGAACTTCTTCCCCTCGCGAACAACAACGCTCATCCTCCTTCTATTATAGTCGAACGGGATGTCCGCGATTTTCGTGAACTGGCTGACGTCAAGCTTCTTCGCAAGCCCTCTCTTCCGTATCGCCACATCTATCGGGTTTCCCTTCACGTGCATCGCCCCGACCGCTGCATTGCAGAGGAACGCGTATTCGAATACGGGATGGCTGTCCCGCGTATCGAAGTCGACGAACTGCTCCATGACAAGCCCCTCTTCAGTGAGCGTGCCTGTCTTGTCGGTGCAGAGCACATCCATGTTCCCCAAATCCTCTATTGCTGCGAGCTTCTTCGTTATCACTTTCTTCTTCGCGAGCCTCAGGCTTCCGCTCGAAAGAGTTATCGTGACTACCGCAGGAAGCGCCTCGGGAGCGATGCCGACGGCGAGAGCGAGCGCGAACAGTGCAGACTCAACAAGCGGATTCTTTCCGTCCGCCGCCCCGTGGTTGAGCAGGTAATTCACTATGAAAACAAACAGCACGAGCGCGAGTATTACCTTTAGCAGCATGTCCCCGAACTTGCGGATGCCTATCTGAAAATCGGACTCGGGCACTTTCGCGCTGAAGACGGACGCCGCCTTTCCGAAGAACGTTTCCTTCCCGGTTGCGACCACTACTCCTTTCGCGAATCCATCTATGACTGTCGTGCCCATGAATATTCCGTTCTTTATCTCCTGGGCAGAAGGTCCGTCTGCTTTCCCCTCTGGTGTTTTCGTCATCTCCCGCGATTCTCCGGTCAGGATGGACTCGTTTACTACTATTCCCTTCGATTCAATGATGCGTATGTCCGCAGGTACTATGTCTCCCAGCCCGCAGAACACGACGTCTCCCGGCACAAGCTCGGTCGCGTCTATCTGCACTTTCTCCCCGCCGCGAAGCGCTATCGCGCGATATGAGAAGTATTTCTTTAGCTCTGCAAGCACGCGCTCGCTTTTGTACTCCTGAAAAAAGCCGAGGATTACGCTGACGCTTATCACAACTATTATTATTGCGGTGTCGAAGACCTCGCCCAACCCTGCTGACACTATAGACGCGGCTATGAGCATGAGGAGAAGCGGGCTCTTTATCTGCGCGATGAGTATGTCGAACCACTCTTTTTTGTCCTTGTCCGGGATGGCGTTCTTTCCGAAGAGCCGAAGCTTCTCGCCCGCCTGCTCCGCGCTCAGCCCGAATTCAGAAGTCCCAACGTCGGCGTAAAGCTCGTTTAGCGTGCACTGCCAGCTTTTTTTTGCATCCACACTAGCCTCTCCCCAGTCTTGTTTTTATTCCTTCACTTCGGTCATCCCTTATGGCGAAACCAACCGCAAAATCCAACTCCAAGCAGCCCCTTATCTCAGTCATCATCCCTGCTTACAACGAGGAGAAGTTCATCGGCGCTTCACTGACCGCTTTGGACAACCAAACCCTCCCGCGGGATGAATTCGAGATTATCGTGGTGGATGCACGGAGCAAGGACAAGACGGTAGCGGTCGCGAGGGTTCTAGCAGACAAGGTCATAACAGAAAAGCACAACAGCATCGGAGGGGCGAGGCTCGACGGTTCGCTCGCTTCCTGCGGGAAAATCATAGCGACCATCGACGCGGATTCCACGCCCCCGTCGCACTGGCTCGAATGCATAAAAGAGAACCTCACTTCCGGCGAGTGGGATGCGTGTTATGGCCCTCAAATGCCGCACACGCATCTTGAGAGCGTGAAATTTTTCACATGGCTCATGAATATCACGGCTGAGATATGCCACCACCTGGGCAGGCCGTATATCAGCGGCTCGAATTCCGCGTTCACGCGTTCGATCTACGACAAGGCTGGGCGGCACGCAAACATATCGATTTGCGAGGATATCGATTTGGGCTGGCGCGTGAAGCGGGTTGGCGGAAGGCTGAAATTCGACCCCAATATGGTAATGGAAGTCTCGGACCGGCGCTTCCGCAAGATGGGCTTCATCAAAACAGTCCTCGAATGGAAGCTCGCCGAGCTGGCGCTGATTTTGAACAAAAAACCTTCCGATTCGTACGCGAGCCAGGAGTACTGATGGACTGTCAATCCGGTCTGCTTCCTGTTGAACCTACAGGTCATCAAGCGTCTTCTTGTAAATCGCTTCGACTTTCTTCGCAGTATGGTCCCAAGTGAAATTCTCAACCACTCTCTTCCTTCCTTCCGCTCCGAGCTTTCTCCTCAGCTTGTCATCGCTTAGAAGCAAGAGAACGTTCTTCGCTATCGCGATAGGGTCTTTCGGCGGAATTATTCTCGCGCAGGAATGGTTCACTATCTCCGTGTTTCCTCCGACATTCGTCGCAACTATTGGTGTTCCTGTCGCAAGCGCCTCGAACAATACGACTGCGCAAGGCTCCCAAAGCGATGGTAGGACGAAAACATCTGCCGCCCTATAATAGAATGGCAGCTCCTTCTCAGGTATCCCACTCACGAAATGGACCGCTTCGCGAACTTTCAGTTTCTTCGCGTACCTTTCGAGCTCTTCCAACAGATTCCCCTTCCCGATTATAGCGAGCTGCGCGTCCTTCTCCTTCTGCCTTACAATCGCGAAGCCGTCGAGCAGATGCTTGAGTCCCTTCTGCTTCACCAGCCGTGCATTCGTCAGTATCAGCGGTTCGTTCGAGATGCCAAGCTTCTTGCGCGCAAACGAGGAATCGACATGCGGATTGAACAATTTCTCATCCACCCCGTTGTGCACGACATCGCACTTGTACTGGAACTTTTTCGGGACCGTGACCTCTTTCGTGTATCTGCTGACTGCCATCATGCGATTTGCTGCTTCCATCACACGCTCCCCGAGAAGCGAATCATACAGCGCCCCTCCGATATCGGTAAGTGGCGATATTCCTTCGGGCTTCGCGTTATGCAGCGTCAAGAAAAGCGGCTTTTTGAGCTTCATCTGTATCGCGCCCAGCGTGTCCGGGTAATACCAGAACCGGTTGTGTATGTGGAAGAGATCCGCATTTCTCTGCTTGAGCAAGTCGCGCACGAAGAACGGGCAAATAGTGTATGGCGGCGGCATGAACGAAGGCAGATTTTCCAAATAGATGGCAGGCGTGCGTATGATGTTTATGCCGAAGAAAGTTGCCTTTTTTGCCTTCGCGTTTGGCAGTTGCGAAGTGAGCACGCTGACATTGTGCTTTTTCGCGAGCCTCTTCCCCACTTCGAGTACATGTTTCTCAGTGCCTCCCTGGTAGGGATAGAAAAGCGGATCGAGCATGCAGATATCGAGCCTTGTGGCCATCATCTTCCCTTCGCCAAAACGCTATTTTAAACTATGCTCGCCAAACACATCCTATGATAGTCGTCACTGGCGGCGCAGGCTTCATAGGGGCGAACCTTGTTGAATATCTTCTCAGCTCAAGTAGATATGAGGGCGAAAAGATTCTTGTTGTCGATAATCTCTCCGCGGGGTTGCTTGACAACATACCTAAAGACCCTCGCGTTTCGTTCGCCAAGCTCGATATCAACAGCCCGCTTCTCGTTAAGAAACTAGAGGGCGCGAAAACGGTTTTCCACTTCGCTGCCGACCCATCTGTTGCGGATAGCATCGAGCCAAAGAAGAGCTTTGATGAGAATGTTAATGGGTCTTTTAACGTGCTTGAAGCGTGCCGCAAGAACAACGTTAAGCAGTTCGTTTTCGCTTCCACCTCTACGGTTTATGGTGAAGCATTAGTGCGGCCGACACCCGAAACATACCCATGCGAGCCGATAAGCAACTATGGGGCAAGCAAGCTCGCATGCGAAGCGTATGTGTCGAGTTTCGCGCATTCTTACGGAATCAAATCAACGATTCTACGGTATGCCAATATCTTCGGCCCGCTATCCAACCATGGCGTTATGCCGGATTTCGCATCGAAGCTGAAGGAAAAT
>Ga0182027_10012654_pt1 | contig 11837 bp, 1 predicted proteins | sample 712E1DmetaG_FD_121300 | JGI IMG/M metagenome (GOLD analysis project Ga0182027, IMG submission 121300) | Permafrost microbial communities from Stordalen Mire, Sweden - 712E1D metaG (Illumina Assembly) | ecosystem: Environmental > Terrestrial > Soil > Wetlands > Permafrost | place: Sweden...
GGACCGTATGACGTGCTGCCGTTCTTCAACGGGCCGATGGGCATTGCGCTGGACAGTTCAAGCACCCATTTGTACATCGCCGACCCGACGAACAACGCCGTCGAGGTGCTGAATTTCGGCGACAATCTGACCACCACTTTCGTCAACACAGCCAACGGCCTCAACCGGCCGGTGGCAGTGGTGGTGGACGCCACCAACAACCTTTTTGTGCTGAACCAGGGCACCGGCGGCAACGGCTCCATTTTGGAGTTCGACCGGTTTGGCAACTTGCTCGCCACGAACGCCACCGGATTGGCCTTGCCCACCGCTCTCACGATGGATGGCTCCGGCAACCTTTTCGTCACGGAACGAAATGGCATGGTGCAGGCATTCAGTTCGGGCGTCTCCAACATGATAGCCACGATTACCAACGCCGGCGTTCGACTCGAGGGCATCGCTCTGTTCGACGACGGCTACATCGCTGTCAGCGACGCTGGCAATCACGTGATCTGGCAGATTAATCCAATTACAGAGACCATCAGCCTGCTGACGGGACAACTCGGGGTGCCGGGCACCACGCTGGGGGCGTCGAATTTCGCCAAACTCAATTGGCCGCGCCACCTTGCCCGGGCGGACGGCAACCGGTTGGTGGCGGCGGATTACGGCAACAACCGGCTGGTGGTGGTGGACCGCGTCGGTTCCATAACCAACGTGCTGAACTCCACCAATTCCCTCGTGTGGTTTGGCCGGCCCGGCGACCCGGTCGGCACCAACAGCACGCGCTGGGTGCCCATGGTGGCACCCGTTGGCGTGGCGGTAGGTGCCGCAGGCACGGTCTATTCCTCGGAAGTTATGTACGACGACATTCGGGGAACCCTCGGCACTGGCCTGGTTCAACCCGGTCCGGCCCCGTATTACGTGCTGCCGTTCTTCAACGGGCCGATGGGCATTGCGCTGGACAGTTCAAGCACCCATTTGTACGTCGCCGACCCGACGAACAACGCCGTCGAGGTGCTGAATTTCGGCGACAACCTGACCACCGCTTTCGTCAACACAGCCAACGGCCTCAACCGGCCGGTGGACGTGGTGGTGGACGGCGCGACCAACCTTTTTGTGCTCAACCAGGGCACTGGCGGCAACGGCTCCATTTTGGAGTTCAACCGGTTTGGCAACCTGCTGGCCACGAACGCCGCCGGGCTGGCCCTGCCCACGGCTTTGACCCTGGACGGCTACGGGAATATATTTGTTGCGGAACAAGGCGGCGCGGTGCAGGTGTTTGTTCCGGGTGTTTCCTCGAACACCATTGTTACGATCACCAACGCGGGGGTTCAACTCCAGGGCATCGCTCTGCTTGACGACGGGGCGATTGCGGTCAGCGACGCTGGCAATCACGTGATCTGGCAAATCAATCCAATAACCAAGGTGGTCAATCTGCTAACGGGGCAGTTGGGCGTGCATGGCGCCACGCTGGGGGCGTCGAATTTCGCCCAACTCTATCAGCCGCGCCATCTGGCCCGGGCGGACGGCAACCGGCTGGTGGCGGCGGATTACGGTAACAACCGGCTGGTGGTGGTGGAACGCTCCGGCACGGTGGGCAGTGTTCTGAATTCCACCAATTCCCAGGTATGGTTTGGCCGGCCGGGCGACCCGGTGGGAACCAGCAGCACGCGCTGGGTGCCCATGGTGTCGCCGGTGGGCGTGGCGATTGGCGCGGCGGGCACGGTCTATTCCTCGGAAGTTATGTACGACGATATCCGGGGGACCCTCGGCACTGGCTTGGTTCAACCTTCGCCCGGACCCTATGACGTGCTGCCGTTCTTCAATGGTCCGATGGGCATTGCGCTGGACAGTTCAAGCACCCATTTGTACGTCGCCGACCTGACGAACAACGCCGTCGAGGTGCTGAATTTCGGCGACAACCTGACCACCACTTTCGTCAACACCACCAACGGCCTCAACCGGCCGGTGGATGTGTTGCTCGACGCCAGCGGCAACCTCTTTGTGCTCAACCAGGGCACCGGCGGCAACGGTTCCATTCTGGAGTATGACCGATTCGGCAATCTGCTCGCCACGAATGTCGCCGGACTGATCATGCCGACCGCTTTCATGATGGATGGCTCCGGCAACCTCTTCGTCACGGAACTAAATGGCATGGTGCAGGCATTTGGTTTAGGCACCTCCAACCTGATCGTCACCATTACCAACACGGGCGTTCAACTCCAGGGCATCGCCCAGTTCGATGACGGTGTCATCGCGGTCAGCGACGCCGGCAATCACGTGGTTTGGCAAATCAATCCGGCGACCAAGGCGGTCAGCCGGCTGACGGGACAAATCAACCAGCCGGGGGGCACCTTTGGCAGCAATAACTTCGCCAACCTCAACCAGCCGCACCATCTGGCCCGGGCGGCGAACAACCTGCTGGTGACGGCGGATTATGGCAACAACCGGCTGGTCGTGGTGGACCGCGTCGGCTCCATAAACAACGCCCTGAACTCCACCAATTCACTCGTGTGGTTCGGCCTGCCCGGCGATCCAGTGGGAACCAACAGCGCGCTCTGGGTGCCGATGAGGTTGCCCGTCGGCGTGGCGCTGGGTGCGGCGGGCGCGGTTTATTCCTCGGAAATCCTATACAACGACATTCGGGAAATCCTCAACACCGGCCTGTTGCAACCCGGGGTTAGCAGTGGAACGAATCCGGGAGTCGTCATTACGGCACCCACGATCACGCCAAACTCCGGCTACTATCCGATGGGCCAAACCATCATCGTCGGCAGCACCTACCCGGTTTATTACACCACCGACGGCAGCGAACCCACCACCAACAGCCCGGTGGTCACCAGCACCAACTACAACCTTTCCATCCGTTGGTTCAATTCGACCAATGACCTGACCGGCCTTCGCGTCAAAGCGTTTTCCGGCACGAACGCCAGCGTGACGGTCAGCGGCCAGCCTGTCAGCACCAACAACATCGGCACTCCGCCAGATATAAACACAAACATTTACGCCGGCATCGGCTCTTACGTCGTCATCCCGGTCGTGGTCAACCTCCGCACCAATGTCCCGGTCCGGTCCTATCAGTTCAACGTCGAAGTCACGGCCAACACAAACAGCGGCGCGCAGATCATTCCGACGAATCTGTTTCAGGCGCTCCCATTCGGGACGAATGATTTTGTCCCGCTAGCGACGGCGGCCCCGGGCAACGGCACGGTAAACAACACTTTCCAGCTTTATACCACCAACGGCGTTACATGCGGATTAGAAGTCACGGCCATTGGCACCGGCGCCAACGTCTCCTTTGAGCACTTTGCCGTCGTCGTGCTGCTGAAGGTGCCGATTCCCAATAATGCCGCCGAAGGCTGGACTTATTCCATCAGCGTGAACAATGCCAGCGCCACCTCGGATGGCGCGCAAACGCCGGTTGCGCTTACGCCGATGCCCCCCGCGACCATTCTCGTCACGAACGTCGCCTACACTGTCGGCGATTCCTCGCCCGGCATCTGGTATGACGCGGGCGGATTTGGCGACGGCAACCTCGACAACGCCGACGTAAACAACGTGTTTTACGCTTCGCTGGGCATCCGTGTCCCCTACCCACGGTGCGATGCCTTTGATGCCATGGATGCCTGGCCCGAAGACGGCCTGGGGCATGTGGGCGGGGATTTAGCCATTACTTACGACGATTGGCAGGTGGTTCTACAGCGGTCGCTGCGGCACGACACGAATAATTGGAAGCGCGCCTGGTCGTCGGGCGGTCGTAGAACCAATTGTGTCACGACCGTGTCGCTCAGTTCGCTCTCCAAGCAACAAACTTCCAGGGCCAAGACGTCCGTTGCCAGCTCATGGCCGTGGTATCGTCAGGCGCTCATTGGCGCCGTGCCCGTCGGCTACGCGCTCGCCAACAGCATCGTGGATGTGCCCGTGTATGTGAAACTGGATAATGGCGTGCCGCTGACCGGCCTGGAGTTTCGCGCCCTAGTCACGCCCGAAGGCGGCGCGCCCGCGCCGAGCCTGGCAACGCAGTTTATTGCAGCGCCCGGCGTGGCCGCCCCAATGACCGCGAGTTTGCGCTCAAGCGAAATCGGTTGCGGCTGGGTGTTGAATGCTTTCAGCTTCGTTCCGCGCAGCAGCAATTTCCTTGGCACGGTGCGCTTTGTCATCCCGAACACCGCGCAGTCCGGCCAAGTTTACACGGTTTCCTTCACCAATGCCTGCGGCGCTCCTGACTTGACCACAGAATATGATTTCGAAACCCGGCGCGCCTCCGTGACCGTGGGAGGACCGGCGGTGGCGCCATCCGTTTGCTCGGACGAGTGGAAGCTCAATTTCTTCGGCAGCTTGACCAACCCGAGTGCGGCCGACCTGGCCGATCCCGATGGCGACGGTGTTCCCAACTGGCTGGAATACCTGGCCGGCACGGATCCGACAGATCCAAGTTCCTGTCTCCAGTTCAGCCAGGCCGGGATGCAGGTGGTCAACGGCCAGCCCCAACTGGCGATCCAGTGGCTGACCGCCCCAGGCAAAGCGTATGAAGTGCAATGGTCCTCCAGCCTGGCTGGCGGCGTCTGGAACGTGCTCGGAACCGTGTCCGGCGACGGCACGATTACCGCTTTCCCGGATACGAACGTCACCAGCGATGCGCGCTTTTACCGCCTGCGCGTGCTGCCGTAAACAGCGAATATTTGGAACGACAATATGCGAATTGGCAACGCTATCGAAACTCGATTATGAAAGCTAAAACTTTACTGGGAATGCTGGCGGCGCTCGCTCTGTTTGCCGCCCACGCCAGCGCGCAGGTAAACGTGACCACTGTGACCACCAACGGCTTGGCCGAACCTTACAATGTTGCCCTGGACGCGGACAACAACTTTTATATCGTTGACAGCGTTTACAACTGCATCGTCAGAGTGGATGCCAACACGCAAGCGGCAACCATCCTGGCGGGCACGGGCATCTCCGGCTCCGGCGGGCAGGGCACCAACGATGGGCCGGCTTATTTGGCGAAATTCCACAGTCCGAAAGGGTTGCTTATGGTCAGCATCAACAGCACCAACCCCCTTCCCGCCAACATGATTGATAGCTTGGTGGTAACGAACGCCGTAACGCTGGGTGTTACCAACTATTTTACCAACTATTTGGCCAACGGACTGGTGGTTGCCGACACGGGGAACAGTTTAATCCGCTACGTCCGGTTGAGCGATGGCTGGGTGACCAGGCTGGCGGGACAGGGGATCGCCGGGTCGGCCATAAACGCCGCGGGGGCCAGCGCCAGGTTCTGGTATCCGGTGGGTCTGACCAGTGACAATCTTGGAAATGTTTACGTTGCCGACACGGGCAACGACACCATTCGCGTCATGAACCTGAATGACCCGGCTTTCGGCGTGACCAATGTGGTTGTCAGCGGGACGACTTTCTACCAGCCGAACGGCATTACCTTTGTCGGCCCCAACCAGCTTTGGGTGGCTGACACCGGCGATAACGCCGTCAAACTGGTCACGTTGACCAGTACCACGACTGGCAGCTTGACGACCTATATGGGAAGCGACAACCCCGGCGACCTCGGCACCAACAATGCAAATTTCGGCGCAGACGCCAGATTCGCATCTCCGCGCGGACTGCTTTGGGTGGATGGCGCCGGTTTGCTAATCGCTGACACGGATAATAATTCCATTCGTTTGGCAACGAACTACTCCAAAACCGGTTACGGCCTGACCAATTATGCCGTCAACACCTACGCCGGAATGCCCGGCCAGAGCGGCTTGTTGGACGGCCCGGCCGCCACGGCAAAGTTCAACTCACCCAACGGAATGGCCTTTGATGTTATGGGCAACGCCTTCCTGGTGGCCGACCGTGCCAACCATGCCTTGCGGCGCATCCAAATTGGCCCGCCCTTGCAGGCCGTTGCCGCGCCCAAGATTGGGTGGGTGGACTACGTGTTTGATCCCAGTCGAGGGTACATCTCCATTCTGCGGATCGGTTCATATTTCGTGTTCAACAACGATGTAACCATTGCGATCCTGCCCGGAGAAACGTCCGTGGAAACGTTTTTCACTTCCGGGCCAACCCCATCCAATCCGCTGGTGGACACCATTCCCAATCCCAGCCGGACGACTGGAAACACCCCAATCGCTTACGAGGACGGCACCTTGCTGGGTCAGGTAGGCCCGACAATTGTGCTGCCCCAGCCGGACGTGACGGTCAAGGCGATCAGCGTCCAAGACCGCCGGCAAAACAGTCCCATCGCCGTGACTGAATTCCAGTTTCGGACGGCAAACCCGATCATTGGCGGCAATAACGCCGCCTATTTCACAGTTACCGACCAAACGACCAATGCAACGATGTATTATACCATTGACGGCACCGACCCGACCAATGTTGCGACCAGAATCCAAGTTCCTACCGTCGGGGCGTTATCCCTTGACGCGAGCGGCAGCGCACTCACGTTCAAAGTTCGCGCTTTCAAAGACAATTACCAGGACAGCTCGACGGTCACCGTGATTTTTTCACCAACCAATTTCGCACCCAACCGCATTTCCTTCGGATTCGAAGGCGGTCAAGAAGCCTCGAGCGCTTTTCAAGCGTCGGCCGGCCAGTTCTTTTATGCGCCGGTCACGTTGAGCATTATTCCAAATGTTCTCATGTACAGCCTGCAATTCAATGTGACTGTTACCAACGGGGTGACCGTCACCGACCCCAACTTTATTCCCGGTCCCGCCGTGCCCGGGGGTGCCGTGGGCTTCCAATCCTTCCTCGAGAAGCCAGACCCGCGGTTTCCAGGCGTTTATATTCGGATCCCGCCCGCCATGTTTCTGGCGCCCCCGTGGGATCCAGAACCCACCCCACCCCCCCCCGGCGGCTCGATTTTTACCGACCCTAACGGGTATTCCGGGTGGTTTGAGGATCTAAGGTTCACCAACAGCACTCTCAACCTGATCGGGGTGGCCTGGCTCGAACGCAAATGGGCTTTGGGAACCAATCTTTACAACTCCATGGCTCAGGATTTGATCGCCTACTCCCAGCCCCACGATACGCTTTTCGTCGAGTCGGGCGGCAAGGTGGTGCTCGGGGGCTATGCCTTCCACATTCCCACCAATGCCGTGGTCGGCCAAACGTACCAAATCCAGATCGGACTGCCTTCCGCCACTTCGGACGGCGTTGGCGCGCCGGGCTCCAGCGTGTTCATTGATGCGCCCGATACACTGACCGCGCGAACGAATTCAGCCATCAACGCGATCAAATACGTGACGATCAGACCGCAAACCTACATTGCGGGCGATTGTGCTCCGTTCCGCTGGTTCAACGCCGGCGATTTTGGCGACGGCATCCTCCGAAACGACGACGTGGAGCAAGTGTTCCAGACAGCCATTTACGGTCTTAATCCTCCCCCGGAAGGCAGTGATTTCTTCGACAGCATGGATTCCTGCTGCGGCACTTATGTGGACCTCGGCCACGGGTATCTGGAGCAAAACACAACGATTACTGACATCAACGCGTTGGAGGCCTTGTTCAACGGCAACGACACGACCATCAACCAAATCGCGTTTGGTGACGGCACCCTGGACGTTTGTGACATCTTTGTCACCTTACGCCGCGCCGTGGATACGAGCCTGAGCCGATTCAGCCGGTTTTGGACCAATGGCGTTCTCGTGGCGGTTGATCCCATGCCATCGAAGGCCAAGGCCCAGGCCGCCTTGCCCAAAGCGAGCGGGGTCTTCCTAACCAATCCGCCATCCGTCAATTTTGCCGGCGCGGATTGCCTGGCCACGGCGGGACAAATCATCTCGATTCCCATCACCGCTCAAATCCACGGAACCTATCCGCTGCGCCTGTTGATGCTCAGTTTGAGTGTGGAACCACTGGACGGGTCGCCGCCCCTGACCAGTCAGGTGCAGTTCACGCCCAATCCAGTGCTCGGCCAACCCTACTACTACCTTTTCCGATCCGCTGGCAACTACAGCGCCATCTGGCTCGACCAGACCATCTCCGGCCTGACCAACAACGCCACGCTCGGCACGTTGACGGTGCAAATTCCGGCGAATGCCACGAGCAGCGCCGCTTACGCGATTCACTTCGACCACGCCTCGGCCTCGCCGAACGGCCTCGCCCCATTCCCGAAAACAGTACTGACGGGCTTGATCACGCTGTCTGACCGCTCTGCCTCTTCGTTCAACGATGGCATTCCCGACTCGTGGCGCCTGCGGCATTTCGGCACCTTGAATAATTTGCTTTCACTGGCAAGTGCTGACGCCGACGGCGACGGCATGAACAACTGGCAGGAATATGTGGCCGGAACGGATCCGATGGATCCCAAATCCTGCCTTCGCCTGGCCTCCGATCTGTTGGCGCCAACCAATCAGATCATCCACTGGCCGAGCGTAGTGAATAAAACTTACGTCGTTGAGTCCGCCACCACGCTTTACGGGCCTGATTGGATTCCGGTTTCGACCAACTCGGGCACCGGCTATGATGTCGAATACCACGACCCCAACCCCGGCGCCGGGTCGCGCTTCTATCGGGTGCGGGTGCTTCCATAATCCCATGCAACCAGGAATGACCTATGAAATTCATCAAAAATCTCTTGCTGCTGGCAGGCTTCGTCTGGTCCGCCCTGGGAGCGTTCGGGGCGCCGGTTGATTCCGTAACCGCCGCCACCGCCGTCAAAGGCTGGCTGCGGTTTGACCAAACACCTTTGGGGAAACCGTTGGGCGACAAGGTCAAAAACGTCGAAACGTTCAGAGATAATGCCGGCGCTCCGTTGTATCACGTGGTCAATCTGGAACCTTCAGGCTTTGTGATTGTGCCGGCGGAAGACCAAGTCGAACCCATTATTGCTTTCGTCGAAAAAGGAAATTTCAACCCGTCCCCGTCCAATCCGCTTGGCGCTTTGATCAGCAGAGATGTGCCTGCCCGGGTGGCCAAAGCGAGGGCACAGGGATCCAACACCCCGGCGCGGCTGGCCAGCCGCAATAAATGGCAAAATTTGCTGCAAAACGCGGCCGGAGGACCGCAACCGAATGGACTTCCCGGAGGTCGGGTTTCAGATGTCCGGATTCAACCCTTCATTCAAACGACTTGGGATCAGAGAAACCTTTGGAGTGGCTTTATCACAAATGACATTTCTTTCTCCGATCTGCTTGCAATCACCACACATTTCGATTCTAGCAACAGCGACAGTGTCACCGTCAACGTTTCGATCACCAATAATAATGATTACCGCATGATTATCACCAACGGGCCCGGATGGCCCGTCCCACATTCGTTTTCGGGCAATGGTGTAACGAGCATTGATATTCACAACGGACCCGACAATACGGTGACCAATTTGATAGTAGTCACAGAAGTATTCGAAATTAAAACCACCAATGAATTCGGCACAATAATCTCCGATCAGTATTTAGCTCCGAGTATAACTGTCACCGATATTGCCAATAGTGTCACCGGCTCGCCCGTCACGCATTTTGTCCCGGCCATAACTGAATGCATTATGGTCGTCAGCGACTTGAAGGCCTGTTATAATTATTTCACTCCGCCATCCGAGCCGAGAAACACGAACAATTATTATTGCGGGTGCGTGGCAACTGCCATGGCGCAATTGATGTATTACTTCCAGTATCCGGCGACAGGTGTCGGGACTGAGTGTTTCACGGTCACCGTGGACGGGAATCCTTTCGCGAAAAATTTGCTCGGAGGCGACTACCTGGGAGGACCCTACAAGTGGAACACTATGCCGCTGCATCCCAACTACTTCTCTCTCACCCAGCCTCAAGCCCAGGCGGTTGGCGCGCTCACCCACGATGCGGGTTTCGCGGTCCATATGCAATATACAATCAACGAGTCCGGAGCATATATGACTGACGCCCAGGCGGCGCTGGTCAGCACGTTCAAATACAACAATGCCATTGAAAATACCGTGTCCAATCTGGACACCGGGTGTTTTGAGTGCAGCTTGTACAACATGATGAATCCCAATCTGGACGCGCGCTTGCCGGTCCTGCTGGGCATCACCGGTGATCCGGGAGGCCATGCAATTGTTGTTGACGGTTATGGGTACAGTTATGGCGCGCTCTACCATCACTTGAACATGGGCTGGAGTGGAGCCTATAATGCCTGGTATTCGCTGCCCATCATTGACATGTATGATGCTGTTACTGGCACTTATTCCTACTTTTGGTATGTCACGGATTGCATTTACAACGTCTATACGAATGGCAGCGGGGAGATTATCAGCGGCCGGGTGCTGGATGCCAACACCGGCCTGCCCATCGCCGGCGCCAGCGTCACCGCCACCAGCACCAACGGCGGCACTTACACCGCGGTCTCGGACGCCAACGGCATTTACGCCCTGACGAAACTGCCCTCCGCCTCCGCTTATACAATCACGGTGACGAACGCGGGCTACTCTCCGGCCAGCAGCAACTACAACACCGGCACGTCCATTGACAACGGCACCAACAGCGGCGACGTCTGGGGCGCTGATTTCTCGCTGGTTCCGGCAGTTGGGCCGCCCTCATTTGCGAGACAACCGGAAAGCCAGACTGTAATGGAAGGAGCGACCGTCACCTTTAGCATGATTCCCCTGGGTCAGTTGCCCTTGAGTTTCCAATGGCTCTTCTATGGGACGAACCTCAACGGAGCGACGAATGCTTCACTCACGTTGATTAATGTGCAAACCGATCAGGCGGGACCGTACTCGGTGCGGGTGACCAATGTGCTTGGTTCGATCACCAGTTCCAACGCCGTGCTGACAGTGATTGTGCCTCCCTTTATTCTGACGCCACCGCAGGACCAGGCGGTTGTCCAGGGTTCCAATGCCACGTTCAGTGTCGTGGCCGGTGGCACGGGGCCGTTTGGTTATCAGTGGCAGTTTGGCGGGGCGAATATTTCCGGAGCCAACGGCAACAACTACACCCGGGTGAATGTGCAACCCGCCGACGCGGGAGATTACGCGGTGGTCGTGTCGAATGTCGGGGGGTCCGTGACCAGCGTGGTGGCCAGGCTGACGGTGCTGGTGCCGCCGTGGATCATCACGCCGCCGCAAAGTCAGGTAGTGAGCGAGGGTTCCAATGCCACGTTCAGTGTCGTGGCCGGCGGCACGCCGCCGTTGATCTACCAGTGGCAGGCTCAACTGACGAATGGCAGCCCGATTTGGTCTGATTTAAGCGATGACACAAACTATAGCGGTTCATGGGCTGAGACCTTGACGGTGAACCGGGCGAGTATGGCCATGGATGGAGAACCGTTTCGCTGTATCGTCACCAACCTGTGGGGCGGCGCCACCAGTTCGCCACCAGCAGTTCTGACCATCATCCCTTTTCCATATCTGACCATCGCCACGTTGGCCGGGCTGGCCTTGAACCCTGGCAGCACTGATGGCACGAACGGCAGCACCGCCCGGCTTGACAGTCCCCGGGGCGTGGCGGTGGACAACCATACCAATGTTTTTGTGGCGGACATGCATAATCACACCATCCGCAAGCTGACGCCGTCGGGGGCGGACTGGGTGGTAAGCACCATTGCCGGGCTGGCCGGGAACCCTGGCAGCGCCGACGGTGCCAATAACAATGCGCGGTTTAACGGTCCTTATGGCGTGGCAGTGGACAGTGGCGGCAATCTCTATGTGGCGGATACGGGCAACTCGACCATCCGCAAGCTGACGCCGGTGGGAACGAACTGGGTGGTGAACACCATTGCCGGGCTGGCCTTGAACCTTGGCAGTGCCGACGGCACCAACAGCGCCGCGCGGTTTCACTATCCCAAAGGCGTGGCGGTGGACAGTGGCGGCAATGTCTATGTGGCGGACCAGGGCAACCATGTCATTCGCAAGCTGACGCCGGTGGGCGCAAGTTGGGTGTCAAGCACCC
>Ga0182027_10012658_pt1 | contig 11834 bp, 13 predicted proteins | sample 712E1DmetaG_FD_121300 | JGI IMG/M metagenome (GOLD analysis project Ga0182027, IMG submission 121300) | Permafrost microbial communities from Stordalen Mire, Sweden - 712E1D metaG (Illumina Assembly) | ecosystem: Environmental > Terrestrial > Soil > Wetlands > Permafrost | place: Sweden...
CGGACCTTGATCATTGTGGACGAGGGTGCATCAGTGCATTATGTTGAAGGCTGTACCGCACCGCAATACACCACCGATTCGTTCCATTCCGGTGTGATAGAAATCATCGTTAAAAAAGGCGCACGCTCCCGATACTCAACGATTCAGAATTGGTCGACCAATGTATATAACCTTGTCACGCAGCGTGCCAAGGTCTACGAGAATGGTTCGCATGAATGGGTGGATGCAAACCTTGGTTCCAAGATCACGATGAAATATCCATCCTGTTATCTGATGGAGTCCGGCGCGCATGGATCCATGCTATCGATGGCATTTGCCGGACCAGGTCAGATCCAGGATGCTGGCGGTAAGATGTACCATTTTGCTCCGAACACGACCAGCAAGGTCACATCCAAGTCCATCAGTAAGGGCGGCGGTAGAGCTTCCTTCCGCGGACTGCTCAAGGTCTATAGAGGTGCAAAAGGCGTAAAGTCAAACACCGTCTGCGATGCGTTGCTGTTAGACCCCAAATCCCGTTCGGATACTTATCCGTCGATCGAGATCGATGAAGATGATGTAACCATCGGGCATGAGGCTTCCGTCAGCAAGGTCGGAGAAGAACAACTTTTCTATCTCATGTCCCGTGGCCTTAGCGAGGAAGAAGCCACTACAATGGTAGTTTCCGGCTTCATTGAACCGCTTGTCAAAGAATTACCGATGGAATACGCGGTTGAGATGAACCGATTGATCCAATTGCAAATGGAAGGCTCAATCGGTTAATAGATCGATGACCAGTAAGATTGAAGATCAAAGAGAAAAACGCATGCAGGAAAAACCAAAAGTAGTTTTTTCAAAGACACGAAGATCCGAGTCTATTGCAAAGGACTTTCCCTTCACCCAGTCCGATATTCCAGCAGCAACCGGGGAGATCGCTGCATACAGAGCGAAAGCCTGGGATGCGTTCAAGAGACAAATCATTCCCGACGTAACGATGGAACCCTGGCGTCGTACCGATCTCCGGTCCATGCCAGTCGAGACATACCGGCTGCCTATTAGGAATGCTTTTAAAGAATTACCCCCAGTCCCGAATGACCTTCTCAAACCACTTGTAGCAGATCAGCATGGCGGGCAAATCGTCCTGTTACCCGGCGGTGCAACAATAGATCTTGACCCGGGGCTCTCAAAAAAAGGTGTCATTTTCACCGATCTAGCAACGGCACAAGAAAAATATCCCGAGACCGTCGCTCGGATATTAGGGCAGACGGTCAATGCGGAAGAAGGTAAATTCGCGGCTTTGGCTGGCGCCCTTGCAGAAAACGGTATCCTGTTATATGTCCCTAAAAATATCAAGGTCGAACAACCGCTTCACAGCATTTTTTGGGGACCTGGCGATGGTTTTGCACACATATCGCACCTGCTCATCCTTGTTGACGAAGGCGCCAGCGTGACTTATGTTCATGAATCCGCATCGCCGGACAATAACAAAGATGCGTTTCACGCAGGTGTTGTTGAAATCAAGGTCATGCAAGGCGCGAGCTTGAAATTTGTTGAACTTCAATCTTGGGGCAGGAATGTCTGGAATTTTACTCATGAACGGATCCGGGTAGAGCGTGAAGGGAGTTTAGATTGGATCTTTGGAGCGATAGGCTCGAAAGTGACAAAAAGCTTTTCAGAACTAGATCTCGCCGGCGAAGGTTCGACCGGCCGCATGTCGGGCTTCTACTTTACCGACGGCATCCAGCACCTCGACCATGATACACAACAAAACCATCTCGCTCCGCATACTACCAGCGATTTGCTATTCAAGGGTGCATTAAAAGATAAGAGTCGTTCCGTATGGCAGGGCATGATCTATGTGGCGAAAGGCGCAGAAAAAACCGATGGTTACCAAGCCAATCGCAACATCATTCTTGATGAAGGAGCCCATGCTGATTCGATCCCTGGATTGGAGATCCTAGCAGATGACGTTCGTTGCACTCATGGTGCCACAGTCGGTAAATTAGAGCAAGAGCCGTTATTTTACCTTCAGTCACGTGGCATACCTCCGAAAGACGCAGAACGACTTGTGGTGGAGGGTTTCTTTGATCCGATCATGCAACGCATCCCATACGAGGGCGTACGAGAAAGGTTCCAACAGGCAATTTTAGAAAAAATGGGGTAGGGCGGCTCGGAAAGAATTTCGATGAAAAAAATAAACGAAGGGAAATAGGTCAGGAACTAAAATGGCAAACAAGACAAAAAAAACCAACACTAAGAAATCTACAAGGGCATCGGCGAAAATCGTCACCCGCCCCATTCGGAATCGTGCAACTGTAATCGTTGCGAAAAGCTCATCGAGGACGGTTGTCAAAGCTCCCCGGAAAACCATTTCCAATATAGGCCTAGGGATCAAGACCAAGATCCGTTCGACGCATGCCGCACGGGTACCGCGTGAGACAAGCTCCAGCTCGGCGGCGCACCGCCAGGCGGTCCGCATGGCGCGGGCTCCGCAGTTCACATACATGAATGCCCCAGGTTTGGAAGATGTTTTTGATGTTGGCAACATGGTCGAGGTCTTCTGTGATCACGAACAATCAGGTGACCGCGTGAGGGGCTGGATCAAAGGCACCGTCGTTCAAGTGGACAATAAGCTGGTTGCAGTGCAATTCCGCTCTAATGTATATCTGACCGATGGTTGGATGGTGCCAGATCGGATCCTTTGGTATTCGTTAACTTCGGATCAAATCCGGTCTGCAACAGGTGGAAAAAAGGGAACCAAAAAGGCCATCCCCGATTATTAGGGATTTTAGAAAATAATAATCAAAAAGAAGACAGGTATGAAAATCAGAGTTGTGAGTAATCACCATGACTTTTGACGTTAATCTCATCCGTCAGGATTTTCCCATTCTCGATCGAGAAATTCGGCCGGGGGTGAAGTTAGTGTATCTCGATTCAACCGCGACATCGCAGAAGCCCGAGGTCGTGATCGAAGCGATGAATACCTTCTACCGACATTCGAATGCTAATATCCATCGTGGGGTTCACACCCTTGCTGAAGAAGCGACTGGCATGTACGAGCAGGCACGCGTAAAAATTGCCAAGTTCATAAATGCTGTTTCCCCGCATCAAGTTATTTACACCCGCAACACCACTGAGTCGGTAAACCTGGTGGCTTACACATGGGGACGCGCAAATTTGAAATCGGGCGATCTGGTGATCCTGACCGAGATGGAACATCACAGCAACCTAGTTCCATGGCACATTTTGGCAGCAGAACGCGGCATCAGGCTTGAATTCATCCCAGTAACAGATGAGGGTTTACTTGACCTTGAAGCTTACCGTTCACTTCTTAAACAAGACCCGAAGCTTGTTTCCTTTACACACATGTCAAACGTTCTGGGTACAATCACACCTGCAGGTGAGATCATCAAGCTGGCTCATGACGCTGGCGCAATTACAGTCCTGGACGCTGCTCAGTCTGTCCCTCATGTTGGCGTGGATGTCCAGGCTCTTGATATTGATTTTATGGCTTTTTCAGCACATAAAATGTGCGGTCCGACCGGTATCGGTGCCTTATATGGTAAGGCCAAAATACTAGAGGCAATGCCCCCGTTTTTGGGCGGTGGTGACATGATCAAGGAAGTTAAATTAAGATCCTTCCGTCCAAACGAGGTACCTTACAAGTTTGAAGCCGGTACACCCGCAATCGCCGAATCGGTCGGGTTTGGTGCCGCGGTTGATTACCTTTCATCCATCGGTATGGACGAAATTGCCAGCCATGAGCATGAAATCATTGAATACGCATTAGAACGGTTAGAAGAAGTCCCAGGGCTAAAAGTCTTTGGCCCATCTTCTTCCAAGAAGGGAGGCGTGGCAGCGTTCACATTTGATGGCATCCATCCTCATGACGTTGCACAAATACTCGATCGGGATGGCATAGCTGTCCGTGCCGGGCATCATTGCGCACAGCCTCTACATGAAAAATTTGGTATACCTGCAACCACGCGTGCCAGCTTTTATCTATATTCAACCAGGGAAGAAGTAGACGCTTTGGTCAACGGCCTCTATCATGTCAAAAAGGTGTTCAGTTGACCTTCTTACAATAGACCTTATTCTCGGCATTCTTATATATCCGGAGGTTTTGGACTCCGAGGGAGCACTATGGACGATCTCTACCGTGAAGTCATCATCGAACATTATAAAAATCCCACCTATCGAGGAAGATTAAATCCATACGATATTTCATTCGAAGACAGTAATCCTCTGTGCGGCGATCACATTGTAATTGATCTTAAAGTGGACGAAAATAAACATGTGACGGAAGCCCGCTTTGACGGACACGGTTGTGCCATATCCCAGGCATCTGCCGACTTGCTCTTAGAATCAATTATTGGCAAATCAATCGATGAGGTCAAGGCCCTTAATAAACAAACCATCCTTGACCTGCTTGGAATTGATCTCGGCCCCGTCCGTTTAAAATGTGCACTACTTTCTCTGAAGGTATTAAAGGCGGGCATTTATGGACTGGGCGAAGCCAGCGATGAATTGGTTGATTAGGCATGTTTAATTACAACACAGTTGATGAATCCGAGGTCGAATTTCTTGAAATTGCACCCTCCAGTGAATTACCTGACGGAGAGAGATTATTCGTGGAAATCGGCAGTAAACCGATCGTGATCTTTAAAATTGCAAACCAGTATTTCTCAATCGCCGATGTCTGCTCGCATGATGATGGGCCGGTGGGTGAGGGAAAATTAGAAGGATATAGCATCACCTGCCCGAGACATGGAGCCCAATTCGATGTGCGAACGGGAAAAGTCATCCAGATGCCGGCGGTGGTCGATATTCCGGCTTATCCCGTGAGGGTGATTGAAGGGATGATATACCTAGGCCTTCCAAAAGAATAAATAAGGCGACCTATGCGAGTCGCCCTTATTTTTTTATGTGGCTCAGACTGCAAGTTCCTTAATCGCCACTCGGTGACCTTCTACAATGAATTAATGCGTTATGACCATATTCGGCATCTCATTTTACCAATCGCCGGCATAAGCAACACTATAAGGTTCGGTTATGTATTCAATCCGGTTACGGCGTAATTCGACAAATTGACGGAGGGCGAGGTTGTCGTGCGCAACCCAGGAGGCGAACATTTCGCCCGCCGATAAAGTACCGAATTCGGAGGTGTACGTCAAATCCCAATTAGAATTAGACTGACCCTTCAACCAGTCCAATGATCTACTTCGTTCTGCGAAGAATTTCTCTTTCATCTCCCTGAAATCCTGTTCGTTATATTTTCGAGCAATAACCCAAGCAGCCGGGTCAATTTGGTGCCATTTCTCATCCTGGCGGTTTAAAATAAAATCCAGATGCTCCCTGAAGTCCTCCCGTTCTTCATCGTAAAGATGGCAGAGCGTTTCAAGAATGGACCATGATACCTCGTCGGGTTTAACCCGGGCTTCTTCCTGCGTTAAACCAGCAAGAAAGGTGAGGATCATATCGGTACTGTTGACGAGCTCAAGATAAAGAGTCTCGAATTTCATTCCGCCTCACTCTATTCGCAAATCTCAAACTTTCCAACAATGCGTAGAATATCAAAACCCTCCGCAAAAGGTATTTCTGCGAGGGCACCATGACGAACGGAGATCGAGCGAGTCAATTCGCTGTTAAAATAATATTTATCCCGATATGTTTCATATTGGGATAATGCTTTAATTTTTGCGTTGACATCATCTTCTGTCACCTCCACTAGAAAATCTGGAAAGAAGCCATAAGAAGAGCGGACCACATCGAACCCAAGGACGGTTATGCCGCGGAATGCCCGGAGGGATTCTTCAGTCATCGTATTGTGGTCCTGGTGGACATCCTGTCGGCTGTGTACGAATATGATGTCTGGTTGGAATTCTTCACGTAATTTCAAGAAGTATTCCAGAATATTCTGGCGGGCGTCAGGAAAAATTCTGGTTGTGAATTGCCCAAAGGTCGCGTTTTCGCGCGGCACACCCAAGATCGTCATGCTTTTATAGTGTTCATCCACCACATTTTTCAACACGGGGTTCTGCTGATTATCAGAGAGAGTGACACAGCGCAATTGACTTATCATTGCTATATGATGAATCAACGCTCCGCAACCCAGTTCAATGTCATCCGGATGTGCGCCAAGGAAAAGAACGCGTTTGCCGTAGAAAATCATGACCTTATTTGGTAGCCAAAATCCCGCCGACGACCTTTGTCATAACCAATTTCCCTTCACGTTCATACCACTTGCTGGCAACTTTTTCAATGGACTTAATCAGCGCCTCATATTCTTCTCTGCCATTGAACATGGACGTCCACAGCCTGCGGTCCTCGGACAGGGAAGCGCGGGTGTAATCCATAAACGGTTCGACAGAAGGGAAAGTGATGGGGTTTTCGAAGGTCAGTAATTCGGTCTTGGAAAATAGCCTTTCAATTGTCTTGTAAATGTCACCTTTGAAGCGCGAGGAGCCCGGCATGGGGGGAATTGGCCGATTTGTTGCCGCTTTAATAATATCGTAGAACATCTTTTTATTCTCAGGCAAGGGTCCAGTCACGAATAACCGTCCACCTGGCTTCAATACGCGTCTGGCCTCACCGAAAGTAAAATCCAAATCAGAGGCGTAATAAATCGCGAAAGCGCTCGACAGCAGGTTGAAAGTATCGTCTGCAAATTCAAAGGGTTTATTGAAATCCAGAAATTGATAAACGATTTTATCGCCACGCTCGATGTTTTTTGCACGGGCTTTTTCCAGCAACTCGTCAGAAAAATCACCCCCGATAATCTCCGCCTTGCGTTTCGTAAAATCGCTATATAAGAAACACTGTTTGCCTGCACCGCAACCCACATCGAGTATTTTCATACCGGGTTTGGGCCGAAGTACCTCGGTTGTCCAGCGGTCTATATCTTTCGCGCCATATTTCTCATGAATGTCAATACGCGTCAATAAATCCTTGGTGTTTTCTTGATAATTAATTTCCATCAGTACCTCTCGAATGTTTTGGCAGGGCTAATATACCACATAGGAATCAAAATCGCCGGATCTAATGATCCGGCGATTTTTTCCATCCCTGCTAGTTTGCAAGCAGAGTTTGAACCTGGTTTTGAATTGCTTCACAAACGCGGGGGAGCGCGAGCTCAACCGTTTTGCTCAACCCAATGCCCATTTGCATTTGCTCGACTTCGATGCCAATCAATTGGATTGGTATCATCTGACGGCCAGGATTCAGCATTCGATCCAAGCGGAGCGTTTCAGCAACACCCCAACCATGGGCAGATTTCGCATCGGACGTAAAAGCGGCGAGCTGCTCCTGGTGCAATGTGTGAATTGTTCCCGGACTTGAATAACTTTCGACTGCATCCACAAGAATAGCAGCATCTGACCCATCGAGCAAGTCAAGAAGGGCCAACCCGGGTAACTCACTAACATCGACCTGGATATCGGATCGGTTCGCGGTTTCGGGATAATTTTCCTGCCAATGGCAAACAGCTATCACTCCAACGCCGTCGTCACCACGGAGGCTCTGGCCGATGCCGATCACGGCGATCTTCATCCTTAACCCACCTCTTCTATTTTTAATTTCAAGAAGTGAGTAGCGCATGAGATGCAAGGATCATATGCCCGCACCAGGTGTTCTGCCGTGAGCGTAGCTTCAGCTTCCGGCATCTTCACGATCTTGGGAGCCATCGCCAGGAGGTCGGCTTCGATACGTGGTAGATTTTGTGCAGTGGGCGGCGTGATCTTAGCAAATTTAACCAGACCGTTCTCATCAATTTTGTAGCGATGATATAAAAGGCCGCGCGGTGCTTCGGTAGCACCTGCACCTTCACCGGCCTTTAGTTTCAATTCGACATGCGCAGGGCCTACCGGCTTGTAGCTTTTGACGAGCTGGATCGCTTCTTCATAGAAGTCAACCAATTCTATAGCGCGAGCAATCAGCGATTTATAGGGGTTTTTGATGGGTAATTTCAGCTTGGCATCTTTCAGCGCTTTTTTGGCGGCAGGCAGTAATTGCTCATGATTTAAGTTTATGCGGGACAGTGGTCCAACGAGATAGGTATTCCCGTCAATTGTTCGGCCGTGTAATGCATTCGAGCGCTTTACATGTTCTTCGATGTACCCTTTTTCGTAATCCGCGATGGCCAGCTTACGACCCTTCGATGACCAGATCTCGCCTTCGATCACACCATACTCATCCGGATGGTGCAGAGCAACAAACTCGTAGTCAATCTCAAGTTCGGGATAAGGAAGTGTCACAGCCCATTTGACGCAATCAATTGCGGTCTGCAGACCCCATTCCAAATCTGGAAGCAGAGCTTGGATTGGAGCGGCCTCGGGCCAACTATAGAAACCGCCGATGCAGACGTTCACCGGATGAACCGAACGTCCACCGATGGCTTTCAATATCTGATTACCGATCTTCTTTAATCGCAAGGCATTCTTAACCACGTCAGGTGCGATCGCAGCAAGTTCAAACGCCGAGTCTTTTCCGAACAAATCGGGTGCTTGCAGCATATATATGTGCAATGCGTGACTTTCGATATATTCACCGCAGTACATCAAGCGCCGAAGAGTCCGCGCATCGGGGCTAATTTTAATGTCGAGTGCATTTTCAATCGCATAAGCCGAACTCATTTGATAAGCGACCGGGCAAATACCGCAGATACGAGCCGTAATATCAGGTACTTCCTGAATAAAACGATCGCGTAAAAAGCCTTCGAAAAATCGAGGAGGCTCGTAAATATCCAAGCGGACCTCAACCGCCTTGCCATCTTGAAGACCGATGTACAAACCGCCTTCACCTTCCACCCGGGCCAAAGCCGGGACTTCAATCGTCTTCATTTTATCTCCTTCGGAGTGGACGAAATGGCATCAGCTGTTTTACGGAAATCCGGTGCGTAACCACTTATCCCACGGAACAAGCGGTAAGCTTCACCGGGATAACGTTCCAATTTTTGATTAATCACGGATAAGGATTCAAAGTTCATTTGGTGGGCAGGACCAAAACATCCGTAACAACCGCGTCCGCAAGCCGGGCACAAAGCACCGCAACCGGCAACGGTGCCCGGGCCAAGGCAGGGAATGCCTTTATCAACAAGTACACAGATTGTGCCACGGCGTTTGCATTCCAAACAAACAGGATAACTTGGCAAGTTTGGTTTTCGATTGTTAAGCAATGAAACAATGACCTCAATTACCTGAGCTTTGTTGACCGGACAACCCCATAACTCCATGTCTACCGTGACATATTCGGACATCGGTTTCGAGGTCTTTAAAAAATGCAAATATTCGGGATGATCATAAACAATCTTGGCGTAATCATCTGCATCGGCAAAATTCCGTAATGCCTGAATGCCGCCCGCAGTAGCGCATGTACCAAGAGCTATTAATATCTTAGCTTGGCTTCGAATTTCCTTTATTCGCTCGACTTCATGTTCAGTGGTGACGGAGCCTTCGACAAGGGCAATGTCGTAGGGTCCGGGTTGTGAAGCACGGGTCGCTTCAAGGAAGAAAGCGATCTCAACTGCATTCGCCAAGTCGAGCAGCTCATCTTCCATATTCAATAGCGAAAGCTGGCAGCCATCACACGATGAAAATTTATAAACAGCGACTGTTGGTTTTGAGGCAGGCATTAGAACTCCTCCACATTGAAGAAGGGCTGCAACGCGTCAAACCGGAAGACAGGCCCATCTTTGCAAATAAAATAGGGTCCCAACTGGCAGTGTCCACATGAACCCTGCCCGCATTTCATGTTCCGCTCCAGTGAAACAAAAATATTATCGACTGGGATGCGGCGAGCCAGAGCCTCATAGATCACGAAGCGGATCATGATCTCGGGACCGCAAGTCAGTATGGCGGTTTTGTGAGGATCCATCCGGAATTGGTAAAACCACATTGGCACAACACCGACGCGTCCGGACCAGTTTGCATCGCCGCGATCGACAGTAACTTCAATATCGATCCCTGCTTTTCGCCAGGCTTCATATTCGTCTGTGTACATAAGGTCGTCAGGAACGCGAGCTCCATACAATACCGTGACCTTGCCGTACTTCTCGCGATTTCGAATTATGTGGTAAATAGCCGGTCGCAGGGGTGGAAGGCCGATACCCCCGCACGCGATAAATATATCCTTTCCTTCCAATTCTTTCATCGGCCAACTAGTGCCGAACGGACCGCGCAAGCCCAAAACATCCCCCACCTTTAGACGACTCACCGCGTGGGTTACATTTCCGGCGAACCGTATCGTATGCCCAAGTGTGGCATGATCGATCGGGTCAGAACTAATTGAAATAGCGGCTTCTCCGAAACCTGGAATGTAAACCATATTGAATTGACCAGGTAAGAAAGTATAAGTACTTTGAATAACCCGATCGGCGAATTTAAACCAGTAAGTTGAAACGCCCTTTATTTCGGTGGTGATAGCGGTCACCTCTGCCCAACATGGTTCAAGAAGGTGATCTGGATGGATTGCGGCTGGTCTTATTAATTGTGGCGTGGTCATTTTTGTGTTTCCTTCCGAAGAGCGGAAATTTCCCTGGTCAAGTCAATTTCAGCTGGACACCAAGTGATACAGCGACCACAGCCTACACAACCGAAAGTACCGTATTGCTGTTTCCAAGTTCCCATTTTGTGGGATAACCATTGGCGGTAGCGTGAACTAATAGTGGGTCGAGTATTACCACCTGCTTGATAGGAGTATCCCGGGTTGAAACAAGAGTCCCAGACACGTTCACGGTGAGTCTCTGAGCCGCTTAAATTCATTTGATCCAAAGTGTCCCAGCAAAAACAAGTTGGGCAAACTTGGGTGCAGTTGGTGCAACTTAAACAACGTTTGGCAATTTCCTGCCAGTAAGGATTATCAAGATTGTTTAAAATCATTTCAGGAAGATCATCGGTATTAAGAGACCGACCCATATCTTGAGAAGCGTGTTCGATACCCCGCTCCGCGTTATTTAATAGAAAGGCACTGGCCAGTTCAAAGGGAATGTCTGCCAAGATATCGCGAGCTAATTCGGAACCGATCGTCAACAGGAAAACATCATCAAGTTCAGTGATGGAAATATCGAAGCCTTCCTTAACACGCGGTCCGGTTTCCATGGAGGCACAAAAGCAAGTACCGGCCGGATGCAAACAGTTAACTGCAAGAATAAAGACCTTCTGCCGCCGGGCGCGATACACGGGATCATTGAAATCCTCACGCAAAAAAGCCTTATCCTGTATTTGTATAGCCGCCATTTCACAAGCACGAACCCCGATGAAAGCATAACTGAGCTTATCCTGGGGTGGAGTGAGCATTTCCCAGTTCTTTCCCTTCTTCTGCAGTGCGAACAAGTCGACCCGTGGTGGAAATAGAAATTGTTTCCAGGATTGTGCGCCGGGGATGATATCAAAATATCGATTGTGTCCGGTATGGACGAGTCGAAAACGCCCTGCATCCTGTTCGGTGATATATCCTTGTGGAAGTTGATCGAGAGTTTCGATGTGCTCATATACTAGAGTATCATTTTTAACACGAGGGCCTAGAGTTTGATAGCCGGCTTCTCGCAAATGAATTAATATAGTATCGAAGGTGCTTTTTTGGATGGAAATTGTGCTCCCGATCTCTGGTCGCTGATTATTAGACATTTTTTGTCTCCGGGTTAGCAAACATATCTAATAACTGTAGGCGTGTGACCAGCAGGCGGCCGGCAACGACATTCGCCAAGCGGCGCATAACCAAGTACCCGAGGTCGTGGTCTTCGTCGCAGGCCTGGCGTAATTTCTCAGCATTAATGCAAACGATCAGGCCATCCACTACAGCTGTCGCACCAGCAGTACGCTGTCGAATTGTTGGTGTGACACTCGACCATCCAAAAACCTCCC
>Ga0182027_10012659_pt1 | contig 11833 bp, 11 predicted proteins | sample 712E1DmetaG_FD_121300 | JGI IMG/M metagenome (GOLD analysis project Ga0182027, IMG submission 121300) | Permafrost microbial communities from Stordalen Mire, Sweden - 712E1D metaG (Illumina Assembly) | ecosystem: Environmental > Terrestrial > Soil > Wetlands > Permafrost | place: Sweden...
AAGGCCACCCTTCGATTGCTGGAGGAACGACTGCACAAGCCGGCTCGGAACTCGGATTTCGAGGAGTTTTTCGGAACATGGTCGGGTGCGGAGGCCGATGCGTTCAACACGGCCCTAGGCGGGATGCGTCAGGTGGATCCCGCGGACTGGGAGGCGGCCGGGTGAACGTATTGCTCGACACGTCGGCCTACTCGGCGCTCCAGCGCGGCGACCAATCCGTGCTCGAAGTGATGCGCCGCTCTGAGACCGTTGCCGTGTCAGCCGTCGTGTTAGGTGAGTTGTACAGCGGATTCCGGGCCGGAAGCCGCTGGGCGGAGAACACGGCACAGTTGACGCGATTTCTGAGCAAGCCGTCCGTCCGCGTCTTGAGCGTGACCGAAGAAACCGCGCTGCGGTACGCGGAGGTGGACGTCTATCTGCGGAAGAATGGGCGGCGTATTCCGCGTAACGATGTCTGGATCGCCGCCGCTGCGCTGGAGCACGGGCTGCAGCTCCTTACGCTGGATACCCGCTTTCGCGAGATTCCGCTGCTGCTGATTGAGCCGTGAGTTCCCGGAGGGTAGCCGACGCCCCGAGATTCTGTGTTGTAGTCGTTCGAATCGATGTGCTGACCCGATATCAGGTCACACAACTGGCCCAGCGTTTTCGATTGCCATCCCGCCTTCATCCCCGCTCCCCAATCCACTCCATCAACTTCTGCTGCAACTCGTCTTTGCTGGGCAGGTAGAGTTGATACTCGCGCGCGTGGATTTTGGCGTCCTTGGGCAGGGTGATCTCCACCATCGCCTGGTTCTTCCGCTTGCAGAGCACGATGCCGATGGTGGGATTCTCCTCGCCGGTCTTGACGAAGCGGTCGAAGTAGTTGACGTACATCTGCATCTGGCCCAGGTCCTGATGGGCGACCTTACCGAGTTTCAGATCGAGCAGCACGTAGCAGCGCAGCAGGCGGTTATAGAAGACCAGGTCCACGAAGAAGTGCTCTTCGTCGAAGGTGAATCGCCTCTGGCGCGCCTCGAAGAGGAAGCCTTTGCCCAGTTCGAGCAGGAAACGCTCGATCTGGCCGATGATGGCGGATTCCAGGTCGGACTCGGAATACTGGCTGCGCTCGTCCAGGCCGAGGAACTCGAGGACCAGGGGCTCTTTGAGCAGGTCGCTCGCCTGCGCCACGGTTTGGCCTTCCCGGGCGAGGCGGCGGATGCCGTCTTTGTCGCGGCTGAGGGCCAGGCGCTCATAGAGGCCGGAGTCGAACTGGCGACGGAGTTCGCGCACGGTCCAGTTCTGCGCGCCGGCTTCTATCTCATAGAAACTAAGCTCGTTGGGGTCCTTGATGCGGAGGAGGAAGACGTAGTGGGACCAGCCGAGGGTGAATGGGCGGGGCGGTTCCGGTGCGGATTTTCCAGTCAATGCCTGGAGAATTCCCAATTCGTCAGTCGCTGACTGACGAATTGCCGGGGCGTTGAATTGGCCAGTCATTGACTGGCCAATTGCGGGGGCGTTGAATTGGCCAGACACTGTCTGGCCAATTCGGTTCTGGTTCTGTAAGTAGAACTGCCGCATGGACTTAAGGTTGGAGAGGGAGAACCCTTTCCCAAACTCGCCTGTCAGCCGCTCTGCCAGGGCACGGACGATCTCTTCTCCATAAGCGGCCCGATCCTTGCCGCGCAATTCCTCCTCCACGATGCGCCGGCCGATCTCGAAATTGGTATGGACCTGAACCAGGTCCACGCCGCGCGCCACGGTGGTGCGGGCGTCGGCGATCAACTCGCGGATGCCGTCAACGAACTGGGGTGCGATCTTCACAGCAGCCTCCGGATGGTACGCAGCACCTCCGAGCTTTCGGCGTCCAGCGCGGCGATTTCGTCCATCGGGTCCTTGATGCGGAGGAGGAAGACGTAGTGGGTCCAGCTCAGGGTGAAGGGGCGGGGGACGGGGTTTCCAGATTCGCCAGGCAGCGACTGGCGAATCCCCAATTGGTCAGTCGGTGACTGACGAATTGCCGGGGCATCAAATTGCCTAGTCAGTGGCTGGGCAATTGGCGGAGCCCCCAATTGCCCAGCCATTGACTGGGCAATCTGGGGATCCCGATCGGAATACGCCAGGTAGAACCGGCGCATGTATTCGATATTACTCTTCGAGAAACCGCTTCCAAACTCGCCCGTCAGGTGGTCCGCCAGGGCACGGATTACCTCTTCTCCATAAGCGGCCCGGTCCTCTCCCCGCTGCTCCTCCTCGACGATGCGCCGGCCAATCTCGAAATTGGTATGGACCTGAACCAGGTCCACGCCGCGCGCCACGGCGGTGCGGGCGCCGGCGATCAACTCGCGGATGCCTTCAACGAACTGGGGCGCGATCTTCACAGCAGCCTCCGGATGGTACGCAGCACCTCCGCGCTTTCGGCATCCAGCGCGGCGATTTCGTCCAGGATCTCCTCGGGGCTACGGTGGACCACCGCCTCGCCGCCGTTCGGGTTCTTCACGGAGAGGTCGAAGGTCGCCGGGTCGAAGGTCTGCGCGTCCACGGTCCAGGACTTGGGCGAATCGGCGCGCGTATGCTGCAACTGGACGAACTCGGCGATATCGTCGTCGTTGAGCGGGTTGGTCTTGCCCAGGTTGCGGCCGGGATCGAGCTGGTAGTACCAAATCCTGCGCGTCTTCGTGCCCTTTTCGAAGAACAGCACCACGGTCTTCACGCCCGCGCCCTGGAAGGTGCCGCCGGGGCAATCGAGCACGGTGTGCAGAGTGCAGCTTTCCAGCAGCAGCTTGCGCAGGCTCACGGAAGCGTTGTCGGTGTTGGAGAGGAAGGTGTTCTTGATGACCACGCCGCCGCGGCCGCCCGCCTTCAACATCTTGATGAAGTGCTGGAGGAAAAGGAACGCCGTCTCGCCGGTGCGTATGGGGAAGTTCTGCTGCACCTCCTTCCGCTCCTTGCCGCCGAAGGGCGGATTGGCCAGAACGATATCGAAGCGGTCCTTTTCCTGAATGTCGGCGAGGTTCTCGGTGAGGGTGTTGGTGTGAATGATATTCGGCGCGTCGATGCCATGCAGGATCATGTTCATGATGCCGATGACATAGGCGAGCGACTTCTTCTCCTTGCCGGTGAACGCGCGGGTCTGGAGGGTTTGCAGACCCTTGGTGGTGAGGCCGGGCGCGGCCTTCATGAAATCGAACGACTCGCACAGGAAGCCCGCCGAGCCGCAGGCGCCATCGTAAACGCGCTCGCCGATTTTGGGATGCACCACTCGCACCATAGCGCGGATGAGCGGGCGCGGGGTGTAGTACTCGCCGCCGTTGCGCCCGGCGTTGCCCATGTTGCGGATCTTGGCTTCGTAGAGGTGCGATAGCTCGTGCTTCTCGGTCTGCGAGCGGAAGCGCAGTTCGTCGATATGGTCGATGATCTCGCGCAGGTTGTAGCCGCTGGAGATCTTGTTCTTGATCTCGCCGAAGATCTCGCCGATCTTATATTCGATGGTGTTGGGCCCGGTGGCCTTCAGCTTGAAGCCGTGCAGGTAGGGGAAGAGCTTCAGGTTGACGAAGTCGCGAAGGTCGTCGCCGGCCATGGCGCGGTTGTGGTCGATCTGGCGGTCCTTGCCTTTGGGCGCGGCCCATTCTTCCCAGCGGTAGGGCCTTTCGAGAATGAAGGCGTGCTTCTGGCCATCGAGGGCGGCTTCGTCGGCTTTGTCCTGCTCCAGGCCGTCGAGGTATTTCAGGAAGAGGAGCCAGGAGGTCTGCTCAGTGTAGTCCAGTTCAGTGGTGCAGCCGGCCTCTTTCCAGAGGACATCGTCGATGTTCTTGAAGGCCTGTTCAAACATAGAGTGGGCGTTCTTGCGCTAGAGATCCGGACGCGAAACATCAACGGTACCAAACGGTGTCCATCGCCGGGCGCACTGGGGGGGCCAGCCGGGAAATACGACGAGATTTGGGTCGGGACGGGTAAGATGGCACGCCGCAACTCGGACGGGCGAGACGCAGCGGACCGCCACGCGGCTCCTGGATGCGGCGCGCCGGCAACGCAGCGCCAACCGGACATCGCCAACCGGGCGGCGGGTGAGCGCGCGCCATGCTGCTATAATCACACGTGCCTGATGGGCGACTCCAATAACCTCACCTCCAACGGCGCAATCAAGCGCGACCTTTTCCTGGTAAGCCTGCTGTTCCTGTTCCTGGAACTGGCCTTCATACGCTGGCTCCCGGCGGAGGTGCTGTTCCTGACGTTCTTCACCAATACCATTCTGCTGGCCTGTTTCCTGGGGCTCTCGCTGGGCTGCCTGGCGGCGCGCCACAAACGCAACTACCTGGCGCTGACGCCGGTGCTGGTGCTGGTGGCGTTGGTGGCGGGCGGCGCCATGGAGTCGCTGCGCGTGGCGTTGCAGGACATCCTCGACGTGGGCAAGAACGACGCCTCGCCGCAGATGGTCTACTTCGGCACCGAATTCCACGTCCACGACGTGGCTAAGTTCGTGGTGCCGATGGAAGCCGTGGCGGGAGTGTTTTTCGTGCTGGTGGCGGCGGCCATGATCGGGCCGGCGCAGGTGATGGGCCGGCGCTTTGCGGCGCTGAAGAGCCCGGTGGAAGCCTACATCGTGAATATCGGCGGCAGCCTCGTGGGCGTGCTGTTGTTCAGCTTCTGCTCGGAGTGGCTGACGCCGGTGGGGTGGTTCGGCCTGGGGGCGGCGGGGCTGGTCTATTTCCTATGGCGCGAGACTCCCCGGAAGTGGTGGGCCATCGCGGCGGCCATCGCGGCGCCGCTACTGCTGGCCCTGCCGCGGCACGGACCGGCGCAGGAAAGCTGGTCGCCCTATTACCGCATCGACTACTCGCCCAAGGACCGTTCCATACTGGTCAACCTGATTTCCCACCAGGCCATGTGGAGCCGCAACGACCCGGTTCCGGAGTACGCCGTGCCCTACCTGTTGAACCGCGACACCGGCGGGCAGCCGTTCCACGACATCCTGATCATCGGCGCGGGCTCGGGCAACGACGTCAGCCGGGCGCTCGAGTTCACGCCGCCGGGCGCGCACATCGACGCGGTCGAAATCGACCCGGTCATCCGCAGCCTGGGCGAGCGCTATCATCCCGACCATCCCTATCAGGACCCGCGGGTTACGGTGCACCTGGGCGACGGGCGCAACTTCCTGGCACGCAGCCGGCGGCAATACGACCTGATCGTCTTCGCGCTGGTGGATTCGCTGGTGTTGCACAGCAGCGTGAGCAACATACGGCTGGAGAGCTACCTGTTCACCCGCGAGTCCATGGAAGCCGTCCGCCGCCGCCTCGCCCCCGGCGGAATGTTCGTGATGTACAACTACTTCCGCCAGGGCTGGATCGTCTCGCGCCTGAGCGCCACCCTGCGCGGCGTGTTCGGCCGCGACCCCATCGTGCTGGCGATGCCGCATCTCGACGAGATCCCCGCCAACCTGAAGATGGACGGCTTCACCATGCTGCTGGACGGCCCGCGCGCGGAGGCCATCGAGCGTGGGTTCCGGGAGCGCGGGCCGTGGTTCGAGCGGCGGGATGCCGCGCCGGGTCCCGCGTCGCCCAACGGATTCGAGTGGAGCGCCGAACAGCGCACCCGGAGCGACTCCATCCGCTTCAGCCCCGCTAGGGTGGAAGTACCGGCCGGCTTGCGCGCCGCCGAGGACTCCTGGCCGTTTCTCTACCTGCGCAGCCCCATGATTCCCGACCTCTCGTGGCGGGGCGGACTGGTGATCGGGATCGTGTCGCTGCTGCTGCTCTGGCGGTTCGGGCTGCCCTTCAACCCCGGACAATTCAGCCGGCTGAACGCCGCCATGCTGTTCCTGGGCGCGGGGTTCATGCTGCTGGAGACCAAGGCGGTGGTGCACGGGGCGCTGGTGTTCGGCAGCACGTGGGTGGTGCACACCATGGTGTTTTCGGCGCTGCTGGTGATGATCCTGGGCGCCAACCTGTGGGTGCTGAAGTGGAAGGTGCGCAGCCTGACGCCGTTCTACCTGGTGCTGCTGGCGGCCATGGTGGTGAACATCGCCGTCCCGCTGGACAGTTTCCTGGGCCTGCCGCGGGCGCTGCAAGGGGTGGCGGTGGGGGTGCTGGTGTTCTCGCCGATTTTCTGCGCGGGCATCATTTTCGCGCAGCTTTTTGCCAGGGCGGAGAAGCCCGACCAGGCGCTGGCCTACAACGCGGCGGGCGCCATTTTGGGCGGTCTGCTGGAGAACGGTTCGCTGCTGATCGGGTTCCAGTGGCTGCTGGCGCTGGCGGCGGCGATCTATGTGGCGGCGTGGGTGGCGGGGGCGGGAAAAGAGCGGGCGGGGGGATAAGCTGGGCCGCGCCGCGAGCCCGCTACCGCGCCAGCGCGGGAACGCCGGTAGCCAAATCCTCGGGCCGGCTGCCAGCGGGCTTGATTGCCTGGCGTTGGGCCGCTATCTGGCAGGCGGGCACCAGCGCGAATGCCGCCGCCATGGGGAGCTGAATGAGGGCCGCGAACGCGGCCATCGGCAGCGATCGGGGATACTGGGGGATCACCCACAGCGCCGCTTCGCCGGCTCCCGTCAACAGGATGCCCCACACCAGCGCCAGCCAGCCCCTGGCGATGGGACCGTTCCCCATGCGTCCCACCGCCTGGCGAAGCAGCATGGCTTCCAGGAACAGCACGCACAGAATGGGGAGCCTGGCCAGCGAGACCCATTCCTCGAAACCGATCCGGCTGCCCGCCAGCGAGGCCGCGCCAGCCAGGCAGAACCGGCAGAGAGTGAACAGGCAGAAGATGCCGAAGACCGCCCGGTCGGCGGCGCAGGGCCGAACCCAGAAACCGAACTTCCGCAGGATTCGCAGCACCCCCAGCATGGCCGCAGCCAGGAGGGCCAGGCGGCACGGGCCACCGGCGATCAGGGCAAACCGCTGCATCCGCTCCATCAGCCCGGGCGTCGCATGGCCGGTCCACGCCAGCGGGTTCAGCGGCCAATCGGTCCCCAGGAGCTGCATCAGCACGCCCGACCCGGCTGCCGCCGCAGCCGCCAGAGTCATCAGCATCCAGGCGGAGCGGAGCGGCGCGCCCGGCGGGAAGCTTCGCAAGACCACCAGGCATAGCCACAAACCCACTCCCGCCATGGCGGCCACCGGCAGCGAAGAGGCGCTACCGGAGGTTCCTTGAAACGAGAAGACCTGGCCGGCCGCGTTCCAGGCGTGCAGCACCAGCAGTTGAACGATCAAATACGCGCCCAGGAACATGACGATCCATAGCGGCGCCGACTCGATCCCATTCCAGTCGGTTCTTCGCGTCATCGGCATGTCTCCGCCCAATCCAGTTCGCGCAGCACGTCGTCTCTCACCGCGTCAGCCGCTTCGGGCCCCAGAAAGACCTCGAACATCTCGCCCGCCCTGCCGAGCAATTCCTCGGCCGGGATGCCGGGGCGTTCCACCACCAGGATAGCAGGGGAGCCAAAATATGTCTGCACCTGCTCCCGCAGCCGGCTCTTCAATTCCGCCTCGGCTCCGCCGGCTCGGCCTTCCCGCCAGGCGGCTACCGCCGACAGCACGCCAGCCAGGTCCTGCCGGCTATCCACGGCCGCCGCCGCGGCGCCCGCCGCCAACTCGTCCTTCTCGCCACGGATGCGCCGCAGTTGGCCGCGGCACTTCTCGCATTTCAGAAGATGCCTGGCGATCCGGCGGCTTCGGTCCGCTCCGGCTTCGGCATCGCAGAACGCGATCAACGCGGCGCTTCTAGGATGCATAGCTCTTTTCCCTCGTGGCAGCCCGGGCGGAACCGCGGCCCTTGTGGGTTCCGTGGCCCACGGCTTTCCGGATCTTCCCGTGCGCCCTGGCGAGCAAAGCGCCGACGGTGCCCGGCCGTAGTCCCAGCACCCCGGCAATTTCCTCATAGCTGAGGTCTTCGGTGCGCAGCCGAATGCATTCGATCTCCCGCGGCGAGAGGCCGATTTCGAGCAGTGCTTCCAACAGATTGGAGACCTGGCTCTCGGTCTCCGGGTGACCCGCGGGACAGGGCACGTTGCGAAGCGACTCCATGCCGACCTCGTTCCGGGAACCGGCCTTCTTCCGATCCAGGACGTAGTTCCGCGCCACCCGGAACAGCCAACTCTTCGGGGAGCGGATGTGTTGGCCGGCGGAACGGCAAAGGAAGAAACGGAAGAACGCCTCTTGTAGCGCGTCGTGGGCGGTTTCCCGGTTGTCGGCAAGCGCGCCGGCGTAACGCAGCAAGCCGACGGCTTCCTTTTCGTAAAAATCCACGATTTCCTGCTCGATTCCCGCCGCCAGCGGCGGGCTGCCGGGCAATTCGTCCATCGCTCCGGATTCTACAGCCGCGCGTCCCTATGCATATAGATGGCCATTGAGCAGTATCCCGCCCGCCAACTTTCGTTAACCCCGCGCCACCCCGGACGATAGCGGCGGAGAACCCTCCGAGGTTTCGTAAAGAAACCATGCCGTTCAATCGTCCTTATTGCATGATGGCAAATAGCCGTTTGCCGGGACATCGCCACAGGAGGCTGACATGACGCAGTCGCACCGCGGGCGCAGGCGCAGCCGGGGCGCGGAACTCATCGAGTTTACGCTGGTGCTGATGCCCATGCTGGGGTTTACGTTTCTACTGCTGGACTTGGGCTGGGTGATCTACAAGCGCGCCACGCTGCAATTCGCCGTTCGCGAAGGGGTCCGCTTCGCGGTCACCAACCAGACAGTGAAGCTGACGGACGTTAACGGCTATAGCTATGGCGTCCTCGATTCGATCAAGGCGGTTGTGCAGGCCAGGGCCGTCGGTTTTCTTGGCAGAACGCCAAGCGATCTCGGCCACGCCGCAGCCAATTATGCCACGATTTCGGTTAATTACTATTGCCCCAAAACGACCGCGGCTTGCCCTCTCCCGAGCTTGACCGCGGCGGTCGCGGCTCCCGCCAATTGCACCGACACTACCCCTGCGCCCAATCAGGCGGGATGGATCGTGGAGGTTACGGTGTCGGGGTTCGAGGCCTTTCCGTTCGCCTCCCTCCTGAAAAGCAATACGCCATTCAATTTCACCGCATCATCCGCGGATAAGATGGAGGGCGCCGGCCTGGGCACTGCTCCGACATTCCTGACGTGTCCTCCGCCGTCATAACAGGTTGGACAAAATGCGCAAAAGAAGAAACCACGGTGGGGCGGTCGTAGAATTCGCCCTGGTGTTCCCAATGCTGTGCAGCTTGATCATCGGGACCATGATGTACGGGGTGGGGTTGCTCAAGGAGCTCGAACTCGAGCAAGTAGCCCGCGACACCGCCAGCATGCTCGCGCGCGGAACCGACTTCACTGACAACACGAACCAGTTGATCGTGGCGCGGCTGGGGCAGACATTGGGCTGGCCCACCACCGGCCTGCCGACGTCCAGCGGCGTGGGGGTGGTTTACATTTCCACCGTCGAGTATCTGGATGCCACCTGCAACGGGGTCACACCGGTATGCGCAAATGCGGGGAACTGGGTCTTCACCGCCAGCGTGATGATCGGCGACAAGAACTTCAGGAAGAGCAACATAGGTGCGCAGCCGCAATGCGTTCCCGGATGCTACGACACCAGCCAGGTCGGCGGCGCCCTCCTGTCCAATAGCATCTTGACCAATCCCCAGGCGATTGCCACGAACTTCACCGCTTTGAATCAGCCGGGCGTTCCGAGTACCACAGTGAACGGCTTTCAGCCGGGCCAAGTCGCGTATGTCGTAGAGGCGGCTGCTACCACCGGTGGCTGGGGCGCTGGAACGGTCGGCTACGCTTTTGCAATTTTCTAACCGTTCGCTCGCGAGAGGAAGATATGCTTGTAAGAAGTGGGTCGAAGAGGTCGCAAAGCGGTCAGGCGATTGTGATGCTGACGATCATGACCGCCTTCGTTCTTATCCCCGTGGTGGGGCTGGCGATCGATGGCAGCCGCGGATACCTGATCCGGCTTAAGCTCTCCGCCGCGGTCGATGGCGGTGCGCTGGCGGCTGGCCGCCTGATGGGCACGGGCGCCACCCAGGCCATTCAGCAGGCCAACACCATAGCCACGGCCAAGCTGTTCGTGAAGGCGAACTTTCCGGCGGGTTTCTTCGGAGCATCCCTGCAGGGCGACCCGAACATCTGCTTGGATCCGGGCACCGACACGAGCGACGTCTGTGGGGTCAGCAACGGGGGAGCGGTCCAAACGTACCATGTGCGGACGGTGTCGGTGGGCGCCACCGCCAAGATGCCTGCCATGTTTATGGGGATTCTCGGTATTCCCACCATCAACGTCGCGTCCACCGGATTGGCCCAGCGCCGCGATGTGCGCGTAGTGCTGGCGGTGGACCGGTCGGGGTCGATGTCAGGATACTTCGGTACCAGCTCCAACAGCATCATCCCCATGGCGCAGGCGTTTGTGGACAACTTTTCCGGAGGGACCGATTTCGGTGGAAGAGACCAACTAGGCCTGGTGGTCTTCGGTGGAAGCGGCATCGTCGCGTACCCTGCCCGCAACATTGCCAACGACTTCACGGACTACAGAAGCTATAAAGACTCGCCGCCGGACAACCAATTCAAAACCAACCCAAAAGGAACCATTGACCATTATCTCGGCAAAATCACCAGCGGATCCAACACGGGAACGGCGGAGGCGCTGTACCTGGCCTACATGACCCTGCGCGCCGATGCCGCTACGAATGCCGACCTCGCAACCAAACTGAACGTGATCGTGCTCTTCACCGATGGTATCCCAAACGGCCTCACCGTCTTCGCCAACGATAAGAATCTAACTCAAGCAACCAATCAGAACTTCATGCTGAAGGCTGGAAGCGGATGCGTGGACCTCGGAAAAGGCTCGTATACAACGCCTGAAGTAGGCGGTACGAACATGATCGGTTGGTTGGCCCAGGAGGGCGGCAACGTCTACGGCGACACAGACAGTTCCCCCCAAGGTCTCGGCAAGCCGATGATGGCATATGCTTACAGCGGCTACAGCGGCGCAGGCGACGACATTGACTCGTACTTGTCCAACGCCGGCGCCGATGACGCGATGATTCCCCAGTGGAACGACACCAAGACAGTCGGCAAAACCACCACCGGCCCCTGCGCCTCGGGCACACCCATGTCGAGCGGAACGATCGCAGCTTTCCCCAAATACGACCTCTTCGGGAACTACATCGACCTCAAAAACAACCCGCCGCCATCGGTTAATGGGCTTTCCATGCCGATGGGCAGTACCGGCAAGATCTACGAGCAAGGAACCCTGTGGAGCACCTCGACGCAGTGCAATAGTCATGATTTCGTCAACACGAGCCCCAACGACGCTTGCATGGGCGGTCTGGCTGCGTGGCAAGCCGCTGCCCACCAGGCATGGAAGATCTGGAACCAGGTAATCTGGGACAATCAGGCGCAGGCGAACATCATCGATCCGGGGCCAAACCTGTCCACGCCGGTCATCTTCACCATCGGTTTCAGCCACGACGCCAGCGATCTGCCGGACATGAAACTGCTGCAGATAATTGCCAACGACCCCGCCAGCGCCGTTCCATTCTCCAAACGGATTAACGGCCAGGCGTTCCTGGCCTCGACTACGGGCGCCGTGCAGGATGCATTCAACCAGATCTCGGCGGAGATCCTGCGGCTTTCCCGGTAGGGCTGGCTCTTGTGGGGCGGACGCCCTCGTCCGCAGCCGGCCCCCTGGCCGGCTACCATCGACCCTTCGGCGGAACAGCGGGTCCAGGGGGACCCGCGCGGACCGGGCATAGGCGTTAAAATAATAGGTTTACTTTTTTGAGCGTTCGGCATAGCATTTAAGTATGGAATGCGCGCCTTTGCATGAGGAGGAGTGGGAGTATGTCCGCACCCTCCTGCCACTCGATCTTGAGGATTCCTCTCGCTCGGCA
>Ga0182027_10012660_pt1 | contig 11833 bp, 5 predicted proteins | sample 712E1DmetaG_FD_121300 | JGI IMG/M metagenome (GOLD analysis project Ga0182027, IMG submission 121300) | Permafrost microbial communities from Stordalen Mire, Sweden - 712E1D metaG (Illumina Assembly) | ecosystem: Environmental > Terrestrial > Soil > Wetlands > Permafrost | place: Sweden...
AGGGACGATCTATCGAATATCAAAGTTGAAATTGTGGACAAAGATGGACGTATCTGCCCCAATGCCGACAACCTGTTAAAATTTAACATTGAAGGCAAGGGTCTCATCGCCGGCGTGGGCAATGGCAACCCCGCCAGTCATGAATATTTCAAAACTAACGAGCGAAAGGCATTCCACGGTTTGTGTCTTGCCGTGATTCAATCGAAACGCGAACGAGGCACAATCCATCTTTCAGCAGAATCCGAAGGCCTTCAGCCAGCAGAGGTTTTAATTCAAGCAAAATAAGGAAACCATGGATATGTTTTAGAACTCTATTGAAGAGGACTATAAAAAATGAAACTAATATTATTTATGCTAATCAGTCTATTTCCAGTTTTTTCTCAGGGACAAGATTTGAAAAGTTTTAAACAATATAAGGATAGAATAGATGTTACTCTATCGGAGGGGACACTGAGCATTTGTCCCTTAACAGATAATGCTGTAAGAATCAAGTTCTATAAAGGTGTCGAAGTACATATGCCTGAGCTCATTTTTACTTCAAGTGTTCGAACTGCTCGTTTTCATGTTTCCGATTCACATTCAAAACTTGAAATAAAAGGAAAAAACATTTTTGTAGAACTGGATAAGCAAACCGGCAAATTATCATTTGCAGATAATTCCGGGAAAATATTCCTGAGCGAAAAAGCAGAAATGCGGAAGTTGGTTCCCGATTCTGTTATGGGCGAACCATGCTTTTTGGCGGAACAAAGTTTTGAGTCGCCGGCCGAAGAATATATTTTTGGATTAGGTCAATTCCAGGACGGGCATTATAATATAAAAAATATTACCCGCCGGTTAACTCAGGTCAACTCCCAAATATCGTTGCCGTTTATTTATTCAAGTAAAGGGTATGGATTACTCTGGCATCAGTATGGACTGACAGAATTTAATCCGGCTGATAATGTTATAGCAATCGAAAAACAAGATTCATCTACCGGCGGCAATACGATGGCAGAGGTCACGACAACTTCCGGCACACAAAGGAGATCTCAGAACCAATCACACTATCAAGGAACATTTACAGTTCCGGAAGATGGAGTCTATTCCATCTTTCTTGATTTAGGTGATATGGATAACCGTCAATATGTTGTTGTCGACGGGAAACCATGTATTGACATAAGTAATTTTTGGCTTCCGCCGACGGCAGATGCCTTGATGGATTTAAAAGCCGGAGAACACCAAGTACAGTTAGTCTGCAAATCGAGCAACAAACCAAAAGTATCTTGGAAACGTATCGATAACCGGACCACGTTTCGTTCTCCCAATGCAACGATGCTTGATTATGTTGTGTTTTATGGTCCTTCAGCGGACAGCGTCATCGCCACGTACAGGAATCTCTCCGGCAATGCTCCAATGTTTCCACTTTGGGCATATGGATTTTGGCAATGTCGCGAACGTTACACATCTTCTGCTAACCTGGTAGAAACTGTAAAAGAATTCCGTAACAGGAATATCCCGATGGATGTTATTGTCCAGGATTGGCAATACTGGGGAAAGAATGGCTGGGGCGTACCAAGATTCGACGAAACCAATTATCCGAATCCCGGTCAATTTATAAGACAGCTGCATGATTTACATGCTCATTTTAATATTTCAATTTGGTCAAACCCGGATAAAAAGTCTCCGATCGGTCAAGACTACGTATCAAAAAGTCTGTATATACCGAATAGTCGCTGGTTAGATTATTTCAATCCGATCACCAGGGAAACGTACTGGAATACCCTAAAAGAAAATTTATTTACCTATGGCGTGGATTCGTGGTGGATGGACGCGACCGAACCTGAAAACGATGCCTTAAGAGGAGAAAAAACATTTATAGGTTTGGGCGATTTTTATCGTTTAACCTATCCATTGATGGTCAGTCAGGCTGTGTATGAAGGACAGCGTAAAACCACAAGCAACAAACGAGTATGTATTCTCACCCGGTCTGCTTTTCTTAGTCAACAAAAGTATGGTATTATTAATTGGTCCGGTGATATTGGCGGAACGTGGGACACGTATAAAAGACAAATTGTGGCAGGACTGAACTACACTATTACCGGTTTGCCGTATTGGACAACTGATATAGGTGGATTCTTCCGTCCTGGGAAATCACAATATACTGATGAGAAATATCAAGAATTGCTTACTCGCTGGTTCCAATGGGGCACTCTCAATCCTATTTTTCGTGTCCATGGATACCAATCAGAAACCGAACCATGGAAATACGGGCAACAAGTTGAAGATAACATGCGGAAGATGCTCAATCTGCGCTATCGTTTACTTCCTTACATTTATTCCGAAGCATGGCAGATCACGAAAAACGGATCAACCATGATGCGGCCGCTAGTAATGGACTTTAACGAAGATACTTCTGCTCTGAACCAGCAGTTTGAATATATGTTCGGTAAAGCATTTCTTGTAGCTCCAGTGACTGAACCAAATGTTCATGAGTGGAATGTATATTTACCTGAATCGAGTATATGGTATAACTTTTGGACAGGCAATCGTTTTGATGGAGGTCAAACGATAAATATCAAAGCAACTCTTGATAAAATTCCTCTTTTTATAAAAGCAGGATCAATTATTCCAATGGGACCGATCATTCAATATTCTACAGAAAAAAACGATCCGGTTGAAATTAGAATTTATCCTGGAGCCAACGGTGAGTTTACTTTGTATGAAGATGAAAATGACAATTATAATTATGAAAAAGGAATATATGCTCTAACAAGATTTAAATGGGATGATACGAAGAAAACTTTAACTGTCGAGGCAAGAAAAGGAAAATATCCCGGTATGCTCAAGGAACGTACTTTTAATATTTTATTGGTGAGTGAAAACAGGGGAACAGGAATTGAAATATCTTCAACCATGGACAAGAAGATTAAATATTCCGGCATGAAAACTGTTGTAAAATTATGATACATATAAATATATATATGAGAACTATTTATGCGTTAACCCTAATTTCAATATGCGTATTTTGCCAATTTGTAAATGCTCAGGTAGGTTAAAAAAGTAAATTATTAAATTAGCACTCATTCGGAATTTGGACGTATTCCTGCTAGCTCGTTTGATTCTCTGAATTTCTACTTTTATTATTCTGTAAATATATCTAACTTCATCGCACGTCGTTTTGTTATTTCTTTGTGTTTAGTTTTATTGAAAGTCATCAAGCATTTGTGATCAAAACAATATTTCATATCAAGTATATGAACAAGCCGGAGGATTGAATTGTGGAGCGTAGAGCTTTTCTTAAGAATACGGCGATTGCTGCAAGCGTAGCGAGTTTTTTTGAGTCGTTCTTTCCGTTCACCGCAAGCGGAAGGAGTTCCCAAAAAACCTCCGAGATTCCCAACCTGATTTCAGGCTTATCAGGAGCGACAAAGGAGGAGATCCGTTCTGCTGATTATCTTCGTCGTACGCAGGCGGATAAGTATTTACCTAAACTTCCGGCATTCTCGGAATCGTATCAGTCTCCTGCTGTACGGGTCTCACCAATGTCTCTAGCGGACAGGCTTAAGCGAAAAATTGTACCGCGGCACGGCTTCTGCAGTATCGTGCCCGGCAGGACGGTTAGCGAGGGAATCACTTCCGGCAATGGAGCAATGAATATCGAAATGACCTGCGATCCATATGAGGAACAAATCCTGTTCCACCACGAAAGTTTACTCCTCCCATGGAGGAGACCTTTCGAAGCTCCCAAGGTAGCACATATATTCCAGCAGGTGCGGCAAATGGTAATGGATGGAAAATATCAGGAAGCTATTGAATTCGCATTTAAGGAAATGGAGAAGGGCCCAATAAAAGCGAATACCTGGCCTCACCCTACCGTTCCGGCATTTCTGATGCATCTTGATTTTCCGAAATCCTCATCAGTCAAAGATTATCTCCGTACGGTCAATTTCGAGAGTAGTGAGGCAAATGTCTATTGGAACGATGAGCACGGCGACTGGCTTCGTCAAACCTTCACGTCCCGGCCAGATAATGCTGTAGTCCAATTGCTCACCGCCCCGAAAGGACATTCGGTGAATGTCCGAATTACTCTTGCAGATTCCAGGAGGAGAATGCGCCCCAAGACAGATTTCGAGGGAGTTCGTTCAGGAAATATCAACGGAGAAAGCGAAATCAAGCGAGATTTTAACGAGCACCGATTGATTTATATGTGTCGTCTGGATCCTTCCACAGACAACAGCGGTTACGCGGGAGTAGTCCGCATCGTCCGGAACGACGGCTCGGCTAATATGGAAGATGGTACTCTCGTCATCGAAAACGCATCCTCGGTCATGCTACTCACTCGCATCGAATGGTTCGCCGACTACAGCACAGAGAAGGTGGATGCATTGCGGCAAGCGGTGGAACAGATCACACCAGAGTATCAGACACTGCTGGAGCGGCATCGCAACGTACAGTCTGAAGCCTTCAACCGCGTTACAGTGGATTTTGGCGGCGCCTCACAATACGGGATGTCCACGGAAGAACTTCTCGCCGATCAGAGGTCAAGGGAGGACTATTCGCCTGCGTTATTGGAGAAGGTCTTTGAAATGGGACGTTATTGGTTCATATACACTAGTGGCAAGTATCCTACCATGGTGGCGGAGGTAAACGCAAACATTAACTTGCAGATTGCGCCCGGTCCGCAGGGTGATCTGCGGGAAGGTATGGATGCCTACTTCAATTGGATGGAAAGCTTAGCCCCGGACTTCCGGACTAATGCAAAGAACATCTTCGGGATGCGCGGCACACATTATAACCTTTGGCCGGATAAAGGGGTCGGCGTCGTTTTCCATTACTCCAATGCCACTTCGACCGGAGAGATTTGGCCTCATCCCTATTGGATTTCCGCCGGAGGCTGGTGTTGCCGTCCCTTCTGGGACCACTATCTAGTAACCGGAGATTTGGAATTTCTCCGCAAGCGTGTTGTGCCGGCATTGAAAGAGTTAGCATTGTTTTACGAAGATTTCCTGACGGTCACCGACAAAGATGGGAATTACATCTTTGTTCCATCCTTCTCACCCGAGAACAATCCCGGGAACACGAACCCTTCGAGTATGTTGGTGATCAACGCCAGCATGGACATTGCGGTGTGCAGAGAAGTTTTGGCAAATCTAATTCAGGCTTCAGAAGTGCTGGGCATTAATGAAGACAGTGTGCAGAAATGGAAAGCAATGCTGGAGAAGTTACCTCCTTACTTGCTCGAAAAGGATTGTACCATGAAGGAATGGGCTTGGCCTACACTGGATGAACGTTACAGCCATCGTCATATCTCTCATCTCTATGGGGCATGGCCGGGCGACGAGATTGATCCGGATCGCACACCAAAACTGGCTCTCGCTGCAATGATGGCCGACAGAAGACGCGTACCGGAAAGGCTGGCAGCTCATGGCCGCTGCCATCGTGCATTAGTTGGGGCGCGACTCAAAGATAGTTACATGGTGGACACTGAGCTGCGGCAACTGATTGAACAGGGCTACGTCGGTACAACGCTTAGGTGCTCTCATGACCCCTACGCTTGGCCCATGCCGGATGCTCAGGGGGGAATTCTCACTATCATCATGGAGATGCTGCTGTACTCGCGTCCCGGTATAATCGAAGTACTTCCTGCTCTTCCTCCTTCATTGGAAAAGGGATCGATTAACGGTATGCTGGCCCGTACTTTCGCGAGGATCGACAAACTTGCATGGGATATGCTGGCGCGGACTGTAGATATAGCAATTACGTCTTTCATAAAGCAGGATATCACATTGATTGCCCGTTATGGAATCGAGGATATCTCCGCACCCGCTGGAATAATGGCAGCGGCACTCCAGCCAGGCAAAGCCAACTGCGATCTGCATTTGCCGGAGGGAAAGCCGGTGGAAATACATTTGAAGATTGGACAACACGAACCGCTGGAATGGGTTGATCAGGTGGCCTAGCCACCGGTACTATACTGAGAGCAAGAATGAAATCAGTAAGGAAAATATTGAGACCCGCGGAGAATCACCACGTGAACGGAACAGGCAGGGGTTTGATGGAAATACATTTACCTTTATCCTGTTCAAACTCGCATGAAATATTCTGCGGGAATATTTAATAACTTGGCATGAGGATCGACCTTTGTTCCTGTTCAAATTTCTATTCAGAGAGCATTGAAAAAATATTACGGCGTTAAACCAAGACTGATCACGTATAACGCGTATCAGTTCATCTCCAAAGACTTTGCTGAGTACCTTCAATTGTCTTTTCAGTCCCTTTCTGTTTACTTTTCCCGATCTGTCAATATGGCTTCCAGCCTTTCTCGTTTTACATAATTATCAAAACGAAATGACTGAGCGAGTGCTATCAGTTGCTCTTCAGACAATCCCCTAAACAGATTACAATATTCAGGTACAAGCGCCTCTGATATGAGGATATGCCTTATCATTAGATTTATTTGTGTTTGCGGGCCTGATGGGTATGGATTATATCCATTGAACTCCTTTTTAAACAGATCCTCTATTGGTGTCATTACCTGTCGAATATTTTTATCGGTTGATCCCCATGCATCAGCTCCGAGGAAATTTTTCTTTTTCAGGAAGGAGGAAACCAATTTCATATACGGAGCATTTTCATTTTGGTGTAGTACGGCTTGCAACCCTAAATCCTTGTACAGCCAAATGCACCAACTTACTTTGTATTTACGATAATATGCTAATTGATCTTTAAGTATCTGATACCGCATTTCATCTTTTGCAGGAATGCCGAGATATACAGGACCAAATTCACCTACCCAAAGAGGAGCGTTATGTTTATACATAAATTCACTCTTTCGGAGAAAATCATGTTCAAGCGTGTCCCTGTCAAAATATCTCCCGTTGGTATAACCGGGATAATCACCTCCATGTATAAAACCCGGCACTGCATAATCGTGATTGGTGTATACCACATTATCCCAAACTTCAGTAAATTTATCAAAATCAGTAGCATAACTATTTCCTTCAAGGAACATAATGTGGTTTGGATCCACTTTCCGAACAGCATCGTACAGGCACTTGTAGTAAGGAACAACTTTTTCACCTGTAGGTTCTGCCGGTTCGTTAATCAAATCATAGCCGGCAACCCAGGGCTGGTTTTTATAATGATCTGCAATCACTTCCCATAAGTGCAGTGTCCTGTCTTGAAAGTCCTTATACTCCCAGAATAATGCTTTATGGGTGGGATTGTCGCTATGCCAGTGTTGGTTTTGAGCTCCCGGCAACGCATGCAGGTCGATGATGGTATATATTTGATACTTTGCGCACAGCTCTATCACCCTGTCGAGGTGTTCAAATGCACCTTGCTTCATGACCCTTGGATTCATATCGTCTTCAAAAAGACGGTAATTGATGGGGATGCGAACGAGGTTCAGTCCAAGGCTGTGTATGTATTCTGCGTCTGGTTCTGTAAAATAGCTTTTGAGAAAATTATCAAAGAAAAGATTGTATTTCTTTTCTCCCAGCACTTTCCGCAATCCTTCCTTCATTGTTTCTTCATTGGCAGAATAACCATCAATGAAATTCTCCATATGCAGCATTCCACCCAACCCAAAACCACGTAAATAAACAGTATCGCCCTTCTGGTTGATTATTTGATTCCCCGAAACCTCAAGCCAGTTTTCGTTCGTCAAACTTTTTTTATTAATATTTTGGGGAGATTCTGTTTTAGAACAACCGCAGAATAAAAAAACAACCTGAAGGGTTAATAAGAGAAAGAGATTTATTTGTCTCATCATTGTTTTGGCTCCTGAATGAAAGATAAATAATTTGCACATATATTCTGTTCTTGTATGACGTGCAACCCTTCGTCGATAAACGATATCGGGAACCGCTTGTACCTCGGTAGTTTCTGACAAGCCAAGTGGCCTTTTAGAGTAATTCTTTATTAAATATTAATCAATAATAAAATCAAGACTTTTAAGTTCTGAAATAAACTCGGTACAGGCTGAGCATTGCCGAAACGTTCGTGTCGGCGAGCACGGCTGTTTGATTAGCTGTTGTGCATTGTGTAGCAGTAATTTTTACTTCTTTTTTTTTCTTGCATAAAATCTGCGTAGTTATAGAATAAACGCGCAGCGGAATTGACATTTATAAGCTCACCTAGTTATCTGATATTTTTCAATTGGGACGAGATTCCCGCCTACGATTTGCTCCGGCGGACAGGCGAGTATTAAATCGGACGTTCGTTAACGCATGATCCGGTCGGTGACCGAATTCTACAAAAATCAAAAAACCAACCCATTTCTGAACTGACATTTTTAATTCATCCTTTTTAAATCGTCAATTTAAATTCTTAAGATCTCCATTTTTAAATCTTCAATCTTCATTCCTAAGTGCCCCCAACGGTGTCTGTATTCTACTGCAGTTCCGAAGACGATCCACTCACCATAATCGATGATTTTCCACTGAATTGAAGGATGGATGTGGCAATGTTCTCCATTCGACCAATTCTTTTCGGTTTCTTCATCACAGTATTTTTCGTTTCGACAGTCGCGATCAGTCAATCGAAAGACACTATCACAGTTCGCCATAAATATTATTCTAGTGCTTTCAGCAAGTCAAAACACTTTCAAGTTGTGGTCAAGTACTGGCTGACAACTGCGATGCTCGATTGTGCTCCGCGGTTCAAACGCTTGAAAAGGTTCACACCGGATCCTATGGTCCCTGAATTTTCGAATCTGGATAAGTACTATAAGAAATCCTGTTATGATCGAGGACATCAGATAGATGCGTACGACTGTAACTGCGATTCAGGTGCCATGGCAGAAAGCTTCTAATATTCAAATGTAGCGCCGCAGCTACCCTCATTGAATAGAGGCATTTGGAAAAAACTTGAAGAATACATTCGGAATTTGGCAAAGGAATACGACAGCATTCTTATGTGGTGTGGTTCAATGACTCTTGAACAAATATATATCGGACGAGTAGCAGTTCCGGACTGTTGCTGGAAAATAATCTACATCAAGAGATTAGGTATTGTCAAAGTATTGTCATTTAGGAATGAAATGTCATTCAAGCAAGAACTGCATTCTTTTGAGGTCTCTGAAGATTCTAAGTGGAGCTAGGTCGGTCTCGTTTTTAATAGACATTACTCATATTGCAATGCTTCAACCGGATTGATGTCCGTCACCTTATTGGCCCCACCTAGTCCTCCCTTGAGGGGAGGACTTTTGGGTGGAAACGGAATATTCTTACATCCATATCTAATAATTATTTTTTATATTCAGCGGCTATTCAATTTTCTTTGCTTCACTATCCCTTCCGTTTTGATGAACAGTTAATTTATCGACTTTACCATTTTCGATCTTACCGAATGTTACCTGGATATCTGCGACCTCAATAAAATAATCTGAATCGGACAATGGAAGAAGTTGAATCCTTGCTCCATCGGGAGTTTTAACCATGAGTTTATCCGAATCCGTATAGACATCGATATTTACTCCCGGCTGTATTTCATATTTTCCTTTATACGATTCAAAGATATGCGAATCAATCACAGGTAAATTGTCGATCTTCGTTGTCAGATCTGGTAATACTCTCCGAATAGGACAATTGTTTCTTAGTGCCGGATCTCCTGTATTAAGGAATTCATTTTTAATCTGCCAATTGTAATCAAAAATACCAGAAGCTATATTAAATTTTTCTTTTGTCAATCCAGGCTTATTGGGAATTACGCCATCCTGAATAATGAAATCATAGTTTAGAGTTGATTGGTTACAGAAGAACATTCCCTCGCCTGAAGTGGCTCCGATAACCAGGATATGTCTTTCCGGATTATTGGGATGCGGATAAATCATTTGTACGCACGCATCTTTTGCTGCGAACGTTTTTCCCGAAATCTCAATTTCCTGGGATGAAATCTTTAATGGGATATTATGACTTAACTTTTTGGTTATGAGATTTGCTTCGGCATCGCCAAAAAGAATCAACGAGTATTTAGACATCTCAGCATCTGATAATTCTATATCCTTATATGTTCGAGGGTTATATTTCTGCCAATTTTTCCAATAGGTAATAAACTCCTGCGATTTCTTATTGATCATCTTTATCATGAGTGAATCTTTCGAAATCGTTCCGATGACAACGGCAAAGGGTGAGGTAATAATTTCAGTAATATTTCCTCCAATCTTCGGAGTTTTATAAACGAGAGAAGGATGATAGTTATTATCTCTTACCAGTATTTTCCCATTCGCAACTCTTGTCTCAATTATGTCGTTTACATTCCAAATAACCTTGACAGGTTTTTGGGATCGATTAATGTATTCGAAGGAGTGAGTTCAACTTCCAATACATTCTCCGTTGACAATTTGATGGTGTTATGTAACAGCACTTCCGCTTCGGCTTCAATAAAAGAATTTGGATCATTTCGCTGTGTAACTGTTAACCAGTGTGCCGATGCCGATTTCAGGTCAGCCGATCTCACGCGCACTTTATGAGGATGAGAATTTCTTTTGTGCTCGAGAAACCATGGAATGAGTTGATCGCTATAAGGAATTCCTTCGTGCCCAAAACCCGGGTATTCATGATAACGAATATCATACCCCCATCGTTGAAGCATTCTGACTGCATACCTAGAATTTTTAACATCAACTGATTTATCGATGTCTCCATGGATAACAAAAACAGGGGTTGTCAACAGAGCATCTGCATGAACAAAGGAACTGTTTTGTTCATAATTGAATCGCTCGCTTTCAGTGAGTTTTGCAAGTTGATTTTCATCCATAGATACATGATAATCCCATCCGCCGTACACAGGGGCTATTGCGGCAAATATTTCAGGATGCCTTGTCCCAACATTCCATGTCCCATTGCCGCCCATGGATTCGCCGTTCAGATAAACACGGTCTTCATCAACATTCAATGTCTGTTTTGCTAACTCTATGCAGCGAAGTACATCTCTCTCTCCGATGCCGTTATAACTTGTATTTCCTCTTCCGTGAGGTTGAATATAAATGACCGGGTATTTATCAACAACATGATGATGCCTTTCGTCCATTGACCACCATTTAACATAAACCGGATTTTCTCCATTGTAGCCATGAAGATTCACAACAAGCGGATATTTTTTGTTCGGGGTATAATTTAACGGAAGGTAAGCACGACAAAATTGAGGAGTATTATCAATTTCATCAATGTAGGTAAGCCGTACGAAACCATTCGCACGCACACTGCCGTTCTTCCCGCCAATGGTAAGTTTTAATTCTTCATATTCCATCAGAGGAGAATAAAGGTCGGATAATTTTGCAGAATCAACTTTTTCCGGATTAAATCCGAACCTCTCTGTCAGCATCTGAGAAAGCATGACATGATAATAATCATTGGGGGATGCAGGATTTTTTGGTACGCTTGCCAGAAGTTCTTTCGCTTTTTGAACGGCATTTCCTTTGTACCAATAACTATATGCTGTTTCTACTTCACCTTGGGTAGTATTGCTTTTAAAGCAAATATCATAAACCCCATCCTGCCATTTTTTTGAATCGAACGTAATTTGCTCACCCCTCTTTGCGGTTTTTTCAGAAACGACGTTACCACCCGGGGCAACAACTTTTACATTGACATCAAATTTCTGGATTTCGGGATTAAGCGATCGATCGGTCTTAACAATGAGTTTATCTTTTATACCTGGTTTTAAAATTTCGGGCGATAATTTGAAATCATGGATAAGAGAAAAGTTTTTAGGTTCAATAATGCGGAATGTGAATCCCCATGTCCATCCGTCATGAACGGATTTAATCAGAATTGAGTTTTCACCTTTTACCATGTCAACTTCAATTTGATTGTTTTCAAGTGCGGCTTGATAATCCTTTCTGCTTTCG
>Ga0182027_10012661_pt1 | contig 11832 bp, 8 predicted proteins | sample 712E1DmetaG_FD_121300 | JGI IMG/M metagenome (GOLD analysis project Ga0182027, IMG submission 121300) | Permafrost microbial communities from Stordalen Mire, Sweden - 712E1D metaG (Illumina Assembly) | ecosystem: Environmental > Terrestrial > Soil > Wetlands > Permafrost | place: Sweden...
CCCGGCGTTGTCGAGACGGTCGGTCAGCAGGCGCATGATTTCGCGGCCCGCCAGCGGCAGCTTGGTTCCCGGACCGAAGATCGCCGCCGCGCCGGCGGCGCGGAGAATGTCGTAGTCCTGCCTTGGCACCACTCCACCGCAGACCACCAGAATGTCAGGCCGGCCGAGTCTCTTGAGTTCCTCCACCAATTGCGGCAACAGGGTCTTGTGGCCTGCGGCAAGCGAACTCATCCCCACGACGTGCACATCGTTCTCCACCGCCTGGCGGGCCGCTTCCGCGGGCGTCTGGAAGAGCGGGCCGATGTCGACATCAAAACCGAAATCGGCGTAGGCCGTCGCCACGACCTTTGCGCCGCGGTCGTGGCCGTCCTGGCCCAGCTTTGCGACGTAGATGCGCGGCCGGCGGCCCTCGCGGGCGGCAAAGGCGTCAGCCATTCCACGAACCTCCTCGATCTCCGGACTGGCGCCGAATTCGGAGCGATAGACGCCAGCGATGGTGCGGATGACTGCATGGTGCCTGCCAAACACCGTTTCCATCGCATCGGAGATCTCGCCCAGCGTGGCGCGGGCCTGCGCCGCGACCACGGCCAGCTCGAGCAGATTGCCCGAGCCGTCGCGCGCCGCAGCGGTCATGGCATCGAGCGAGTGCCGCACGGCGGCCTGATTGCGCGCAGCCTTGAGTTCGCTGAGCCGCTTGATCTGCGCTTCGCGGACCGCGGTGTTGTCGACTTCCAGGATGTCCATTGGCGCCTCATGATCGAGGACTGACTTGTTGACGCCAATGATGGTCTCCTGGCCCGAGTCGATCGCGGCCTGGCGCCGCGCCGCAGCCTCCTCGATGCGCATCTTCGGCAGCCCGGTCTCGATGGCCTTGGCCATGCCGCCCAGCAACTCGATTTCCTCCAGGTGCTGGCGTGCCTTCCTGAGGAGCGCACCGGTGAGGAACTCGACGTAATAAGAGCCGGCCCAGGGGTCCACGGTGCGGCAGATGCCCGTCTCCTGCTGGAGATAAAGCTGGGTGTTTCTGGCGATGCGGGCCGAAAAATCGGTCGGAAGCGCCATTGCCTCGTCGAGTGAGTTGGTGTGGAGCGACTGCGTCTGGCCGCCCGCGGATGCCAGTGCTTCGAGGCAGGTGCGGGCGACGTTGTTGAACGGATCCTGTGCCGTGAGACTCCAGCCCGATGTCTGCGAATGGGCGCGCAGCGCCAGTGACTTGGCGTTCTTTGGATTGAACGGTGCGATGATTTCCGACCAGAGGACGCGCGCCGCGCGCAACTTGGCGATCTCCATGAAGAAATTCTTCCCGATGCCCCAGAAGAAGCTCAGGCGCGGGGCAAACGCGTCAATGTCGATGCCCGCCTTCATCCCGGTCCGCAGGTATTCCAGGCCGTCGGCCAGGGTGTAGGCAAGCTCGAGGTCAGCGGTGGCGCCGGCCTCCTGCATGTGGTAGCCCGAGATCGAGATGCAGTTGAACTTGGGCATGTTCCGCGCGCAGTACGCAAAAATGTCCGCAATGATGCGCATCGAGGGCACTGGGGGATAGATATACGTGTTGCGCACCATGAATTCCTTGAGGATGTCGTTCTGGATCGTGCCGGCGAGCTCCGGAAGCTTCGCCCCCTGCTCCAGCGCCACCGCGATGTAGAACGCCATGATCGGGATCACCGCCCCGTTCATTGTCATCGACACAGACACCTCGCGTAGCGGAATGCCGTCGAAAAGCTGCTTCATGTCGAGGATCGAGTCGATGGCCACCCCGGCCTTGCCGACATCGCCCACCACACGCGGATGATCGGAATCGTAGCCGCGGTGGGTGGGAAGGTCAAAGGCAACCGACAGGCCCATCTGGCCCGCAGCAAGATTCCGGCGGTAGAAGGCGTTGCTTTCGACAGCGGTCGAGAAGCCGGCATACTGGCGCACGGTCCACGGACGCGCCACATACATGGTCGGATACGGCCCGCGCAGGAACGGCGGAAATCCGGGCATCGAATCGAGCGGCTGTTCGACCGCTCCGATGTCGGCCGCGGTGCAAACCGCCGGCACGGAGACCTGCTCGCCGGTCATCCACGGCGCCGCTGTGGTTCGATGGGACGCCGGCGTCCGAAACGTCGCAGATTCGTCGAACGAGATCTGGGTGAAATCCGGATGAGCTTTCATGAAGGTACACCGGAAATGCGTTGAAGCTGGAGAAGGGTTGTACGGACGTTGGATCGGATGTGAATAAAATCATCGAAACCAGCGGCGCGATAATCCGCCTCGCGCTCGCCCGGCGGCCCCGCAAGGATCACGGCCAGCGCGGGTTTGGCAGTCTTGATGCGCCTGGCAAACACCGGCGCCAGTTCGGGATAGGTTTCATCGGTTGAACACAACACGGCGGCGACGGCGCCCGAGGCCACGGCAGCATCAGCCGCCGCCTCGGCGGTCGCAAAGCTCTCCCTTCCGTCGAGCTCGAAGCCACCCGCGGCAAAGAAGCCGCTGGAGAAATCCGCCCGTGGTTTGTGCTGTTCGGCTGGCCCCATTTTGGCGAGGAATACCCTGGCACGCATCCCGGTTCGGGAGAGGAAATCGTCGCCAGCCTGGCGTACGGCTTCAAAGCCCTCGGCCGCGCGGAACGGCTTGAGCGCGGCTGCAGCCGGACCGGAGTCGCGCTTCTGCGTCCAGGCGATGCGCAGCGTCGGCAGCGTGGTGCGCTTCGCCGCAGCCGCGACCAGGGCGGAGAAGGTCTTGATCGGTTTGGGCACTGATTTCCGCTTGGTTGCAGCGGCGGCTGCCGTCGTTGCCGCCGGACCGGGTACTTCACGCAAATTCGGCTGGACCGTGGTCCCGAGAATCGGGCGCCGCCGGCTGTCGATCAGCGCCTGCTTGTCCGCCGCGGTCTTCGCCACCAGTCCCTGCGGATGGCCCGCGAGCACCGCCTTTGCCATCCCACCCTCCCTCTCGATCTCCTGGAAGAGCGCCCAGGCACGCCGCGCGAGCTGATCGGTCAGCACCTCGACATACCAGGCGCCACCAGCCGGATCCACTTGGTGCTCAAGGTCGAATTCCTCTGCAAGAAGGTCGTGGAGATTGCGCGACAAGCGCAACCCGAGCTCCGTAGGATCTCCGGAGACCTCGTCAAACGGGCGGATGTCAATCGCGTCGGCTCCCCCGACCACGGCGGAAAACGCCTCCGTGGTGATGCGGAGCAGATTCGAATGGGGGTCAAACCGCGTTTTGTCCCAGGTGGCGGTCCTTGCGACGACGAAAGCCTTCTGGGTCTCGTCCCCGGCGCCGAATGCCCGGGTCATTCTGCACCACAGGACGCGGGCAGCCCGCAGTTTGGCGATCTCCATGAAGAAATCGACCCCGACAGCGAATTCGATCTGGGTGCGCACCGCCACCTGGGTGGGCGCGATTCCCCGGTCCAAGAGTTGGCGCCAGTACTCTGCTCCGGTCGCAAGCGCAAAGGCCAGCTCCTGGACGCTGTTCGCACCAGACTCGTGCCAGATCTGCGCGCCGATTCCAACCGTGCGAACCGGCAAACCGGCCGTCCCGGCTTCCTTGATTCCCTCTGCCAGATCATCGAAGCAACAGGCCATCGTCATCGGCAGCGAGCCGCGGCCCAGCAGCCACCCGAGTGGATCGGCCGCAGCATGGACCGGCGCGCCGCGCTTTGCCGACCCCAATGCCAGGGCCAGCGCCGGCAACGGCGAAAACTCATACTCGTTCGGGCCGGTCCGCGCCTCCCATCGCAGCGAGTTCCCATCCGGATGCCGTGTTCCGCGAAGATACGGCGGCTCCCCGGGCGCACCGGCGTTGGGCAGATCCCCCGCGTCCTCCCGACGGTAAAGCGGCAGCACGTCGATTCCCTCGGCCGTTTGGGTGACAAGCCGCTCTTCCATCGGAACACCGTCGAGCGCCTGCTCCACAACCGACCTCCAGTCGTCATAAGTCGCTGATCTGGGATTCGGAGCTGAGACCCCCGATTCGGCCGGAGTTGTCATGGATGAGATAAATCCCAAATAGCGGTTGCCCGCCATGAAAACTCTGCATCAGACTCCGGTCCCGACTTGGCAACGCTGAATCGCTGAATGACCAAGCGATGACGGCACTTTGCCAAAATATGCACAGAGCCAGTCCCTGCGGCGCCGCATGCTGGCCCGCTACAGAGCCTCAACCAAAAGAAATGATCAACCAAATCGATCACCTTGGCATCGCGGTTCGCTCACTGGATGAGACTGTGCCCGTGTACGAAAAGGCGCTCGGGTTGCGCTGTGAGTATCGCGAGGAGATTCCTTCCCAGAAGGCGCGCACGGCGATCTTCGACGTCGGCGGCGTTCACCTCGAACTGCTTGAGCCAACGTCGCCCGACAGTCCGATCGCCAGGTTCCTGACCGAGCGGGGCGAAGGGATCCATCACATCGCCTTTCGAACGGACAACATCGCCGGACAGCTCACGCAAGCAGCGGGCGCGGGATTGCGCCTGATCAATGAAAAGCCATTCGAAGGCGCGGACGGAACGCTCGTCGCTTTCCTGCACCCAAAATCGACGCACGGGGTATTGACTGAATTCTGCGCGATCAAGCCGGCTTGAACCGTGACGATGTTATTGAACCATGGCCTCGCTGCCGATTTCTGAATCTGTGTTGTGCAAGGCGGGGTCGCCTGACCGCGCCTCGCCTCTGGGGGGGTTGGCGGGGTCAGGCGACCCAGCCAGGCAAACCAAATTGCGTGGATCCGGCTGAGCTGGTGTCGGTTCCCAATCTGGTTGCCGTTCCAGCTGTTGATCCGTAAAACGGAAGGTCTGCCATGCCCATATCCACCGCGTTGCTTGCCACTCTCGACCAGAAACGCCGCGCCGCCTACGCCGGGGGTGGCGAGGACAAACTCGCCGAGCGGCGCAAGAGGGGCATCCTGACGGCTCGCGACCGCCTCGCCGCCCTCTTCCAGGAGAACACATTCATGGAGTGGGGGCTCCACGCGCAGCACGACTGCCACAACTTCGGCATGGAGGAGAAATCAATGCCCGGAGACGGCGTCGTCACCGGCGTCGGCTATGTCGACGGCCGGCCGGTTGCAGCCTTTAGCCAGGACTTCACCGTCGGTGGCGGGGCGCTGGGCCGGATTCACGCCAAGAAGATGTGCGACATCATGGATTATGCGCAGAAGTCCGGCATTCCGCTGATCGCCATCAACGATTCGGGCGGCGCGCGCATTCAGGAGGGCGATGACTCCCTGTCGGGCTATGGCCAGGTGTTCTTCCGCAACGTCGAGCTCTCCGGATTGGTGCCCCAGATCTCCATCATCGCCGGCCCCTGTGCGGGTGGCGCAGCCTATTCTCCCGCCCTGACCGACTTCATCATCATGACGCGGACGAACGCCAGCATGTTCATCTGCGGACCGGAAGTCATCAAGGCGGCCACCGGCCAGAGCGCCACCATGGAGGAAATCGGCGGAGTCGCCTCCAACGCGGCCGTAAGCGGCAATGTTCATTTCGTCGCCGAAGACGACCTTCACGCCCTGCAGATTGCCCGCAGGCTGCTCTCGTTTCTGCCCTCCAACAACGTCGTGGATCCGCCGCACCTCCCCACGCCAACGGTGGACATGTCGCCAGATAACGTGTTGAACGAACTCGTGCCGGATGATCCGAAGGCGCCATTCGAGGTGCACACGATCATCGGCCGGCTGGTGGATGACGGCGATTTCCTGGAGGTGCATCGGGATTTTGCAAGGAATCTCGTGGTCGGATTCGGCCGCGTGCAGGGCATTGTGGCCGGGTTTGTGGCCAACAACCCCGCGCAAAAAGCCGGCGCCCTCGACATCGACTCTTCCGACAAGGGCGCCCGTTTCATCCGCTTCTGCAACGTGTTCAACATCCCGATTGTCACGCTGGTGGACGTCCCGGGATTCCTGCCCGGCATCGCCCAGGAGCGGGGCGGTATCATTCGCCACGGAGCGAAGATGCTGTTCTCCTACGCCGCCGCCACCGTGCCGAAGCTGACGTTCATTCTCCGCAAAGCCTACGGGGGCGCATTTCTTGCCATGTGCAGCCGCGACATGGGCGCAGATGTGGTGTATGCCTGGCCGTCGGCGGAAATCGCCGTCATGGGCGCCGAAGGGGCTGTGAAAGTGCTGTTCAAACGGGAAATCGCGGCAGCCAGCGACCCGAAGGCCATGGAGAATGAGCTCGCCGCCGACTATCGCGAGAAATTCGCGTCGCCCTACGAGGCGGCCAGCAAGGCGATGATCACCGATGTCATCGAGCCGGCGCAGACCCGCGCTGTTCTGTCGATGACGCTGCGCAATACGCTCTCCAAGCGCGAAACCCGTCCGCCGAAAAAGCACGGGAATATCCCGCTGTGAACCACTCATGAAACGACTGAAAGTGACGGTTGATGGCAAAACCTACGACGTGGTCGTCGAGGTGGTTGATGAGATCCCAGGCGGCAGCGGCCCGGCGGCACCGCCACCACCACCCACTCACGGCGCCACGGCCCCCCTCACCGCGCCAGTTGTTGCCACGAATCCCAAGCACGCAACCTCCAGCGCCGGCGATGTGACCAGCCCGCTCGCCGGCAAATTGGTCTCCGTTGGCGTCAATCCCGGCCAGGATGTCGCGGAAGGAACGCAGGTTGCCACGGTCGAGGCCATGAAGATGAACATCTACATCTACGCTCCGAAGACCGGGAAAGTCGCGGCGGTTCTGGTCAACCCCGGCGACGCCGTCAAGGAAGGCTCGGTGATCCTGCGCATCGCGTAGCAGGCATGGCAGAACATCTCTTTGTGCGGGTCACCGCTGCAGCTTATTCTTGTCCCGGCCCCACAAACAGCGCCGGTCCCTTCTTGATCCGTTCCCTCGTCCCGGCCAAGCTGCGAGGATTGAGCATACCGCCAAAGCCGCCGGCACCCGCCACGAATAACCACGAGTCCTCCTTTTGATCGCCGCTCACCGCGATTCCTGCATCTCTCCCTGCCCTTTATGCATTTCATCCCGGCAGTATTGCCTGGCTCCGCCGGTCACGCCTCGACACCCCACTGGCCGGCTTTCCTGTCGGCAGTCGGTCCCGAGGTGCCCGGGTTGCTCGTGCTCCTCGCCGGGCTGATCTACCTTTGGCTGACGGTGCGCCAGTTGCAGCGTTCGGTGCGCACCCTCGAAGGACGCCTTCCCGCGCCCATGCAGCCGCCGCCCGCCGCGCGGGTCCCATCCCAACCGGAGGCAATCGATGGCGGTGTCCTGGCCGCCATCGCCGCCGCAGTGGCCGTGGTTCTCAAACAGCCTCACAGCATCATCGCCGTCCAACCGGACGCCAACACCCAACATGCCTGGTCGGCCGAAGGTCGGCGTGAGCTCTATCACTCGCACAAGCTCCGCTAGCTGGATCGAGCCCATGCCGACTGCCCCCGCCATCGCTGAGGAACCCGACATCCGTGCAATCGACGGCTGGACTCTCCACGAATTTGCCGAGGTCACATCGACCAGTTCTCTCGCCGCCCACCTGCCTCCGTGGACCGCGGTCAGCGCCACGGTCCAGACCGCGGGCCGCGGCTGCACCGGGCGTCTGGAAGGGATTGATCCGGCCGGCGCGCTCCTTCTGCGCGAAGCCGCCGGCGGTCTGCATGTCCTCCCGGCGCATCGGGTGGACCGGCTCTGCGAAGTCTTTCCGACCTGACCACCTCACATGACAAATCAAGCATCTCCGCACAGCTCTCGCGCCGGTCCTCCCATCCTCACAGCCGATGAAGCGGCTGCGCTCATCTCGCACGGCGAAACGATCGGCTTCAGCGGCTTCACCGCCGCCGGCGCCACCAAGGTCATTCCCAAGGCCATCGCCCGCCGGGCCCGGGCCGAGCACGATGCCGGCCGGCCCTTCCAGATCGCCGTGGTGACCGGCGCCTCCACTGGGCCGTCGCTGGACGGCGAGCTGGCCCGGGCCAACGCCATCTCCTGGCGCACGCCCTACCAGTCCGACCCGGATCTGCGCAAGCGCATCAACGCCGGCGAGACGCGCTTCTTCGACATGCACCTGAGCATGCTGCCGCAAAACGTGCGCTACGGCTTCCTCGGCAAGTTCTCCTGGGCCATCCTCGAAGCCTGTGATGTCAACAGCGACGGCGCGATCGTGCTGACCGCATCGGTCGGGGCCACCCCGACTTTCTGCCGGATGGCCGACAAGATCCTGATCGAGCTCAACCGCTACCATCCGCCGTGCCTCTTCGGGATGCACGATATCTACGAGCCGGATGATCCGCCCTTCCGGTGCGCGCTGCCGATCTACAAGCCCTCCGACCGCGCCGGGCAGCCGTTCATCAAGGTCGATCCCAGAAAGATCGCCGGCATTGTCGAGACGAACCTGCCCGACGAGACGGGCACGTTCGATCCGGTCAACGCAGTCACCCGCCGCATCGGTGAGAACGTCGCCGAGTTTCTCGCCGCCGAGCTCAAGCGCGGCATGATGTGCCACGGCCTCCTGCCCCTGCAGTCGGGTGTTGGCGACATCGCCAACGCTGTTCTCGGCGCGCTGGGCGACCACCCGGACATCCCGCCGTTCGAGATGTACACCGAAGTGATCCAGGACTCGGTCATCGACCTGATCAACCGCGGCAAGGTCAAGTTCGCCAGCAGCACGTCGCTCACCGTCAGCCGCGACACGCTGGCCTCGATCTACGCCAATCTCACCGACTACCGCCACCGCCTGCTGCTGCGCCCGCAGGAGATCTCCAACCAGCCCGAGATCATCCGCCGCCTCGGCCTGATCTCGATCAACACCGCGATCGAGGCGGACCTGTTCGGCAACGTGAACAGCACCCACATCATGGGCCGCAACATCATGAACGGCATCGGCGGCTCGGGCGACTTCACGCGCAACGCCTTCATCTCGATCTTCACCTGTCCCTCGACCCAGAAGGCCGGCATGATCAGCACGATCGTCCCGCTCGTCAGCCATACCGACCACAGCGAGCACTCCGTCCAGGCCATCGTGACCGAACAGGGCGTGGCCGACCTGCGCGGCAAGGATCCGGCCGAACGCGCCCAGCTCATCATCGAACGCTGCGCCCACCCGGATTTCCGCGACACCCTGCGCCGCTATTTCGAAATGGCCAAGGGCGGCCACACCCCGCAAAGTCTCTCCACCGTCTTCCACATGCACGAGCAATATCTCAAGCACGGCGACATGCGCGGCGTCGACTGGTCCATCTGACACCATCGTTTCACTCTCCTCATGCGCAACCGCAGCCTCTATGAAAATCTACCTCTATCTCTCGCTCAATCCTGAGACGCTGATCGCATCCCATCTGCCACCTGAGGAATTCGGCGCCTATCTTGCGGTCGGCACCCAGAAGCACTCGAGCGGCCAGGCGATGTTCTTCGAGATCGATCCGGACCTGCAGAGCGAGTTCCCGCCATTCCAGGGAATCGCCTCGCGCTGCCTCCCCCATCTCGATGGTTCTCCGCGCCGGTCCACGTATCTGGCGATCTACCGGGTGCTCGAGCAGGTGCCGGTCGCGGCGCTGGGGCGGCTCCACCTCGCCACCCACGACGGCCGTGTGCTGGGGATCTCCGCCGCGCCTCTCACGCCGACGGTGGACCGCTGCTTCCACCAGTACCAGGAATTCTGCCCGGTGACGCCGCGCGTGGTCAGCACGCTCGATCCCGCCGAGTTCTGCGCCCGGTTGACCGACCAAACCCAGCCGGTCAGCGTTCCCCGGATCGTTTTTGCCGAGCTCACCCTCGGGAATCTGGCGACGGACATCGAATCCCCCGATGTTGGCAATCTGCCCTATTCCGGCCTGCAGCATCTGCGCGAATGCCTGCGGGAGCTCAATCGCAAGCCCGGAAAACCCACCAAGGTCATCGTGCGAAACGTCCGCGATGATGTCCTCTACCGTACGATCCAGGGCGGTTTCTACGCCGGGCAGGGCCGGGATGTGAAGTACTACCCGATGCCGTCGCCGGCCGAACTCGATTCGATGCACCACGACTGGTGGCACTCCGCCCAGGCTTCCTACGGCAGCTGAACCAGGCTTTTTCAAACACACCCTTTCTCCAACCACATCAGGATACCAACAATGTTCAACACGCTCACCAACTGGCTGCGCACTCGCCGCACCAATACGATCTTTTTGACCGCCATTGCGGTCTTATTCGTGATCGCGTTCTATGCGCGGCCACTTTTCGGGCAGACGCCCGCCCCGGAGGCAGGACCAGCCCCCGGCGGGGAACACCCCTTCAAGTTCTTCGCGCTCTTCAGCGACCCCCGGTACAGCCAGCTCGAAATCGTCGCGCTGCTGGTGGTGCTTGGCATCGCCGTGTGCGGTCTGCTGTACGCCTTGATGCTCGCCAAGCAGGTCAAGGCCGCAGACCAGGGCACGAAGCGCATGCAGGAGATCGCCGCCGCCGTCCGCGAAGGCGCCGACGCCTACCTGGCTGCGCAGTTCCGCAAGATCGGGCCGCTCATTCTCATCATCACGGTCATCCTCTACTTCACGACACAGAGTGACCTGGGCGCCTTCAAGTTCGGCCGCGCCGGCGCGTTCGCCGTCGGCGCCGTGTTCAGCTGGCTGGTCGGCTTCGTCGGCATGCGCCTGGCCACAACGGGCAATCTGCGCGTGGCCGCGGCCGCCCGCCACTCCTACGGCGAGGCCATGCAACTCGGCTACCGCACCGGCACCGTCACCGGCATGCTCACCGACGGCCTCGGACTCCTCGGTGGCACCCTGATCTTCATCGCCTACGGTGAACAGGCCTACGAGGCGCTGCTGGGCTTCGGCTTCGGAGGCACCCTCCTCGCGCTCTTCATGCGCGTCGGCGGCGGCATCTACACCAAGGCCGCTGACGTCGGCGCCGATCTCGTGGGCAAGGTCGAGAAGAACATCCCCGAAGACGACCCCCGCAACGCCGCAACCATCGCGGACAACGTCGGCGACAACGTCGGCGACTGCGCCGGTATGGCCGCCGACATCTTCGAGAGCTATGAAGTCACCATCGTCGCCGCCATGATCCTCGGGCTCGCGACCTTCGGTCACAAGGGCGTCATCTTCCCGCTGCTCGTCCGCGGCATCGGCGTCCTTGGCTCGATCATCTCCACCTACACGGTGAAGGCCGGGCGGAACGATACTTCCGACACGGCGCTGAAGAGCGTGCACAACGGATTCTGGATCGGCTCGATCATCTCGGTCGTGGGCTTCATCGCCCTCGGTCTCGGGTATCTCCGGTTCAATGCCGAGTACCTCGCGGGCAACGCGACGGTCGCCGGAGGCTTCCCGAATGGCGATCCCGCCCTGCTGCCGGTCTGGGCCAATTTTGGCGTGGCCGGCCTCGACATGCGTCCGGTGATCACCTGCTTCATCGGCGTCATCCTCGCGATCGCCCTCAACAAGGTCACGAGCTACTACACGCACACCACGCACGCGCCGGTGAAGAGCCTTGCCAAGGCATGCCAGACCGGCCCCGCCACCAACATCATCCAGGGTATCGCGGTCGGTTATGAGAGCACGGTCGCCATGGTCATGGTCATCGCCACCGCCATCCTCTTCTCCTTCCTCTGCTATGCCGGCACGCCGCCCCTGTTTGTCGCCTATGGCGTGGCCATGACCGGCATCGGCATGCTCACCCTGACCGGCAACACGATTTCGATGGACGTCTTCGGACCAGTTGCTGACAACGCCAACGGCATCGGTGAAATGGGTTACGACGCCGAGGCGATGGACAAGGAACAACCGGGCAGCTATAAGCGCGCCCGCCAGATCCTCGCCGACCTCGACGCGGTGGGCAACACCACCAAGGCCGAGACCAAGGGCATCGCCATCGGCTCCGCCGTCATCGCCGCAGTTTCGCTCTTTGCCTCGTTCATC
>Ga0182027_10012662_pt1 | contig 11831 bp, 8 predicted proteins | sample 712E1DmetaG_FD_121300 | JGI IMG/M metagenome (GOLD analysis project Ga0182027, IMG submission 121300) | Permafrost microbial communities from Stordalen Mire, Sweden - 712E1D metaG (Illumina Assembly) | ecosystem: Environmental > Terrestrial > Soil > Wetlands > Permafrost | place: Sweden...
CATGGAATTCGAATTCGTGACGGAAGTGCCGGATTGCGCTGGAAACAGGCCATGCCGCTGCATCTCCGAAAGGGCAAATGGTGTTTCCTTCAATTTTATCGGCAATGCTGACTAGCAGGTCGATATCACTGTATTTCCCTCTGCCCTGTTCGATGCGTCGTAAAACCGGTTCCATCCACGCGGTTCCTTCCCGGCATGGCGAACATTGTCCGCAGGATTCGTGTCGGTAAAACCGGGTAAAGTTCCAGGTATTCCGTACCATGCAGGCATCCTCATCGTACACGATAAATCCACCCGATCCCAGCATGGTGCCGCTGTCGAAACCGCCTTCTGCCAGCGATTCGTAGGTCATTAACCGCCGTTCGCCTTTCAGGGTGCGCAGGATGAGTTCGGCCGGAAGGACCGGTACGGAAGAGCCACCGGGAACAACAGCTTTCAACCGTTTACCATCTTTGATCCCGCCACAGTATTCTTCCGAAAAGATAAAATCCTCCACCGGCAATCCCAGTTCTATTTCATATACGCCGGGCCTGTTTATGTTCCCGCATGCTGATATAAGCTTTGTACCCGTGCTCTTTCCTATCCCGATCTTTGCATAAGCATCCCCTCCCATTTCAATGATGGGAACAACGGCTGCCAGGGTTTCCACATTGTTGACCACAGTGGGGCAATCATACAGCCCTTTGAAAGCCGGAAAAGGAGGCTTATTCCTGGGGTTTCCTCTCTTCCCTTCAAGCGATTCCAGCATGGCTGTTTCTTCTCCGCAGATATAGGCGCCTCCGCCAGGGTGAAGAAAGATATCAAGTGAAAACCCGGTTCCAAGAATATTGTCTCCCAGGAATTTGTGTTGATAGGCTTCATCAATGGTTTTTTTCAGGATCCCGATGATGGATTTGAATTCACCCCTCACATAGATGTAACAGGTTTTTACACCCAGGGCAAAACTGGAGATGATTAGTCCTTCGATCAGCAGGTGGGGCAAATGTTCCATCAGGTAACGGTCCTTGAATGTGCCCGGTTCACTTTCATCTGCATTGCAAACCAGGTACCTCGGCTTATCGGTTTTCCGGTCGAGGAAACTCCACTTGAGGCCGGTAAGGAAACCGGCTCCTCCCCGGCCCCTGAGTCCCGATTTTGTAACTTCACGGTTCACATCTGCAGGTGTCATCCCTTTTAACGCTTTTTCCACGTTGGAATAACCCCCATGAGCCCGGTAAACAGCGAAGTCACGGATGCCATTAATGCCGATTTTTTCCGTTAAAATAACTCTGCCCATCTGGTTTCCGGAGGTTTTTGGGTTTCCATATTTTTCAGCTCCTCAATAACATGCTCAATTTTTTCATCGGTCAGGGATTCATAAAATTCCGAATTGATCTGCATGACCGGAGCTGTGCCACAGGATCCCAGGCATTCCACAGTTTTCAATGTAAAAAAGCCGTCGGGTGTTGTTTCCCCGTTTTTTATTTCCAGGATTTTTTCCAGGTGCTCCAGGATGTATTCACTTCCGCAAATTGCGCAAGGTCCCGTCTGGCAAACTTCGATCACATATTTTCCAACCGGTTCGGGATGGAACATGGTGTAAAAGGTCGCCACTTCATATACCTCTATCGGCTGAATTTCCAGCAGGGTTGCCACATAATCCATGACATCCACGCTCAGGTAGCCTCCCAGTTCCTGCTGTGCGATATGCAGAACCGGCAGCAGAGCGGATTTCTTCCTGTCACCGGGATAATGCAAAATGATCTCCCCGATCCGCTTTAACGTTTCATCAGAGAATTTAATGGTTTTATTCTCTTTTATGTACAACTTATGATTGATCAATCCACTCATTCTGCATTCATAATTCTGCATTCATAATTCATATTTATCCATCAAGTTCTCCTGCAATCACATTCATTGAACTCATGGTAAGGATCGCATCCGAAAGAACACCGCCCCTGATCATCTCCGGTAATGCCTGGTAATAAATGAAGCAGGGCCTGCGGAAGTGGAGGCGGTAAGGGGTTCTTCCACCATCGCTGACCAGGTAAAATCCCAGTTCCCCGTTTCCTGCTTCAACCGAATGATAAATCTCACCAACAGGTGCGCCAATCTCTCCCATCACGATCTTGAAATGCCAGATCAGGGCTTCCATCTTATTGTAAACCTCTTCTTTCGGCGGAAGATAGAATTCGGGAACATCTGCAAAATACTTTCCTTCCGGCAGATTATCCAGGGCATTACGGATTAGTTTCAGGCTTTGCCAGACCTCTTCCTGCCGGACGCAAAAGCGGTCATAGGTATCGCCCTGGGTTCCGACCGGGATGGCAAAATCAAAATCATCATAGGAGCTGTACGGGCTGGTCACCCTGACGTCATAATCCACGCCGGCTGCCCGGAGATTCGGTCCGGTGAATCCATAATTCATAGCCCTTTCGGCGGAAATAGGTCCCACATTGATGGTACGGTCCATGAAGATGCGGTTTCGCAGGAGCAGTTTTTCGAATTGCCTTAATACTTTTGGCAGATGATCAAGAAATTCGTAGATCTTCGTGATTACTTCCGGCGAAAAATCCCTCTCAAAACCGCCGATCCTTCCAACATTGGTTGTCAGCCGTGCCCCGCAGAGCAGCTCGTAGATCTCATATACTTTTTCCCGTTCCTGGAACACATAGATAAATCCCGTCAGCGCCCCGCTGTCAACCCCGATGACACTGTTGCAGATCAGGTGGTCGGTGATCCTTGCCAGTTCCATGAGGATGATCCGCATATAATCAATCCTTTTCGTCGTCTTTACGCCCAGGAGTTTTTCCACTGCCATATGCCACCCGATATTGTTGATGGGAGAAGAACAATAATTCATGCGGTCGGTCAGTGTTGTGATCTGGTAATAAGGCCTTCTTTCGGCGATCTTTTCGAAAGCGCGGTGAATATAACCGATGGTTTGTTCGGTATCAATTATCCGTTCACCATCCAGAGTCAGCACATTCTGGAATATGCCATGGGTGGCCGGATGGGTGGGACCAAGGTTCAGCGTTGTATATCGGTTATCGCTCATCTTCCAAAAAACCGGTTGTCTTTATCTTTCCGCGTAGGATCTTCCAGCGGAAATTCTTTTCTCATTGGAAAATAATCCAGGTATTCCACATTCAGGATCCGCTTGAGATTGGGATGCCCTTCGAAAAGGATCCCGTAAAAATCATAGGTTTCCCGTTCCATCCAGTTGGCTGCCGAGAACAGATCCGTAACTGTGGGAACCGAAGGGTTATCCAATGGTAAAAATGTCTTTATCCGGATCCGTGAATTATCTGAAAAACGATGAAGGTGATATATCACCCCCAGCTGCAGTTCCTGGTCAGGGTAATGAATGCCGCATAAAGTCGTGAGAAAGGTAAACCCCAGGGATTCATTCTCCTTCAGGAACCGGATCACCTCATGGATCGCCTCTTTTTTTACCACTGCTGTAAGCATATCGCTATGCTCATCAATAGCAATGATATCTTCTGTAAAGCGGGTTTTCAGTTTGCCGGTGAGGAATTTGCTATCCAAATTTTTCTTATCTCTCCTCATTTTTCCAGTGAGAGGGGGGATATGTTTTTATCTGATTCCGTAACTTTCTAAAAGATCTTTGTATTCCTGTGAATACCTTCGCCGGAGTGATTCTTTTCCCACCAGTTCCTGTATCTTCATAAACCCGTCGATGATCTGTTCGGGTCGGGGAGGACACCCTGGAACATACACATCCACGGGTACAATACGGTCGATTCCCTGCAATACGCTGTAGGTATCGAAGATGCCTCCGCTTGCCGCACAGGCACCAACTGCAATCACCCAGCGGGGTTCGGCCATCTGGACATATACCTGCTGAACGACCGGAGCCATCTTTTTCGCGATGGTGCCCATCACCATCAACAGGTCGGCCTGGCGGGGACTGAAACTCAGGCGTTCAGCGCCGAACCTGCCCAGGTCGTAATGCGCTCCCATCGTTGCCATGAACTCAATCCCGCAACATGATGTCGCAAATGGCAAAGGCCAGATGGAATTCTTCCTCGCCAACCCTACAACCTTGTCGAATGTCGTTGCAAAAATCCCTGGCGAAGTAAAACCTTCGGGAGGATCTACTTTATTATAACTTGCCGTTTTCATAAAACAATTCCTGTTTCCTTACAAGTATGCATTCTCTCGCCATTTCGCTATTTCGCTTTTTTTTAGTTCCAGTCAAACGCTTTTTTCTTTATGATATAATAGAATCCGAAGAGGAGGAACCCCAGGAATAACAGCATCTCAAAAAATCCTTCCCATCCGGTTTCCCTGAAGTTGATTGCCCAAGGATAGAAAAAAATGATTTCCACATCGAATAAAACAAAGAGAATCGCGATCAGGAAATACTGGACTGAAAAAGGAAACCTTGCATTTCCTTTGATCTCAATGCCGCATTCGAAATTTTCTTCTTTTCTTAATGTATGGATTTTCTTTCTTTTCCCTCCGATAACATGTGTCAGGGTCATCGTAACCGCAACAAAACCAAAGGCCACCACCGACTGGATGAGGATCGGGAGATAATCCAATGAGAAAAACGAGCGATTCATAATTTAGAATTATTCTTTACAAAGTTATCTTTTTTTTGAAAGGCTGGTAGGATTGAATAAAAATAAATACATTAATTAAAACTTCTTAAATTGCACCTGTTAAGGTGGAAAATTGATCTCTTCAGCAGTGCAGCCTCTTTCTGTACTATTGTATTTTAAAAAGAAGCCACATGAAAACCAAACCAATCTTTCTTGCATGGATTGTTCTTTTTATGCCGGGTCTGTTGATCTTTTCAGGGTGCAAAAAACACACGGATGAATCTGTTTCCTCCGGGCCAAATTATTCGAAAATCGTTTACCTTGGAAGTACAACTTTATCAGAAGCAAGGCAGTCGGCCGCTGGTAGTTCTGCGGGGAATAAGATCCTGATCGGGGGTTGATTAAATGGCCTGCAATGGACAGACGTGACCACAACTGTGGATATTTTTCAGGCGGAATGAAATGTGGGATAATCATGATGTTGTTTTTTCTTGCCGGACATTCATTTCTGTCCGCACAGCCCTTACTTAATTCCCGTGTTGCTCAAAAAGAAGAAGAGCTTTATTTTAACCACCTTACCCGTGAAAACGGCCTGCCTTCCGACAGGATCCGTGGCGTAGTCCAGGATTTCAAGGGATATATCTGGATCGCGACGGTAAACGGGCTGGCACGTTTCGACGGGAAAAATTTTACGGTCTACCAGCATAACAGCAATGATCCTTCCACCATCATCGACAACCTGCTGATCTCCGTAACCGTTTCCCGCGATTCGATGATCTGGATCGGCGCAGTTGACGGGATATCCATATACAATCCCTTCAACGGTACATTTACAAATTACTCCTGTTTTGATCACGGGCCCCGTCATTTTCCTGCCAAAGCAGTCGTGTGTTTTTTCCAGGACCGGGATGGAAGTATGTGGATGGGCTCTGAGAACGGGTTGATCCACCAGGACAGGAAAACAAGGAAATTTGAATATTTCAATACGAAAGGAAGCAATGTGCTCAGCTCCAGGGAGTACGGATTCAAGCACATCGCATGCATTATTGAAGATCCCCGCGACCCTGATAAATTGTTACTTGCCACTCTCGGGGGATTGCTGCAATTCGACAAAAAGAAAAAGTCCATCAGCCGCGATTACAAGAACATCGTGAACAATGCAAGTTGCCTTATCCACCTCTGGCTGCAGAACGAACGCCAATTGTGGGCCTGCGGCTGGGGAACGGGACTGGTATCGTTCGACCTCCGGACCGAAAAATGGAAAAATTATCCCTATTCTTCAAAAAGAGCGAATACCGTTCTGAGGATTGTCAGGAAAAGCAGGGATGAGCTGTGGCTGGGAACCGCCGGGGAAGGCCTCGGGATCTACAACCTGGTGAATGGTTCATTCCGTTTCTTCAAGGTTGATCCATTGAATAAGAATTCAATCCTGTCGAATGATGCAATTGTCATTGATTATATGAATGGCGGGAAGGACATCTGGATCTCGAGCGATAACGGGATCAACATCCTGAACAGGGATCAGTTTTCCTTTCACGAACATCCGGTTCCATATAGAAACTATTTTATCAGTTCCTTCCTTAAATCGGAGGACAAGGATTCTTACTATATAGGGGCCATTGATGCACAAGGACTGTATGTCTGGAATTCCGGAACGGATCAATGGCGGATTATCCCGTCGGTGGAGCCGGGCGAGCAGAAAAACTTCAGTGCCATTAAGCTTTTCCGGGATTCGCATGCACGCATATGGGTGGGTTCGCGCACAAACCTGCATTACTTGAATCCGGCCTCGGGTAAGCTGAAACTTTTCCGCACTTCCGATGGAAAAGTACTGCCCATGAATGATCCGTTTATTTACGGGCTTTACGAAGATCACAGCGGTTACCTCTGGGTTGGAACGCGCAATGACGGCATTTTCAGGATCAATCCCCAAAGGACAAAAGCAACCCATTACATTCACCGGCCGGGAACAAGATCCGGGTTGATCGAGGGTACCTTTTTCCGTTCTTTCCGGGAAGATCCTTACGGAAGATTATGGATCGGCTGCACAAACGGCTTAAGCATCTTTGATCCGCAGAAAGAAACATTCACTGATACGCTGATGACGGTCCTTTTACGGAACGGGATCACCAAACGGTGGATATCGGATATGGCAGTGGATTCTCTCGGGAGGATGTGGCTCGTTATCGACGGGGAAGGAATGGCAAGGGTGGAAACCGGATCCGGAAATACCTTTAGGGTCAGAATTTACAACACTTCCAACGGACTTAACGATCAGACCATCGGCAGGATGACCGTCGATCCCAACAAGAACCTATGGTTCATCAATTACGGGCTGATCCATTTGAACCCATATGACGGAGCTATCCACCTGTTCAATGAGACGAACGGATTACACAACAAACTTACCGTGGATGAAAGTCTTTACATCGACCCGGATGGAAATATTTTCATCGGGAATACCGGGACATTTGAAACGAAAAATATCCGTGACCTGGATTTCACTCCATGGAATATAAAACTAATCCTCGAGGCGGTGGAGATCAACGGGAAAACAACCTTCCTGGGGTTTAAAAAATCCTCCCCGGAAAAGCTTGAACTGAAAGCCTATCAGAATAACCTGACCTTCAAATGGTCGGTGATCTGTTTCCAGGATGCCGGTCAGGTGCGGTTCAGGTATAGACTGGAAGGGTACGATCACGACTGGATCCTGGCAGGATTGAACCGGGAAGCACGGTACACGAACCTTCCTGCCGGAAACTACCGTTTTATTGTTATGGCATCCAACCGCGGAAAATGGCTCAGGCAGGAACAAGCTGTCAGCTTTTCCATTCCTCCCTATTTTTACAGAACGGCCTGGTTTATTGCGTTACTTTTTGTGCTGGTTACTTTGTCTGTTTATCTTTTCATCCGTTACCGGGTTCGTCAACTTCTCAAGGTAGAACGGCTCCGCACCCGCATTGCTACCGATCTTCACGATGATGTAGGCTCGACCCTCAGCAGTATCTATATCCTGAGTGATGTTTTATCGGCCAGGGTAAAGGATCCCGATTCGGCAGGGATGGTAGGGATGATCGGGAAAAACGCAAAATCCATGCTGGAAAAACTGGATGATATCATCTGGGTGGTGAACCCTACAAAGGATAAGTTCAAGAACCTTGGTCTGAGAATCCGGGAGTTTGCAATTCCTCTTTTTGAATTGAAGAAGATCGGGTTCGAGATCTCCTATGACGCCCGGCTGGATGACCTGCCCGTGCCGATGGAAGTAAGGCGCAATGTTTACCTTATCGCCAAAGAGGCCATCAACAATGCCCTGAAATACTCCGACTGCACCTCCATCAGCATCCGGTTCCAGCAGCAACATCCGGGCATACTTATGGAGATCACCGATAACGGAAAGGGATTCGAACCCACGCTTCCTACATCCCGTAATGGAATAAAAAACATGAAACAAAGGGCAGTTCAGATAAACGGGCAACTGAACATTACCTCCGCTCCGGGACAAGGGACAGCCATCACCCTGAAGATTAAAACCATATGAACATATTGTTGGAATACCCTGAAGAAGATTGTAATATTGTGTTGCTTTTATGATGTGGAATGATGCCGATAAAGGTTTCAATATATGAAGATAACGAGGCGCTAAGAGAAAGTCTTTCCTTTCTTGTGATGGGTACAGAATCGTTGGAATTTCTGGGGTCTTACCCCGATTGTTCCACCGTAATCGAAAATTGTACCACCCTCACACCGGATGTTATTTTGATGGATATCGATATGCCCGGGATGAATGGTATTGAAGCAACTTCCCTGGTAAAGTCCAGGTTTCCGGAAATCAACATCATGATCCTGACGATTTTTGAGAATGAGGATAAAGTGTTCGATGCGCTTTGTGCAGGCGCCACCGGGTACCTTCTGAAAAAATCTTCTGCTGTCCAGATCATCGAAGCCATCCTCGAGCTTCACGCTGGCGGGTCGCCCATGACGGGAGAAATTGCACGGAAAGTGATGGCCTATTTTTCCCATACGCCGGCAGCAAAGGAAAATGAATATGCCTTGTCCTCCCGTGAAATGGACATCCTGAAATGCATCGTGAATGGCGACAGCTACAAGATGATCGCCGATGCCTGCTGCATCTCCATTGGAACCGTTCGTTTCCATATCAACAACATCTACAGGAAGCTTCACGTCAATTCCAAATCCGAAGTCGTTATCAAAGCCCTGAGGGAACGACTCGTTTGACCCTGTGACTTTGTGACTCTGTGACTCTGTGACTTCTTCCAAGAACCATATCTTTATCCTGTTGCCTGCCCTCTCCTTCCTTTCTATTTTTGATCAACCCATTTAAGAATCTCTGATTCCGTAATCATGTTTAACCAAATTCTTAAAACCATGAAAAATTTTACGCGTTTAAGTATGTTGATAATGGTCAACATGCTGATGTTACTGGTCAAAGTAAATGCCCAGTACAAACCTTCTTCACCTGCATTCGGCAGTGATGTACCGGTTTTTGAGTACATCGATTGCACTAACACATTTTCGCATGTTTATGTTGCAAATAACGGATGGATCTATGTTTTGGCAAGGGTCGATGCGCCTTCGAGCAATTATCAGGCCTGGCGTGTCTGGTATTCAACCGATGACGGGCTCAGCTTCTTCCAGGTGTGCGAGTGGGCGTACAATACCGATAATTATGTGCTCCAGGATTGTGATTTTGTCGTCACCGGCGAAAATGCATCCGATATCCGGATCTGGATTGCCGAGGTAACAAATTCCGGGAACGTAACTCCTCATAACGCATATGTCCGTGTCAATGAATTTGATGCCGCAGGGAACTTTGTTGCGGCCCCTTATCTTCTCGATTACGGCGCCGCCCCGAACAACCTCGTTAGCGTTTCTATTGCCACTGATTACCGCTCACCGGGAGGCGGTATGGCTCCTTTTAGTATTGGAGTCGCCTTCACCGGCAACTATTCAGGGAATAGCTGGTATAGCTATGCTTATTCGCTTGACGGTGGAGCTACTTTTACAGCCATATCTCCTTTTTCTCAGACAGGAACAGGCCAACTCGGACGAATAAGTGTCAGCCTTGGAGCTACTTACACCAATGCATGGGGACGCATGGCAGCTGCCTTCGAAATGAATAAGGTCGGAGACCTGGGCGATATTGGCGTGATGAGTAATTATACCGATCTTGTAGGAGGATCATGGACTACGCCGGTCGCCGTGAATCAAACCTTTGGTCCGTCTACGGGGTTGTGCCGCTATCCTGCGATCCGAATCATGGACAATGGCACTACCGATCCAACAATCGCGGATTATGTTCCAATACTTATCGCTTATGAAGACTGGAGCAGCGGTGTGACTGCCAAGGACATTATGTACAACACATTGTATGCATCCTATGTTGACCTCTCCCAGCCGACAATCGCTGATTTTTATCATAGCTGGATTGGTGCCGGAAATGGTTATAACGAAACAGAGCCGAGCCTTTCCTTTGATAAGCTCTATAACAATTTCCTCCTCACATATGCCTCCGACAATAATAATGTTTGTGATTACGAGTGGATCAGCGTTAACAGCATTCTGGCAGGTTCCTGGACAGATTATGGGAATTACCGTGATCTGAATACCGCCATGCCCTGGGCGGTGCAGCCCAGGGTTGATATCAACCCGATACATGGAAATGGTTCCTGTTATACATGGACACAGGAAACGGGAAATCCGGGAATCTACAACATTCTTTTCGATGCCGAATGGTCGACGGTCGGTATCGGCGAGCAACAGGACATGCTCTCCGGCAAGTCCTTTGTCCTGAGCCCGAATCCTGCCAGAGAATCGGTAACAATCCGCATCGGCAAGCCCGGAGATTATAACGTTTCCATAACTGACCTGATGGGGAAGAATGTGATGAATACAATCCTTCATAACCCGCAAAGCACATTGCAACTCGGGGAATTTGCACCGGGTGTTTACCTGGTCAGGGTTTCCGGTCAGGACATTGATGCCGTAAAGAAGCTGGTGGTGGAGTAGATAAGCGCTTCCCTTTCATGGCGGTGGTTTGGTAAGATTAAAAGCCCGGGCGATTTCTCCCGGGCTTTATTGTTCAATATTCTTCAGGCGCGAGCCAGGCCCGTATGGATGCCGTGGATATTTTTCAGGTGGAAGAACACCTTTATTTATTTAATTGTGCAATACTCATTTATTATTGTATCATCGTATATTTGTTTCAGTATTACGTTATCCCTCCATGATGGTATGGCAAAAAAATTTGAAAATTCATCCTGGTTTACGAACCAATTTCTTTTCATGGTCTTATAAAATTGAACTTTATTTAATATTTTTTACTTGACATTTCTATTTTCTTGTCTTAATTTCGCCATAATGTATCTTTAAAAAACCACTTAACTTAAAGTCAAACCAAATCATCAAACCTATGAAAAACCTTACCCGATTCCTAACCCTGGCTATGGTCCTGATGCTGATGCTCCTGACCAGTGTAAATGCCCAGTTCAAACCCACATCGCCTACATTTGGCTCTGACATTCCCATCTTTAACTATTATGATTGTACATTTGCTTCTTCGCATGTTTACGTTGCAAATAACGGCTGGATCTATGTCCTTGCAAGAGTTGAGGCATCTGCTTCCAGTTATCAGGCCTGGCGTGTCTTTTATTCCACTGATGATGGCGTGACCTTTATACAACTCAATCAATGGGAGTATAATACTGACGATTATGTGCTACAGGATTGCGATTTTGTGATCACCGGTGAGAATTCTTCTGATATCCGGCTCTGGATCGCTGAAGCAACAAATTCAGGGAATGTAACTCCTCATAACGCATATGTTCGTGTCAATGAATATGATGCTTACGGTAACTATATCGCCCAGGCATACTACCTCGATTACCTCGCCGCCCCGAACAACCTTGTTAGCGTTTCTATTGCCACTGATTACCGCTCACCGGGAGGCGGTATGGCTCCTTTTGGTATTGGAGTCGCCTTCACCGGCAACTGGAACGGAAATAGCTGGTATAGCTATGCTTATTCGCTTGACGGCGGAGCCACTTTTACAGCCAAATCTCCTTTTTCTCAGACAGGAACCGGCCAACTCGGACGAATAAGTGTCAGCCTTGGAGCTACTTACACCAATGCATGGGGACGCATGGCAGTTGCCTTCGAAATGAATAAGGTCGGAGACCTTGGCGATATTGGCGTGATGAGTAATTATACCGATCTTGTAGGAGGATCATGGACTACGCCGGTCGCCGTGAATCAAACCTTTGG
>Ga0182027_10012663_pt1 | contig 11831 bp, 13 predicted proteins | sample 712E1DmetaG_FD_121300 | JGI IMG/M metagenome (GOLD analysis project Ga0182027, IMG submission 121300) | Permafrost microbial communities from Stordalen Mire, Sweden - 712E1D metaG (Illumina Assembly) | ecosystem: Environmental > Terrestrial > Soil > Wetlands > Permafrost | place: Sweden...
ATCCCTACGGCTCGATAGTCGCGCGATATGCGCACGGAGTAGATCGGGCGTGATTGGCCCACGCGCTTGAACTGTAGACCCGGGTGTCTGGGGTTGAGGGTGAAGGTTCGGTATGCCGCTCGCGCTTGGTCCTGAACTTCCGCGGGTAGCTGGCGAAACAGCTCCCAAAATCGGGCGTTCGCGCGTGACCTCACATCTTTTCCGGATCGAGATCTGTTGTTCGGCCCGCGGCCAAGTCGGCCAGGGCTTCGTCGGCCAATGCGCTCAGCAGGTCTTGGGACTGGGCGAATCGACGCGTCCATCCCTCTTCGGACACGAGTTCGGATTGCAGCCATCCCGCAATCCGATCCTGCTCGTCGGCCGGAAGGGACGACAGCTGGGAAAAGACGTTTTCGAGCGCCTGAGTCATGCCTCAAGAATACTCTCTCGAAGGCTGCCCAACAAGCCGTTGCAGACTGATGTGGTCGCCGCAGGGACATCGTGTAGAATCGCGGCGCCGGCTAGGCGGCGCCCACACCGCTGAACGGCAAATCGTTCGGCGGACCAGGACCATGACCACCACCAGATGTTTACGAGTACTGTTCTGCGCGTCGGTAGTCGCCGGGTGTGCGGCGCAGATCTCGTACGACGGAATAGGCAAAAATCCACCGCCGGGCATGATTTTCTCCATGACAAGGGCGGGATGTGATGACGGCTGGTGTCCGGCATACTGATCGCGGTCTTTGACGATGGCAGATTGTGGTACTTCGGCAGGGAGGTTGTTGAAAAGGTTGGCGAACACGAGGCTCACATTCCTCCGAAAACCATCGATGCCCTTCGTAAAGACCTTCGGCAAACTGGTTTCACATCGCTCGCATATGATTGTTGCAGCTGCGGCGAGGAGGAAACAGCCCCGTTCACTACGACGCTCTTCTATAACTTCGGCGTCGAAGAACACGGGAAAGTAGTGCACGTCTCTACTTGCTCCCAGGCTCCACCGTGGCTCGATGCACTCGAAGATCGCATCGACAAGCTCCTCGACACCAAGCGATTCATCGGAACCTACGAATGGTGGCGAAACCATGCTGGCCCCGTGACTGTTCCGCTTTGAGGCCCAGATGGCCGCCATACAGCCGTTGCAGCGCTCGCCATACCGTTCGACAGTCGCAACCACCTTGGCGCCGGCAGATATATGATGCAGCCTTAAACACCCGCAGGGTCCCAAATGAAGTTGATCAAAAATATGTCAGGGATTCTTGCCATTGCAGTCCTGGTAGCCTGCGGCGGGACCGGGATGCGTGCAATCGGTCGGGATGCAAGCCAAGGCAGCGGCGGCGTATTGGGTGGCAGCGACGGTGGAGTCGCGGGCTCGGGCGGAATTGGCTTCAATCTAAGCGGAGACTCATCCCAAGGTGGTGCTACATCTGCAGGAGGAAGTTCTGGAGCGGATTTGAACACAGTCGTAGTCGACGGGGGTGTCACTATCTGCGGTTGCGGCTTTTCATCGAGTCCGGCATGCGACCAGTCAACGCTCTGGAACGTGGTCGGTCAATCGGCTGTCTCGACTCTCGGAGATTCTATTTGCGAAGCAAGCCTGGTTCCCATCGCCGATGGCGGCACCGCGAATGGCGGCTATATCGTTCTTGATGGCGAGGGCCGGGTCGTCGAAAACTCGATTTTTGCTACCGACGAGTTAGCAAAACAGGCATGGCTAGACTCGCTAGCCTACTATCGCTGGCCATGCTTGGCAGGAGAAAGCATCCCTTTCACCTGTGTGTGGGGCGCTTTCTGAACTGCATTTTCCAGACGCACATGCGGCAGCATCATTGGTCTATCGCCTCGGCGCTGTCGAACAAGCCGTTGACCGAATCCTCACCGAGGGTACTTCGAGAAGAGCTCCAGGCGAATACGCCGATGCGCGCCGGCCCGCCTACGGGTGCCCGGCCCTTCCCGGACTATTTCCACGCAACTTCTCGTGGCGATGGCCGAGAACCCTTTCACGGCTTCTTTCGATGTGCGACGTTGGATTTCGGAGCTGATTCTAGCCCGTTGGACTTGCCACTGCTCGGGTGCGCCAGTAGCCGGGCTTCCGATGACAGTGCATCACCGCGACGATGAGTAGGTGGTTTTCTTCGATGACATACAGAATGGCGTAGGGGAATACCCGGGTCAGTCGTCGACGGACATCCTGTTCCAGGATCGTCCAGCGTTCGGGAGCTTGGCAGATGCCCTCGATAGCACTTTCTACGCTCTGGATGAATCGCGCGCCCAGCCCTGGTTGGCCATCCTCGTAGGCGCTTGCGGCGGCAACGTACTCCGCGAACGCCTCCGGGTGAAACGCGTGTTTCATTTGCCGTGTTTCATTTGCAAAGAACGGAGCGAACCTGCGCGGCGACAACGTCGCCCGGAATCGCCTCCACCTTGCCTGACCGAACCTCATCACGACGGCGAATCGCCTCGGCAGCCCAGGAAGCGCGAACTTCATCGTCCGCAAGGGGATCGAGACTTTCGACGAGGCGGTCCGCGAGCAGGGCGCGCGCCTCGGAGGGCAATGCAAGCATCTCTTCGGTCAACTTCTCCACGGGGATGGACATGAGATAAAGGTACGACGGTCGGACCTTGGGGGCAACCAGCGGTGAACCCCGGCAGTGAACCCCGGGCCTGCCCTCGCAGGCGCGGGTGGACGCTCTTCATGTTGCGGTGGCAACGGTGCATGGCATGGACTACATCTTGACCTGGAATTGCAAACACATCGCAAACGCGATGCCGCGTAGTAGAATTGAAGGCATCTGCAGATTGGCCGGCTTCGAGCCACCCGTGATTTGCACGCCGCTCGAGCTGGTCGAGGAGTGAACGATGCCGCTGTCCGACCCCATCATCGACGAGATCCACGCGATTCGTGATGCTCTCGCCAGGGCATCCGGCAATGATCTTCAGAAGATCGCCGAGGCTGCAAGGTCGCGGCAGAAGGCGAGCGGACGACAGGGCGTGAAGCCGCGGCCGAAACGCGCAAGGACGGCCAAGAACGCTTCCTGAGTGGCGGGCGCGCGCTCGTAGTCGCGTCGAACCGTTCCTTCCTGATCCACGCCGAGGGGACCGTGCGTTCCCCATACCTGCGGGTCTCGGAGGCCCGCGCTCTTCTGGATCAGCTGCGCTAGCTAAGCTCGCTGGCGAATTGCGGCCTCGACCTTGGCGAAGTCGGCGGTCGCCTCGGGCACGGCGGCGCAGCCGCGCGCAAGGACGGCGTACGCCTGGTCGCGACGGCCAGCTTCGGCCAGGACCACGGCCAAGTCGTGATAGGGCTCGTGCCACTGGGGCAGAAGGGTGATGGCGCGCTCGATCGCCAGGGTGCCCTCGTCGAGCTTTCCCTGGCGTGCGAGGGACAAGCCGAGGCCATTCTGTGCGAAGGCGTGATTCGGATTCTGTGCCAGTGCGCGCCGGTTGTAGTCTTCGGCGGCTGGGTAGTCGCACAGCATGAAGCAAACGAAGCCAAGCAGGTCGAGAACGGCGAGATCGCTCGGCGCCTTTTCGAGAGCAGACAGCAGAAGTCGGTGTGCCTCTTCGAAGCGGCGAGCATCCGCGGCTTCGCGCGCCTTCCGCATCAGCGTCGGCACATCGGCGGATCCTTCCATGATTGGCACGCATGGCTCGATCTTGCCGCCGAAGAATTCCATCTCGGGCTCGGTCGGGCTCTCGGTTAGCAAATCAAGCCGTCCGTGCTTGAGCGCCTGAAAATAGAAACAGAACGGATTGCCCTCGCCGCCTAGGGCGGCGTGACAGTGGACGGTCCAGGTGCAGCCGCCGCGGCAGAAGTCGCGGTAGCGGCAAACGCGGCAAAACCCCGTGAGCTTGCTCTCGCCGGCCGTCCGGTTGTAGGCGAAGGCGCCCGCCGCGTTCCAGATCTCGGCCAGCGGCTTGTCGCGCACGTTGCCTTCGACGAAGCGCGACTCGCCGTGCATGGACGACGGCAAGGACAGGCAGCCTTTCACGTTGCCGTTGCTCTCGATGCCCACCACCTGGCAACCCGCGCGGCATCCGATCCAAAATGGTATCTCGCCGCCGTCGTCGCGCAGGCCTTGCTCGGGCTTGCCGTAATAGCCGATGTCGTCGGCGGCGACGGTGAAGAACTGGCGCGTGTTGGTTCGGCACAAGGCGGCCAGCTCGGGCACCAGCCACAGCAGATCCGCCGGATCCACCACCAGGTCGCGATGCAGGCCCATGGTGCCCGACGGCGTCGCCAGCTGCACCTGCATGGAGAACACGCCGCGATCCGCGATGAAATCCCGCAGCGGGCGCAGCATGTGCTGGTTGAGCTTGTTCACGGTGGTATTGACCGCAACCGGCAATCCGCCGGCAACGCAGGCATCAATGGCGGCCACCACGCGCTCGAACGAGCCCGGCTGGCGAAAGTCGTCGTGCTCACGCTGAAAGCCATCGAGGCTGAAGGCCGCGCCACACAGGCCAGCCGCCTTCGCGCGCTCGACGTGCGATGCGTTCCAGTGCCAGCCATTCGAGATGAGATTGACCTTGATGCAATGATCGGCGAGGCGTTTGCCAATGCGATCCCAATCCGGATTGAGCGTGGGCTCGCCGCCGCTCAGGGTTACCCGCCGGCAGCCGAGCGCCGCCAGTTGGTCGGCGACGCGCAGGTTTTCTTCCAGGCTCATCTCGTCGTCGCGCCGGCTGCCCGCGAAGGAGCCGCAGTGCTTGCAGCGCAGGTTGCAGGCCAGCGTTAGCTCCCAGACGCAAGCCCGGGGCGTGAGACCGACCTGCTTCAGAATATCGAGCATCGGGCGAACGGAATCTAGGACTTCGCTTCCGGGAACATCGCCATATAGATCACGACACCGTGTCCGATGTCCGCGTCCGCGGCGGCATCGGGTGGCTGCTGCGCCATGTAGCGCACCACCGCTCCGGCGTCCGGCGATTGCGCCATGTACATCGGCGCCATGTACAGCGCAACTGCGCCTTGCGAGTCCGCGCCCGCGTCAGGCAGCTGAGCCATGTACTTCGTGGTCATGCCGGTGTCTCGGGCGCTGCCACCGGCCTCGCTGAAATCTGCGTCCGGTGCAAGCTGCTGGTCCGCGGTCGCGACGTCTTTCTTGATGGTGTTGCCGCCGTCGTCACCCGAGTCCATGGTAGTGCTTCCGCAGCCACCCAAGGCGAGCCCCAAGCCCAACGTCGCCGGCATCAGCATATTGCGCAGTCGGGTCTGGAGAAAACGCTCCACCCGCTGTCGCATTTCTCGCTCTCGCATGCTCGCTCCTTCACGTGGGTGAAAATATTGCCGCGGCCAGAGATTCCGGGCCGCCAACCCATCAGCATATACCAGCAAAACAGGTGCCGCCCGAAATCGGCTGGTACCGAGTCGGGCGCAGCAATAGTTTCAATCAGTTGGCTTTGAAAGGTCCACCGCAGGTCTCAGATTCCCGAGGATAGCCAGCATTCACGACCCTGATTTCTCCCGAAAGTCGGGTCGCCTCACCTGGAGTTTTCGACCGCATCGACAAGAAACTTTACCGCGGGATGGGGCGGTTCGTCGTTGGCCCGACGCGGGCGAAGCAAGACTGGCAGGGCGCGGAACAACAGAAACAGTTTGCGTGCCTTGCTGGTGTAGGCGCGCGTGGTGACCGAATCGTAGCCGTTCTTTGCGACGACGCGGCCGATTTCGGCGTAAATCAGACGGGCGGCGCGGACACCGAGCCGACAGTCGGAGGGATACATGGTCATGCCGCGATCGGCTCGGCGGTAACAGGCGTCGGCCAGCGCCAGCACACGCTTGACCACGCTGGCAAGGGCGGGGCTAGGCGCGGGCCGCGCGAGCAGCTCGTCCACATCGACGCCCGCCTCGGCCAGCCAATCGAGCGGCAAATAGATGCGACCCGCGCGCGCGTCTTCGCCGACATCGCGGCAGATGTTGGTTAGCTGCATGGCCAGTCCCAGATCGCAGGCGCGCGCCAGCAGGCCGGGCGAAGGATCGCCGAACAGCAAGGTCATCATCACGCCCACGGTGGACGCCACCCGGGCGCAATACGCTTCCAGATCTTCCTGGGTGGAATAGCGCCTCCGTTCGGCGTCCCACTCGAAGCCTTCGATCAGGGCGCGCGGGATCGCCGGCGGAATTCCGTGGGCTTCCACGACGCCGCAGAACGAACGGTCGACGGCGTCTTGCTCGGGCTGGCCGGCGTAGATGCGATCCAGTCGCTCGTGCAAACGGACGATGGCGGCTCTGACGTCGGTTCCCAGATCCACGGCGTCGTCGGCGACGCGGCAGAAGGCGTACAGCGCGGCGGTGCCGTCGTGCAACCGCTTCGGCAGCAAGCGGGAGGCGGCGACGAAGCTCTTGGATCCGTTGCGCAGGATTCCGTGGCAGAGGCGGAGATCTGCTCGCCGCTGTTCCTCGCGGCTGGCCGGGACATTTACATGCATCGCACTAGCCACAGTCCAGAGCGGAGCCCGATCCAGCGGCGGCGGTTTGCTGGCGAATTTCCGGTGGGCACAAACGCGCCGCTGCGAGCGACAGAAAATCCTGAACATCCCTGCGACCGCGGCATTCCGGAATGGACTGCATGGCTTGACCGATGAGTCGGTCGAGTTGGGCGAGGGCGCCCGCAACGCCAAGATCCGCGACCACGCTTGGCCGCGACTTATGGCCATCTTGATGGATGGGTTTGCCGAGGCGGCCCGATTCGCCGAGCGCGTCCGCGAGATCGTCCGCTACTTGGTAGGCCTCGCCGAGTTGCCCTCCGGTCGCGCGCCAGGCCTCGGGATCGGCGTCGCCGACAATGGCGCCGGCCACGGCAGCGGCTTCGAACAGCGCCGCGGTTTTCGCGTGATGGTAGGCGTTCACATCGACGCTGGGCTCGCTTTCCCATGCTTGACCCGCGGCGATTCCCGCTGGCGCCCCGGCTGCACGCGCCAGCGCGCCCAAAATGGCCGCGGATTTGGCGGGCTGCTTGGCCACATGGGACGAAACGGCATTGAACGCCATCACGATCAAGGCGTCGCCGACCAGGATGGCAATCTCCTCACCGAAGCGTTTGTGCAGCGATGGCTGTCCCCGCCGCAGCGGCGCATCGTCGAAACACGGCAGATCGTCCTGCACTAGGGATGCGCAATGAAACAGCTCGACGGCCACCGCGGCAGCGTCGGCCAAGCCGGGATCGGGATCGTCATGCGCTCTGGCCACCGCGAGGCAAAGCCCGGGTCGCACCCGGCCGCCACCAGGAAACACGGCATAGCGGATCGCCGACGCCAAGCGCTGGGGACAAGACGGCGCCGTGGCCGCCCGCACAGCCTGCTCCAGCGCTGCTTCAATCCGTGATTCAGTTTCCATGAAATTTGGAAGTGACCGGTGTGAGGCCTAACTATGCCCGATTTCGCTTGGACACCGACAATAACCTAGTAGCTGCGCGCCTCGCGCGGCGCATTCGCGGCCGTGGCGTGTCGACCCTTTTTCTTGACAGTTTCCCCATCCGGCCCAACCTAGTCACATTCCCATGGCTATCCAGTCCAATTCGAAATCAAACAAGGCAAAGAACGACAAGCCCGCGCCTGCCGCCAAGGCACCCGCACCTGCCGCCAAGGCGGTACCCGCGCCCGTCGCCAAAGCAGCACCCGCGCCCGTCGCCAAGGCGGCAGCCAAGCCGCGCGCTCCCTACGAGCCAACCCAGGAAGAGATCCAGACCCGCGCTTTCGAGATTTATGTCAGCGAGGGATGCAAGGAAAACAACGATCTCGAGTACTGGCTGCGCGCGGAACAAGAGCTGCGCGCGCAAGCCCGTCGCTAGGCCCGCTGGCTGACGTTGTTCCGTCGTGAACGGCGCAAAAGCGCCGCCAGGGGTAACTATGACGACAGCGGCGCCCCGAACGATGTCGCCCCGGATGGTGCGACGCCTCGGTTCTCGCGCGCGCCGGCGATGGCCAGCGCCAACAGCCCGCACAGAGTGAACAGGGCCGACTTGGGAGAATTAATCTCCAGGCCAGCCACGGCCAGCAGCAGCAGTCCCCAGCCGACCAGACGCGATTGGCCTCGCACGGCCAGGCAGCTCACCGTGGATGCGCCAAGGCAGGCGAATGCAACGATGAGCGCGCCGATGTACAGCCGCTCCGTGGATGATGGGAGGCCGGTCAGATCGATGTGCAGCCCGTAGAACGCCACCGCCTGAACAAGGTCGAGGCGGAGCATGGCGGCGGCGCTAAGAGCGACTGCTAGCAAGATTCCAGAGCCGATGGTGATGGCAGCCCTGCTGGCCCTCCATGGCCTCGGGGTCAGCAGGACCGGTGTCGCGGTCATGGCGGCCAGGGCAACCGCGTGGGCCACGCGAACCATCTGACTCGGGTCGAGGCGCGACCAAGACATGCGATCGCAGAACAGCGCCACGGCCTGGATCACCACTGGAATCGCGAACAAGGTGACGCCGAGTCTGGAACGCCACGAGCGTGTGCCGTGCCACATGCCGAGCGTCAGGAAGAAAACCAGAAAGCCGTGACTGATGCGCAGATGCACGTGGTAGCGGGGCGTGCCGAGGATCCAAAGCACACCGAGGCCGGACAGGGCCAAGAAAAACAGTCCGACCGTGCTAACCGTGATGCGCATGGAACGGGGAAAGACGTCGTCCGAGCGCAGCGCGCGCAGCAAGCCCGCCACCGAGAGCAGCAGGGCCAAGATCCCCGCCAGGTTCGAGACGAAGAGGCCAAAATCGGAGAGCAGGCGCTCGGCCGCTGTGCCGTGTCGACTGGGCAGGAAAACCCCGTTGATGATGCGATAGAAGACGAGGTCGGCCAGCGCCGCGAGGGCGAGCAGGGCCGTAAGATTCAGTGCCAGCACCAGTCTGCGCATCGCCGCGCAGTATATGCCGATGGGGTTGCGTGTGCCCACGGAAGCGCGCACTGTCGGTTGTGGAAAGGCGTCGGTTGCGGAAAGGCAAAACCTCCCGTGCTCTCGCGGAATTTTGCCAGGGTGGTACCATTCCTCCACAGCCATGATTCGCGCACCGGCCGGCAACGAGACTTGGGTGCAAGGCCCAAGAAACCAGCATGCACGGCAGTGACGACTACCTAGCCGGCTTGGCGCAGATCCATTCGCGTGAGAGCTTGGACGTTCGCCGATCGCTGTGGCGCCAGGGCTTGGCCAGCCTGGCGGCGGCCGCCGCGGATCAGCAGCCCACGCCGCTCGAAGGCTTGGCCACGGATCAACTTTTGGCCAGCGTGCGCTGCGCGCTTTCCGCGGGGCTGGCCGAGGATCTGTCCTTTCTCTCCCGGCCCGTGGCGGCCGCGGCCCTGTTCGAATTGGCCGGCGCCTTGCCACCAAGCCCCGAAAAGCGTGAGCTCGGCCGCCGCGTGCTGGTCGAGTTGCACGACGGCGACGCGGCGACCTTCGTCACCTTGGCCACGGCGCTGGCACTTTCGTCGCCGCGCGCGCTGGGCGGAGCGCCGGTTCGCGCCCGCGTGGCCCTTTCACTGCGCTTGCCGCTCGCCACCGGAGCCCATGTGGATGGCTTGGCCCTGGCGCTGGTCTCGCGCCCCGAGCTCGAGCGCGGATGGCTTTCCGCCCATTCGATGGGCGCCTTGCCGGCGCGGCGTCTGGCGGCTCGGTTGCTCGAACGGGCGGCGCGCGAGGCTGCGCGACGGGCCAAGGAAGGCGACGACAGCGGCGTCCGCGTGTTCGAACGTCCGTCGGTGCGCACGGCATGGACGCGACTCATCAGCGACCGCGAGTCGCTGGTGTGGCGGCACGTGGCGGTCGCCCGCGGCTTGCTTGCGGTGGCAGCTCCCATGCGCGCGGCGGAAATCGAACGGGATCTGGCGCCACGGTTTGGTCCCAGCGAATGGCGTCGCTCGGCCACGTCGCTTGCTGCCACCGTCGCGCACGACCCCACCAACGCTCTGCCCGCTTGTCTGAAACTGCTGCAAAGCGATCTTCAGACGCGCGACAACGGGATCGCGTCGGCCATGATTTTCGGTCTGTCCCGCGTGGTCGAGCAGGAGCCCGAGGCCGCCGACGAGCTTTTGGCCAAGCTGGTTCCCTGCGGCGGCATCGAGGCCATCGAGGCGCTGGCCGACCTGCGCGAAGAACACTTCGGCCATCCCATCGGCGCACAGGCGGCGTTCATGGCCATCGACCGCTTGAGCGCGAAGGAATCGTCGTCGGACGATGGCACCGTGGCTCTCATCGAAGCCCTCATCGACGATCTCGACATGGGCTCCGAGCGGCCACGCAGCTCGTTGCGTCTGCATCTCAGCGATGCCTTGCAGGCCTTTGCCGAGGGCCGCGAGCTGGGCAGCGCGACCGATGCCGCGCTCGACGTGGCGAGTACGGCGATGGATATTTTGGAGAGCACCGGCGACGAGGGCGCGGAGGCACGGAAAATCACCTTCCGAGCCCTGCGCGAGCTCGACGCCGGGCTGCTCGTGACCTCGGTTCTCTCCGACCTGCTGACCGTGCGCAGCCGGAGCGAGCGCGGGCCTAGCCCCTTGACCGGTATCTTGTGGCGTCTCGGGAGTTGGCTGCTCGTGCGCGAGCACCAACCCGTCACCAGCGAAGAGATCCCGCACCTGACCCTGCGCTTTCGCCAGCTTCGTACCCTGCTGCACCTGGTGGATTCGGACATTGCGGACACCGAAGAACCCACCACTGAGTCGCGCGGCCGACGCCTGCACATGTTCAAGTTGCTCGCCCAGCGCGCGCAAGCTGACGTGCCGTCACCCCTGCGCCGCCTTCTGTGCGCGACGCTGGCGCGCGCGGCCGACGCCCTCGCGCGCGAGCAGGTGTGCGAGCTGTCCGACGTTTTCGTGGCCACGCTGTGGAGCTTGAACAGCACCGCCGATCTGCGCGCCCTGTCCGAGGCGTGCATGGTGCCGGAATTCAAGGACGTGTTCGCGCCGGCGGCGCAAGTTCCGCGCGCCCTTGCCGAGCGCGGCGGACAAGCGGACGAACAGGGTTTGGTGGAGAATCTGCGCGACGTGGCCGAAGCCTTGCCACCGGGAAGCTCGGCGCGCGTCGAGGGGCTGCGCCGGGGCATCCTCGGCATCACGCGCGTGCTTGAAAGCCTCAACGATGCGGTTTCGCTCACGGAGCTGCGCAAGGGCGAAAACAGCACCGCCATCGATCGCTTGGCGGGCGCCATCGCCTACGCCGCACGCCTGTGTGCCGGGGCTATGCGCCGCATGGGGCTGCGCGAAGGCTATTTTTCGTCGTCCTCCACGCGGGCGCTGCGCCGCTTGGAAGCCTGGATCGCAAGGGCACTGCGCGAGCACGACGAGGATGTGGGAGCTGCAGCGGCGGCGGCGGCCGAAGCCGTGCGCCAGGATCTACCACCGCTTCTGGCCGAGGTCGTGGCGCGCGTGTTGATGCGCGTCGGCCGCCTGCCGCGCGAACCGCGCCCGTCGAGCGAAATCACCCACATCACCAAGCAGAAACGGCAACTGCACCTGCCGTCGTGGCTGCCACCCAGCCGAATCGTCGGCGGCTTCTTCGTGGTGCGTCCCATCGGCACCGGCGGCGGCGGGTCGGTCTTCGTCGCTCGTCGCTCGGAGGAGCGGCACGAGGAAGGCGCGGAAACCTTCGCGCTCAAGGTGCCGGCCTACACCGGCGCGGCGGCGCACACCCTGTCGGAAGAGGAGTTCATGCAGCTCTTCCGCGAAGAAGCCGGTGCGCTTCTGACGCTGCCACGGCATACCAACATCGCGGGCTTCGTTACCTTCGACGCCGGAGCTCGACCCAAACCCATCCTGGTGATGGAGCTGGTGCTGGGAAATACCCTGGAGCGTTTGGTGGATCGGCGCCAGTTCAGCATTGGAGAGGCGCTCGACGTGCTCGACGGCATGGGCGCGGGCCTTGAGGCCATGCA
>Ga0182027_10012664_pt1 | contig 11831 bp, 8 predicted proteins | sample 712E1DmetaG_FD_121300 | JGI IMG/M metagenome (GOLD analysis project Ga0182027, IMG submission 121300) | Permafrost microbial communities from Stordalen Mire, Sweden - 712E1D metaG (Illumina Assembly) | ecosystem: Environmental > Terrestrial > Soil > Wetlands > Permafrost | place: Sweden...
CCAGCGGCGTTTCTGTTACCGACACCATCGATACTAACCTGACGAACTTCACCGTTGGCGGGAACGCTGATGCCGGTGATGTTGAGCGCGGTCCCGGTGGAGCTGTTGGTGGCGCCCGCCGGGAAGCTGACAACGGTGAAGTTCGTCAGGTTAGTATCGATGGTGTCGGTAACAGAAACGCCGCTGGCAGCGAAACCGTTGCTCTCTGTCAGCGTGATGGTATATTGCAGGACATCCCCGGCCGCGTAAGTGCCGCCGCTTGTAGTGTCGACAACTGTTTTGGTGGAAGTGGAAAGTTTAGGCACGCAGTCAGCCCCCGGCAACGAGCCGGGAGGATTGGACGCTGTAAAGGTGGAGTAACCGCCGGAAGAACTTCCCGATCCATAGCTGATATTGGCGCTTGTTGTTACACCGCTTATACCGGCTGCATATTGCATAGCGACGCCTAATGTTGATGGGGAATAGGCAATGAAACCACCGCTGCCGCCACCACCGGGGCCATGGCAATTACCGGGGAAGGTGCCTTCAGCTTGAGATCGCCAGGCGTTTCCGCCGTTTCCGCCGTTTACAGCAACGTTGACCGAACCGCCGGCATATGTATAGATAACAACACTTCCACCGGCGCCGCCGCCGCCGGCGCTGTCGTTTTGAGTGTTCCAGCCCGAACCGCCATTTGCCGAAACAGTGCCGCTACCGGTGATAGAATTCGCCCGCAGCAGGATGATTCCGCCGCCGGGCGCACCGCTGCTGCATGCACCTGCGCCGGCAGTGCAGGCCAGTCCCGGCGGATTGGTGTATGTTGTGTTGTCGGCAGTGCCGTTGTTGGTGGTACCGGCTCCACCGCCGCCGCCCATAACGAGTCGATTGTAGGCAAGTCCTGAAATAGCACCTCCTCCTTCGCCGCCGACGGTTAAATTGCTGTTCCATGAGTTGCCGCCCATTGCACCGGCCGCATAGTTGCCGCCGCCGCCGCCGCCGGAGTTCTGGTCGTTGGCTACAGGGTCTCCATCAGTGCCGCCGCCGCCGGCATTACCGGGTGCGCCGCGTGCATAGGAGGCGTTGGTCGTTGACCCGTCGGGATAACCGCTGCCGTAAGGAATTGCCGCCGCCGCCGGCGCGCCGTTGAATGTGGTCGGACTGTTCATGTAATAAGGTGAACCCGCAATGCCTTCACCTTTAGAGGCGTTGGTGGCGACCAAATAGGAAGTAAGGTAGTCGGTATTTACGCCGGCGTCGCCGGTGAGCGTACGTCCAAAACCGCCGCGGAAGCCGGCGCCGTTAGCCGTGATCGTTCCGGTGATGGTCAGCGTGCTGTCCACATCCATGGCCACAATGCCGCCAACGCTGCCATTCCAGTTGAGCGCGGACACAGTGCCAGAAACAGTAGCCAACGAGTATTGGGGCACCCGGATGACCTGAAAGATGCTCTGGCCATTGGTTGCCGAGGCAGCACGGTAGCGGTAGCTATTGGCAAGACCAATCGTAATGCTGACGTGGCCTCCGGAAACTGCGCCCGCCGCCTTAGCATACTCATAAACGCCAGTCTGGTTGAGAGTCGTATATCCGCTGCCGGAGCCTGAACCGTCGCCATAATTACTGCTATTGCTGTAGTTTATGTCAGCGTCCTGCATCTGGATAATAAGCAGCATATCACCGGCAGCAATCTGCGTGGAGCTGCCAGAGGAAGAACCCACCGGGATGGATGTTGCTCCTGCAGAGACCGATGCCGTTCCCGGATAGTAGGTGTTGATGACGCCTGAAGGAGTGCCCGCACCGTCTTTTCCAGGGGTGGAACACGATGTGGCGGCAAATGCAAAGCCGGAAAATACGAGAAGGAAAAATACAAAAACGACAGGCAGGCAAAGACAAACTGTGCGCACAAAAGCCAGCGGAACAGGAATTGTTTTCTTAACTGACATTTTCCCTATCAAAATCATTAGTGTTAATACCCTCTCATTATTTAGCCTTACATTTGATAATTAACATAATTCAATCACTTAAACAAATTTATTTGATATGCCGCTGATACTTAAATCATGTTAATTTATAGTTTGGCCATTTTGAGAATTATTGATTGTAACCTAACATAAAATTAAGAATATGAAAACTGAGGATAACAGGAAGCAATTACTAAGGAAGTCTCCGCATCAACTGGCAGGAACACCCAGTTAAGCAGTGCGCAACGCAACCGGCCAACCCCCGAATGTCTTCTTATCGGGCGAAGCGTTGCCCCATTTCGAAGGCTTTTGCACAGTCAAAGGGAAATACTTCCCGCCGCCTCTGTGCCTTCTTCTCAGGATCAAAGCGTGGGGCAAACACTTTTGAATAGTCTTCAAACTGGTAAGTGTCATAACTGCACAATGACTCCGAAGTGCCGAATATCCTTTCCATGATCATCTCATTCCAGTTGATGTGATGATTGAAGCCCCGTTCTTTTGCCATTTCCTCGGTCGCGCCCAAAGTGTAAATAAAGCCAGTCGAAATCTTTCTTGGAAAGAGTGACCCCGGAGGGTCGATATAGGGAGAATAGGGGAAAAACAAGCGCTCCATAAAGGATCTCATCTCGCCTGTAACGGTTCCGTAATAAATAGGGGAACCGAGAATAAGGGCATGGACGTCCAGAATCGCTTTCAGGAGGGGCGTCAGGTCGTCTTTTACAACACACTTGCCATAGCTCGGGCCGTCAATCGTCTTGCAGGAAAAGCAGCTCACACACCCTTTGAACTTGAGGTCATAGAGATGCACCAGTTTTGTTTCCGCGCCCTTGGATGCAGCGCCTTCAAGCGCTTTGTCGAGCAGTGTCGCCGTATTCCATTTCTTTCTAGGACTTCCGTTGACTGCAATCATCTTTATGCGTTTCGACATTTTCTATGCACCTCCATAATTTATTTTATATAGCATTATAAAAAAATATTTCACGCACAGAAAATTCTTGGCTACAAACCAGTACACAAATGAGCGGCAAAGATGATTTTATCAGGAATCGATAGGTTTATATAATATCTGCCTGACCATCTGTTCTATCTGTGCCAGATGAGGTCCCTCAAGCTCCGAGGCTACTTTTTCCAGTTGAGCGGGGATATCGATTTGCTGCGGACATCTTTCCAGGCATTCCCCACACTCAACGCATTGGGATGCGTAACCGGGCTTTCCAGTCAAAGAACCGCCCATTCTCATTACATACATGAAAGGAGCTTCGGCGGTTGTGTTGAACATATGCATACTGTTGTAAGTATCAAAGCATGTAGGAATTAAAACATCAGCCGGACAAGGCAGGCAATAACCGCAGCCGGTACAACCGACCTTCATAATCTTACGGTATGTCTGTGCCACTTTTTCAATAAGCTGCAACTCACTTTCCGTAAGAGAATTGGGATAAGCATTCTGAGCGATAGCGATGTTTTCAGCGATATGGGATTCCTCATTCATTCCGGAGAGCACCGAGGTTACTTCAGGATGATTCCAAACCCAGCGCAGCGCCCATTCCACAGGAGACCTTTTCGGCTGAGCCGTATCCCATACCTTCTGAACAGCGGGAGGAGGAGAAGGCCGTCCAAGATTCCCTCCCCGTAACGGCTCCATAACAATAACGCCCAATCCCTTGGATGCTGCGTACTCAAGGCCTTTCTTGCCAGCCTGAGTCTCCATATCAAGATAGTTGTATTGAATCTGACAAAATTCCCAGTCATAGGCATCTACAATGCCTTGGAAATCACCCGAAACGCCATGGAATGAAAATCCGGCATTGACAATCCGTCCATCCTTTTTCGCTTTATCCAGAAACTCCAGTGCATGAAAGGAATTCAGCGAATCCCAGAGAACCCTGTTCAAACCGTGTAGAAGATAATAGTCAATGCGGCTGGTATTTAGCTTCTTTAACTGGGCATCCAGATACCGGTCCATGTCTCCCTGCGCTTTGATCAGCCATGAAGGTAGTTTGGTGGCCAAACGTACTTTTTCCCTATATCCTCCGGACAGTGCCCGTCCCAGAAACAATTCGCTTTCACCCGCATGATAAGGCCACGCGGTATCCACATAATTCACGCCCTGGTCAACTGCGTCTCTTATCTGCCTGGTTGCCCTCGCCTCATCGATCTTTTGATCTTTCTGGGCAAGACGCATGGCTCCGAATCCCAGAATCGAAAGAGAGTCACCATTTTTTTTCATTGTTCGATACAACATTGTCATTTTTCCTTTCTTCGCAGAAGAAGGATTGATTAACGATTACTGATTAATCTAGCATAATATTAAATTTTTGAAAATAAAGATTTCAGAAAGGAAACCGCAGGAGCCACCTACAACTCCATAGTATTAGGCCTTCATATAAATGAAGGATTACCAGTTGGAAGAGAGTATCCGGCATAGCTAATAATTCAAACACAGGCGACCCCATGCGTGTTTTCACTGCCAGATATTTTATGGAGTATATGTAATTATATATTTGGTGCGATTATTGTTTGTGTCCACTAAATAAAAATCGCAATAATATGTTATTCCACTTGTAAGGGATGCCTGGCTGGCAGTTCCATTTGTATTGTACTGTACGGTTGTCTGCGTGCTCGGCAGGGTATAATTCCATATTAGATTACCGGTGGTGGAATCATTTACCGCAATATTATAGCTGTAGAATGCCGGCGGACTTGCCGGCGCTGACCAACTGAATGTGGGTTGAACATTACTCGGGCTGGCTTCAACAGACGGGTTTTGCACGAAACTGTCCAGCACGGTGATAACATCCGCCGTCAACTGTTCAGTCGTTCCATCAACGTAGATAATATCGAATCCATAGGAATCAGTCAAAGCCGGTCTAACTCCGTGAATGCTGTGCGAGTAAAAAAACTCATTGATACTAGTCCCCCTTTGCATATCCATCGGAACAGAGATATTCTGACCGGAGAAAAGGCTTACTTGAACCGGAAGTTTCATCATGTCAAAAACCTCAAAGTTTAATGTATAGCCTGACGATGATCCATTTGTCCAGTGGTCAGTGGCTACATAGCTAAAAGCGTTTGCTGCAGAAATAGTTATGTCCTCTGTTTGGTTATTATTGTTAATCAGGATCGGCAGCGTGCCAATAGTATTAAATTTCGGCTTACCAATGCCCATTAAACCATTATTGTTCTGATCAAGAATCGCAAAAGATCTGTATGTACCATTGGGGACCCCCGATACGCTGTATGTTTGTGAAGTGGTAGGCGAGGCAATTTTGGTGAAATAATAAATTCCATTGCCGGCAACTCCAACATACAAAGGTCCGGTGGGCGTAACCGGTATGGTAACCGTACCGGAAACAGTATTTAATCCTGTGCCGGCGCCGATTGTTACAGGTCCGACTACAGCAGATGGGGCGCTTTCCGTAGTTCCAACTAATGCTGAAATTTTATAGTAATAGACCCCATTGGTAATTGATTGCATATAAACATCGTGGTTTGCCTGTACAGTAATTGGCGTACCGTTCGTAGCCGCATTATCTGTTCCCCAATAGATTTTATAAGATTCCGCGATAACTTTATAGTTTGTCATCATGACATTCCAGCGAATAATGGCCGCCCCATTGCCGGGGCTAATCGTGAGACCCGTCGGCGTTACAGGGGTTGCCGGAGCCGGGTCTGTTAAAATAACATTCTGATTAGTTAGATTTCCACTGCTCACTGTTATCGTCAGTATTTCACCGGAGGGATTATCTGCATTCAGTGTGCCATCTCCACGAATATCCATTTCCGCACTAAGTTTATAATATGTTCCCGGCATTATTCCACGAATTGTAAACGCACCCGGCGACGGGATACTGGTTCCCTGCCAGGTTGCGTTGCTGTCTTGGTTCTTCAAACCAACATAAATCCTTCCCGTGTGTGATCCGCTATAACTTATCGTGCCTGATATACTGTAGGAAGTTATCGCTGACGTAGCGGTGAAATTCTGAGCCTGACTTGCATTGGAAATAGTAACTGTCGGACTCGATGGCAAATAAGTATATCCCGCCAAAGAAGGTGTGACTGTATATGTACCCGGAGAAAGATTAGCAAAACTGTAATTCCCACTCGCATCAGTAGTTGTAGTGGCCGCGCTTGTGCCACTCAACGTAATGGTGACACCCTGCAAGGCGCTTTCACTCAAGGTTACGGTTCCGGAGATACTATAGGATGTACTATTTCCGCTATCGCTTTTACTGCATGCAGTTAACGCGAAGACGATTATTAATATTCCAAGTGCTGCCCATGATTTACATTTCATTGTCCACTCCTGGTAATCCTTTTTGCTATGGAACTCTGATGCGCAATAGGAATTTATTTCATAAAACATTTTTTTTGATTTGATAAGGTCTTGCTTGAACGTGGCGGAACTATAGACAGATCGTAATTGTATGTCAATTAAATTTTTTGACCGCAAGACTCGATGTCTTGTGCCGATTTTTTTCATCGGGCGCAAATTGTGTTTATTACGGATTGAAGCTTGGTACATTATTGAAGCTTGGTTCATTTATGAAGATTGATGATTTATTGATAACAGGAGGAAGGAGGGAATATTAATTATTCAACCTTGTCAAAATTTTAAATCTTTTAATTGATTTCTTAGCAAGGCAATGGCCGGCACAGCCTGTCGGAATACTTCATCAGTTTTATTAAAGTCCAGCATACGAATGCCATGAATCTCCGTTTGTACATAGATGTCGGGCTTTCTGATTTTCATCTTTTCAGCAAGCGCTGAAGCCTGCATGATATTAAAAGCGCCAAGAACTGATTCAAGAGTGCCGGGAATTTCATTTTTGCCGGGATTGCGTACTTTGCTTACATTTACTGCTATAGTGAAATCAGCACGATCTAAAAGGCGGTCGTAGGGCACAAGATTTACAACGCCGCCATCGACAAGAACTTTGTTTGCAATGGAAACTGGAGCAAAAACACCGGGTACAGCCATGCTGGCCTGCAGAGCTGGAAGCAACTCACCTTTTTCAAATACGACTTCCTCTGATGTCCAATAATCTGCGGCAATAACTAAAAGAGGAATTTCAAGCTCTTCAAAAGTTCGCTTTTTAATCTCGTGGAAAAGATATTCAAAAAAGCCCTGAGTTTTAATAAATCCGCCGCGTGGAATTTCTGCGGAAAACGCCTTGACCAATTTCAGGAGATCGCTCTTCTTGGCAACAATATCACGCCAGGTATCATCTTTCAGAATGAGTATCCTGCTGATGCGCTCTCTGATTTCTTTCCCGGACATCCCCGAGGCATAGAGCGCCCCTATGATGGCACCCATACTGGTTCCTGCAATAATACCCGGCTTAATGCCCAGATCATCAAGCGTTTCCAGGACAGGAATATGCGCCAGACCCCGAACGCCTCCACCTCCCAAAGCTAAACCTATTTTCATATTTTTACTTCACCAATTGGTAACAGGATTTTAAAGTATAATATTCTTAATGCAGGTAAATTGTTTAACGATAACTGGTTGTAGCCTAGCACAAAATTAAAAATATGAAAACTGAGGAGGAAGAAAGAAAATGTTTTCCGAAAGTCAAATTTGTTTCTTTCATCTACTTATCCACAACATTTGGCAACTCTGAAAATTGAGGATTACTGGAAAGGTGCAACGGACTGCTCAGGGACACGCGGCTTTTTGCACGTCCCTTGCAACAGCGAGGCTATGTTGTATTGCCTGCATCGTGAAGTATTCTTTTTGCCTTTTCGACGTCCTCTTCTTTTACCAATAATTGGACGCCCGTGGAGAATGATAAGCCAGGCTGAAGGCCTCCATAGTCATCGCCGAAAACAACAGCATTAATACCATTTACAGATAGGAAACCCTTTGCAAGTTCTGCTTCATGCCTACTCGAATAAGTTATAATTTTGATAAAGTCAATATACTCTACAGATGGTTCTGGCTCTGGAAACAACTCTGGAACCAAATCAATGCCACAATCTGCACACCTTGAAAAGCCTTCTCTATATTCAGCTTTACATTTTGGACAAAACATAAAACCTCCAACCTAACATTGTTTATATTGATCTATGTTAATATTGCAAACGTAAACGATAACTGGTTGTAACCTGGCATAAAACGGGAAATTTAAAAAGCAGGGACCAGGAAGCCACCCATGCCTGTAGTTCTTGATTTTAATTAATGGTCCGTAGTTTTCCTTAATTTTCAAAAATCCATCAGGACGGATTTTCCCCCGGTATAAACACCTGTACCTGATTTCTCCCCAACTCCTTGGCCTTGTAAAGGGCACGGTCGGCCATTTCAACCAGTAAGTTCTGGCTCATCCCCCTTACCGGGGTCATGGTTGCAACGCCGATACTAATGGTAACGTGGGATGCGGCGCGGGAAAAGGAATGGGGTAAATTCTCCAGCTCTATGCTTTTCCGGATTTTTTCCGCGACCTGAATCGTGTTTTCCAAAGAGGTATCGGGAAAGAGAACGATGAATTCCTCTCCCCCGTAACGGGCGCATAAGTCGTGAGGACGGTGAACGCTTCTCCGGATGACAGCGGCGATCTTCTGGAGGCAGACATCTCCCGCATGATGACCATAGTTATCATTGTAGGCTTTGAAATCATCAACATCGAGAAAAAGGACGGACAAAAGTGTCCCGTTCCTGATTCCCATACGCCATGCCGCATCCAGTAAGGCGTCAAAATGCCGCCTGTTGGCAAGCCCCGTCAGAACATCAGAAGAGGACAGGTGCTCCAACTCCGCTTTGGCCTTTTCCAGGCCGAGAGTCTCGATCTCCTTGAGAAGATTGCGCAGATAATTCCAGCGCAGGTCGTTTTCCATCTGGTAATTGGCAATCAGGCTGATGATAATGGCTGAAAACAGGACGACGCTGCTGTTAATCATCACCGGAGGCGGCATGGGTGTGATCCGGGATACCGTCAGGACGTAGAGCAGAAAAGTCAGCCATGAAACACAGAAAGCATGCCAGAATCGAAGACGGACGACGATGTTTCCGAACATGACGATCAGGATGATGCCTGTATGGTAATGTGCGACATTGGGATGATGACTCAATTCCAGAATGAGGATGATGCTTCCGGATGTCAGGACGACCAGGAAATCGATGAAAAAATCGAGCAGCCGGACAAAAGCGCGCCAGCGCATAATGATAAGGACTATAATCATGGCGGGGGTTACAATCCCCAACCGGATCTTCCACGCCGTCAGGTAGATATCGGGAAGCATCTCCCTGTCCGTAATAAGGAACAGGTTGTAGATCAAAACAGCGATGACTCCCATGATGAAGAAGCGATTCCTACGCGCATCCAGGGTGTCGGAGAGAAAATGCTGTTCAAGCCTGCGGGTGAAGATCAGGAACGGGAACCCGTTTTCCATGGACTTCTGGATGTCGTTTCGCAGATCCTCAATGTCATCACGCTTCTTATTGGCTGGCATTTCATTGCTCATCGTCAAAGCCATCACTCATCACAACGAATATACTAATTTGTTTTTTCCCGATTTTTGAATATAATCCTACACCATCTGCGCAAGAATGAAAATAATAAAATCAAGCATGATGAAACATGACACGATCATATCAATTATTAAAAAAGAGCGACGTGGTAATCTCTGGCTGTCATTGCGAGCCAGCCCTCGGCTGGCGTGGCAATCTCTTTCTTTGTCCCACAAGTTCGGTCGAGTCTTTACGGAACGTTGCCCAAATATTCTTTTTGCTGCTTTTTTGTAGGGATTGCTCGCCTTGGCAATCCTTTAGCGGCGCGTTTGAAAAACGCGCCTACACGCATACTATTTGGGCAACAGGCCGTTTAGACCCGCCCGAAGATAAGCCATTCTGAAGGTCCGCACTATAACTTTCGCCCTTCTTGAAAAATAAGAACTACAGCGAGTTACTTTTTAAACGCCGACTGAAAAAATAAACGTCCGCATGCACTCCTAAGAAATAGGAATACGTCATTGCGAGTGAAACTGTGCAATTTCAAGAGTTTAGATTACTACGGCTCATGAGCGTCTCTTCCATGTGTTTCTTCCATTAATAACCCTGTGCGTAGCTTCGGGTTAAATGCTACAAAGTCACACCTTGTACCATCACTGAGAATCAATGATAACCATTTGAAAGGCAGCATGATGCTAGCCGAAATGATTCGCTCTTGTTATACAATCTCATGGCTTGGGGATATGGAATCGGCTGATCATCAGTGAACCCGAAAGAGCAAACATGAGAACAAGTGGATGAAGTTTGAAGCCAATAAGGGTGATCTCGCCGAACCATAGGTTCTGGTTTATTGCACCGAACCATGCCGCTAGTGAAAGGATAAAGACGAGGAGGATCGAAGTCGGTATTGGTGTCCCCTCGAAGTATTTCACTTTGTCAGTTCCCTGGGAGAGTGTTTCTGCGGTAACATTGTACCGAGCAAGGCGTGAGACCCCGCAGGCAACGAAGAAAACCAAGACGATGCGATCGTATAGACCTTGCATACCGCAACCATACCCGATGATTGCCGGGGCCACTCCGAATGAAATAATATCAGCGAGTGAGTCGAGTTCTTGACCTAGTATCGAAGTCTTTTTCCGCCATCTGGCGATGCGGCCGTCTAAGAAGTCAAATATCAGTGCAGCTAAGACGAGACTGCATGAAAAATAGATGTGTCTGACATCATGCGATTCGAGATATGTTATGATGGAGAAAAGTGAACCCATTCCGCAGATTGCGTTTGCGAGAGTAAACCAGTCTGCCAAGTGGAACTCTCGAATCATCGAAAACGGTTTTTTCTGGATACTTGTAGTCATTGGATGGACCTCTCTCTCATAGTATTAAATATTTCAACTATTACTGGCTATAATGTAGCATAAAATAATTGATTGAAGAAACAAGAATTTCCGTAAGTAGTAGATTATTTGTTATACTTACAAGTTTACAACTTTTAATTTGGAATTGGAGTGATGATTACGGGAAAGAAAGCAATAACGACGCAGGAATGCTAAAATATCGTCCTCCAGCACCGGAGGCGTACCTGAATTGAAAAATAAAAAATGGCATAATTCTACGTTAACATGTGGTACAAGGATTTGGGACAGGTCACCATCCAGAGCGCTCAGAATGCAGCTTTGACCTTGCACTTTGTGATTGAGCGGGATGGTCTTCTGTATTACGTTTGCGGCTGGCGTGAGCTGTGCGAAAGGTGAACTGAGAACTCAAACGGCTCAGGGAATGGTCCCTGTTAGGGGGAAGGAACCGGTTGGGGGAAATTTTCAGGCTTGGGTGGATCCACGGCCTTGGGCTTGTCCAGAAAGCCCGGAAGAATACCGTGGGAAAAACCGTTTCCGATGAGCTTACGAATGGCCTCCCACTCACTGGCCTTGGGATCGCTGGTGGAACCGGATATGCGAGTCACCGTGGCCACCGCCTTGGTGGAGTGATTCTTGAATAGGTTGGCCAGGATTTGCAACACGTGCATTTCTACGCGTTTCCTAAAGGGCTTTCCCTTATCCTTTTTTCGATCGTAGATCTTCAGGTTTTTGATGAGGGGCTTGATGTAGCCATCCACCCTGCCGTTTTTTACGGTGAGTTCGGTGTAGATCGAGAACAGGCCCTCGGCCACGTCCACCCCCGCATGAGCATTCAAAAAGCCATTGAGGTCGGACAACTTAGCATCATCCAGTTTGAAATGGACATCAAAGTCTACCGGGCTGGCGGTGGACCGGAATCCCCCTGAGATCACGGTGGCGCCGCTGCCCATGAAATTCCCCCGGGCATGGAATGCAGATCTTCCCATATTAGCTTGGTTGCTTATATTTTCCAACCCAAGGTTTACATTCGAAATGTACAATCGGTAAGGGGGCTTGGTCGCTTCGTTCATAAAGCCAATCTGGCTATTCGTC
>Ga0182027_10012666_pt1 | contig 11829 bp, 10 predicted proteins | sample 712E1DmetaG_FD_121300 | JGI IMG/M metagenome (GOLD analysis project Ga0182027, IMG submission 121300) | Permafrost microbial communities from Stordalen Mire, Sweden - 712E1D metaG (Illumina Assembly) | ecosystem: Environmental > Terrestrial > Soil > Wetlands > Permafrost | place: Sweden...
AGTCCGACACGCTCGATCTGGCCCGGGAGCCCGAAGAAAAGACCGTGCTCATGGACGAAGATGCGGGCGAAGAGGCTATGCCGGCAGGAAGCAAAGACCCGTTCCTGAGCGAGCCGTCCGCGCCGATCGACAAGGCCGAATCCGACGACACCGTGCGCACCGACCGACTGCGGCCGGTGGTTGCGGAAGAAGAATCGGCCGCCGATGCGGACCTCGAGCGGACGGAAGCGTATTCCATCCCGGATCACGTGCTCACGCCCACCCTGGCCGACATCTACTACCAGCAGGGACAGCCCCGGCTCGCGCTGCAGATCTACCGCCGGCTCCTTGAAGCGGACCCGGACAACGAGCGCATGGCGAACCGTATCCGGGAAATCGAGACGAGTATCGCGTCGCAGGAAACCGAAGAAACCGTTGCCATGGATGCTGCGCCAAGAACAAATGGTGCCGCATCCCTCAGGGAAAAGCCGCAGGGCGAATACAAAAAGCGGGAAGCGTCCGGGGCAAAACCGCTCTCGGGGGTGCGCATCAAGAAGAAGTTCAAGAACAGGATTCGAAAAACACGGTAGCGCGTGTCGTTTACTCACCTGCGGGAGTCTTAACAAGAGAGATTCGTGCCCGCATTTCCGCAGATGCTCCTATGAGAAACAGTCGTCTTGCCGCCATACACAATCTCCTCGCGCGGGGGCCATTCACTCACATCGTTCTCTCCGACCTGTGCGACATCGAATACCTCACCGGGTTCCGGTCTTCGAACGCATATTGCGTCGTTTCCAAACGCGCAAACACCCTGTGCTCTGATTTCAGATACCGCGAGGCGGCCCTTGCGTTTTGCAAAAGGCGCCGCGAATGGAAATTCCTTGAAATCAAGGGGAGTGATCTTTCGTTCCTAAGGGGGCCGCTCGGCAGGAGCTGCGTGGCGGGCATCCAATCGAACGTGATCACCGTCGACACGCTCGGCCGAATGAAACGTTCGTGCCCGGGCGTCAGGTTTGTGAAGCTCCCGGAAACATTCGGCCGCGTGTTTATTCCCAAGACCGAACGCGAAATCGAATCCATGCGAAACGCGGCGGCAATCGGCGACAGGGCATTTGCCGACATGGTCGGGCATGCGCGGCCGGGCATCACCGAGCGCGAGCTTGCGTTATTCTGCGAAGACCGATGCAGGAAATACGGCTCGGAGCGGCCGTCGTTCGACACCATTGTGCTGTTTGGCCGGAGGGCCGCGCTTCCGCACGGCGTGCCCTCGAATGTGCGGCTTGCCTCCGGCGATTGGGTACTCTGCGATTTCGGCTGCACCGTGGATGGCCTCGCGTCCGACATGACGCGCACCTTTGTGATAGGCAAGGCGTCGGCGAAGCAGAAGCAACTCTATGATGTGGTGCTCAGGGCCCAGGAGACCGCTCGCCGCGCCGTTGCCGCCGGACAGCGGGCATGCGACATTGACAAATTGGCACGAGACGCAATTGAGGCGGCTGGATACGGCCCCCTGTTCGGTCATGCGACCGGGCACGGCGTGGGGCTGCGGGTCCACGAAAACCCTCGCATTGCCTGTTCCGACAAATCTATTTTGCAAGAGGGCACGGTGATTACCATCGAACCGGGAATCTATCACCCGCGTTTCGGCGGCGTGCGAATCGAAGACATGGTTGTGGTGCGGGAAGGTGGGGGTGAAACCATCACCGGCGCGCCGCGGGAGCTTATGCAGGCAGGCCTCAAATGACCAATATTCACGCGCTCCTGAAAACGATGTTCGACAACAACGCTTCCGATTTGCATATGCGAGTGGGCACGTCGCCTACCTTCCGTATCAACGGCGCGCTGTACAGGGCGCAAATGGACGCCGTGTCGTTCGAGGACATGGAAGCGATGTGCGCCGAGATTATGAGGCCCGAGCAGAAGAAAGTATTCGACGAGACCAGCGAGCTGGATTTTGCTATTGGCCTCAAGGGCGTGGGCCGGTTCAGGATCAATGCCTCCCGCCAGCGCGGCACGCCGTCGCTCGCCATCCGGGCCATCAAGACCCAGATACCCTCGTTTTCCGAACTCGGGTTGCCCAATGTGATACTCGATATCGCCATGAAGAAGCGGGGGCTCATCCTTGTTACCGGCACCACCGGAAGCGGCAAATCCACGCTTCTGGCTTCCATGATCGATCATATAAACGGCAACGCGTCCGTCAACGTCGTCACCATCGAAGACCCGATAGAGTATCTTTACAAAGACAAGAAAAGCATCATTGCCCAGCGGGAAGTGGGCACGGACACAAATGCTTTCGAAAACGCGCTGCGCGCGAGTTTCCGCCAGGACCCGGACGTGATCCTTATCGGTGAAATCCGCGACAAAGACACCATGGAAACCGCCATGAGCGCGGCTGACACGGGGCACCTCGTGATGAGCACACTCCACACCATGAACGCCATGGAGACCATTTCCCGCATCCTGTCGTTCTTCCCGCCACACGAGCACCAGCAGGTGAGGCTGGTGCTGTCAAACGTCCTTGTCGGCGTGATTTCCCTGCGGCTGCTGCCCAAGAAAGACGGCGTCGGACGGATTCCGGCCGTGGAGATCATGATCAACAACGCCGCGATTGCCGAATATATCCTCGATCAGGACAAAGCGCACCTGATCATGCCCGCAATCTGTGAGGGATATACGCAGTACGGGTCGCAGTCGTTCGACCAGTCGCTGCTCCAGCTCTTTAAGGACGACTTCATTACATTCCAGGTAGCGAAGCAACATGCGAGCAATCCGGACGATTTCGAACTCAAGGTACGGGGCGTGGAGGGAACAAGCGACAGGCAATGGGGCGGATAGTTTGAGATTGTACATTGCAAATGTAGAATAGAAAAGGCTGATTCAAGGGTACGTGGAATCGGTCGCAACGGAGCAATAAAGGAGAAATCGTATGTGCAGAACGGCATTGATCGCGACATTGGTGTGCGCGGCGCTATCATTGGCGCGGGCCGAAGGAGTGGCAAAGGTCACTACCTTCGAAGGAGTCGTTCAAATCATGAAGAATGGCGCGTCCGAATGGCGAAATGCGAAACCGGGCACCTCCCTCGAAGTCGGCGACCAGGTGTTCACACACGAGGAGAGTTTTGCCGAGATTCGTTACGCCATAGGAACCGTCCTGCGGATGGACGAAAAGACAAAGGTAACCATCGAGGCATCGTCCGAAAAGACCATCAAGACAAAGAGTGCAATCGGCAACGTGTGGGTCAACATGAGAAAGCTCGTCGCCACGGGCAGGGAGTTTCAGGTATCGACGCCCACCGCGGTCGCGGCCATACGCGGCACGGTGTTCGACATGTCAAGCGTGCCGGATTCGGCCTCGTATGTCGCCGTGTTCGAAGGCAAGGTCGCCGTCGGCCCTTCCGACGACCTCAAGAAGAAGCTCGAACAGGAAAAGAAAAAGGCAACAAAAGCTTCGAAGCCCTTTGAGGTGCCGGGTCCGGAAGAGATACCCGGACCGTACGAAGTTTCGCTCGAACAGTGGAGAACGATCGTTGCCGGCCAGAAGATCGCGGTGCGCACCGACGGAAAATTCGCGCAGGAAAAGATGGACATGCAGGCGGCGGAGAAGGAAAAATTCGTGAAGAAGAACCTGGCGATGGACAAGGAATTGATGAAAGAGAAAGGAAAGTAATAAGCTGTACAAAATCTTTAAGATATTTTTTCTCTCATTTGTATCTAAAATAATGAATAGATTTTAAACAGGAATGTATATATAATTACTGAGACCCTATAGCACCCCACCATATCAGGGCATACAAGGACCGCCAATATGAAAAAAGTCTTTCTTTTGGTGATCGTTTTTGTCATGTCCGTTTTAGCCCAACCTAAAACAAATATCGCGGTTACAGACTTGGCCGGACAGGGAGTAGACCAGTCGTCATCTCTGATTATCTCCGACCGGCTGCGTAATGAATTGTTCAAGACCGGTTCATGCACTGTTCTTGAGCGCGGAGCAATGCAGGACATCCTCAAGGAACAGGGTTTTCAGCAAAGCGGTTGCACTTCGGATCAGTGTATAGTGCAAATCGGTCAGATGCTCGGCGTTACGCACATTGTCGCCGGGATCGTGGGGAAACTCGGTAGTATGTATACAATCAGTGTGCGGCTGATTGAAGTCAAATCCGGCAAGATCATTTATTCGGACAATGTTGATTGCAAATGCCAGATCGAAGAAGTTTTGACCGGCTCGGTCCCGGCAATAGCCAGGAAAATTGCCCAGAGCATTGTTCCCGCCCCGGTTTCTCTACCTGCAACACCGCCCGCACCCCAAACCGGAATTCTTAAAGTGGAAAGCAAACCGGATGGCGCACAGGTGTTATTGGATGATTCCGCTAAAGGCAGTACGCCATATCAAAACGAAAAAATGAACGTGGGCGAATATCGTCTGAAGCTTGACATGGCTGGTTTCAAGCCGATCGAAGAAAAAATTGTAATTATGGCGGACAAAACGACAAACAAAAGCTACAAACTTGAACATACTCAGCAGTGGCAAGACTCTGTAGCAGCACTTGAAAAGGCGGCCAAAGCCGTTTCACGGCAAGGCGGGAAGCCTGTTCGCAAACACAGTTTTGTGCCAAAAGTCATATTTGGCGTCGCGGCAGCGGGCGCTGCGGTTGCCGGAGTATTAGTTGACAACATGGTAAAAGGCAAGATAAACAATGACGCAACAATAAAAAACGAGTATGTATCCCTGGACGATCCTTCCCGCGCCAACGAATATCGGCAGAAATTGAATGATAACCTTAATCAGGCGAAGTCTTCACAGACAACACGCAATATTTGCTATGGTCTCGCCGGAGCTTGCATTATAGGGTTCGGTGTGAGTTTTGCGTTTTAAACTCAATACTGGAAAAAGTTAGCATGTTGAAGCATATTTCTATTCTTACAGCAGTTGCCTGTTTGTTGACCGGTTGCACTCAGCTTCCCGGTGATATGGGTGTTTTGCCGAATGTAACAACAACACCTGTAGCGCCGAGCATCACTGCGCAACAGCAATCTCAGACCGTGACAGCCGGTGGGAGCGTGACGTTCAGCGTGACAGCAACAGGAACGGCCCCACTTTCGTATCAGTGGTACAAAGACGGTACTGCAATTTCGGGAGCGACTTCATCGAGTTATACACTATCGAATGTACAGGCATCCAATGCGGGAACGTATACCGTCACGGTATCGAATGGCACTTTACCGAATGCAACGAGTAACGGGGCGGTGCTGACGGTGAGTGCGGCGCCAGTGGCGCCAACTATCACTGCGCCACCGCAATCACAGTCTGTAACGGCAGGTGGGAGCGTGACGTTCAGTGTGACGGCGACAGGAACAGCCCCGCTTTCGTATCAGTGGTACAAAAACGGCACTGCAATTTCAGGAGCGACTTCATCGAGTTATTCGATATCGAATGTGCAGGCGGCCAATGCGGGAACATATACCGTCACGGTATCCAACGGCACTTTACCGAATGCGACGAGCAACGGGGCGGTGCTGACAGTGAATGCGGTATCAGGTACCGTCACTGATATTGATGGAAATGTTTATCACACCGTTACAATAGGGACGCAAGTCTGGATGGTTGAGAACCTGAAAACAACCAAATATAATGATGGTGTGGCAATCCCGTTGGTAACGGACAACACGGCATGGGACAACCTCACCACGCCGGGTTATTGCTATTACAATAACGATATAAACAACAAAGACAAATACGGGGCGCTATACAACTGGTTCGTGATAGACCCATCTAACCTGAAAAAGATAGCCCCGACAGGCTGGCATGTGCCAAGCGACTCGGAGTGGACAGTGTTGGATAATTACCTTATCAGCAACGGGTACAACTGGGATGCAACGACAACAGGTGAAAAGACGGCAAAATCCCTGGCGGCGCAGAGTGATTGGAGCGCATCAACAAATGCCGGGGCAATCGGCAACGACTTGACAAAGAATAACAGGAGCGGGTTTTCGGCCCTTCCGGGCGGTTGTCGTAGTACCTATGGTGGCCATGGTTTCTTCTACGTTGGCAGCAACAATGCCTGGTGGTCGTCTACGGCGGTCGACGCCTCAATCGCGTGGGGCCGTGGCCTCGCCTACGACCGCGACTCCCTCACCAGGCTCAGCCTCGGCGCCAACAAGAGTTGCGGGTACTCTGTGCGGTTGGTGCGGGATAACAATACCATTCCGCCTTCTGCACCGGTGATTTCTTCCGCGGCCGCAGGTGACAGCAGTGTGACGGTGAGTTGGAATACCGTCACCGGCGCGACATCGTACAATCTGTATTACGCCGCAGGGGCAACAGTTACCATGACAAGCGGGACAAAGTTGGCAGGGGTGACTTCCCCGAAGCAGATAACGGGGTTGACAAACGGCACGCAATACGCTTTTGCCGTGTCCGCGGTGAACACGGCGGGGGAGTCGGTGTTGAGCGGGGTGCAGACGGCGACGCCGCAGGCGACAGTAGTGGCTCCCACAATTACTACGCAACCGAAATCTGATACCGTAACGGCCGGTCAAAGCGTAATGTTCAGCGTAACGGCAACGGGAACGGCCCCGCTTTCGTATCAGTGGGCCCTGGGCGGCACTGCAATTTCAGGAGCGACTTCGTCGAGTTATTCGATATCGAATGTGCAGGTAGCCAATGCGGGAACGTATACCGTCACGGTATCGAATGGTACTTTACCGAATGCAACGAGTACCGGGGCGGTGCTGACATTGAATGCTGCTACGGGTACGGTCAGCGATATTGATGGGAATGTTTATGACACAGTCAGAATTGGGACGCAAGTCTGGATGGTGGAGAACCTCAAAACCACCAAGTATAACGATGGCACCGCAATACCGTTGGCAACAGATAGTGCAACATGGAGCATTACAACCAGCGGTGAATTTTGCTGGTATAATAACGATGCCTCCTATAAAAGTACCTACGGTGCGTTATATAATTGGTATGCTGTGAATACGGGTAAACTAGCACCGTCAGGTTGGCATGTACCGACAGACTCCGAATGGACTATACTCACAACCTACCTTGGCGACACGGGTGCGGCAGGGGGAGCATTGAGAGAAGTCGGTACAACACATTGGATTTCACCTAATACTGGCGCTACCAATACGTCCGGTTTTTCGGCGCTTCCGGGCGGCTATCGCGATCAATCGAGTTTATTCATCGGCCTTGGTAGTTTCGGCAATTGGTGGTCATCTACGGCGTGGTCTTCAGTTTGGTCGTGGTATCGGTATATAGTTGACAACAAAACAGACGTAGGCGTTAGTTATTGCGGCGATGTTCTAGGTTTCAGTGTCCGGTGCATTAAAAATTGAGTGCAGCTTGAATAGAGATTTGAAATAGGAGGAATAATGGCAATATTTGGAATAGGAGCGTTTTTTGAAGAAGACGTTAGTTCTCAATTTATTAATAATAATCTTGCCGGAGTTGGCTGGAACATTGAGGACGCACCCGACCTCCACCAATTTATTTGTTCATTAAAAGTTGGAGATATCATATACATCAAAGCTTTTCCACCAGGAAGCGAGCTCATTGTTAAAGCAATCGGAATAATTATTAACGAGGAAATACATTCAAGGCCACCTGTTTCTTGCGGTCGTAACGTTAGATGGCTTTTTACAACTCCATTTACCTTACAGATTCCAAGACAAAAAAATAATGTTCGTGCAAATACTCTTTACGAGGAATATCATCCGCAAATTCAGAATGAAATATTGAGAAGAATAATAGGCGTGAACCAAAAATTAGGGGCAATTCCCCAGGGCGGTTGACAGGATGCTATTCGTTCTCTGTTTTAAGGTAACGTAACTACAACGATAATGGTTGGGGCTTCAGCGTCCGCACGGGTGCCCGGTCCACAAGTACGTGAAAATAACCCTCAATCCGTGTGGCACGATCATCCTTGATCGTGTACCGTATGCAAAGAGCACTGTCGCGCGCAGGTGCCCTTGCCACTCCTAATCGCCCCTGTTCCCGTGTGACATCGTGATAAGAAATCACGCCGCCAAGATAGGTCCCGCGGCCGTCAGTTTCTTCTTGCGCGCATCGACCGCCAGCGAAGGTCAGGACGATCATTATCTATTTCAGAATAAGCACCTTTTGCCATCCCTTTGGGAGTGGCTCAAAGGGAAACCATAGCCTCCCGTGATCCAGGTTCTTCTATTGTAGTTTGGCATTTTTCGAAGTATTTTGTTTATAGAAAGGTGGAACGCCCCTATGAGTAAAACAATAGAAAAAGTGATGCTTGATGCTATGGAACTTCCGCCGACCCTCCGCGCATTTATGGCGGAACAGTTGATAGAAAGCCTGGATACTGAGGATGTCCCTGAATTATCAATAAAATGGAAAAAGGAAATCCACCGCCGCTCTCAAAATGTTGATCGGGGGTTGGCCGCACTACATTCCGCCGAAAAGGTTTTTAAAAAAGCATTTGCTTCGTTAGCATGAACATCCCAAAGTTTTACTCTGCGGCGCAGGATGAATTGAATGCGGCTGCGACCTACTACGAAAACCAGCAACCTGCATTAGGTCGTCGCTTTCTTGTTTCGGTTCAGGATGCGGTAAATCGTATAATGTTCAATCCGCATCTGTATCCTGTGGTGTATATGGATGTCCGTCGTTGTCTTGTAAGAACATTTCCTTTCGGGATTATTTTCAGAGAAATCAAAGGAAGAATTGTGATTCTAGCGGTTATGCATCTGCACAGGGATCCGGATTATTGGAAAGCAAGATAATTCTATTCCTTCCTATTCAGCAGCCTTTCCCACCACCCCTTGTTTTCCAGATACCATTTGATCGTCATCCTGATGCCGTCGTCGAACATCACCTGCGGCTCCCACCCCAGCTCGCGGCGGATTTTCCCCGCGTCGATCGCATAGCGCCGGTCGTGGCCGAGACGGTCGGGTACGAAGCCGATAAGGCTTTCCGGTTTGCCGAGTTCCCTGAGCACCAGGTTGACAATGTCGATGTTACGCCGTTCATTGCTGCCGCCAATGTTGTAGACCTGGCCGGGTTTCCCCTTTGCAAGGACCGTTTCGATCGCCCTGCAATGATCGACCACATACAGCCAGTCGCGAATGTTGAGTCCATCGCCGTACACGGGCAAAGGCTTGTTGGCCAGGGCGCTGGTGATCATGAGCGGGATGAGCTTTTCGGGAAACTGGTATGGACCGTAATTGTTGGAGCAGCGGGTGACAAGGGCGGGGAAGCCGTAGGTTTCGAAATAGGCGCGGGCAATAAGGTCGCTGCCGGCCTTGCTTGCCGAGTAAGGGCTGTTCGGCGCAAGCGGAGTGATTTCGGAAAACGAGCCGGTGGGACCGAGGGAGCCATACACCTCGTCTGTGGAAACGTGAACGAACAGCCTTTTGTCAAACGTCCCCTTCCATGCGATTCGTGCGCACTCAAGGAGGTTCTGGGTTCCGAGCACGTTGGTGAGCACGAATGCGGCCGGCCCCGTTATGCTCCTGTCGACATGCGATTCGGCGGCGAAGTGAACGACCGCGTCGAAATCGTGATGCGCGAACGCCACGGTGCAGGCAGTCGCGTCGCAGATGTCGGCCTTGACAAAAGTGTAGCGTGCATCCTTTTCAACCGAACGAAGATTGTCGGGGTTCCCCGCGTAGGTAAGCGCATCAAGGTTGACTATAAAACAATCGTCGCGCGACGAGAGCATGTGCAGAACGAAATTTGAGCCGATAAACCCGCAGCCGCCGGTGACGAGGATCTTCATAGAAGCCGGTTCCCTTCCTGCAACTTCTCTTCAAGTACATATTCTTCCAGCCCCTGTTCCCACGGGGGCATAATATTGATCCCGGCTTTCTTGAGCCGCTCGTTTTCCAGGACGCTGTTGGCCGGTCGCGGCGCGGGCCTCGGGAATTCGGCCGTGGTGCATGGCGCGACGACGGCAGGTATCCGGTAGGCCCGCACAATGGCCCGCGCAAAATCGAACCAGGAGCACCATCCCTCGTTCGTGCAGTGATACAGGCCGTAAAGATCCGTATCGATCATCGACAGTATTTGCCTGCATACGTGCATCGTATAGGTGGGCGTTCCAATCCGGTCGTTAACGACTTTGAGCTGCTCGGGCGTTCCGACGCGTTTGAGCGCGATACCGCGTATGGTCTTGAGAAAATTGTTCCCGCGCGTGCCGTAGAGCCACGCAATGCGAAGGATAAAAGAGCGGCTGCACGTTTCCATCAGCCGTTGCTCTCCCGCAAGTTTCGATTTGCCGTAGACGGACTGAGGGTTGGGGCTGTCGGTTTCGACATAGGGAGACTTCTTGGTCCCGTCGAAAACGTAGTCGGTGCTGAGGTGGACCACGGTTGCGCCGTGTTTCGTTGCCGCCAGGCCGATGTTCCCGACGCCCTCCGCGTTGGCTGCGAACGCCCTGGCGGACTCTGTTTCGCACTTGTCAACAGCGGTGAACGCCGCGCAATTGACGATGACGTCCGGAGCATGTGCGGCGACGGCGTTCTGCACGCTGGCCGGTTTTGTGATGTCGATATCGGGGAAGTCGACGCCGGATACGGCATGTTCTGCCGACGATGCTGCCCGCATCATGTCTTTTCCCAGCTGGCCCAGATGACCTATGACAAGAATCTTCATGAGGAAGAATGCTCCCTTTACAGATGAGGGGTGCTGCGGCGTTTCCGCCGAGCGCCGGATCGTTTGCAAGCTATTCCTTCAGCAGCAGGGCCCTGCACTCCTCCAGCACGGGCACTGCCGACCGTCTCCCCGCATGGTACAGACGCTTGACGGGCAGGGAGTATCCCTTGAACTTCCAGCTTTGAACCGTGGAGAATTTCCCGTACTCATCCATGAGCTCGGCCGGCGAAATGTTAGTCTGGGTCGAGGCAATGATTTCCTGGGCGGCAAGCGCCGAAAGCACGATGTTCTTTGAAGTCAATCCTTCCAGTATCGCCTTCATCACCTTCACCTGCCGGGTCTTGGAATCTTCAACACCCGAGATGCTCAGCCGCAGAAACGACGCAAGCTGGGCGCTTGAAAGCTTCTGGGGCCCCTTGTGCAATTTCATTTCGGCCGCGGCTTTTTCATCGACGTCGATCTTGACGCCTCCCATAACTGCGGCAATGCGGATAATGTCGTTCTTTTCGAGGACGGCATACTTTGGAATGCGCGTCCCCATTATCTGTTCCGTGACCGTGCTCACATACACGCCTCCGCCGTACAGGAACGCCTGGTCGAGCGTCGTGCAGCCCTGCATGAATTCCTGAACGTCGAGGTCAGGGGGTAGGTTCACGACATTCAACTTCCCCGACTCGAAGTCGATTGATGCGAAATAGTAGATGGCGGGTACGCCGCAGAATACGAAGTTGAACGGCATGTGGCGCAGCATGACGGTAGACTTTTCCTTTGTCAATACCGAGAACCGGGCGGTCGGATACGTTTCCGGGCTCATGGGCGCAACCTGAAACGGCCTGCCGTCGCTGAATACGGCGGCGCTCTGCCCCGAGATGAGGTTGAGGGCCTCGCTTCCGTTGACTCGTTCGACCAGAACCAGCCCGTCCATGTTGTTCACGTCGATTTCGTCGGGTTTGACAACAACGGTGAAATCGGCGCCGTTGCCGGCGACCGTAACATTGACAAGCGACGTAGAAATGCGGAACAGTTCGGTTTTCGAACCGTAGACGATCTTATACCAGACGGTGCCCGATTTCTGAAACGGCCAGGTCGTCGATTTGCCGTTTTCGACGGATCCTATTTTGTCAAACACAAGCTCGGAGAAGTTGTCCAGGTCGATTCGCGAGAAGGTGGACGCGGACAACTCGGCCTGCGATTTTTCTTCGGTGAGAACGCGGTCG
>Ga0182027_10012667_pt1 | contig 11829 bp, 10 predicted proteins | sample 712E1DmetaG_FD_121300 | JGI IMG/M metagenome (GOLD analysis project Ga0182027, IMG submission 121300) | Permafrost microbial communities from Stordalen Mire, Sweden - 712E1D metaG (Illumina Assembly) | ecosystem: Environmental > Terrestrial > Soil > Wetlands > Permafrost | place: Sweden...
GATCTCTCTTCGGAGGGGCGGTTTTGCATTAGCCCGCATATCCCTTGACTATCGCCACCATAGGAATTGCCAGCAGACGAATGATCGTAGCAATGGCGAAGACTGTGAAATATGCGGGCTAGGAGTGTGTCGGACTTCGATATCAAGAAACGCACAAGTAGTTGTTGCTACATTAAATCACCTTCACTATCTATAGGCATTAGCAAGACTGATATAAGCTGATTATCATGATCTTACAGGACTTCCAAAATCGAAGTCCGACGGGCTCCTAGCAGGATAGCGTTTGATTTGTGGCCGCGAGCGCCAGCGAGTGGATCCTAAATCGAACGTCCGCTCGCCCGTTCGACAGGCTCATGACCCCGATCTGCTGGTCCCCGCCGATCGGGCCGCTTTGCAGCCGTGTCACCGGCAAACCCAGTTCTTCGGCCAGCACGCGCCCGGTCGTACCCGTGGCAAACAGCGCATGTTTGATGCAGCGACTGTATCTAATCCTGTTTCTGAGAATTGCTCTTACTCCTACTGTCAGATTGCGCATTCGTTGCACCGACAATTCTTCGGGCTGCGAATCACCATTGCAGAGTACCTCAGCTCCCCTGACCGGTGTCGCGCTTGCGCCTCACGATAACTTTTCGTTTCGTCGCAGGCATCGGTCGTCGGTCTGACCAGCACCAACCCCGTCCAATCCTACTATGAACACCGTAAGTTCTGGCACGCCTCGCCGTGTCTTTTTGCGCGCAACGCTGGTCGCCCTTTCCCTGGGCGTCGGCCGTGGCGCTTTTGCCCAGCAAGGTCCCGCTGCCACACCCTCGCCTTCCCAAGACATAATCATGCTGCCGGTCTTCCAAGTGACCGAGAAAGGAGTGAATCCCTATCAGGCAGGCCAGGCTCTGTCCGCTTCGCGCATCGCGATGGCGATCCAGGACGTTCCGCAAACCATCTCGGTCGTTCCAGGTCAATTCATCCAGGACTCGATGAGTATCAAGATGTCGGACGCCGCGAAATACATTACACCTGTGGTCGAGGGGACGCTGCCTTTCGGCGGCGATCGTTACATGATCCGTGGCTTCCAGGTCTCAGAGGAGTTCATCGACGGATCCGTCATCTCGGGGTCGTCCGGCTATAGCATGTCAATTCCGACGTATAACATCGACCGTATCGAAGTCATCAAAGGCCCGAACGCAGTCCTGGTCCCCGGTGGCAGCCCCGGTGGCGTGATGAATCCCATCACGAAGGCTCCGATGTCCAGGAACGCGGATTCAGTGACCATTGATCTGGCCCAATACTACGGTAATGCCGTGAACATCGACATCAACCGCGTGCTCGACGCAAAGGACCACATGGCGGTCCGACTCGTCGCCACCTACTGGAGGAACGATGAAATGTATATCAGAAACCAAGATCGCATCGGCTACGAGTTTTCGCCTTCATTCTCGGTTGATCTTTCGCCGTCTGAAAAGCTGACAATCAAGACCGACTTCGTTCAGAACCGCGAGACCAACCTCGGCGGTCTCCCGATCGATCCGACGGTCGGCAGCCTCCAGGACGCCGTGATCGCGCGCGGGCTGCCCCGCGACTGGTCGTTCGGCAACGAAGACGACAGCCGCCACCGGTCCACCGAGCGGGCGAGCGCGGAGTTGCTCTCGACTTTGGGCGACCATGTGACGTCCCGCCTCTACGCCATGGGTGATCACGTCCGCCGCATCGATGTCGGCGGGAGCAATGACGCCCTGACCGCTGCGGGCGGCGGCAGCACCAATCCTTCGACGGGATTGTATGAACCCGGCGTCAACTGGACCACCACGACCAACGCCGACGGCACGCTCACGCCACACAGCGCCGCCGTTCCGGTCACCGATCCCTCGACTTGGATTTACACCCACAACGTCACCCGGGTCGACTTGGAATACTCAGAAGCGCACGTCAAGAACGACTATGCCATCAAGTATGACACCCCTTGGTTCAAGTCGACTACGCTGCTCGGTTTCACCTCCGATTTCTCCAAGGTCCATTACAGGGCCTGGGCCTCCGCATCCCGCCCGAGCGTGACCAACGCGACCCTCGATTCGATCACCTTCCCATCCTATAAGTTTCCCGCGATCCTGCCTTCCGTGCCGCCGAGTTACGGCGGCACCTTCGGCACGGACCTGACTTCCAAGCAGACGACCGTGCAGGGCTTTGCGTTGGAAACGTTGGACTTCTTCAACGACCACCTGCAAGTCACCGGAGGTCTCTCGCGCTATTATGGCAATTTGACCCGCACGGACACCACTAACACGGCCCTCGACAAGAACATCCTCACGGCAGCTCCGTCCTACAGTCTCCTGACCAACGCCAAGTCCTTGGGAATCGTCGTGAAGCCGATCAAGCAGGTCTCCCTCTTCGCCAGCCGCAACACCACGGGCGGGACGATGCCCGGCGAACTTGCCGCCGGCACTTATCTCGAAAATACGACCACGTATCCCGTCGACACCCTGCACCCTGCGGCCGTGACGGTCTCGGCGTTCAAGCCGACTTCGGGCAGCCAGGATGAGTTCGGCGTGAAAACCTCGATGCTGGACGGGACCATCACCGGCTCGTTCTCATATTTCGAGATCTCGCAGCAGAATTACCCGGTTCCCAACAGCGACTATTATACGCTGATTGCCCAGGGTAACGCGGCGGCGGCGAACCTGCTGCAGAATCCGCTCTATCTCAATCTCTCGGCGAAGGGCTGGGAGTTCGAATCCACGTATTCTTTCAGCAGAAACCTCACGGTTCTAGGCAACTACACGTCGTTCAAAGAGCGCCAGCCGATCACCAATGTGCGCGTCCGCGGCGTGCCCGACCACGCTGGCGCCGTTTACCTCGACTATCGCTTTACCGACGGCGCGTTGAAGGGCTTCGGCGCCAACATCGGGGTCGACTACAAGAGCGATGTCGCGGGCACGAGCGCGACAGGGTACACGACGACCAAACCCATCTCCGGCGTGGGATTTGTTCCGAACCAGCCCACGTTCCTGGTGGGCGGTCGTGCCCTCGTGAATGTGGGCATCAGCTATCGCGCGACCGCTTGGAGCGTGAGCCTCATGATCGTCAACGCCTTGGACAAAGACTACATCCTGGCCGCGGGCAGCCGCACTTCAGCAATCGTCGGCGATCCGCGTTCGTGGAGGTTCTCCACCACCTACAACTTCTGACGGGGTACAATCGTTCGGTGGGGGGGTCAGTTCGGCCGGCCGGTTCCGCAAGGACCGGCCGGTCTTTTTTTGCCGGTCGACACGCTGAACCGGAACGCTGAGATGCGGCCCGACTGCCTCGGCACACCCGAAGCGATCGTTCGGCGGAAATCAGGCGGCAGAAGGCGCATCTCCCGATTGACGGTGGCACAAGTGCCAATGGGCATCTTGCCCATGTCCGACGGCCTGCACAAGCCCACGACGGACATCCAGACGCCACCGACAATCGGGGAGATGCACCCGGCGTCAGGGTCAAGGAAATCATTCCCTTGCTGCCGGCGCCGGCGCTTGATCTTATCTACGCACTTTGCGATCGCTACGTCGACCGATGTCCGACCGTTGCGACCGCGACTGCTCGAGCCCAATAATGGCGCCCTCTCTTCCACCGACCCGGTCCGCGTGCCCCGACCCGCCCCGTGGCGCGGGGGTCGTCGCTAAATTCCTCGCGGCATGGAACCTCGCGTTGCTCGCCGCCCTGGCCACGGCCCTCTGCGGCTATCTTTGGGGACAATGGAGACACAATCCCGATTTGTCCCATGGCCTCTTCATGCCGCTGATCTGCCTGTTGTTGCTCGTTGAAAGCCGGCGCAATGGAACGCGGCGTTATCTGCAACCGGGCGCGACAAGCATCGCCGCGACGGGGCTGCTGGCCGGCGTTGCGCTCGCGGGCCTGGCCGCCGCCGGTCTGTTCGCCGTCTCGCTTGGGTGGTCGCCGAGCATCGTCGGTTTCACGCTGACCGCCGCGTTCGCGAACATCCTGCTGGCGGGAGTGGTGACATTTTCCATCGAGCCGCTGGCCATCCTTCCGCTCAACTGGAGCGCGTTTTGCGCGGCCGCCCTCTGGTTGCTCGCCGCGCCCATGCCTCCCGGCACCTACTCCACCCTCACGTTGCACCTCCAGACCTGGGTGACCGGAAACGTGATTCTCGCACTGCACTTCATGGGGGTGGCAGCGCTCCAGCACGGCAATCTGATCGAGCTTGCCAGGACCACGGTGGGGATCGAGGAGGCCTGCAGTGGAATCCGGAGCCTTATCTCATGTGTTTTTGCCGGTCTTTTTCTTTCGGCTTTTCTTCTTCGCCGTCCCTGGGCGCGGGTACTGTTGCTGGCTGTCGCGGCGCCGCTGGCCATCGGAATGAATTTCGTCCGCTCGCTCATTCTGACGCTTCTGGCCAACGCCGGTGTGAACATCGCGGGCGCTTGGCATGATGCCACGGGATTTGCCGTTCTCGGCTGCACGACGGCAATCCTCATCGGCCTGGCCCTGCTGCTGGAACCGCGGCGCCGCGCCGTTGCGCCAACGCCACCCGCGGCAAAGACGCCGGCGATTTCCGTCCCGGCGCTGGCGGTGAACCACGGGGTTCTCGCGATCGCGCTCCTGTTGGGCGGCGCTCTTACGGTTTTTTTCATCGTTCAGACGCATCCATCGGATCGGGCGCCGCCGCCGGAGCCCGATCTCGCCGCACTTCTGCCCACGGCTCCGGCCGGTTGGCGTGAGGACAACAGCGCCGATCTAGGCCGCTTCGCCGGTGCGCTTCAAACCGATGATCTGATCCAGCGCACCTACTACAAGGAAGCAGGCGGCCGGATCAACCAGCTGACCGTTTACCTGGCTTACTGGCCGCCCGGCCGGACGTCCGTCAGCATCGTCGCCCTGCACACCCCCGATGCCTGCTGGCCCAGCGTCGGATGGGTCCCGGTGGCGTCGGCCGCGACGCGCTTCTCGCCGGTCGTCGCAGGACGCACCCTGCCGCCCGCGGAATCCCGCCTGTTTACCAGTAAAGATCAGGCGCAATACGTTTGGTTCTGGCACCTCTACGACGGCGCGGCGATCACGCAACGCGATCCACGCTCAGTCCGCGCGCTGCTTGCCATCGCCTGCCGCTATGGATTTCGCAAGGATGGCGCCCAGCTGTTCGTGCGGATCTCCAGCAATCATCCCTGGAGCGATTTCGCCGACGAACCGTTGTTGACGGAGATCTTCGGTCGCCTGCAAGCTTTCGGACTCTGATGCCTCTCCGCATCACCAAACAAGAAAGAAGGGTTCTGACCGCGCTCGCGGTTCTGTTAGTGCTCGGCGTATTAGGGTTGCTGATCCTTTGATCGCGCCCCTGCTGTGCCATGGCAATGAACGACGACGAAATCCGTGATTGTGGCACGCCTCCCGATGCACCGCCGGCGAACAGCCCGGTCGCGCCCGCCGGCCTGCTCGCGTGGCTGCCTTGGTTCGCCGCCGCCAGCTTCGCTCTGCTTGCTGGTTTCATGCTGTTTTCCTGGTTCGCCCTCCGGGCGGAAATAGCGGTGCTGCGTGACGAGGCAACGCTGGCCGAAATCCAGGGAAAAACTTTGCGGCAGCAAATCGAGGCCGAACAGATTCTCTCCGCCCGGCGCCTGACGGACCTGCGCAGCGAGCTTCAGAGCCCGCGCGATCTCAGCCGGCTCGAGTTTTTTCCACTCGTGTCTCCGACGAATGTCGCCGCGAACTTCCCGGCGGTGGCCGTGTGGGACCCGGACAGCCAGGAGGGCGAGCTGGTCGTCTGGGCGCTGCCCGCGCTTGCGCAGGACAAAAGTTACCAGCTCTGGCTGTTCGATTCCGCACACCCGGCCGGAATCAGCCTCGCGGTGTTTGCCGTCGATTCCGCCGCCGCCGAGATCCTCGTTCCCTTCAAACTGAACCGCACGAGCGCGAACGGCGCGCGCTACAAGGTCAGCCTCGAACGTAAGGGCGGAGCATCCGTTCCCGAAGGTCCGGTGGTATTGGCGAGCAATTAGCCGTAACGCTCCCTTTGGATTGGCTTTAGTTCAACGGCGTCTTATCAGGCGTGATCTTGGTAGCAGCAGCGCAAGAAAGATCGCAGTTTGACCCGGTCTCGCATCGACTAGCTCCGGTCCGCCATGAAAGACCTCCGCCTCATTGCGTGCGTGCTCTGCACCCTGATCGTTGCCTTTTTCGAATCGGGATGCGCTTCCGCCGATTCAAGCCACGCGCCGGTCAGGGAATTGCGCACCTACTCAATCATCGCCGCCGATGACCAGGGGACCTTGTCGCAAACTGAATTGAACAGCATCGTCGACACCCTCGTACAGTTTCTGCTCGACCAGGGTTATGTGAGGACCGATCAGATCCTCATCGACGATCCGGGTCGGGCGGCCGTGGTCTTCCGCATGAAAATAGCGTGGAACGAAGGGCGGACCAGTTTCGCCGTCGTCAGTGTGGTCCCGGGTTCCGGAGGCGAGAGAGTTTACGCCGAAACCCCGCCCGCTTATGCGACGTCAGCTCCGCCGCCCGATGCTCCGCCGCCCGACAACGGCTGGAATGACGATCCCTGGTGCAACAACGACGGCTTCGGCTACGCGTACGGCCCGTACTGGCCCTTCTTCGCCTGGTTTCCTTTCGTCTCGTATCACGGAATCGGCCGCCACCGCCCGCCGCCCTCGATGATCCGTCGCCCTCCGGATCATAGCCGCCTCTCGGGGCACCGCCCGCAGCAATGGGGTCAATACCGCCATTACGTTTCGCCCGGGCAAAGCAATGGAGGATCGAATCCTCAGCTGTCGCCGCAGCAGCAACGACAGTTTTCTGCCGGACATGACGGCTCTGCCTCCGCTTCGCACCGGAACAATCCTGCTCCTGACCACCGCGCACGGACTGCGAATCCCTCCTCCAGCCACCCGCAAACCCGGGATACGGAACACCACCCGGCGCCGGATCATCCATCGCGCCGCCCCGACTCAAACGTTCGCGCCTCTCCGCCGCCCACGGCGGTTCCAGCACGCGAGCCTGCCCCGTCCGCTCGTTCTTCCCCGCCGCCAAGGCGGGAGACCTCGCCGGCCGAGCGGAACTCCACCCCGCCTGTTTCTCACGCATCTCCGCCGGCATCCACTTCCCATTCGGACACCGACTCCAAATCCAAGACGCACGACCGGGACCACTAGGAGCCAGCCGGACTTCGTCCGCCGGCTCCTAACAAATGGCTCCCGCCATTTGGAGCAGAACGGCGATTTTTCTCTCGATCCGGAGTCACCGCCAATGTTCTGACCTGCATTTTTCACACAGAGAATGGCTCTGTGGCACAGGCTGTGTTCTGGAGACGCGACGCCCTCGTCGCGTTTTCCAGGCGCGTACGCGACGAGGGCGTCGCGTCTCCGTGAAACATCCGGGCGAACGCGCCTGAACCGCTTTGGGACAAGCGGTGCCACCCTGCCTCGCTTCCCCATGCGTTCGGCTCATCTTGAAGGCTAAATGAAATGAAGGGTCAGGACTTGACGTCTTCGGTGTGATACCCGAACACCCGGCGCAGTTCTTCGATCGCCAGAGCGGGCATCGGCGCCAGCGGCCCAAGCGGCCGGCTCAGGATCAATGCCTCCGCCGTGGCCTCAAGTACTTCGAGCCGGTCGAATGCCTCGGGCACATTCTTCCCCAAGACCAAGGTGCCTTCGTTTTCCATCAGGACCACCGGCCGGCGGGCGAGCGAGACTTCTCCCGCGACCCGATCCGCGTCGGCGACCACGCAAGCGTGGGGCAGCTTCCCCACCTCGTTGAGGACTACGTAGCTCTCCGGAATGGTGTGGGTGCTGAACACCGCGTCCGTCATGCAAAATGCGCCGGCGTTGGCCGGCTGAGCAGTGACGATCGCGCCCACCCCGGGGTGAAGCCGGTAAATCGCCGCATGCAACCGGGCCGTGCGACTCGGATGCTTCCCGCGCTCGCAGGCGTCCGCGGTCGCCCGCACCAGGCCCGGCGGTTCCAGTTCGAGCCGGTCGCACCGGCGCGGGGTGATGAGAAACCGGTCCGCGTCGAGTCGCGCGGAAAACGATCCCGCGGTGCTGATGAACAGGCGCCGATGATAGGCGCGTTGCACGAAGCGGGCGAGCTGGGCGCGGAGTTCCTTCTCGCGATTGGCCGGCTCGGTCGTCGCCAGCTCGCCCGGTTCCGGCAGCATGCGCTCAATCAAACGGTCGGCCGGCAACACCCGGAGGTTTCCGATCGCCGCCGCCTTCACCAGCATCTGCGCCAGCCATTCGAGCGTCTCGAACCGCTGAAACGCGTCCTTCAAATTCCGTCCGCCCACCACCACCCCGTGGTTCTCAAGCATGACACAGTCCGCGCCGGCCGCAAAGGCCTCGGCGATATTTCGCCCGAGCTGCTCGCTGCCAGGACACGCGTAGGGTGCGTATGCCACCCGGCCGCAGAAAGCGTGAGCCAGGCGATGCACGCGGGTCTCGGGCAGCAGGCGGCAGATGCTGAACGCCACCAATGCGCTCGGATGGGCGTGGACGACAGCCTCGAGGTCAGGCCGGCGCCGGTAAATCTCGCGATGAAAGGGATACTCCGACGACGGGAGGCGCCGGCCGTCCTTGGTCCCATCCGGCCGCATGCACACAATGTCCGAAGGCTGCAATTCTCCCTTGTCCACTCCCGCAGGCGTGATCCAGATGCCGCCATCCGGGTCCAGGATCGACAGGTTCCCGCCCGAGCTGGTGGTCATGTTGCAGCGGTAGATCCGCCGCATGGTCTCGACGAGTTCTTCCCGCGGGTGCAGCCGGTTGGCGTTCATGGATTGCCGCCTTCGAGCATCCGCACGCGACGGTTCTTTTGCGGGAAGGACAGGGTCACCACGGTGCCAACGCCTTCCTTGCTTTCGATGCCCACCTGCCCGCCGTGCGCCCGCATGATGCGCTGCACCAGCATGAGGCCTAGGCCGTGTCCCCCGGGCTTCGTCGTATGGTACGGCTGGAACAACTGCGATAAATCTTCCCGCCGGATGCCCACCCCGGAATCGCCGAACATCAGGAAAACCGATTCGTCGTCGGCACGGGAAATGATTCTCAGCCGGCCCCCCGGCTCCATCGCCTCGATCGCATTGCTGATCAGGTTGAAGAAAACCTGTTTCAACTGGTTGCGGTCGGCCAGGATGACCGGCAGATCCGCCGGCGTCTCCGCCTCCACCTTGATCCGCCGGTTCCGCAATTCGCCGGCCTGGAAGCGCAGCACTTCATCGAGCACATCCACGACATTGGTCTCGGCGAGATCCGGCGGCCGCGGGCGGATGGCTTCGAGAAAATTGGTGATGATGCCGTCGAGCCGCCGGACCTCGTCCTGGCAGATGCCAATGGATTTGGCCAGGGGTTCGGCTTCCCGGGAGCCCTTCAATTGTTTTAGTTTCCGCTCGATGAGCTGGAGATGAATGGTGAGCGAATTGAGCGGATTGCCGAGCTCGTGCGCCACTCCGGCCGCCAGCAGCAAGACCGACGAGGTTCGCTCATCCTCGATCAAGCGCTCAGTGCTTTGTTTCTCCCGGGTAACGTCAGTGAGGATGACGGTGAACCGCCGGGATTTCTCGCGCACCCCTTCGACCTGAAATGGCACGATGTACAGGCGGATGATGCGCGGCTGCGGATAAGTCAGCTCGATCTCGCGCGCGACCGTCGGCACGACACTGCCGTCGGCCAGCGAGGTCTCCAGCGACGAACGGAGCCCCGGCACCAGGCGCCAGAGCGTCGCGCCGGCCAGTTCCTCTTCGCGGAGGCCGATGAGCCGCCCGGCGGCGGCATTGGCATATTCGATCACGCCTTCGGCACTGATGACCAGAATCCCCTCGTGAATGGTGCTGAAAATCGCCTCGAACAATCCCCGTTCGCGCGCCAGGCGCTGGACCAGATTGGCGAGATTGACCGAGTCAAGCGTGTCGAGCCTTCCGAGCACGCGGTCGAGGGAGCTGTGTTTCCTGCCGGCCATAGACGTCACTGATGACTCCCCGCAATGCGCCCGAATATTCCCTCCAACGCAAGACCCGGATGAGGCAACGGTTCCGTCCAAAGCGCATTTCAACATTGTCGTGCCGTCTGGATGTCCGTCCTGCCACGGACATTCTGCCCGTGGGTTTGTACCAAGTCATCGGATATCCGCAAGATGCCCACGCCGCTTGCGCCGCCGTCAAATCGGGAGATGCGACCGTTCAATCCCGTGGCGCCGGTCCCAACCAACCGTCTGCCGCTATTTCGTCGCAGGCCAGATCCAGCACCAGTCGCCATCTTTGGCACTCATCCATGAGTAACCCGGCGCTAGTTTAGGCGGGGTACCGCCATCATCTACACCATTCTGGCCGATCGAATAGAGACGGTAACGACCATTCTCCGTGTGCTCGTAGCGCAGGGGCCGGCCGTCAATGATGTCATGGGGTATTTCGGCCGCCCACGACGGGACTAAATCGGCAAGGGTCTGGGGATAATTGCCATAATGAATGCGATACCGCTCCAAGGCAGCGACCGTCCGCACAAGAATGAACATGTGTGCAGAGCTGCCGACGAACACCGCCATCCTCCCAGCCTCAGGAGATTCCTTGCGGATCAGCCAAGCGAACGGCGAGCACGAATCTTTCAGCGTGTGTTCAAATTTGCCTGCTCGGGCGATTCTATCCAAAAACAGACGCCCGGTCACGGGATCAAGCGCGGCCAGCTCCATGTCAACGACAGCGCCAAGATACACGATCTTGTTCAACTGCCACCACCCTTGAATCATCCAGAATGGGCGTTTGATTGAAGTGTCGACGTAGCCAGCTGCCGCCGCGCGATCAGCCCGAAACGTTGAAACCAGTTTCGCAAGCGGCTGGAACCGGGTCAGCTCCACTTGAACCTGCGTCAGTTGATTTTCATTCCAGACACCTTTGGCGCAGCCTTCCCAAAATGGCTGGATCGCCGTTCAAGCCGCTGCGCCGCCCGCTAATACAAATATGGAAGCGGGGTACGCGCACGGTCCTTCTGCCAGCCGCAGTGCAGTATATAAATCGTAAAATGCCTGGTCAGACTCGTTGAGTTCGAGCCGCGCACAGGCACGGCAACTGCCGCAACATGCGCTTGGCATAATGGAGCCGGGATTTGACTGTTCCGACCGGGACACGGGAGATGAGAGCGATCTCATCGATGGAGAAACCCTCGAGTACATGTAACAACAAGGCAGATTTCTGTGGGACCGGCAGTCTGTCGACGAGGGCGAGCACTGTCTCCGCTTGTTCCTTCTGCAGGAGCGCGGCGCACGGATCGGGCATGACATCATCGGGATCATCGCCGTCGGGCGCCATTTCGGTAAACAATGCGTCGACGCGTTGCTGACGCCGGAATTGTTGCGCACACCGCTGATGGGCGATGCCAAACAACCATGACCCGAATTTCGTCTGGTCGCGCAGGCCACCGATGTTGGCAACCGCGCTGGTGAAGGTCTCCTGAACGATGTCGAGCGCTGCGGTGCGATCGCGCAGGAGTTCCGCCGCGAAGGTGAACAGCGGCAGTTGATAACGCTGAATAAGCTGGTCCCAAGCGGACGCATCGTCACAGCAGGCAGCCTGAATGAGGGTTGGATCGAGTTCAGCCACTATGGGTGTTTGCTATAGTAGAATGCACTCAGCGAGAAAAGGTTCATTCCTTGAGGCCCGTGCCATCATCCGCTGCTCGCGCTTTCACGACATGTAGCATAATCTGTTGTCAAATAGGCGGTGCTCGCCCCATTTTGTAACGTAATACGTTACGATGATAGAAGGGAAAAACTTGGTGGTTGGCCTGGCACGACCAGTGAGCCGGCGGACATCCGGACGGCCCGGCCCGCTATGCTTTGCGA
>Ga0182027_10012668_pt1 | contig 11829 bp, 9 predicted proteins | sample 712E1DmetaG_FD_121300 | JGI IMG/M metagenome (GOLD analysis project Ga0182027, IMG submission 121300) | Permafrost microbial communities from Stordalen Mire, Sweden - 712E1D metaG (Illumina Assembly) | ecosystem: Environmental > Terrestrial > Soil > Wetlands > Permafrost | place: Sweden...
CTGTGCGCGCGGGATGAAGGGAACACTGCCCAGAATCAAAGCGACGACAAGACTACTGGTTTTCATTCTGCCTCCAAAAACAAGTCGGACCTCTGCGCGAGCAGGCGCCGGGCACGTCTCTGACTCAGCATATTGGCAAGCCTGACCTCCGGTACACTGTCTACATCAAAAGCCAGCACCCTTTCGAGCAACGATTTGAACTCGACGACATTTTGTTGCTGCACACAGACGGCCTCGGCCCAGGCGACCAGAGGCGCAAGACGCTGCCCGTGGGAGATCTCGAGGGCGCGGTTGAAGTGCTGATGGGCGTGCGCGATGTTGCCACCCATGCTCGCGGATCGGGCATCGTAGACGATGAAGAAGTCGTGACCTGCGCCGTCATCGTAGGCTTCGTCCACGGCAAGTGCGCGGCTCATGAGGGCGGCAGCCTGCGGCAACTGCGCCACCAGGGCCAGATCTGTTTTGGACACGGCAATCTGTGCGCCCCAGGCCAGTCCAGTCCAGTACGCAAACGGCACGTCATCGCGCGAAAGAAGCGCTACGGCAGCGTCCGCGTGGGTAGCAAGCAGCGCGAGCAGACCGGGATGGCGCGCCTCGAGGCCTCTTTGCCCATAGTTGCGAGCGCGGGCGTACAGTTTGGCCGCCCGGGCGCGCAGCTGTTGCGCTCCCGTAAAATCCTTGGCTTCCAGTTCATCGGCGTCGCTTTGAACAAAGGCGTAGGCGTACTCGGTAAAATCCGCAGCCAGTGCCCGCAGCAACTCGACATTATCGGGCGTCCGCTCGAGCAATGCTTCCATAGCTTTCAGGGCAAAAGGCGTGGCGCCGCGCACCAGCTCGGGGTCCGATTCCGAAGCAAAGGTTCCGCCCGTCGAGCTGAAGGCGCGGCCGGCCCAACCCAGGGCGACCGTGGTGCAGCCTGTACCGGAGAGCGCGACCGCAACGACAACGATCAGGGCGACTGCGCGCATCAGTGATATCCTGCCCCGGGATAAAGGAGATTGAGCGCCGCGCGTTGCAGTGGATAGAGCACGGGGCTGATTGCCTGCCAGGCAACGACCATGCCGATCAAAACGAAGGTCGGCTGATGCAGGAAATCCCTGACCCGTTTGGCCGTGGCCGGAGGCAAGAGCAGGGGCAACACACCACTGCCATCCAACGGCGGCAGGGGCAGCAAGTTGAACGCCACCAGGATCAGGTTGAGCGAGAACGTCACGGAGAGCAGGACTGCCAGGCCTTTCCATACCCCGTCGTCTACGGCTACCGCGATCTCGATGAAACTGGCCTTTTGCGGAGCCGCCAGCACGCCGATCCAGATGCCGATGCGAATCAGCAAGCCGGCAGCGATCACGAGAGAAAGATTGGCGGCCGGGCCCGCCAGCGACATCCAGGCGGCCTTGCGAGGATTGCGCTCCGCCCAGGCGGGATCGTACGGTGTCGAGGCCCAGCCGAACATCCACCGGCCCAAAAAGAACGACGCCACCGGCACGATGACCGTGCCGAACACCTCGCGCCGTATGTGGGGCAGGGGATTGAGGCTCACCTGACCGCCCTTATAGGCCGTAAGATCCCCTCCGAGCTTAGCTACATAGGCGTGGGCCGCCTCGTGCAGCGTGGTCGAAAAAAGAAACACGGGATACCAAAGCAGAAAAAGTGCAATCGTCTCCATGGTTCCTTACTCAGTTACCGTTTCCCACCGGCACATGCACGCGGACTCGGCGCACCAGGCGAGGAGTCGCGTCCATTACTTCGAGCACAACGCCATCCCGTGTCTCCAACCGCGAGCCTTTTGCCGGAATACGGCCGGCCAAGGCAATACACAGACCGGCAATTGTTGTCCATGCTGCGTCTTCCTCCAGCTCGATGCCGAGGATGCGGTTGATTTCGCGAATCGGCGTATCTCCGTGAGCCATCCAAGTTCCGTCGGCCTCCTTGCGCAGGTTTTCCTCCGGCTCGTCATACTCACTAAACAGCTCTCCAACCAGCTCTTCGACGAGATCTTCGATGGTGAGCATCCCGGATACGCCTCCGTGCTCATCCACGACGATGGCCAGGCGCATGTGCCGGCGTTGCAGCTCGCGCAGAACCGTGACAGCCTTGGCCGACTCAGGCACAAAGTACGGCGGTCGCAGGATGTCGTCGAGCACGATGAGATCCTGTTGCAAATTCATCGCCAGCACGTCCTTGGCGACGATGTAGCCCACGACCTCATCCAGAGACTTGCGGTATACCGGCATGCGGCCGTGCCCCTCTTCGAGCAGGCGGCGCCGGACCTCCTCAGGGTTCGAATCGCACGCGATGGCATCGATGCGATTGCGCGGCACCATCACGTCGGCCGCGCTGAGCGATCCAAAGTCGATGGCCCTAGAGGCGATCTCTCCGGCCATCGAGTCGACCGAGCCCGCCAGGGCCGCCTCTTTGACCAGCAGCTGCAGCTCTTCGGCCGACAGGCGTGCCTCGGTAAACGTCGTGCGATCGCCGAAGGGCCGGAGGAGCACATTGGAGCTCGCCGTCAGGAACCACACGACGGGCCTCGCCAGATGCGCGATCAACAGGAGCAGCCGGGAAGCCAGCAGGGAGTATGCTTCGTTGGCCCGCAGGGCCAGAGACTTGGGCACGAGCTCGCCCAGGACGATCGACAGATACGACACCAGGGCGACCACCACTGCCAACGCGACTTGATGGGCGTAGCGCTCTCCTTGTGGCAGCAGGGTAAAAAATGGCTCGAGCCGGCTGGCCACGGTTGCGCCGGCAAAGGCCGCTGCCGTGGAGCTGATGAGCACCGTGCCGATCTGCACGGTCGCCAAGAACCGCTCGGGCTGCTCGCGCAACTGTTGAATTGCGTGGGCACCAGGCCGTCTTTGCTCCACGAGCTGCATCAGGCGGCTCTTGCGCAACGATACGACGGCGATTTCGGCGCCGGCGAAAAAGCCGTTGGCCAACACGAGCGCCACGATGATCAGGATCTCGGAAAAAATCGGGTCGCTCCCTTCATTCGCGGTATTCGAACAAGATGAGGGAGTGGCCGACCAGATTGACCGACTGTTGCTGCACAACTCTCGAGCCGGGCCGTACCGTGTTGAGCACCTCGTGCCACGTGCCAGCCTCTTCGATCAACGGCAGGCGGCAGAGGCGCGCGCGTGTGCCCCCGTTGACCAACAGGAGCAGCGTATTGCCGGCGATCAATCGGCCCCGCTCGTCAACCTCGTCGGTGGCATGTCCGGTGATGAACATGCCCAGGATGGCGTTGTCGGGATGCTGCCAATCGGCCTGCGTCATCTCGAGTCCGTCTGGTCGAATCCAGGTGACGTCTTTGACTCTTCGGCCTTCGAGTGGGCGGCCACGGAAAAAACTGCGGCGCCGCAACACCGGATGCTGGCGGCGCAGAGCAAAACACCGGGACACAAATGCGAGGAACGACTTCTGGCGTGGATCCAGCTCCCAGCTCAGCCAGTTCAGCTCGTCGTCGTGAACGTAGGCGTTGTTGTTGCCCTGCTGGGTGTGGCCGAGCTCATCGCCGGCGTGCAGCATGGGTACGCCTTGCGAAAAAGCCAGCATCGCAACGAGGGCGCGCTTGATGCGCTCGCGCATGCGCACGATTGATGGAGAATCCGACGGGCCCTCGACGCCCCAGTTGCGACCGCAGTTTTCGTTGGTGCCGTCGCGGTTTTCTTCGCCGTTGGACTCGTTGTGTTTGTGCTCGTAAGAAACCAGATCCTGCAGCGAAAAACCGTCGTGCGAAATCACATAGTTGACGCTCGCGTATGGATGCCGGCCTTCCGGGCCATAGAGATCGCTCGAGCCCGCCACACGAAAAGCCAGCTCGGGCACCTGGCCCGGATCTCCTCGCCAGAATCGCCGCACGGTGTCGCGGTAGCGACCGTTCCATTCGGCCCAGCCGTTGGGAAAGTTGCCGACCTGGTAGCCGCCGTGGCCCAGATCCCACGGTTCGGCGATGAGCTTGATCCCGCACAAGACCGGATCCTGTTGCATGATGGCAAAAAAGCGCGACAGCCGGTCCACATCGTGGATCTCGCGGGCCAAGACCGGCGCCAGGTCGAAGCGGAAACCGTCGACGTGCATCTCCCCGACCCAGTAGCGCAGGCTGTCCAGGATGAGCTGCAACGTGCGGTGGTGCAGCATGTTCAGGCTGTTGCCGGTGCCGGTAAAATCCAGGTACAGGCGTTTGTTGTCGGGCCGCAAACGATAGTACGAAGCGTTGTCGATGCCGCGCAGGCACACGGTGGGACCCAGCTGATCGCCTTCTCCTGTGTGGTTGTAAACCACGTCGAGTATCACCTCGATGCCGGCGCTGTGCAGGACCTTCACCATGGTCTTGAACTCGAGGACCTGCTCGCCGTGGCCGCCCGTGGCAAACCGCACATCCGGCGCAAAAAAACCGACCGTCGAATAGCCCCAGTAGTTGGTGAGATTTTTCAAGACCAGATGACGCTCGGTCATAGATTGGTGCATGGGCATCAGCTCGACGGCCGTAACTCCGAGCGACCGCAGGTGCTCGATCACCGGCTCACAGCACATGCCCAGGTAGGTGCCGCGCAACTTCTCAGGCACCTGGGGGTGACGCACCGTCATGCTGCGCAGGTGCGTTTCGTAGATGACAGAGCGATTCCACGGCGTGCGGGGCGGTTGATCGTTGCCCCAGGTAAATGCCGACTCGATGACCACGCACTTGGGCAGATAGCCTGCGCTATCGCGCGTGTCCAACCAGAGATCCGCCCGCTCGTCTCCGTAAGGGTATCCGCACAGCACCTCGTGCCAGCGCACCGGCCCGGTAATCGCCTTGGCGTACGGGTCCAAGAGGAGCTTTTGCGGATTGAAACGATGGCCCTGCTCAGGCGCAAACGGCCCATGAACGCGGTAACCGTAGAGTTGGCCCGGCCGCAGGTCGGGCAGAAACGAGTGCCAAACCTTGTTCGAGCGCTCGCGCACGGGGATGCGTGCGATTTCGGTCGCGCTGTCGGCCTGCTCGAACAGACAGAGCTCTACGGCGGTGGCATTCTCGGAGAAAATGGCGAAATTGACGCCGTCACCGGTCCAGGTGGCGCCCAGAGGAAAGGGATTCCCAGGCCAGACGCGCATTTATTCCCCTGCCAGAATCCGGGCGATCCCGTGCAATGGGATGCCCACCCATGCCGGACGGTTGTTCATCTCGTAGCGCAGCTCGTAGAAAGCTTTCTCCAGTTCGAAAAGCTCAGTCAGGCTGCGGGTGGCCTCCGCTGTGGGCGGCAGCAACGTCGCGAGATTTTCGGCGGGCACCTGGGCGTAGCCCAAGAGATACACCTTGCGCACGACCTGTTCCCACACGGCGCCGCGCTCACGAATCTGGGCCGCCTCGGGACCTTCGGGGAGGCGCTGTGCCACGGCCGCGGCCGCATAGCCCAACGAGCGCAGCATGCCGGCCACATCTCGCAGCGGACTGTGATGCGCGCGCCGTTCCCCCAGAGGTCGGGCCGGCTCGCCCTCGAAATCGATGATGGCGTACTGGCCGTCCTTCTGACGCAGCACCTGGCCCAGATGGTAATCACCGTGATGCCGGATGCGGCTGCCGGCACCCTGCGCCAGGATGCGGGTGATCTGTGCGGTGCGCGTCTTGACCCGCGCGGAGGCTTGCGTGAGCAGATCCTGCATCGCCGGGGCCAGGGCCACTCCCTGCTCGGCGGCGCGGCTGTGGGCGAATGCAGTGATCGTCTCCTCGGCCTCGGCTGCCACCCGTTCGGCCCAGACGCGCACGTCGTCGGGCTCGGTCGCGGTGACCTCGAAACCGGGGTAAGTGGGCTGGCTCGCCAGGGCCTCGTGTAAGCCCCGGGTCACGCGCCCCAGCTCGAAGGCGTCTTCGATGAAAGGAACTTGCGTGGCCGAAGGATCGCCGGCGAGATAGGGCTCGAGCACGCTCAGGGCGTGACTCCAGCCGTCACCGATCGCGGGCACCAGGCGCGCCAGCATGCCGGCGACGGTGCGCGGTCCGTCCTTTTCGCCGAAGTAGATGGCGCCAAACACGGCGGGCACGTGGGCAAAGCTCGTTTTTTCGGTCAGGAACCGGCCGATTTCCACGTCGGGATTCTCGCCCGCCTCCAGGCGCCGGTAGAGCTTCAAGATCGCGACATCGCCATAGATGATCGACGAGTTGCTCTGCTCGGCGGTACTGACCTTGGAGGTGGCGGTCGCAAAGGGAGCCTGGTCTTTGCTAACCACGCGCTCGACGTTCCAGGTGATGTCTTTGCTGCCTCGGCTGCCGCCGGAGGAGAGCAGTTGGGCGAGCTCGCTCCGGAAGGCCGGTACATGGATGGCTTCGCAAAGCAGGCCCTTGTCGCCGCGGGCTACGTAGCGGCCGATCTGGGCGCGTGCATCGATCTTGGCAGCCTCGTCCTCGGCCACTGCGGCCACGAAGATCTGATACGTCGCCGCGTGGTTGGCCGTCGCCACATCGACGCGCAGCACCGCCATCGGCAGGGGCTGCGCGAACAGCGGCATGATGTCTTTGACGACGACTTTGTCGATCGGCTCGGCCTTGCCGCCGAACCAACGCTGCCGGGCGATGAACTGGCCCAGAACGTTCGTGTCGAATTCGGCCGGCTCGCACGCGGCAAAACCGTCGCGCAGGTTGCTGCGCGTCTTCAATGCTGTCGATTCGATATTTGCCACGGTATTTGCTCAGCTCAATAACAGCTAGATGAGAGGGAAAGTCAACCATGCCGGGTCCTGTCATGGATTGGCTAGCAAAGGATCCTGCGGCCGGGTTTTCAGGCTGTCCCAACGACTCTGGGCCCACTGGTGCCGCAGGCGGCGGATGATCGGGGCTACCTCAGGCTTGGACCAGATCCGGCGCCTTTCGGCGCGCGATTGCGCCTCGGCGGCGAGATAGTCCGGCTCGCGCTCGACACCGAATTCGGTGTATGTCAGTACCAGGCCCTCCCGAATCATTTCCCGGTTCAGGTCCTTTCCATCCATGGACACGTAGGCCAGATAACGGCCGTGCGGGTCTTTGGGCTCGCGGCCGAAATTCAACGTGACCGTTTTGCCCATGACCTTGCCGCGCAGGAACGTGTTGGCCGCGCGCTCGAGGTCGATGACCGGATCGGGCTCGCCCACGTGCACGAAAGAAAAAACGCCGAGTAGACGTACCCGCGCAGTCTCCCGACCTTTAGCGACGACGATTTCGTCGCCCTTGATCACGTCGGCGACCAGCAGGCGATCGCCGTCGTGCACGACCAAAGGAGCGGGCTGCAGCGGGTCGACATGGCAGCCGCCGACTGCGATTGAGGCACACAGGATGGTTCCCCAGGCGCTCACCGGAATCGCCAGGTCGAAGTGTCGTCTTCGCATGTACAATCGCCCCTCTCTTGGCCTAAACCGCCCGCGCTACTGCGGGTTTGGCTCGTCGGCGTAGTCTTCGGTGCGAGTCGGATCCTCGGGCGTCAGCTTGGCAATCTCGCGCTTGACGATGTTCTGGTGCTCGATCTCTTCCTCGCGCAGCTCGGTAAATAGCTTCTTGACGTCGCGGTCCTTGGCTTTCTTCAAGGCCGCGGCATAAAAGTCGTGCGCGCGAGCTTCCGCCTGGAGCGCAATCGCCAGCGCCTGACGCGGGGTCATGAAGGCCCGCACCTTGTCGTACTCGGGGGCTTCGATCTCCGGCACGATCGAGGTGTCGATGGTGACCGGTTGGTCGCCAAACAGAGTCTTGCGGCGCGCGGTCAGCTCGTCGCGGTGCTTGGTCTCGGCGACGACCATGATGCGGAAAAACTCCGCGGTATCCAGCGTGTGATGAACGTCCATCTGCGCGACGAAGTCGTCATACCGGCTACGGGCGTCTTCTTCGATGAAAATCGCGACATCGAGCGCGTCTTTGAGATTGAGCTTGGCTGGATCGAATTTCTTGACCATGACCCACGCTCCTTGCGGCACGGCGATGCGTTGTGTTGTGTTTTTGGGCCGCGTGCGCACTCTGGCCGTCTTCTGGATGTCGAGTCAAGTGTCGTCGAGCAGGCCTTGGTTCGAGGCCCGCCGATGCTGTGTGCCTCGTGCGCCATGTGGAACGAGCTTGACCTCGAGACGAAATCGGGAACATTCTGGGGCTGGATGACGGCGCGCTCCATTGGCCCTCGGGGCAGGGTGCCGCGATTGCGGTCTGCCCTGTTTACCGTCGCGCTCGGCACGGGACTTTTCTCGGCCATCGCTGCGGTCGCCGCACACGATCAGGAAGCGCGCGTGAAATGGTGGCGCGATGCCAAGCTCGGCCTCTTTGTCCATTGGGGCCCGGTTAGCTTGAAGGGCACGGAAATCAGTTGGTCGCGGGCGGGAGAGCGGCGCGGATTTGTCCAAAACCAAGGCAAGCAAATCCCCGTCGAGGTCTATGACAATCTCTACCGGCAGTTCAATCCCACCCAATACAACGCGCACGAGTGGGTCGACATCGCCCAGAAGGCCGGCATGAAATATCTGGTCTTCACAGCCAGACACGTGGACGGATTTTCCATGTGGGACACCCAGGCCAGCGCCTACCGCATTACCGCTCCCGAATCCCCATTTGGCCGTGATGTCGTCAAGGAGCTCGCGGACGCCTGCCATGACACCGGCTTTCATTTCGGTCTCTATTACGCCCAGCCCGACTGGCACCACCCCGATGCCTTTACCACCGACCGCCACGGCCGATATCTCTCCTATCTGCAGGATCAGGTCCGCGAGCTGATGACTCACTATGGCCGCGTCGATGTGCTGTGGTTTGACGGCATCGACAAGACCGCTTCCGATTATGGATCGGTCGAGCTCGCCCGCATCGCCCACACGCTGCAACCGCAAATCCTCATCAACAACCGCAATGCCCTGCCGGAGGACTTTGACACGCCGGAGCAGTTGATCGGCAGGATGCAAGTCGACCGGCCCTGGGAGAGCTGTGTGACCCTCGGCACACAGTGGTCCTTCAAGCCCAACGATTCCGTAAAATCGCTCGACGAGCTCTTGCGCATTCTGATTACCACGGTGACCGGCGACGGCAACCTCCTGCTCGACGTGGGGCCCATGTCGGACGGCCGCATCGAGCCGCGACAGGCCAAACGCCTCGAAGAAATCGGCACCTGGCTCGGCGAGCATGGTGAAGCCGTCTACGAGACCCGCGGCGGACCTTGGGCCAACGGATTTTGGGGTGGAAGTACCTATCGCGGCCGGACGATCTACGTGCACTTGCTCGAGCCACCGGTTGCCGGAAGGTTACGTTTGGGTCCATTGCCGGAGCACATCCGCAAGGCGGCGGTGATGGGCCGCATGGACCCGGTCGCTTTCACACAGGACAAGACGGGCGTAACACTCACGCTCAAGGCCGGCCAAGCTCAATCCCCGGTCACGGTGCTTATCCTCGAAACCGAAGAACCAGTTGCTCCAGGCCAAGTGATTCGGCCGACGGCCGGGGTTTTTGCTGACCAGGCGATATTCGGCTCGGCGCGCACCGCGGCGGTTCGGGCCAGCGCCAGCTCGCGCGCGCCCGCGCGTGCCGCCGACGGGAGCTGGTCGGTCCTGACCGCGGCTGAATCCAATCCTTGGCTCATCCTCGATTTGGGCACACAATCCTTGGTCACTGCGGTGTCGGCCGTGCCCGCCGGCAAACCGACGTTCGAGGAGACGTCTTTGACCCTCGCGGTCGAAATATCGACCGACGCCCGGCATTGGGTGGAAGCCTGGCACGGCTCCTATGGCCTGCCGGCGTGGGAGATCGCCATCCCCTCGGCGGCGGGAGGCGACCAGCCGGGTCAGGCGGCCCGGTTTGTGCGGATTTCCCTGCGCTACGCGAGCCAACCTGGACCGCTCGCGATCGGATCGGTCAAGGTCTACGCCAAGTAATGACAACCGTCTCGGCATCATTCTCGGCTCCTCGCGCGAGGATCGGAACCTCGGCCCCCAGCGTCTGACCGGTGCCGGTGCCACCGAGCACGTCGTCGACAGCGCTGCCGATCTCTGCAATGACGGCGCCAGAGTCAGCAAAGGCCGCTTGGGACGCATCTTCGCCACCGGGGTCGATCTGGGCCGCCTGGTTTTCGCTGTGCTCACGTACCCAGCACAAAGGTTGCTGGGGGGCAGCATCGACCGGTCGAAAGGCAATGACGCCCAACTCCCTGCGCCGCTCACCAGCACGGCCGGCTCGGCCCCAACGCGCCAGGTCCGGTGGGCGGAGCCTGACGACCGTGCCATCGCGGGGCGCGCGGCGATTCGTGCGCCGATATCTGCGCCAGCGCAGTCCGGTTTGGCCAAACCGCGCTGACATGGGGGTGGCCTGCACGGCGCAATCGGCAATGATCTCTTCAGCGACAACCGCAAGCAGGCGGCGAGGGCGCAGTTCTTTTTGAGTGCCGGGATGTCGGCAGCGAGCTTGGATTATCGTTCTCCAACTTGGACGGCAGCTCGTACGTAGAATTAGTCGTTTTCGGTTCGTCGCCTGTGTGCCTGTGTCGCATTCCAGGATGGTTTTGTCGCAAATTCCACCGGCATCAGCGCGTTTTTCGACCATGCAGGTGGTCCGCCGCTGGTCCGAAGGATGCCGGAGCATGTGCGGGTGAACCGGCATAGGCAGGCCCGCGATCTTGCCGGCGCGCGCGACGAGCTTGCGAACTGCGGAGTCGGTGAGCGGCGCCTCGCGCTCGCTCGCAAACACGTATGCGCCCGCAGTGCTCAAGTCGAGCCTAGTGCGCCGCCGCCAGTTCTTTTTGACAACGGGGATTCGCCTGCCACGCTTATCGCAGGCCTCAGTGCGCCGGCCGGTGCCTGCCGTCGAGGATCTCTGCGGCAACTTCGAGAAATTCCTGAACCACTTCGGGGTCGAACTGCACGGCCGAAAAGCGAACGATCTCCTTGACGGCCAATGAGTGAGCCATGCCCGCTCGGTACGGCCGATCAGACGTCATTGCGTCGTAGGCATCGGCGACAGCCATGATGCGTGCACCTAGCGGAATGTCGAGTTTGGCATGTCCGTCCGGATAGCCTCGACCGTCATACCGCTCGTGGTGGGCGCGCACGATGCCCGCAACCGATTTCAGCTCCGCGACTTGGCTCAAGATAGCTTCGCCCTTGACCGAATGCTCGCGGATGCTTCTAACCTCATCCTCCGTCAAAGCGCTCGGCTTGTTGAGAATCAGCTCGGATACCCCAATCTTGCCCACGTCATGGAGCAATGAGGCCATCTCCAACTCGCGCAGCTCCCGTCGTGCGAAGCCCATACGACGGGCAATCGCCAGCGTGTACTCCGTGACACGCAGCGAGTGGTTGCGGGTGTATTTGTCCTTGGCTTCGAGGGCGGAGATCAACGACTTGACGGTCGAAAGAAACAGCGACCGTTGGCGCTCGACGAGGTCGTCGGTGCGCAAACGCAAATTGACATTGGCTTGGGCTAGCTCGCTCTCCGCAGCACGCAGACGCAACACCGAACGCACGCGGGCATCGAGCTCGGGGGGATCGAAAGGCTTGGTAAGGTACTCGTCGGCACCGGCATCGAGCCCTTCTATCAGCATTTCCGTGCCGGCCCTTGCCGTTACCAGAATAATCGGCACGTGCTTGAGGTGGGCGTCGCTTTTTACCCGCCGACAAAATGCGAGACCGTCGGTTCCGGGCATCATGACATCGCACAGGACCGCATCCGGATTATTGGTGGTCAGGCTTTGCCAACCTTCGTCGGCGTCTCGCGCGGTCAAGACGTTGTACTGCTCGTGAAGCAAGAAGCGCATCAAGTTGAGCATGTCCGGGTTGTCGTCAATGATTAGCACCGTATTTTCATGCTGCCGTCGGGTCGTCTCGTCCTCGTTCGGTGGCCGGAGGTCTTGGGTGTCGACC
>Ga0182027_10012669_pt1 | contig 11829 bp, 4 predicted proteins | sample 712E1DmetaG_FD_121300 | JGI IMG/M metagenome (GOLD analysis project Ga0182027, IMG submission 121300) | Permafrost microbial communities from Stordalen Mire, Sweden - 712E1D metaG (Illumina Assembly) | ecosystem: Environmental > Terrestrial > Soil > Wetlands > Permafrost | place: Sweden...
TAAGCCGTCGGATATGATGACGGCCACTTTGTTTTTCGTGCCAAGATATTCCCGGATGTAGCGCTCAAAAAATTCGGACTGGGAAACGATCGGGGCCGCGGACCAGCCTTCGGCTGCGTCTACGAATCGCTGAAAATTATCGTTGACCGTGAGCAGGTAGTTATTCGCATACAAGGCATCGATCCGCTCGGCCAACTTATCCAATAACGGTTGACGCGCGGCGCGCATGTGGAAAATGAATTTCCGGTAGGTTTGATCCAGCCGGTACCAGGAAATTTGATATTTGCGAATTCCATCCGCGAGAGAATCCATCCGTAGATCGGCGTTGTAGACTTCGTGAATAAACTGTGAAGCGTAGAATAAAGATTCGTAAATGTTTTGGAATTCACCATACCAATGGGTGTTCCGTCTGCGCCAGATGAGATTGGCGCACTCCCCTGCGCTGATGGTTCGGGCGTAGATCTGCCCGGCCAGTTCGCTGAGTATCCTCAGATCGATCAACTGGAAAAGATCCATATCGATCAGTGCGCGGATGTCGCGCTGTTGCAAATCCTTCTCGATGCCCAAGATGCCAGCATACGCGCCAGAGAGTTCACGAAAAGAATCCCGGTAGCGTACATTGTCACGCCAGCGTTTCAGGAAAACGAGCGCATCGTGATTGAAGGATGCTTCTTCGTCAAAGCCGAGGGCATAACACGCTTTGAAGAGACTGATGGCGAAGTCTTTGATGCCCAGGGCCTGGGACTGGTACCCGAAATGCTTCTTGAGTTGCTCCCAAAGGAAGGAATCAAGATTGCAATCCTGAACCAGGTGAAACTTCTCCTGTTCCTCATTCGCCAGTTCTGCCAGGAGAGACTCGACCACGCCCTCAAAACGATTTTCAACCTCCGCACGGGCGCAGATCGACAGCATTTTGACGCGAACGATATCGTGCGTATCCTCCGTCCTAAGGCTTGCCTTGAGCGCCAGCCGACGTTGTTCTTCTTTGAAGAATTCGGGGTGGAGCGTAACCAGATCGGCCTGGTTGTGAGGCAATCCCACTTCATTCGCCCAAAGCGCTTCCTGGTCGGCGCTGAAAACACCTTGCGCCAACTGGATATCCAGGAGCCAGTTATTCAACTCATCCGGTTGCGGACCATCATGATAGAGCAGGAATTTCTGAGCCGGTTTTTCGCGCAAGATAAGATGTTTAACAGCATACTCGTTATTCTTTAATTCGATTTTCTCCACCCCCGGCAGCCATAGGGACTCGTACTCCTGGCGCAATTCCTTCTTTGCGTCATACCAGAAGACGATGCGGTGCTTGTCGAAGAGACGAGTGATGGCTTGCGCGATTTTATCCATGAGTATATTTTACCGCTTCCCATAGTCCCACGACCTCCATCAGTGCATCCCCAAACATCCCATAATTGACCTTCACCCCATCATCCAGATCGACCTTGACCCGTTCTGCCACAATTGGATATAGGACATCATCCTTGCATTCCTTCGACTCGGATAGTGGTTTGTTGACTTGTGCTATTTGTCCATAAAACAAGCGGTGATGGCTTGGAAAATTTAACCTTTTATTCATCTAGCAAATCGTCCAATCTTCTAATTAGGTGTTTTAAATCGTTGTATTTCTCCAAAGTAGTTCTTGCTTCCTGTAAGGCTAAATTTGCATCCAGATCACGTTTTGCACGCCGCAAAGTGATAACCTTGGTCTTATAAGCATAAACCAAACTTTCGCTTGGCCCATCATTTCTTGCTAGTTCTTCCTCAATAATCTCATCAAAAACCTGAAGAGCATCTTGAAAATTACCACTCTGACTTAACGCTACACCTAAAGAATGTCGTGCAATAGTATGTCTTGGCTCATATTCGAGCGCTTTTCGAAGATTTAGTATTCGATTTGGCCTATCATGAACTTGGTCATATACTCTCGAAAGGCTAAAATAAACATAGTATCCCGTTTTCTTCGAACAGTATTTTGTAGCCTGTTCAATTAATTCTATTGCCTCTCCATGATTGCCAACATCTGCTTTAAACAGACCATAAGAAACCAGTGCAAAAACTGAGTGTGGCTCAGTGTCTAACGCTTGTTTGTAATATTGATTTGCACTCTGATAATCTAATGATCGAGCCTGTCCATCAGCCATTCTACATAAAATGACAGCCTTTTTCTGCATATCAGTTTTTGCTTCAAACTTATCAAACCAGTCCTCATATCGTCCCGTTTCTACACTTGCTAAATCCATTCGGTTTCGATAATTTTGAAGTCTTAGCCTAGCTCGAGTTTCCACTGCAGGTAGTTTTGCTAATTCATTTCTTGCAAAAGACATAGTTATGGGTAAAGCAGAATATACTTTCTTTCCCGTTTTGTTCTCTGTACGCTCTGTAACAAATGTAACTTCGATTAGAGCGCTAATTGCTTTTTCTAGTTTCTCCACTGGCCAGTCAAGGGCAGTTCTCCACTCCTGCACAGTGGGACTGTTGTCAAAAATAGACAACACAGCTAATACTTCCTGAGAATCACGATCTAATGCATTCCATGAATTTCTGAAACTAAACTCAAGCAGCGGTGAATCCGGTGATAGAGATCGAGAAAGGATTTTGTCGAGGTCCCCTGTTTTTGCATACTCGCCTAAAATCCACTGAATTGCCAGCGGCAAACCTCCTGACATTGACGTAATTTTATTAATAACCTCAGGGGTATCTAATTTCGCACTTAAATTCATTTCTTGGCATTTAATTCTGACAAAATCTCGTACTTCCTCCCCATCTAGTTCTGTTACTTGTATCGGATATTCCCAACTGCTTGTTCGCCTCCTGCTTGTTATTAAGACTTTTGTTTTACTTGTAGGTGGCAAACCAAGAACAAACTCCATTATGCGACCATCGGTAATGCTTTCCATGTTGTCTAGCACCAATAAAGTCTTAAAAGCAGACAATATATCTACTACTACCTTTTTTCTCTCCTCGATATCCGCTTGACAATACTCGTCATGTTTGAACAAATGCAATACTCGATCAAGGAAATCCTCTAACGAGAACAGAGTAGGTTTTAAGTGTTTAATTCCTTCGCCCGTAGAAAGTTCAAGGTCCTTTGCAGATAAATGTAACAACGCCTCAAAAGGGGCGTTTTCCTGAAAGTATTCATACGCAACCCATGTCGCCAATGCAGATTTTCCAACCCCACCAGGGCCATATAAATTAATAACCCATAAACGCGGGTCGCCTTCTATTGCTTTTTTCAAATCAGCTTTGAATTTGTCTCTACCGACAAATCTAATATATTCTTTTGGTAAAAGCCTAAACAAGCCGGACTCTACGGCAAACGGGGATGGAACCGAGTTAGCTTGCTCTACTTCTTGTTCTTGATACTTAAGTTCCAGATTGTCCAGTAGACTTCTCAATTCTTCTTCGTTATCAACTCGTTTTGTAGAGTCTCCAGAGCGCACATAAATATCACCTTGTCTTATTCCCCAGTTTTCCTGATTGTTAAAATCGCGCTTTACAATGGAGGGCACTTTTAATTTTGAGCGTTTGGCAGTAGCTCTTATTAAGATCAGGGCAAACGCCAACAATGAACCATCTAAGAATATCTCATGTTGAACTATGTCAGTTTCAATTTCAAGCCCAGTAGCTTTTCGTATTTTGTCTCTAAGCATTTTTGTGTCATAAGACAGCCTTATTGTCAATCCGCGTTTTTTCCATGTTTTATCCTCAACTCCAATGACGATATATCCGCCGCCAACATTTTTCATACCAACAGCATCTTTAGAGAAAGAGGAGCAGCCATAATCAGTTTCTAGTTCAAATTCCACCTTAAAATCTAAGTGCTCACATTCGCCATGACAATCTAATAAATACCGAAGAGCGTCAACAGACATATCGCCTTTGCTGGCCATTTGCTGGATTCTAGAGATATTCATTGTTTCTCCTGTTCTGCCAATGCGAAAGTTTTGGGGTTATTTGTCAAAAGGTTTATAGCCCAACAATCTTCGCCAGCGCATCCCCAAACTTGGGATAATTGACCTTCACCCCATCATCCAGGTCAATGACCACCTTTTCATTGGCAAGCGTGTAAAGTTCATCCTCGTATTCCTTCAACTCAGACAGCACCTTGTTGACCTGGGTGATCTCTTTCAGCGCCTTCGTCTTCTGGCTTTGACTGGCGCTCCCGCTGACCGACGTCCGCTCCAGTTGAGACTTGTGCGCGGTGAGTTTCTTGATATATTCGCGCAGGTAGCCGTTCAGCACAATGGACACGGTATCGGGCTGGTAGCGGTGCATGTAGATCAGCGCGTTGAAACTGCCCTTGGCACTGGAGAACATCCAGTAAATGGGACGTTTCTTGTAGGTCTGGACGTGATCTTTGTAGAATTCCTTGACAAAGTAACTGCGGACATCGCGCCCAATGGACTCTTCGATGAATGCCAAATTTTCATCATAATGCTCTTCGCCGAAGGTGACGCGCAGGAACTTCTTGAAGCGTTCGGCAATATCATCTTCAAACCATTCGCCTTCCAGCACAGGGATGACGTTGTCTTCATCGGGCATAAAGGTGGGCTTGGGGACTTGCTTCAAGTAATCCTTGAGCGTTTCGCTTTGATTTGCCAATACCAGACCTGGCTTATCGAACGAGTAGCGACCGAACATACAGCCCACGGCGTAACTGATGAATTCTTTCATCGTGTCGGCGCACAATAGTACATCCAGTTCTTCTTTGCTATTATTGTTGCTGTAACGATAATAAGGATTGCAAGTGAGCGTAATTTCTTCTAATAAGACATCTGGGGTTAGATCATCTTGCAGATTGTACGTTTCAATGAATATACGGTTGTTTTCTTCTTCTAAGAACTGCATCTCAACAGTCATGCTCTGCCAAGATTTGCGCAAACTAGCATATGCCATCCTGATTGAAGAATTTCTGTACTCATGGAGTGTAAGCGGCGAACTTATGAAATCCCACGAAACTTCAAACGAATCCCAGTCTTGCTTAGATAAACTGATAGATCGTTCAGCCAGCAAAATAATATGCTTCTGGTTTGAATTTGAGATAAGGATTGGCAGTTTACTGACGTAACCTACCTCAAAACTAATTGTTGGGGTGAGGAAATCTAAAATTGAGATGGCTACTTTTGAAACCATCATTGACAACACGTATTTTAAGTCGGAAGATTTCTCGAAAATAATGGCTTTGCCACTTATAGTGAATACAAACCCGCTTGGGCAATACCGCACACCAAATTTTGAAGCGCTGACGCCAGTCCAAGTAATGGATTCTGAAAAATTGGCATCAGGGTTTCTTATAGCAGACCCTGGATAATCTTTGATGTCCTTACCATTTTCAAACCAATTTACTACATATTCGTTATTTCCATACCATTTGCGAAAAATCCCTCCTTTTGTCGCAGGATACCACTTCTCATGTAATTTAGAAGCAATCGACGGAGACGCACAGTTAAAATTAGTCTTTGCTTTGTTCACCTCGAACCAAAGACGCAAGAATATTTCGTTGTTTCCTGTTGAGGTTCCTTGTTTTGGAGACGCAACTTTGCTCAAGATTTTTCCACGTTCAAATGCAGAGTAGTAGTTTTTTGTTGCCCAATATGCTATTGGCATGCCAGGAATTTTAAAAAATTGTTCGGGCGAAACAAAATAAATCGGAAATTTCTTATTATCTAAGAAATGATTTTGCAAATCTTCATTCGAGTTAACTTCACCTTGTTTGACAAACAATCTTTTAAAGTAACCAACAGCGGTCTTATTTTCAGTGTTATTAATAACAAAAGCGCAACTACCAAAATCAGACCCCCAGACACCTCGCCCATTGTGGATAAGCGATGAAATATAAGATTTGGATAGTAGTTGACCACGTAATTTTTCGAAAGAACTCAAAAACATCCAATTTGGAATCGTAATCATTCCGACAAGCCCTTGCTTGAAGGTCATTTCAAGATTCTTGACAATAAACATCGCATACGTATCAGCCTTGCTTTCTTCGTAATGCGAATCAGCGAAGTCTCGTAATTCAGAATTCATTCCTCCATTCCCCATATATGGCGGATTTGCCACTACCACATGATAGTGTTGCGCAAGGAACTCTGCCATCTTCAACACCTTTAACACGCGCTCATGCACGCCGAACAAAAACAGATCCCCGCCCAAATTCTTGCCTTCCAACAGCCCGCGCACATAGCCAGCGTCTGTCAGCATCGGGCGGATGAGCGAACCGAAGTTATCCGCCTGCTCAAACTGGCGCAGGGTTTCCATCAGCGGCTCTGTGAACAGGTCACGCTCCACTGCGGTCATGTACTGCTTCAACTCTTCGTCGTTGAATGTCACATTCTCGAGCACGCAGATGTTCGGGCTCACGTCCCGCGTGAAAAAGCGACGATCTTTGGCGCGCGCCTTCATCGCCAACGCGAACGCCGCCAGCGCGCCCGCACGCGGGTCAATCTCCACGCCGAAAATATTCTTTTCCAGGATCAACTTCGCAATGTCGGATGAAGCGTAGCCTTCCTCCTCATAGATCGCCGCCAGCAGGTCAAAGGCATACGTCAGGATATGTCCCGAACCGCAGGCTGGATCCAGCAGGCGCAACTCCTCGGGGCTCGCGATCCGCAAAAAGTCGGTCTCATCCTGCGCGGGTGCGATGTAATACTCCATCTTCTCCACGAGTTTAGATGCCGGGTGGTTGAGCATCCACAGCCGCCCGAGCGAATTCTCCACCAGATAGCGCACGATCCAATGCGGCGTGAACAACTGCGTCGCCGCAGGAATATCCCCCGCCTCGATCTTTTGATTCTGCTTCAACGCATCGAAGACCTTATCCTTGCGCTCCGAAATGTAATACTGATACAGCCAGCCGATCACTTCCACATCCTCGCACGCCTCGGGCGAAAGCGCCTCGCGTAAGTCATGCAGGACAGAATTCTCCGAAAGCAGATCCAGCGGCATCAACAGTTCCGTATAATCCTCGATCTTCTCGAACAGGAACGGCATCACCTCGCTGTACGAATTGCACACACCCACCAACAACAGACGATACGCCTCCCCTTGCGGATCACTCGCAGGGCGCTGACCATTCAGCAGACTAAAGATGCCCTGCGGATTGACAAACCGCGCCAACTCCTCATCCACATGCCCCTGCTTCGCCTCCAACAGGACCTCAGGCTGGGTGCCGCCTTCCGCGGGACTCACCGTACCGATTCGAGTGTAGTGATTCACATCCATGAACCGCAGCGCGCAAAACCGATTGAACCACGTATATGCCACGCGATCGATGATCGTCTCTTTCCCATGCGCCAGGATCTGCAGCCGCAGCTCCGCCACCACTTTGGCCTTCTCGCGGATCTCGATGCTATCCGAGCGCAGCACCTGCTCGAGGCGTGTGGCAACCTGCTCCAATAATTGGCGACGGGCGGCCCGGGCGAATTTTTTCAATGTTGTGGTGTTCATGAATGCTCCTGTGCTTATACTTCTTCGTTCACGAATTGCTGTAAAACGCCAAGAAAATGATAGTTGTCGCTTTTCACGCCTATCTTTTTATTTCCGACTGTGTTTTGTTCTTTCCAAACTAACCCTGTTTCTTCTCTTTGAGGGTAGGTGTAGCTCTTACCATCTATTCCTTTGATGCCTAAACCATCGACAGTTTGCTGGACCGCAATCACCAAACACAACTTGTAATCGCCGTTTTGGTCGGGAACATTGACTTGCTGCAAATGGACAAAATCTTTATCGTAAGGAATGTACTGGCTGATTACACTTCGCACATACTTCATATAATTTTCAACATCACGCGATTCTCCAGTCAATCCCACGATTTGTCGGGGAGAATAATCTGTGACACCGACAATGATCACTCCACCTTGGTTGTTGGCAAAACCTGCTATGATTTCAGCGAACTTGTTTGCCTTCTCGCTTTTGGCGGGCTCACTTTTTACATGCCACATATCCAGCGTCTGCTTAAAGTCCCAATACTTTTGCTCTGTTTTGGTAGAAAGCGCTGCTTTCAAGATAAACGATCGCCAAAAATCATCCGATGTAAATAGTCGCTCCTGTGTTTCCCGCCTTTCAATATCAAGCAACACATTTCTCAGGCTGTCTCGAAGTTGTGCAAAATATATGGCAAATTCATTTACAGCTTGATAAGCTGTTTTTTTCTCAACCTTTTGTTCTGAAACACCTTCTCCGAGACCCTTGTAATAGTCTTCAGGACCGATGCTGTCAAAAAAATCTGCTTCCAACTCAAACCTCACATAATGAGAAGTGGGCAGTTCACGTTGGAATAGACCCAAAACAATCAGGCTTAATTTCTCCAAAACAGTCGGATTGTCCAAGTCGCCTAATTGAGTTTCAGTAGTCCGATCTGCCATTCGTGTGCTTCCCCACGTCCGGTAATTAAACAAAATTGATGGGGCAAGCTCATTACGAGTATGCAACCATTGGACAAAATCTAGTACGGCTAGGATTTCCTGATCATATTTTTTTGCGAATTGTTCATAGATAACATCTAACTCTTTCAAGGACTGATAATAAGATTTGGCAATTCTTTGTGCGCCATCTTTCAAAGTTTGTGCTGCTCTCAGGGCAACACCAGCCTTCTTCCGTAATGTTGGAATATCGTGTTCCTGTTTGAATACCCACCAATTTATCTCATCATTTTCAACTTCATCCCCGAAACTTGTCGTAGTCGGGGTATAGGGTTTTCCGACAGGATGGGGTTCAAGTCTCTTTGCAGTCATTTGGCAATCCGCATATAACAGATACCAATGTATTCTGCCGAGATTAAGAAGCGAATTGGATAACATCAGTGATCCCGTAAACATGAACTCTTTAGAGTCTGATCCGCTTGTTTTCTTTTATCGCCTTCAACATCGCCTTCTTCAAGGCATCCAAATACGCCTCCACATCCTGTTCGCTGGCAAGATACGGCTTCTCGAACTTCAAACCCAGCCCACTCTGCGAAATATACTCCACAGGCTTCTCGGTTGGCTCCTGCGTCCATTCCGTGATCCGCGTCAAAAGGCTGTTGTAGTCGCCAGTCACATACCGCCCTGCCCGATCGCGGATCGAAGAGATCAAGTTTTCGTTTCGGATGTACACCTGGATCGCATCGAAAGATTCCTTTATCTCTTGCTTCTGCTCTTCTTTCAAAGCAGAATATTCCTTCATCGACTGCACTCGCTGCTGCAATGTATTCACATGCGCAAGAGCGTCTTCCCTGACCTCCCGAACATGGCCTTCCACATCCTTCTTCAATTCATCCATCAGGGCTTTGGCATCCCTGATCTTATTGCCCCTGAAGCAGTCGGCCGCTTCCAGGATCGCCTTAAGTTGCCCCGGTTTTTCGCTCTCCATGGCAGAGAAATTCGGGCTTTGTGTTTGCAGGAATCTTCTCGCTTCATCGTAGATATTCCGATTCTGCCCATTCATGAACTGGCGAATGGGGTCGATCCCGTCTTCCTTCATGTCCAGCAGTTCATTTTCACGTTTGGGTAATTCATCGAAATAAAAGGCATAGTCTTTGCCGGTCAGTTCCTGAATTGCCTGGATGGGCATTTCCAGCGCGATCAGGAAGGGATATTCGCGCGCCTGGGCATGCAGTTCCCGTAAACCGGCCAGCATCTCTTGAAAGGCAGTGCGGATTTCCACTCCCAGAGCCTTGGCTTCATTGGCGCTGGCCGGCTTATCGAAGAAGCCGCTGTAGAAATCTTTGACATGCCGCAGATCAGAAGCCTTTACATCCGCCTGGGGATCGAGGATGACATTGCCAAACCCATAGGTGTTTTTCAAGGCACGTTCCAGGTCCGCGCTTTCCAGGATATTAGAATCCACACGCGCTTCCAATTTGCCGCGTCCCAACAGCATGGCGACTACGCATTGATTGGCTGCCAAATACCATCCATAGGGCTTTTTACTAAAATTCTCATCCACGCTCTTCATCGTCGTGCGCGTCCCCACACGCTTGTTGCTCTGAACGAAAGCCAGCACCTCACTCTCTGGCTCAGTTAACGAATCGCTGATAAGCGAGTCTTTCAGAATATCAAGATATTTCCGGACATCGCTCTCATCGAATTTTGCGCCTGGCAACATGCACAGGTTGGGATAGGTTCGCACGACCAACTCGTTGAAGCCCTTGACGATCCTAGTCCTTGGATCTTCGCCGGGGATTTCCACCGCTTCTCCAGCGACAAAGATCCTTGCCTTGCCCACCAACTCCCGGGCGCGATCCTGAACGATGACAAATCGCTCATCATTCTGCCGCCCTTTGCTGTCAAGGATGCTTAGGATCGAATCGTTTTGTTTTGATGAACGCGACACGCGGATATATTTCTCGGTCTGCTTATATAACTTGATGTCCGTGTAAAAGCGTGCGTCATTCGGCATGACGATCAGCAATTCCGGGCGCCCCAGCGAATGGGATTTGAGCGCATTGATATCATCCACATACTCGCTGAACGGTGTAACAAAGTGGATGGTCAACTCCTGTTCACGATTTGTGATTTTGTCATCCAGCTTTTTCGTGAAGGGATAATCCTGCCCGGTGGCATCATGGCGGATCTTGTTATCCTTGATGATCCCGGAGAAAAGGATTTCTTCCAGCGCTTTGGCCACTTCAGCGGAATCCACATCGGTGGTTTTGATTTCTTCCTCAATATCCTTTTCTTCGTCTGTCAGGTATTCGTATACCTCGCCATTGCGCTGGATGTAGGTCTGTAATTCAAGCAGATTGAGCGCATCTTCGATCTGCTTTAGCAGTTTCCCTGCATTTTGATCGAATGTCTCCAGCATCAGCACGCGCAGGTTTTTCGGGGTGGCATTAAAGCCTTTAATGTATTTCACTAAAAGCAGAGCTTTCAATATCCGTATTGCAAATGGATCACCGAGATTGTTGGCAGCTTTGTACAACGAACTGGTGATAAACGGCTTGAGGGTAGCTTCAATGCCTTCAAACATCAGGTCAAAGGTTGCCAACTGCCCGGTTTCCCTGTTGCTGATGATCTTCACTACATGCTGGAACACGCCCAGCATCGAACGTTCGCCAACTGAACTATGCCGGCCTTCAAACGCTGCATGCGCCGAAAGCGACTCGATCGATCGTTGGAACAAAGTGAACTGGTATTGCGGGAACGGGTAACAATCTGCAAAGTGCTGTTTGCTAGTAAAGTTTTTATAAGTTTGGGCGCCATCCGTAAAATCGAACAGTGTGCCAAAATTATTCTTTTCCTTATCGTAAATTCTTTCTGCGTATGCTTCGCCTATTGCGTTTTTCTTGAGCAAACGCTTTTGGATCACCTCATCTACATTCTGGCTGGTCAATTTCAGGCGGATCTTAAAGCGATCCTGGATTTTGGAGAAATCGGTCGTCATCTGTTTCCCCATTTCCCCGAGTACCAGATCCATGTCCGATTGGGCGGTAACGATCAGCCAGGCCTGTTCCTTGCACTTGGTGGCCAGACTTTCGGCGATGGTCTGCAAGTTGGTCATCAACTTGACGTTATCTGCAATGTACTGTCCCACTTCATCCACAAAAAAGTTCAACCGAAAGCCAGGTGCCTGTTTCTTGACATAGTCATGCACCTGGTCCGCAAAATCCTCGATGGATAACTTGTAATCATTGCGATACGAATCAATGATATTTTTGTTCGTATCTTCTTGTGTTGCTGAAACCTGGGAATAAGCTTTAGCGATATTGCCTTTTTCAAGGATGATTTCCTCGCGCCCTTTTTCCCACGATTTACTGGCAATTTTCCCATACGCTTTTTTGAACTCTTCGTAGAGTCTGCGATTATCGAGATCGCGCTCGAACTGGGCCACATACCCTTGTTTCCCGTAATA
>Ga0182027_10012670_pt1 | contig 11828 bp, 9 predicted proteins | sample 712E1DmetaG_FD_121300 | JGI IMG/M metagenome (GOLD analysis project Ga0182027, IMG submission 121300) | Permafrost microbial communities from Stordalen Mire, Sweden - 712E1D metaG (Illumina Assembly) | ecosystem: Environmental > Terrestrial > Soil > Wetlands > Permafrost | place: Sweden...
GGTTTGTTGTGACCCGCTAGTAGTGGATTTACCGCCGCTCCAATTACCCGCCGAAGCCGTACAGCTGTCTGGATTGCCGGTGGTCGTCCAAGTTAGGGTGGTTTGATTTGTCGGCAGAGTCATCGAGGAGGGACTGGCGGTGAGGATGACGGAGATAGGGGCAACGCTACACGTTGCAGTTGCTGGTGCTGCCGCATCTGCGTAAATAGTATATGTGCCAGCTGCTGCATTGCTAACACTAACGGTTGGTAAAGAATAATCATAGCTATTATTATCAGGATAAAGACCTTTCACATGAACACTGGAACAATTTGAGGTGCTCCAGGTAAGCGTCCCGCTAGAACAAGAGAAGGAAGAAACACTGCAGGGAGGAGCGCAAACCCCATCACCTGTAGCTGTGCCGGAATTGCAAAGGGTTAAGCCGTAGTTGCCGCCTATGGCCATTCCTCCGGCATAGCAAGTAAACGCAGTATTAACAGAACTGCTAGAACTGCTCCAACTGCCGTTAATGTTTGAACCACCGAGAGGGAAAGACGGAATATAAGTTCCATTACTGACATACCCACTGTAGCTGAAAGGCGCGCCGTATAATGTTCCGCTGACCGAAACACTGCCAGCTATTACGCAGCCGTTTGGTTGTCCAAAATTGCCAGTTACCGGGGTGCGAAAAATTTGAGAGGGTAAATAACCCGATAAACTTGGTTCGGGATCTGTGACGTTATTATTACTGCATTGGTTCGCGTTGGCTGTGCCCTGGCTTGGACCCCAGTTGCATGAAACGCTTGGTGAAAAAAATTGATAATGAGTGCCGCCGGTAATAGATGTTTGAGTATAGCTCGCAAAAACCTTTGGGGCAGCAACCAAGAAAGAAAACAGTATTATAAACAAAGAAAGAGATATTTTTTTCATATTAATTGGTGGTGATAGTAATATTTGCCAAACTATCAACATTATTAACCTTAATAATAGTTAGGGTCACCATTTCATTTACCCCTTTTTCTGTTTTATTAAAAGTGCGAATGATGGGCAAATTGTTATTAGCGGCGCCGGTAATCAACCAAGCGTCATCTTTAAATGTTTTCTCAAAGGAAGACGCTAAAACCGCCGGTTCTGTGTTTTTGTAGATTAATTCCACAATTTTTAAATTTTTCCCATCCCCTGCCGTGGTATCCTCGCCTCTTTGCCAAACTCCTCCTTTGACAATTAAATTTTCCGGAAAACCGACTGGGTATTTATTTTGCGCCATAACCTTAAACTGATAGCCCGCCGGCAAGGTGTCGCTCAGGACCGGCTTTGGGACTTGATTAGTTTTATTTAAAAATTTAGAAAGCAAAAGACCGGCAAATATAACGATAACGACTAAAATAATTAAAATTAAAATCTTGATTACGCTAATTTTTTCCGGCTTTTCCACAAAGCCGATATTTTGATTCTGCCCATTTTCTATATTGTCCATATAGCGGATAGTATAACACAAATTAGATGCAAACAAACACCCCTGAATATGTGCATAAGTCAGGCAATATAACTATTGCCGATTTTCCATATTCCTTTTTCGCGAAAAGCGGGAATTGTTTGGCGTCTGCCTGAATTAATTAAACCCGCCAAGGATACAGAATTCTTTTTGGCATATTCTGCTAAAGTTATTATTTTTGCGCCCTCAAGATATGTAATTCTTTTATTCAAGCTTTCCGAAAGAGCAAGATACAAAACCTGTTCCATTTCTTTTGTTGATTTTTTGTCTTTGAAATATGAAAAGGTTTTGTAGTAAATATGTTTTTCTTTGTCTCTAATAATAATATTGGGATAACCAGACTCTTGAAGCTGTAAGTTCACAAGAACACGGCCAATGCGGCCGTTGCCATCGCAAAATGGATGGATTGCTTCAAATTGCAAATGAAAATGAGCTATTTTTTTTAAGATATTTATATCGTGATTTGTCTTATACTCTTCGAGCAATACTTCAACCATTCGAAAAACATGTTCTGGCGCTGGAGCGATATGGTTGCCCACTCGCACAAATTCGCCAGCTTTTCTAAATCTGCCGGCAATAGAGTCATTTATTCCGCCAATAAGCAGACCATGAATAAATAATATTATTTCTTGGTTTAAAACTAGAGTATCTTTTTTAGCTTTTATATACTCATAAACTCGAGCTAAATTTTTTGCTTCAAAGACTTCGCGAAGTGAATAATTTTTTGAAACTTCCAAATCCAGTAAAATTTTCTCTGTATCAGGAAGCGTCAGCGTTGAATTCTCGATTGCATTTGAGTTGTACACGGATTCTGCAAGTTCTATTTCTTCTATCATCTTTAAAAGTGATTCTTTTCCTTTTTTAAGAGAATCAAATTTCTTTTTCAGATTTATTATGTTTTGAATTTTTTTATTTACCTTATTCATAAATGTATATCAATAGTATGGTCAATTAACTTATTTTTGTCAAGAAAAACGTAAATCTACAGTTGAAATGGTTTAAATTTACGTTTTTAGGGGTAAAGGTATAGTAGGGGGTTTTGTGAGCTATTGGGTCGTATTGCATAAAAATAATATAAGTGATACACTCTCAAATGTACAAGTCCTGTCGAAACAGGGCTTTTTTATTAAAATAATGAAGGTCGTAGGTACGATTGCTTTAGCATTTTAGCTAGAACCTAGTCCCTAGAACCTAGAACCTAATTCATGTTAGATCTAAAAACATTCAAATCGGCCTTGGAGCAACTGGAAGAAGAAAGGAAAATTCCGAAGGAGAAAATACTGGACGCGATAGAGCAAGCCATGGCGGCCGCTTATAAGAAAGATTACGGCAAAAAAGGACAAATCATCCGAGCCAAATTTGACTTAGAAACCGGCAAGACGGATTTTTTTCAGGTGAAAATCGTGGTGGATGAAAGTGTGGCAATAATAGCCCCGACGCCTGAAGGGGTCGGGGTCCCGACTTCCGATTTAAAAAATCGGAACGTCGGGAATGAACATGAATATTCCATAAAAGACCCCAGTGACGAACGCGTCCATTTCAACTCCGAACATCACATCCTTCTGGAAGACGCGAAGAAAATAAAAAAAGGGGTAGAGTTAAATGATGAAATCATTTTCCCGCTTGAGACGAAGGATGATTACGGACGCATCGCCGCCCAGACAGCCAAGCAGGTCATCATTCAGAAAATCCGCGAAGCGGAACGCACTTCTATTATTGACGAATATGGCACCAAAGAAGGAGAAGTTATATCCGGCATCGTCCAAAAAGTGGAACGGGGCAATGTCTATGTTGATTTCAACAGAGCCACCGGAATATTGCCGACCGAAGAACAAATCCCGGGAGAATATTGGGAGCGTGGCCAGCGCATCCGGGCTTATCTATACAGCGTGGAAGATACACCAAGAGGCATCAACCTTCGCCTCTCCCGCACTCATCCGAAATTTATAGAGAAACTTTTTGCGATGGAAGCGCCGGAAATAGAAAACGGCATAGTGGAGATAAAGGGGGTGGCCCGTGAAGCAGGCGCCCGTTCAAAGATTGCGGTATTTTCTAATGACGAACACATAGACGCCGTCGGCTCCTGTGTCGGACAAAAAGGCACTCGGGTAAATACCATTACCGGGGAGCTTTCCGGAGAAAAAATTGACATCATTCCCTGGTCTTCGGACCCAAAACAGTTTGTTTCCAACTCTCTTTCTCCGGCTAAAGTTATTTCCATAGAGACAGATGAAGGCGAGCACAAGGCCACAGTGGAAGTCGGCAACGACCAGCTGTCATTGGCGATAGGCAAGGGTGGACAAAATGTGCGCCTAGCGGCTAAACTTACCGGGTGGAGAATAGATATAAAAGGCGATGAGAAAGAAGTGGCCACCACTGATGGAGAAAAAGTGGAAGTTGTAGAATAATCCCGTTAGAAGTCATTCAGTTAGTTAAAGTTACAGAAAATGTTAAAATAATTTGTTGTTTTATAGTCGTTATTATTAAAATTAATCTACGGAAATCTAAAGATTTCCTACTTCTAACGGGATGAATTCATTTTTATTGTTTGCGATAATTAGTTCGGTTGTCGCTATCGTTTACGGTTTGTTTCTCGCTAAGTCAATTTTAAAAAAGAGCCCCGGCAATGCCAGGATGCAGGAAATCGCCAAAGCCATAGAGGAAGGCGCCGGCGCTTATTTAAACAAACAATACAAAACTATCGGGATGATAGCCGTGGTACTTTTCTTGATTATAGGTTTTGTTCCGAAACTCGGCTGGACAACCGCTTTTGGATTTTTAGTTGGAGCCATTTTCTCCGCCTTGGCGGGATATATAGGAATGAATGTATCAGTCAGAGCCAACGTCCGAACAACTGAAGCGGCCAGAGGAGGAATAAATGAAGCGTTAACTCTCGCCTTCAAGGGCGGGACAGTCACCGGACTTCTGGTAGTGGGTCTGGCCCTTCTTGGTGTCACTTTATTTTATGCCATTACCCATGACGTTACGGCGCTTGTTGGACTCGGGTTCGGCGCTTCGCTCATTTCCGTTTTTGCGAGATTGGGCGGAGGAATTTTCACCAAAGCGGCCGATGTCGGAGCGGACTTGGTTGGAAAATTAGAAGCCGGGATTCCGGAAGATGATCCGAGAAATCCCGGAGTGATCGCGGACAATGTCGGGGACAATGTCGGGGACTGCGCCGGAATGGCAGCGGATCTTTTTGAGACATATGCTGTCACTTCCATCGCCACAATGCTTTTAGGTTCGCTTCTCTTTATCGGATTTAAAAACGCCATTCTTTATCCGTTGGTAATTGGCGGAATAGCAATTTTTGCCTCCATTGTCGGCACCTGGTTCGTAAGGCTGGGTCAATCCAAAAATATCATGGGCGCTTTGTATAAGGGTCTCATCGCTTCCGGCATTATTGCCGCCGTTGCCTTTTACCCAATCACAAATTTACTGATGTCTGGAAATGGCAGATACACCGTAATGGATTTATTTATTTGTTCTCTCGTCGGTCTTTTTGTTACTGGAGCCCTCGTCGTTATCACGGAATATTTCACTTCTACAAAATACGCTCCAGTGAAATCAATAGCGCTCGCTTCGATTTCTGGTCATGGAACAAATGTCATCCAGGGATTGGCTGTTTCAATGAAATCCACTGCCCTACCCTTAATTACAATCGTTATTGGAATAATGGTTAGTTACAGTTATGGCGGACTTTATGGAATTGCCGTAGCCGCTATGTCTATGCTTTCAATGACCGGAATTATTGTCGCGATAGACGCTTATGGTCCTATCACCGACAACGCCGGAGGTATTGCGGAGATGGCGGAACTTCCAGAGTCGGTTAGAAATGTAACAGATCCATTAGATGCCGTCGGAAACACCACCAAGGCCGTGACAAAAGGTTATGCCATCGGTTCTGCCGGATTGGCGGCTCTGGTTCTCTTTGCTTCTTATACGGAAGAAATTATAAAAGCCGGCAAGGCGATAACTTTTGATTTAAGTAATCCATATGTGATTGTCGGTCTCTTTCTTGGAGGACTTTTGCCTTATTATTTTGGCGCGCTCTGTATGGAAGCGGTCGGAAAAACCGCCGGCAAGGTAGTGGAAGAAATCCGCCGCCAGTTCAGAGAAATAAAAGGCATTATGGAAGGCAAAGCAAAACCGGATTATGCCAAAGCTGTCTCAATTATTACCGGCGCGGCAATCAAACAAATGATTTTGCCCGCATTGATACCAGTTCTCGCGCCGATTTTAGTAATTTTGATTTTTGGAAAAGATAAGGGCTTGGTAGTTTTGGGCGGACTCCTTGTCGGCTCTATTGTGACCGGACTCTTCGTGGCCATCTCCATGACCTCTGGCGGAGGCGCTTGGGATAATGCCAAGAAATACATTGAAGGAGGAAACCACGGAGGCAAGGGTAGCGACGCCCACAAGGCGGCTGTCACCGGAGACACCGTCGGCGATCCTTACAAAGACACCGCCGGTCCTGCTATCAACCCAATGATAAAAATCCTGAACATCGTTGCGTTGCTTTTGGTCATATTATTGATATAGGAATGAATCCCGTTAGAGATCGCATGGTTTACTAATGGAATTAATATGAAAAAATTATTTTTGTCGAAAATTTTTATTAAAAGTAATATAACTACGGAAATCTAAAGATTTCCTATCTCTAACGGGATGAAAATAAAAGTAACAAAATTACCAAAAAGCGAAGTAGAAATTGAGGGAGAATTGGAAGCCGAAATATTTGAGTCCTATTGGGATAAAGCTTTAAAGAAAGTCGGCGAAACGCTGAAATTAGACGGTTTCAGAAAAGGCAAAATACCGGAAAGTGTTTTGCTGTCCAATGTGCCGGAGAATCATATCTTAGAGGAGATGGCGGAGATGGCCTTAGCGGATTACTACCCTAAAATTATTTCTGGAGAAATAGAAAGTGAAAAGATAGATCCCGTTAGAGGCCGCGAGGGCTCGCAGCGACCCTCTGCCTCTAACGGGATAGACGCCATTAGCCGACCGGAAATTTCTATCCTAAAACTGGCTCGTAAAAATCCTCTAGGATTTAAAATCAAAACTGCCGTAATGCCGGAAATAAAACTTCCCGATTACAAAAAATTCGCGAAGGAAATAATTTCAAAAATTACTGACACTGAAAAAGATATTACGGTGTCCGATGAGGACTTGGAAAATACCATAATGGATATCCGTAAATCTCGCGCGCCGAAGGTGCATATGGCGGAAGCCACCCCTCCCCAACCCCTCCCCGAAGGAGAGGGGCAAATGCCTGAACCGGAACTTCCCGAATTCAATGATGCCTTCGTGCAAGCGCTCGGACCCTTCAAAGATGTGGAAGATTTCAAGGCCAAATTGAGAGAAAATATAAAACTAGAAAAAGAAAATGCTTTGAAGGAAAAAACCCGGTTAAAAATCGTTGAAAAAATAATTGACGAGAGCGAAATGGAATTGCCGGAAATTTTAGTTGAGGTTGAATTGGATAAAATTTTATACAGGATGGAATCCGACATTACCCAAATGGGATTAAAATTTGAAGATTATTTGAAACATTTGAATAAAACAGTAGCGGACTTGAGAAAAGAATTCCGAGGCGACGCGGAGAAAAAAGCTAAACTCGCTCTCATCTTAAATGAAATTGCCAAGATAGAAAAAATAATCGCCGACCCAGAGCAAGTAGCCAGAGAAATAGCCGCCATCCTGGAGCACTACAAAGAAGCCGACCCCGAAAGAGCCCGTATGCATGCCGAGAATGTCCTAACAAACGAAAAAATCTTTCAGTTTTTGGAGAATCAGTAAAAACCGAACACAAAAAGCGAACTGTTTTCCACAGTTCGCTTTTTGTGTGTTTCATGATACTATTAGATTTTAGGGAGAGCTCTTAAATGGTTATAAAAGATCTAAGAAAGAAGGAGGAAAAACCGCCTCCTTCAGAAGAAGCCCGCGTTGCTGGCAAAGAGGAAGAGGGGGAGAAAATCGATCCCCTCGAGTTCTGCCAGTCCCGGGGCCCCATGCCCTGGGAAGTCCCTGGTGGTCAAGGCAGCTAGCAGCATCACACCCGTAGGGGTGGAGGACAACATCTGTCTTCCGTCAGACGGGTGTTCCTTTTTGTACTGAGAATGAGAAAAACTTGAAAACTTCATAATTAAGATGTAGTATATGAGCATGTTGATACCAACAGTAATTGAAAAATCACAATTTGGGGAACGGGCTTATGATATTTATTCCCGCCTTTTGCGTGAGCGGATTGTTTTCTTGGCCGGGCCTATCGACGACAATGTCGCCAATATTGTCATTGCCCAGCTTTTATTCCTTGAATCCGAAGACGCCAAAAAGGATGTCTTCCTTTATATAAATTCTCCCGGCGGGTCTGTCACTTCCACTATGGCTATAGTAGACACCATGAACCACATTCGTCCGGACATTTCCACTTTCTGTGTCGGCCTCGCCGCCTCCGGCGCCGCCATTATTTTATCTGCCGGCAAAAAAGGCAAGAGATTCATTCTCCCAAACGCGGAAGTCATGATTCACCAGCCGATGGGAGGCGTGGAGGGACAAGCAACGGATATCGCCATTACCGCCAAGCACATTTTGAAAACAAGAGACAACCTAAATAAATTACTGGCGAAAAATACCGGCAAGTCCCTCCCGCAAATAGAAAAGGATGTGGAGAGAGACTTCTTTATGGATGCCGGAGAGGCCGAAAAATACGGCATTGTTGATGAGATAATCACTAAGTCTAAAACACCAGAGAAAAAGTCTTAGAGTATTTTAATGCTTCCGCCAGTGTTGCCGGCCATGATGTATTCCGCTACTTTATTTTCCACTATTTCTTCTATCGCGCGCTTTATAGGGCGGGCGCCGAATTCCGGGTCAAAGCCGGCGGCGGAAACTTTATCAATCAGCGCCTCGGTGACAACCAAGGTGATTTTTTTATCTGCCTGTAGGCGTTCGGCAAATTCCGCAAGCAATAGAGAACTTATATTTCTGGCTTCATTTTGATTGAGCGGTTTGAAAAGCACGATGCTGTTAAATCTGTTTAGAAATTCCGGCGCAAATATGCCATTTTGAATTAATTTATTAATCAATACTTTTTTATCAATTTGCGGATTAGCGATAATGTCCGCGCTCCCGGCATTGGAAGTGGCAATAATAATAGTGTCTTTAAAACTCGCTTCTCTGCCGGAGGAACGGGTCAGACGTCCTTCATCAAGCACTTGCAGAAGCAGATTGCGGATTAAGAGATTAGATTTTTCCAGCTCATCAAAAAACACTAGAGAAAGCGGCATTTCTTCCACCACCCCTGAAAGCCTGTCCACAAAAACGCCCACCGAACTCGGCAAAGAAAATTCGCTCATGTCAAAACGAATCATCGCGTTAGCCCTCCCGAAATAGCTTTCCGCCAAAATTTTCGCCGTATACGTTTTCCCGACCCCTGTCGGACCCAGGAAAAGAAAGCTTCCCGCGGGCTTACTGTGATCCGCGATGCCGGTACGCAGGCGCCTGAGCGCCTCGGCCACATCCTTAACCGCTTCGTCTTGCCCGATAATTTTCTTTTTCATTGAGGCTTCAAGTTCTATTAAAACCTTTCTCTCATCTCCTCCTATTTCCCCTATCGGAATGTTGGTCTTGTCGGAGACAACCTGCCGCACATCTTCAATCGTAATAGTTTTCCCCAAGGCCTGAAGCTCTTCCAAAACCGCGAGCGATTTCGCCGGTTCCGGTTGGTTGCCTATCAAGCGGTCCGCCAATCGGACAATTTCCAAAAGCGCCTCTTCTTTTATTTTAATTTTGTTAATTTTGGCATAATTTAAAAGCACCGCGACAGTTTCTTCGAAATTTGTTTCCGCCAGGTCTACTTTTTCAAATTTTGAAAGAAATTCCGGATAATTTTTCAACACTTGGTCGTAATTTGATAAATCGGTCGTAGCAACAATCCCCAGATGGGGAGCCTGCAAATACGGTGTAAGTTTTTCATAAAAAGCTCTGTAAGCGTGAATATTTTCGATAACCATGATTACATTACGGGCAGCAACGGCTTCCTTCAGGCATTTATCAAAATCAGCAACACTAATTCCTTCCATAAATAATTCAACAACCCGATGATGATGAATCCCCGGAAAAGAAAGCCCGGATTGTCCGAGACGCCCGAGGTGTGATATCAGGGCTGACTTGCCAATGCCGGTATCTCCCACCAAAAGCACATTGTGGTTGGTGTTTTTTGAAAGTCCGCGTTCAATCATCCGCAACGCTTTTTCCTTTCCATAAATTTTTTCTGATGAGGAGCCGGCGACATCCTGGCTGTGCGCGTTTAGAGTAAAGGTGTCACCATAAGAAAGAGAAGCGCCCAGACTGCCGAGATTCTGCAAATATTCCCGGCTGATTTTGATTGGAAAAATTAAAAAAATGGGGAAAGTCAAAATAACCAGAATGGTGAAAATTAAGCCGATAATTATCAGAAACACGCGAGCGATAAAACCCAACAACCGCGATAAAATAAAAAAAACAGCTTTTTCTAAAAGAGACAAGTGCCCCTCTGAATCTTTGTCCATCTTCCAGGGAGAGAAAAGAGTCTTGAAAAGTAGTGGGATAGAAAAGGCGTTAAAGGCATAACCCACGAGACCCTCCCAAGATTGTATTCCGGTTTGCATCTTGCTATTTTAACATAAAGACCTAAAATTAGACAAAATATAGAGAATCTGTTATACTAAAAAAGTTGAATTTTACAAATTTTTTCGCTTAATTTAAGTCGGTTCACGGGAATATTCCATATATTATGAAGTGTTTAAAGAGAAATCTCCCACGCAAGTGCGGGGTAAAAAAAATCTTTAGTTTTAAGGAAAAGAGAAGCCTAAATATATAATGGCATGTTCTTGTAAGCTGATATAAAGCTTATGAGCATAACAATAATAATTTTAATCGGAGTCGGGGTACTCCTCTTGGGCGTGGGCATCGGATATTATCTCCGCTTAATCATCGCCCTGGGGAAAAGAAGGTCCATTGAAATAGATATCAAGCAAATGATGGTCGGCGCCAAAGAAGAGGCGCAAAGGATTACGGATGAAGCAAAGAAAAAGTCCGAAGCGGAGCTCGCCAGCCTGAAAGAAGAAGAAAAGAAAAAGGAGCAAGAACTCCGGGAAACAGAAAAAAGACTTATCAAAAAGGATGAGTTTTTGGACGTGCGGCAAATTGAGATGAATAAAGAGGTTGAAAATATCAAAGTAAAAGTGGAAGAAATAAAAAAAATCCAGGAAAAAGTAGCCAAAATAGAAGAGGAAAAAATAGGAGAATTGGAGAAAATAGCCAGATTGACTGAAACCGAAGCAAAGGATGAGCTCCTGAAAGATGTGGAGAAAAAATACGAAGAGGATATTTTAGTCAAAATACAAAAACTGGAAAACAGCAACGAAGAAAAGCTCGACAGGCGAGCCAAGGACATTCTCGCCACCTCCATCCAGCGTCTCGCCTCTAGTACCGCCTCCGAACTAATGACAACAGTTGTCTCTATTCCAAACAACGAAATCAAGGGAAAAATTATTGGAAAAGAAGGCCGTAACATCCGGGCTTTTGAAAGAGCTTCCGGAGTTGAACTGATAGTGGACGATACTCCCGGCTCTATTGTCATTTCTTCCTTTGACCCTATAAGGAGGCAAGTGGCCCGCTTAGCTCTGGAGAATCTTATTCTAGACGGACGCATTCAGCCCGCCAAGATTGAAGAGCTGGTGGAAAAAGCGAAAGAAGAAATCAATAAAATTATCAAGGAAAAAGGCGAACAAGCGGTTTATGAGTGCGGAATATTTAATTTTGACCCTCGTATCGTGGCCATTATCGGACGGCTGTATTTCCGTACCAGTTACGGCCAGAATGTCCTCCAGCATTCCATTGAAATGGCGCACATTGCCGGCATGCTAGCCGAAGAGCTCGGCGCGGATGTGGCGATAGCGAAAGCGGGAGCCTTAGTGCATGACATCGGTAAAGCGCTGGACCATGAAGTGCAAGGCACCCACATTGAAATAGGTATGCGCATTCTGCAGAAATTCGGCGCCGACCCGCGCATCATTACCGCAATGAAAAGCCACCACGAGGACTATCCTTATGAAACAATTGAATCAGTTATTGTCCAAACAGCCGACTCCATCTCGGGCGGCAGACCAGGCGCCCGCCGTGACTCAGTAGAAAATTACTTAAAACGACTGCAAGAGCTCGAAGCACTGGTAAACGCCTTCCCGGCCGTGGAGAAATCATACGCCCTGCAGGCCGGCCGTGAAATCCGCATATTCGTTACACCGGAAAAGATTTCCGACGCGGAAGCGAAACTCATGGCTCGCGATATCGCCATGAAGATAGAGCAAGA
>Ga0182027_10012672_pt1 | contig 11828 bp, 11 predicted proteins | sample 712E1DmetaG_FD_121300 | JGI IMG/M metagenome (GOLD analysis project Ga0182027, IMG submission 121300) | Permafrost microbial communities from Stordalen Mire, Sweden - 712E1D metaG (Illumina Assembly) | ecosystem: Environmental > Terrestrial > Soil > Wetlands > Permafrost | place: Sweden...
ACACCATCTGCTGGAAAGCCCCCGAGCAGAACCCCACCGTGCTCTCCATCCTGCGCAGCTTTCGTGCAGCCGGCGTCACCGTAGAAGCCGTGATGGAGGGACGATCCCATCTTTGTGGAAGGAGGCGGACTCCGACGAGGAAGCGCCGACGGCGCCACGACGGCGGTCCGACGCCGGATCTGGACGCGATCGCCGAGAGAAAGCGCCGCCCAACAAGCCGTTGCAGCGACTGACGATCCCGCCGCAGGGACATTGGTATAACATCAACGAATCGCTCGTGCGGCGGGCTCGCCGCTGAACGGCAAGGCGTTATCCGGACTCGACATGTATCAAGTAGACGAATCAGACCGTGTCTCAGAACTAGCAGACGTGCCGAGATCCTCAGTGGGCGCGCCGATTCCGCTCGTGCTAAGCGACGAACACCGACTGGTTGTCGCATACTACATCCAGGGAACTCCGGCAGATTGGGATGGCTCCTCGGCTAGCGTGGTCGGGGCAGAAGATGTTGGTGAACCGGTCGCGCTCGTGCGGTTTAAGTTCTGCTATGCGCATATGTTTGGTCCACCGAACGATGAGGCATTCCGTGGACATCCGCTAGCCTCTCGCGGATTGCATCCCTATGGCGCGTTCGAGGTGACTCACTCGTCGTGGATTCGTCGCCTAGAAAGGATGAACGTAGTCCATCCCTATCACCGACCTGAGGCCTTCTGGAAGAGAAGGCACATCGACTCATCAGCGCCCGCTGGGCGACAAAGCGTGAGGCCGACCTGTATCGGCGCCATGTCCAAGGAGGTGCGCTATGACGGACATTCCTGAACTCACCGAGGAGCAACTAGCTCGATCAATTCCTGCGCGCCTGCGAAAGCGTCTTGTGGCTGGGCATATCGAATCCGGTGATGACGTGGCCGCGTTGCGGCGCTTCGTCGGCCTTTCTCAATCTCAGTTTGCGCAGGCGATGGGCACTAGCGTGCACACGCTTCGAAACTGGGAGCAAGGTCGGAGGAAGCCGGAAGGTCCGGCCGTCGGGCTTCTGAGGATCGCGGCTCGTTACCCGCGGATGATTCGCGAAAACCTCAAGTCGGCGGCATGATCGAGAACGCGCTGTCGAACAAGCCGTTGAAGCTCTCGTAGGCAGTGCAAGTAAAAAGAACAGGGAGGCGCCAAACAGCGCGTTGTTGGACGGGCAAGCGTGCTGAAAAGGGCGGTCAACTGGATCTGCCATCTTCGAAGTGAGGCGTGGGGCGCCTGGCGGAGCCATGACGATGTCAATGGTCGCCTGGCAACGTCATTTGGCGGGGGGGGCCCAGCACGTAGGCTTCGAAGCCGCGCTCGCGCAGAAGTGAGGCCAGGGATTCGGCGCCGTCGTGAAAGAGCGCGACTTCCTTTGCGCCGGTCGATTCGATGGCGGTGAGGATTTCCGGGGCGCTGGGCAGATTGGTCAGGGCAAACCCATGTTGCAAGCGCAAGTGCGCGAGCACACTGGGATCTGCCGCCGAGCCCGACACCAGGGCGAGCCGAAGATCGTCGAGCGCCGCCAGGTTGGCCGCATCTCGCGCCTCGGGTGGCCAAAGCAAGATCTCGTTCTTCGCGACTCGGCCAGAGAAGCGCGCGGGCGCGGGCAAGCCCTCGCACACGCCACGCAGGCGGGCGAGGACTGCGGCAATACGCGGATGCGCGCGCAGGGCAAACCCGGCCTGGGCCAAGTCGAGCGCGACGGCGGGCAGGGCGCCAAACGGCGAAGCTAGCAGTACCGGTGTTTGTCTCTCGCCCAGGGTTGTTTGCACGAAGTCGCGCACGGCAGCGACGGTTTCCTGGCGTGGCGGAAAAACCAGGCGCGGGTCACCGAAGGTGGCGTCGACACAGATGGCATCCGCTCGCCGCACCTCGCTGGCCTCGACGCCAGCCAGGAGCGGCTCGGGACAGAAGGCGCCCAAGTAGAAAATCCTGCGTCCGTTGTCTTCACTCAAAAGCCCGGCCGCGCCTGGAAGGTACCCGGTGGGCACGACCTCGATGCGAAGGTCACCGAGGTTGAAGGGGCGGCCGAATGCCGCGGGCAGGGTGCGCGATCGTAACTTTTCGCCCGCATCGCCGAGCAGGCGAAGGGTTTTCTCGGTGGTCACGATTTGCCGCCGACCGCCCCGTACACCCGACAGCGAGGCCGGCCCGCGCGGCGCCAGGGCGCGCGCGTGGGAAAGAAAGATGAGGTCGCTGGCAAACCCCGCGGCGTCGCACGTGATGTGCGTGTCCGCGAGGCCAATCCCAGCGCGGTAGACAAAGGCGGGCGTCAGGCGGCGTGGCTTCATTCGTTGCAGGTCGAGCGGCGTGTGAGGCTAGCAACATACCCTAGACAAGGCGTGTTCGACCGAAGCAACGTAGGAGCCGCCGAACAAATTCACGTGCACCATCAAGAAATAGAGCTGGTAGAGCGGCACGCGCGCCTCGTGGCCGGGGGACAGCGGAAAGGCTTCGTGGTAGGCGGCAAAGACCCGCGGCCCGAAGCCGCCGAAGAGACGCATCATGGCCAGATCGATTTCGCGATGGCCGCCGTGGGCCGCCGGATCGATCAGGCAGGGCATGCCTAGTTCGTCCACCATGGCATTGCCACCCCACAGATCGCCGTGCAAACGCGCAGGCGGCTCGGGTGGTCCGACGATTTCACCCAGGCGGGCCAGCAGCCTATCGAATCCGCGCCGCATGGCCACGCTGGCCCGCTGACCGTTGACGGCCAGGCGGAACTGCGGCAGCAGGCGGCGCTCGCGGTAGAATTCGGCCCAGGTCGGCAGGGGTTGGTTGGCTTGGGGCAGCCGCCCAATGAAATTGTCGTGATCGAGTCCGAAACTCGGCGCACCCGCGCGATGAAGCGCGGCCAGTCCGCGGCCAAGCAGTTCGTCGAAGTCGGGCTTGCGCCGGCCGGGTTGGATGAGTTCGAGCACGAGAAAACTCGGTCCTTGCGCGATGACCAGCGGTATGCGTAGCGCATGCGCCTGGCCAAGCCAGTCGAGCCCGCGCGCCTCGGCCGCGAACATTTCGGCCGGGGCCTCGCGGTTGCTTTTGACGAACACCCTGCGTCCGTCGGCCAAGTGCGCCTCGTGCGCCTCGTTGATGTCGCCGCCGGAAACACCATCCCAGGTCACGACCGCGCTGCCCAGCGCCGCTTCGATCGATGGAAGGACAGGGTCGCGGGTCATCGGAGTTGATAGGTTTTCTGCAAATGCGCGAGAAGTCCGCGGCAGGCTGCAAGACAGATGTCGAAGACCAGCTCGAAGCCGTCGGGGCCGCCGTAGTAGGGATCGGGAACTTCTGCGCCCGGCGCCGCGCTCGTGTCGAATTCGCGCAGCAGACGAATCTTCGTTCGCGCCTCGTCGGTCGGGGCAAGACGGCGCAAATCGCGGGCGTTTTCCTCGTCGAGCGCCAGCACGAGATCGAATCGACTGAAATCGCTGCGCGCGAACTGGCGCGCCGACCCGGTGATGGGCATGCCGCGCTGTTTGGCCACGGCCCGGCTACGTCGGTCGCGCTCTTGGCCCACGTGCCAATCGCCGGTTCCCGCGCTGTCCACGATGATGACGCCATCGAGACCGGCCTCGCGCACGAGGGCGCGCATGACTGCTTCGGCCGTCGGCGAACGGCAGATGTTGCCCATACACACGAAGCTGACCGCAACTTGCTTGCCGTCTTTCATTGGGCGGACTCCGCGCCAACCGGTCGCCCGTAGAGCGTCCCCGGCCCGGCTCGGTCGATGACCACGTCGACGAGGTCACCCACCGCCGCGCCTGCGGTCACGATGACCGGGCGGAAGTTGTCGGTGCGGCCGAGCAGCTCTGCCGGCGATCGGCGCGAGGGCGACTCGCACAGCACGCGCTCGCGCTGTCCCACCAAGGAGGCATAGATTTCGGCGGTGATCTTGCGCTGTTCCTCGATGATGTGGGCCAGGCGCCGCTGCTTCGCCTCGGCCGGCACGTCGTCGGGCAATTTGCGCGCGGCCAGGGTTCCCTTGCGCTCGGAATAGGCAAACATGAAGGCGTTGTCGAAACGCAGCTCGAAGAGCGCACGACAGGTGTCCTCGAATTCGGCTTCGCTTTCGCCGCAGAAGCCGATCAGGAAATCGGTGGTGATGGCGATGGTGGGCATGGCCGCGCGCAAGGCCCGCACCAGCCCGGCATACGTCGCGAAATCGTATCCGCGCCGCATTCGCTCCAGCACCGAGTCCGAGGCCGACTGCAGCGGCAGGTGCACGTGCTTGCACACCTTCGGCAGCTCGGCCATGGCCGCGATGACCTCGGCCGTGAAGCCGAGCGGGTAGGGCGAGACGAAGCGGATGCGCTCGATACCGTCGACGGCCGCCACCTCGCGCAGCAGATCGGCGAAGCCGACCTCGCGCCCGCCCTCGGAGAAACGATATGAGTTGACGGTCTGGCCGAGCAGCTGCACTTCGCGAAACCCGCCAGCCGCCATGGCGCGCACTTGGCGCACCACTTCGCCGGGCGGTGTGGCGTGCTCGCGGCCGCGCGTGAAGGGCACGACACAAAACGTGCAGAAGCGATCGCAACCGCGCTGGATGGCCACGTGCCCGATTACCGAACTGGTCATGGCGCGCGAAGGGTCCAGGCCCTCATAGGTTTCGTGCGGGTCGAGCCGGGTGTCCTCCACCACCTCGCCGGCTCGGGCGCGCTCGATGTGTTCGGGCAGGCGGCGGTAGCTGTCGGGCCCAATCACCAAATCGACGTAGGGCGCCTGTTCGCGCAGGTCGCTGCGCAGGTGCTCGGCCATGCAGCCCGTGATCCCCAGGACCACGCGTTTGCCGCGTCCTTTGTACTGGGCCAGGGCGCTGGCGCGGCCGCGCACGCGCTCGACCGCGCGCTCCCGTACCGCACAGGTGTTGATGAGAATCACGTCGGCGGCCGCCGGATCCTCGGTGCGCGCGTACCCGGCCTGGGCCAGCAGCCCGAGCACCATGTCGGTGTCCGCCACATTCATCTGGCAGCCATAGGTTTCAACGTAGACCGTGGGCATCGCGCCTTCTTATAGCACCCACTTCGGATTCAGCGAGCGAAGGGAGGGTCGTCCTCCTGCGCCCCTGCCGCAAGCGCCCTTGTGACCGTGGTCGCCAATGCTTCCAGACTGTAGGGCTTCTGCAGCCAATCCAATCCACGATCCATCGCAGCCTGCACCCGGTCGCTCGGTGCATGGCCGCTCACCAGGATTGCACGCTGCTTGGGGAACAGCTGCCGAATCAGCTCAAGGATCTCAAGCCCGTCGCGTCGTTCAAGCAGGCTCATGTCCAGGATGACCAGATCGAACGGACTTCTGCCCGTTTCCGCGGCCTGCACGAACCGTTCGTACGCCACCTGGCCGCTTTCCAGGGTCTCGATCTCATATCCAAGGTGCTGGAGTGCCCGCCGGCCGGTGCGCAAGAGAATGGGAGAATCGTCCACCAGCAGGATCGTCGGCCGACCGACCGGCATCGGCGTCGGATTGGGAGTTGTCTCTGACCGCTCTTCGGATCGAAGGCGCGGAAAGTAAAGCGTGAACGTCGTGCCCTGACCACGCACGCTGGTGACGTCGACGTAACCACCATGCTCCTTGACCACGCCATGGACGATGGCGAGTCCCAGTCCCGTGCCACTCGAATCCCCCAAGATCTTCGTGCTGAAGAAGGGCTCGAAGATCCGCCCCACGTCGTCTTGCGGGATTCCTTTGCCGGTATCGCTGATGGAAACCACGGCATAGTCACCCGGCTCGATGCGTTCGAATCCGTCGACGGCTTCTGGCAATCGTGCTTCCCAGGCACGGATCGACAACTGTCCCACCCCTTCAATGGCCTCAATCCCATTGCGTATCAGATTGGAGATTGCGCGGACCAGATGGGCCTCGGAGCCAAGCACGGGCAGCGGCTGGTGCGGCAGATGCGACAGGAGCTTCACCTCTTGCTCCAGGTCGGATGCGACCAAGGACGCGCTCTCGGCGATGCAATTCGATATCACGGCGTTCAGATCCAGGGGTTCCTTGCGGACCCGGCCCTGTCGGCCCAGCGTCAACAAGTCCTTGATGGTCTGGGAAGCACGCAGGGCGGCCGTCTTGATGGTTGCAAGGTCGGCCCGCATATCGTGCGCCTGGCCGTCGGGGTCCAAGCCCGTCAGTTCGGCCAGAATAAGATCGGGAAGTGCAACGATGGGTCCCAGGGAATTGTTCAAGTCGTGGGCGACGCCGCCGGCCAGGACGCTGAGTGACTGCAGGCGCTTGCTGGTGGCCAGGCGTTCCAGTTCATCGCGCTCGTGCAGACGGGTTCTTTCCACCAACTCTTGGTGAATCCGAATGCTTTTCAGCGCCATGTTGAGCTGGTCGCGTAGGACGTGGTAGCCCTGGGTCTCCGGCAACTGTTCGAACACGGCAATCCCCATACGCTCGGTCTCAAAGACCAATGGAAACGCCAATAGGGTGCTCTGTCGCGATTCCGGCAGGCAGTGGGGTGGAAACAGTTGTTGCGCCGGAAATGCAGGCGGTAGGGGAGAGCGAGACTTGCCGTCGACCATGCAGAGGAAGGGCTGCAATTCCTTGGCGCTGCTGTCGGAAAATCGCGACAAGAATGCGGTTCGCACGCCGGCCTCGGGTAGGGCCTTGAGCGACAACCTCTCCAGCGATTCCCAGTCCAGCGCGACGCCGACCAGCTCGCCGGCCACGAGGAGCTGGCGGTAGTTTTGATCGATTGCCACGCGGTGCTGGACCTGGATGGCTGTGTCGGCGGTTGCGATGAGCGCGAAGGAATCCGCCCACAGGCGCTCCATTGCCAGATCATCAAAATCGCGAAACGCTTCCCGCAGCCATTCCACCGCACCCTGAATCGCCCGATAGCGTTGGTAGTTCTCGCCCGCCTGGTCGAGCAGGCATTCCAGAGCGTCCGTAAACGATGGGGATTGCTCGCTGATCTGTCCTTGCAAGCCTGCTACCAGAGTGTCGGCGGCGCGCTCGTGGTCCAGACCGCCGCAGCGAAGGATGGGCGCCAGACTTGTCGCAAGCAGCGTGCGGTGCGCTTTCACGTACTCCAAGAGTGAACTCGACGTAACTGCGGAAACCGGCGCTATGCTCCGCCGTGCCCCTGGACGGCAGCCACACGACCGACGCACAACGAACTCCGTTGCGAGGCGGGTGACCCGAGCCACGGGTCTGCCCGCCAGCTCGTCGAGGACGATCTGAATCGCCTTCTCGGCCATGGCATCGAAGGGCTGGGCCACGGTGGTAAGCGCCGGGTTGGCCATGCGCGAAAGTGGTACATCGTCAAAGCCCGTGACCCGAACGTCGCGAGGCACATTGCGGCCGTGCTTGCGCAGCGCCACCACGGCGCCCATCGCCATGAAGTCGTTGGCGGATGCGATGGCGTCGAATTCGATCCCCTTGTTGAGCAACGCCTCGACGCTTTCGAATCCGTCGCTTGGCATAAAGGTTCCGGGAAGGACCAGGGCGGGGTCGAATGCGATCCTTTGCTGCGCCAGCACTTCGCGATAGGCGGCCAGTCGAATGGCCGCCTCGGCCTTGCCGGGGGTACCATCAATAAAGGCCACGCGACGGCAGTGATGTTCCTGCACAAGGTGCTCCACAGCCGCGCGCATCCCGACGCTGTCGTCCACCGTAAGACTAGGGATGTCCGGGATCTCGGCACCAATACTGCAGACGGGGAGCTGGGCAAAGCGCCGAACCAGGCGCAGGAGTCCCTCAAGACCGGAGTAGCCGCCCAGAAGTGACGAGACGATGATGACGCCATCGACACGTTCTGGCCCCACCATTTCAAAGATCGCGTTGTGCGCCGCGCACCCGCGATGGGGCTCTTCCAGTCCTCGACCGAAGACCATGAGCAGGTTCAGATCGAGCGCGCTGGCCTGGGCGGAGAATGCGTTCTGGATCTGGGTGGCGTACCCTCCGCCGAAGAAGTCCATGTAGTCGAGCAGGACCGCGATGGTCTTGCGGCGAGGTTGGGAAAAACTGGCGGGTACATCCAAGGCGGGCGTCTCCCTAGGCGCCAATACGCCTCACCAGGTCGAGCGTATGTTGCCCAACTATAAATACGGCTGAAGGGCCAGATTCTTGAGGAGGTCAAGGCCTGCTCTTTCTCAACCACCCAGCCAGGGCGGCTGCGGGCAAGACAAGCAGGATTCCGAGCGCAACGAACAACAGGGTTCTCGTGGTCATGTTGCCCCTCCTCGATTGTCAGGACTTCCAAACCATTCGAGCCGGACCAGGCCGAAATGTTCACCGTGCTCGGCTCACTGCGTGCCCCGTCGCACTTCCGCGGCCGAGGTTGTAGCGTGTTCGGCGCGGAAGATGGGCTCGTCGAGGCTGCGGGCGAGGTGGTCCCAGTATCGGTAATTCTCGGCGAACAATTCACCCAACCGAAAGTAGTAATCGGGCAACTGCGCATCGTCAGGACTTGCGAGCTGAATGATGTTCTTCAAGTGAACGATCTGTCGTTTGTTGATGTCATGGATGCGAGCCTGCTTTTGGCCGAGGAACTCCTCGATGGTCAGGCCGGGCTGTGTGTTCTTCTGCGGCGCCAGCTCTCGTCGAATTGGAACGGGCACGTTTTGCATGTCGATGGCTTGTTTGGTGAACTTCCCGGCCATGGCAGCCTCGGGCGCTGCGAACAGAACACCGAGCGCAACGGACAACAAGATTCGTACAGTCATCGTGGTCTCCCTTTGATGTTGTGGAACTGACTGTTCGAGCCGCCGCGGGCGGAATTGTTCACCGGGCGAAATGTTCCATGCGCCGCTTTGCCTCGCGCGCGTGCGCGGTTCCGGCTTGCGCGAGGTACTCCTTGTAGGCCAAGAGCGCTTCATCCAGCCGCCCCAAGGCTTCCAGGCAAAGGGCGCGCAGAAAGCGACTGTCGTCTCCCGTCCGTCCGTCTGCTCCGGCGCCCTCGTCGTATTCGCGCTCTGCGCTCATCGGGTCACGGAAAATGGCGCGATAGATATCGCCACGGATGAGGCGAATCTCGGCGCGATATTCGGCATCCGGATTCTCATCGAGAAACATCTGGGTCTCCGCCAGGGCTTCGGCGTGCCGGCCGAGACGCTGCAAAAGCTCGATGATCGCTCGATCGGCCTCGATCTTGAGGTCGCCGCGCGGGAACCGGGAACGTTGCAACTCAAAGGCAGACAGCGCAGCCGCCAGATCGCCCAGGCCGTCGCGCAAAAGGCGCGCCAGTTGGTATTGCGCTCGCTCGCTGTCAGGTCCGCGGCCTCGGGCCTGCTCGCGGTAGCACTGGAGGCGCTCCTGCAGTTGCTTGTCCGCCGCGAACCGCGCGCAGTCTTTGGCCGACGTGCCTCGCGAAACCCGAGGCGCGAACTTGCGCGGGGCAGACGATGGCAAGGCGATTGACCAGGTCTCACCGGCAGCCACGGTGGCCAGATGGCCGCCTTCGTTCGACACGGCCACCAGCCCTTCGCTGACGGCGAGATCGAGACGGCGAGGTCCGTGCGATACGGTAAAAACCGTACCCACGACGGTGAAGCGATGGCTGCCGGCAGTCACCAGCACGGATTGTCCGATCCCGCGCGGTGGAACGTGCAGCTCGATGCTGCCGCTATCAAGCATGATGTCCAGCGTACCCTCCTGAAACCGCGCCGTTGTCGAGGCCTCGACGGACAGCAGCGCGGTGACACCACCACCGAGATCGATCTTCCCCGTGGGCAGCTGGGTGGGGACCGTGCTGAGCTGGAGGGAAGGTTCGGTCGGTGTTGCTTGCGCGGTCGCGGGCGCCGGGGCGCTTGCAACTCGTGCGGATGGGGCCGGGATCGCGTTTGGCGGGGTGGGAGACCGCAGCAGCCACAGGAGCGCCGGCACGGCCAGCGCTGTCGCGCCAATCGCCGCGAGCCAGCGTGAGCGTGTGGACGGTCGTTCGATCCTCGCCAGCGCGCGACTGTAGGCCGCCGCTTCGCTCGGGGTCTCGGCGGTCTCTTCTGCGTACCTACGCAAGGCCGTCCCTTTCTCGCTTGGCTCGGTCTTCATCGGCTCTGGCCAGGCTGTGTCTTGCCTATTCATGGGGATTTCCGCTTCCCAGCTGGGCCAACGTCCAGCAATTGTTCGAATTCAAGCCGTGCGTAGTGCAGGCGCCGACGAACCGTGGTGGCCGGGCAGCCGAGGACGCGCGCGATTTCCTCGCCGTCCACGCCCTCGAGTTCGAACAGCACGAAGACCTGGCGATGCAGGGGCTTCATCTGATCCAAGGCCTGTCGCACCCGCTCCCCGGTCATTGCCTCGCTCCAGTCGTGGCCGGCGGTGCTGGCCGAGCTTGCGCGGCCGAGGAGCCAGGCCAGGGCCTGCTGCAGTTTGCGTCGGCGGCGCATGCGGCTCGACTGACTTAGGCACAGCTTGTAGAGCCAAGTCTGGAAATCGGACCGGTGCTGGAATCGCGCCAAGTAGCGGAACACCTGCACGAAGACCTCCTGGCAGGCATCTTCCAGGTCGGCCCCGGCAACGCCCATGCGGGTCAGAAACCGGCACGCAACCGGATAGTAGGTCCGGTGCAGATCGCGCCAGGCTTGCCCATCGCCGGTCACGCAGCGATCAAAGAGCTGTCGCACGACACCAATTTGGCATGTCTGTGAGGTCACGTCTTGTCTGTTGGAGCCACCAGAGACGCGAATGTTCACGCATCTTCTGGCGCGCCGGGTTTGAGCGCCCGAAGGTCGTCCTGAACGGCCCGTCTCTCCCCCTGGCCACAAGCCGCTTTGTCGCCAGGGGATTTTGTGTTAACAACGCTTGCTGTTCACAATTTCACAGCGATTTGGAGGGCCCATGAAGAAGTTGCTCGTTCTCGGTATCAGCACCCTAGCCCTGGCTGCCGTCGCGGGCAGCGCCAAGGCAGCGGACTTGCCAACCAAACAGGAGGGGCGGGTCTGGATCGACCAAAACTTCGTCCTGGCCTTCTCGCCCGAATGGAGCCTGACCACCATGCCGGGCGCGCGCGGGGAATTCGCGCGCAGCCGCGAAGGCGAGGCAGGTTTGCAGCTTCTCGAACTGTTCTTCGGGCCGAACTACACCTACAAGACCGGCAACTGGACCGTCAAGGGATCGCTCTGGTACTACTACATGGGCTACCCACAGCGCGGTCGCATGAAGGAACAGCCGCCCTACAATGGCGCTCTTGCCTGCTCCGCCCCGCCTCTTACCAAGAATGGCGTCCCCGTGAATGACTTCTGCACGTCGACCTACAACTTCTCCCATAACCTGGAGATCATCCCGTCGGTCGAATATCGCTGGGGGCGTTGGTCGATCTATGATCGAGTCATCCTTCACAACACCTTCTACGCCGATGCCTACTCCACGCCGACCCCGACGCTCAGTGTGTCGGATCAGCGGTTGGGTTGGGGAACCGTACTGCGCGAGCTGCTGTCAGGGCGCTTCGCCATCAGCGATCGACTTGGCATTTCGCTGATGGATGAGGTCTTCCTTGGCATCATCGAGGATGGCGACACCAGCAAGCTGAAGGATGCCAAAGGCCAGCCCACTGGTTATCTTGTTACGGGGTACTGGAAGCACGGTCTCCGCGCCAATCGCACCTATTTGGGCATCGACTACAAAGTGGCACCGAATTTCACCATCGCGCCCATGTACATGGTTGAGATTGGCTTGAGCCCCACGGATTCGACCGACGTGACCGACATCGCGCACACCTTGTTCGTGGTAGCGACCGTTACTGCCTCCACCTTCGGTGGCAAGTAGCGCGTTAGCGCAGCACGGGTTGAGATCTTTCACCACGGAGACGCGGAGGTCGCACAGGTCGGCCTCCGGATCCGAGATCCGAACTCTCCGCATTCTCTGTGCTCTCTCCT
>Ga0182027_10012673_pt1 | contig 11827 bp, 8 predicted proteins | sample 712E1DmetaG_FD_121300 | JGI IMG/M metagenome (GOLD analysis project Ga0182027, IMG submission 121300) | Permafrost microbial communities from Stordalen Mire, Sweden - 712E1D metaG (Illumina Assembly) | ecosystem: Environmental > Terrestrial > Soil > Wetlands > Permafrost | place: Sweden...
ACTCTGACCCCGAGCGTGAGCTCGACGAATGCTTCGACAAGGCCGGGCCATTGCTGGCAGCCGTCGGGGCGGAGCTCGGGCCCCGGCCCAACTTTGGCGGCCTCGGCGTGCAAGCGGCTGGGAAGTCAAACGAGCCAAACGAGCCAGTGGGCGATGGCCGTCCTGGTTCGGGCGTCTTCGAGACCGTTCTCGTGATCAGTGGCAAGCCTGTCGAGCTCGAGTCTCACCTCGGCCGGCTGGCGGCCAGCGTGTCTCGTCTCTACGGAATCCAGCTGACGCCGCGCCTTGGCGCACGGATCGTCGAGACAGTGTTCGGGCTGCCGGGTTCTCAGCGCCTACGAGTAGGTGTATGGCCATCCCCAGACGGTGGTCTCGAATCCGAAATCACGATCCTGGCCGCTGACGAGGCGTTCACAGGTGTGGTCGGAGGTCACGTGGCGTTGTTCCCCACAGTTTTTCGAGGTGGCTTCGGGTGCCACAAATGGCACGATCGTGGGGCCATTTCCGAGCGGCGCGAATTGCTCGGCCTGAAACATGATGAGCAGCTCCTTCTCCTCGACGAGGACGGCACCGTCCTCGAAGCCGAGCAGGCCAACGTCTTCGCGGTCCTGGGTGGCGTCGTCCGGACGGCCCCACTCGACGGGCGCCTCCTCGCGGGGACGACCCGCCACACAGTGATCCGCGTCGCGGCGGCCCAGGGCATCGAGGTCTTGGACGAGCCCTTCACTCTCTGCGAGCTCTGTTCGGCCGAAGAGGTCTTCCTCACGAGCTCTATCAGAGGTCTTCGTGCGGTCGGCGAGGTGCGCGGGAGCGGATCATTCGACACTGGTCCTACAAGCACCAGACTCGCAAAAGCTCTTTGGGAGTCGTGGATCACCGCTGTAGGACCGAGCAGCGCGCCCGACATCGGCGGGTTTGCCCGCCGCTGCTCGAGGGCGTCGGACATCAAGTCCCCTGACGGGTGGTGGCCTTTGAAGCACTGATCTGCCCTCTCGTTGTCGAGCCTCGGGTGATCATTTCGAGCCGGCCGTGTTGGCGCTCTGGCGAGCGGCAACGAGCCCAGGACACAACTGTCATCGGTCAGCATCAAGAACCTGACGGTGCGCTGTCAGAGGGGGAGTTGCCAACGGGAGAAGCCTCATGGGAAGTCCTTCTGTGGGCTAACGCGAGCATTGCCAGTGCGAACCGCCTCGGTGTACAACCTTGCCATGGCCATTGCATCGGTTAACCCAGCGACCGGCGAGATTCTGAAGTCTTTCGAGCCCCACGACGAGGAGGAGATCGAGCGGAGAGTCGCTCTTGCAGACAGCGCCTTCCGTTCTTACCGCCGGACCACCTACGACGAGCGTGCGAGGCTTGTTGGGCGCCATGGCCGATGCGATCGAAGTGGACCAGGCTGCGATCGCTGAGACCATGACTCTCGAGATGGGAAAGCCCATCGTGCAAGCCCGGGCAGAGGTAGCCAAGTGCGTTGGCGTCCTGCGCTATTACGCCGAGCACGGCGCGGCCATGCTCGGCGACGAGCCCGTGTCCGGTACGGCCGCCAAGCACGGCTCTTACGTCAAGTACCAGCCCATCGGTCCGATACTGGCCGTGATGCCCTGGAACTTCCCGCTCTGGCAGGTCATAAGGTTCGCAGCCCCGACATTCATGGTCGGCAACACGGCGCTTTTGAAGCACGCTTCCAACGTCCCTCAAACAGCGCTCGCCATCGAGGATGCGGCGCGTCGCGCAGGCTTTCCGGAGGGTGTCTTCCAGACTCTGCTGGTCGGTGGTGACAAAGTGCAGGCGATCCTTGAAGACGACCGTGTCGTCGCCGCCACACTGACAGGCAGTGAAGGGGCCGGCCGCTCGGTAGCGGCAATCGCAGGCAATGCGATCAAGAAGACGGTTCTCGAGCTCGGTGGGGCGGACCCGTTCATTGTGATGCCGTCCGCCGACATGAAGCGAGCCGTCGAGATCGGCGTATGGGCGCGGGTTCAGAACAACGGCCAGAGCTGCATTGCGGCCAAGCGCTTCATCATCCACGACGCGATCGCTGATGAGTACATGGAGCGTTACGGCGAGGAGATGTCCAAGCTGGTCATGGGCGATCCTCTCGAGGAGTCGACCGAGGTCGGGCCGCTTGCCACCACCCAGGGTCGTGACGAGGTGAACGAACAGGTCGCTGACGCGTTGTCGAAAGGTGCCGAGGCCCTCTGCGGCGGCGATGTCCTTGGTCCGGGATGGTTTGTCCGGCCCACGGCGCTCACGGGTCTCACGCCCGAGATGCGTGTCTACCGCGAGGAAGTCTTCGGCCCAGTGGCGTCGTTGTTCAGGGTCGCCGACATCGATCAGGCGATCGCTCTCGCAAACGACTCGGACTTCGGCCTCAGCTCAAGTGTTTGGACCGAAGACCCCGCCGAAAAGCGTCGGTTCGCGGACGAGATCGAGGCGGGCATGGTCTACATCAACGCGATGACGATCTCGTACTTCGACCTTCCCTTCGGCGGCATCAAGCGCTCGGGCTACGGACGCGAGCTCTCACCGACTGGGGTCCGCGAGTTCACGAACATGAAGACGGTCTTCAGCGACTGACCGAACAGGGCGTTTCGACATCCGGTCACGGCACATCAACCGGACCGCTTTACGCGACAAGCGAAGACGGGTTCGGGAACACAGTTGGCGATCAGAGATCGCGGACTGCCTGGTGCGTCTCGACGCCTGGACAGTGGACCGTGGCGCCTTCGGTCGGCGCAAGCGTTCTGAAAGCTGGGCTTGGTCGGACTCGCATCCAGATGGTTCGAGTCCTAAATCTATGCGCTCACCGGTGGGTGGTGGCCGCAAGCGTCACTTCGAAAGGCAACCCTGAACGAGTCCTACGCGGGACGCTCGAACTTCGAGCTGTCCCGCGTAGGACTCGGTGGTTCAGGACTTGGCGGCGTTCCAGAGGAAGAACTGGCTGAGCGCCGTCGGGTAGACGCCACTCACATTCTTCTGCGTTGCGCTCAGGTAGTTGTAGAAGTAGGGGAAGATGATCGGTGTCTGGTCGAGCAAAAGCAGCTCGATCTGCTTGGCGAGGCTCCGTTGGGTAGATATGTCGACCGCTGCGACGAACTCCTTGGACAACTTGTCGTAAGTGGCGTTATTGAAGCGAGCGGCGTTCCATTCACCTGCTCCGGTCTTCTTGTTGATCGTCTGCAGTGGTGCTTCGAGGAACAGGTTCGGTACCGATCGGGCGCCGTAGTCGACCATGCTCATCTCGCCGTCCAGCCAGTCAGACTTCCCGAAGCCCGACCCGTAGTACTTGTTAGGGGCTTCGATTGTGAGGTCGATCGTCACACCTATCTGGTTGGCCCATCCCTTGATGGCCTGAGCGACCAGGGGCATCTCCTGGCGTTGCTCGGTGATGAATTGGGCCGTGAAGCCACGCGGCACACCGCCCTGGGCCAGCAGCTGCTTTGCCTTCTTCAGGTTCTGGGCGCGCTGGGCGACCGCAGGCGGCCCGACGCTCGACGGGAAGGCGGAGGCGAAGGGGCTGTCGTTGCCGATTGCTGCGTATCCCTTGAAGAGCCCCTTGACGAGCGCTGGACGGTCAAGAAGGTAGCCCATCGCCTGGCGGACATACTTGCTTGTGAAGGGGTGCAGATCGCAACGCATGGAAAGCTCGCGGTGCGCAGACGACTTCAAGTTGATGATCTTGTACGCCCCGCCAAGCAACTGTGGGCTGGTTGCAACCGTGAACTGGTCCATGCAGTCGATCTGACGTGCCTCCAGAGCGCTGGCCATGGAAGTCTCGCTCGGGTAGAAGGTGAACTGAACCTTCGCCGGGAGCGCTGCCTTGCCCCAGTAGTGAGGGTTGCGAACGAAGGTCGCGCCTGTCTCCGCGTTGTACTTCAACATCTTGAAGTGCCCGGTCCCGACGAACTCCTTCTGGTAGTTGGCGTAGTCATACCCATTCGGGACAATGATCATGTTGTAGTTGTCACACGAGACGGCATCGATGAACGAGCCGTTCGGTTCTTCGAGGTGGAACGCGATCGTCGACTCGTCCACTTTCACCACGCCGTCGGGAACCAGGTTCCCGGAGAAGACCGACAGAGCAGTCCCACTGTTCTTCGGGTCACACTGCGACTTGAAACTGTAGACGACATCGTCGATGGTCATCGGGGTGCCGTCGTTGAACTTGACGCCTTTGCGGATCTTGAACGTCCACACGCTCGCGTTGGCGTTCGCCTTCCAGCTTGTCGCTATCCAGGGCTGGTAATTGAGGTGCTGGTCGGCCAAGACGAGGAACTCGCCGACGTTGCCCAGAACCTCGAGCCCACCTTGGTCGGCGATCGTGAGTGGGTTGATGGCCCCTGTCGGCACGAGGATGCCTGCGGTGATCGTGCCGCCCGCCGCGTTGCTCACAGATGGGCGCACCGAAGTCCTCAAGCCCGGCTGGCCGCTCGCCTTGAGGATGCCACCGAGGAGCGGCAGCGAGAGACCGACCGCCGTGCCGCGTCGCAGGAAGTCTCTCCTGGACAGGTTTCCGGCGACGAACTCGTCGATGACGTGCTCCTGGATCGGGCCCTGCCCGGTCCGGAGGTCGTCGAGGCGTTCGTGGTTGACCTCCGTGCCGCTGCGTTCGAAGTCCATCGCCAATCCCCTTTTCGTCGCTCGCCAACGCGAGGTTTGTCTAAGATACTGGACCGATGTTCAGCTAACTGTCTTCCGATAGAATACTTAGCCAGGTGAGCGTGCGCTAGAGCGTAGGCACTTGCATGTGTCCTAAGCCCCTTCTCGTGCCGATGCAGATGCAGAGAGAGGAGGCATCATCAGAAGAATAGACATCCGGACGGCGGCGACTGCCCCCGCGGTCGTGACTGCAGTGCGCGTCCTCGATGCCCTTGCGGCCTTCCAGGGCTCCGCGACCCTCGATGAGCTGACGCGGGCCCTCGACGAACCGCGAAGCTCCGTGCACCGGATTCTGAACACGCTCGTCGAAAGCGAGCTCCTGCAAAGGCCGGGGCAACGAGGCGGCTACCGGATCGGGCCCAAAGTCATGACCTGGGGCTCGGCTTTCCTGCGGACAGTCAACTTCATCGACGAGTTCCGCGTGGTGGCTTCGCCAATCGTGGCCCGCATCGACGAGACGGTTCAGCTGGCAGTTCTCGACTGGCCCGACGTCGTGTTCGTGGCACACGTCGACTCTCAGCGCCCGGTCAGGCTGGTCACCGAGGTCGGACGTCGCATACCGGCGCATGCCTGTGCCGCAGGTAAGGCATTGCTCGCCTTCTCCGCCACGTCGGTGGCCGACAGGTATCGCGACCAGGAGATGCGAAAGCTGACAAAGCGAACGGTGACCTCGGTCGAACAGCTCGAGTGCCAACTCGCCAGAGCCCGACGCCGTGGTTGGGCCGAGGCGAGCGAGGAGTCCTCGGAGAACCTGACCTGCCTTGCCGCGCCCGTCCGAGGTCACAACGGTGCGGTCGTGGCGGCGATGACGATCTGCGTACCGGAACCCTCCCTCAAGGTCTCCTATCGAGCAGCGCTCGGACGCGAACTGCTCGACGGTTGTTCCGACCTCACCCAGCTGATCGGTACCGACGACCCTCTCGGTGCTCGCGTGGTGGGCGGCGCCCGGGCGTGACCGAGCCTTGCTGCGATGGCTCTCGTGGCTGAACCAGGTCTATGACGCGAAAGGTCGTGCTAGTCATTCGTTGGCATCGTGGCAGGTTCAGAGGTGGAGCCGTCAAACACGAGAGCTCGGCGCCCGCACGCCCGTGAGCATCTCGACATTGGCAGTCAGATGACACGATTTGTGGCCTTTTTGCAGCTTCTTTCGGCCTAAACAACGCTGATTCGACCGTCCGCGCGATCGATGGTTACACTCCGCTCGAGTCTGGTTGGATGGACAGTCCGCCGGTGAGAATCATGGAGGTGCCCAGTTGAGCAACGCCATCGAGACGCTCGCGGCCGTACTTGAAGCGCCGGGCAAGGACTTCGTCGTCGAGACCGTGCAGTTGTTGGCACCAGGTCCGTCCGAAGTGCTCGTCCGGATCGAAGCAAGCGGCGTGTGCCACAGCGACTGGAACGCGGCGACGGGCGCCTCTGCGACACCGACTCCAGCAGTGCTCGGCCATGAGGGCGCAGGCGTGGTGGAGGCCGTGGGCTCACAGGCCACACGCGTGGCTCTCGGTGACAAGGTGGTGCTCTCGTGGCTGCCGAGCTGTGGGGTCTGCCCAGCCTGCATGAGGGGCGCCCTCTCCTTGTGTACCAACGCCACCAGCGAGATGGGTCGAGGATGCTTGCCGAGCGGTGAGATCCGCCTCTCGAGGCGCTCGTCGCCCTTGTACCACTACTCGTATCTGTCGACCTTCGCCCGCCATGTCGTAGTCGACGAGCGGTCGTGCATCCCCTTGTCCCCGGACGCCGATCTCGAGGCCGCCTGCCTCGTCGGTTGTGCAGTGACGACTGGGGTCGGCGCCGTCTTCAACAAAGCGAAAGTCGAGCCAGGATCATCTGTCGTGATATTCGGAGCGGGGGGAGTGGGACTTTCCGCCCTCATGGCAGCCCGATTCGCGGGTGCCGGGACCATAGTCGTCGTCGACCCGGTCAGCTCCAAGCGTGACCTCGCAGACGAGCTCGGGGCAACGGTGAGTCTTGACGGCCGGGACCAGAATCTCGCCGAAGAGCTGCGCGAACAGTGCCCAGGCGGTGCCGACTATGCCTTCGAGGCCGCCGGGCTGACGTCTTTGGCCACGATTGCCTTTGGAGCGATACGCCCAGGTGGAATGGTCGTGCTGGTCGGCGTGCCCCCCGACGGGGAGATGGTCTCGTTTCCCGGGAACGAGGTTGTCCGCTCGGAGAAGATCGTGACTGGAACCTTCTACGGTTCGGCGCGCCCACAGCTCGACATGGCCTTGATCATGCGCCTCTACGCGGAGGGCAAGTTCCCGCTCGACCGCTTCATAACCCAGCGGTATTCGCTCGGGCAAGTGAACGAGGCTTTCGCCGCCATGCGCGAGGGTCGGGTAGTGCGGGCCGTTCTCAAGCCATGGGAAGGAGACTTTTGATGTTGGTCGGTGAGTCTTTCATAGGAGACGGCGTCAACGCCGCTCATATCAATGTCGTGCTGGGACGCCGTGACGGACCGGTCGGCACGGCCTGGGCGACGGCTCTTGCGACACCAAGCGCCGGTCATGCACCTTTCGTGGCGGTTGCTCAGCCCGGGATCCCTGTGGTGCCGCCCACTCTTTTCGTGAACAAGGCTGCGATCGCCAATCCTGTACATGGCAACATGACATGGGGCCCTGCCCAAGCCGGGGTGGCACAAGGTGTGGGACAAGCACACGAGGAGTCTGTGATCGAAAGTGGAGAGGCCGACAATCTCGTGTTGATAGTTGCCGTCTGGGTCAACCCCGATGCCGACGACGAGGGCGCGGTCTTCGCCAACAATCGCGTCGCCACCCTCGAGGCGTTGCGCAAGGCCGTGCAAGCACTGCCGAAGACTTCCGAGTTCGTCAGAGCTGCCCGAGCCCCGTTCAACCCGTTCTTCACTCCTTCGTGATCGCCCTGTCGGGGTCCGGCTGGTTGCGCCCTCTCATCTGAGCCTTCTCGGTGGTGAGCTCGTCCGGCACCTCGCTCCAGCAAGGAGAAGTCGTGTCCCCGCAGCTAGATGACCTCGGCCATAAGCGCCAGAAGGCCAACGTGGCCGGGATTCCTCGCCCAGGGCTCGGGAGGCGTTCGGGCGGCGGTTCGCGGTCGTTCATCTCGTACGGCAGGCAAGCCCGAACCACGAACCGATAGGTGGTAGATACATGGATATTCGCGAGTTCTCGATGGACTTGTTCTCGCTCAAGGACAGGACAGCCATCGTGACGGGAGGAAACACCGGACTGGGCCAGGCCTTCTCGCTGGCACTGGCCAAGGCGGGTGCGAACCTGTTCATCCCGACCGTCATCGACGACGGCGGCGAGACGCGCCGGCTCATCGAGACCGAGAACTCGAGAGCAGAGCTCCTCACCATCGACATCACCGAGAGCGGTGCGCCGAAGGTGGTGGTGGACTCGTGCATCGCCAGCTTCGGAGCTGTGGACATCGTGGTGAACTCGGCGGGGATCTGCAATATCGCAACGGTCGACAAGTTCGATCGCAAGAAGTGGGATCCGATGATCGCCCTCAATCTGACGGCTGTTTTCGAGCTCAGCTACGAGGCATCGCAGTTGATGATCCAGCAACGCTCGGGCAAGATCATCAACATCGCCTCCCTCTTCTCCTTCCTCGGAGGCCAGTGGTCGCCGGCGTATGCTGCCACCAAGCATGGCCTTGCCGGCTTCACGAAGGCGTACTGCGACGAGCTGGCTCAGTACAACGTCCAGGTGAACGCGATCGCGCCCGGGTACTACGCGACCGCGATCACAGAGACGACACGGTCCGACCCTGAGACCAATCAACGCGTGCTCGACCACATCCCGGCGGGCAGGTGGGGTGACGCGGCCGATCTGATGGGCGCCACGGTCTTCCTGGCCAGTCGCGCCTCGGATTACGTCAACGGTCATGTTCTGGTTGTCGACGGCGGCTACCTCGTCCGGTGACACAGGCAGTCCACGGAGGAAGATAGGTTTCATGGTGCGATCTCTTTCAGAGCTGAGCCGTGAGGAAATCCGCAATGCGCTGACCGAGCTTGTCGGCGAGCGCCAAGTCTGCGTGGACGAGGCCCTGCTGAGGGCGGCGAGCGTCGACCGGTTCAAGAAGTTCATGGCGGCCAACGGCATCTATGAGGGCCCCATTCCAGCTGCGATCGTGATGGCAACCTCATCGGCCGAGGTCGCGCACGTGCTGCAGTTTGCGAACAACCACAAGATCAACGTCGTGCCGCGTACTGGTGTCACCTCGACAGAAGGTGGGCTCGAGACCGTCGTCGAGGACACGATCGTGCTCGACGGCTCCCTCATGGACAAGATCTTGAGCGTCGACCCCGTGAACATGATGGCGACCGCGCAGTGCGGCGTGCCACTGGAGGTGCTGGAGGACGCCGTCCGTCTGCACGGCCTCACGACGGGTCACTCACCCCAGTCAAAGCCCTTGGCTCAGATGGGAGGCCTCACCGCCACCCGTTCGACGGGTCAGTTGTCGACGCTCTACGGCGGGATAGAGGACATGGTCGTAGGCCTCGAGGCGGTGTTCCCCGACGGCACGATCTGTCGGATCAAAAATGTGCCGCGTAGGGCGGCGGGGCCTGACATCAGGCACATAATCATCGGCAACGAGGGCGCTCTGTGCTTCATCACCGAGGTCACCGTCAAGCTGTACAGGTACGCGCCCGAGAACCGTGAGTACAGGGGATTCCTCGTCAACGACATGGACGCCGGGATCTCGGTCATCCGTGAGGTCGTCACCAGCGGCTATCGCCCTTGCGTATGTCGTGTTTACTCCGAGGAGGATGCTCACCAGCATTTTGCTGCCTTTGACAACAACAAGTGTGTCCTGATCTTCATCTGCGAAGGTCCACGAGGAATCGTGTCAGCCACCACCGCTGAGATCGACCACGCGGTGGGCGAGCATCCCCACGAGGCTCTGGACCCATCTCTGATCGAGAGATGGTTCAACGATCTGAACTGGGGAATGGACAAGATAATCGCCGAACGCCAGTGGATGCTCATGGAGCACAACCTTGGCTACACGACCGAGATCTCGGCGAACTGGTCCGACATAGGTGCGATCTACAAAGCGGCGATGCACAGGATTCGTACGGAATACCCCTATACCGCGGACCTCACGATGCTGGGAGCTCATTCCTCGCACAGCTATCAGACCGGTACGAACCTCTACTTCGTCTACGACTACAACATCGACTGTGAGCCGCAGCAGGAGATTACGAAGTACCACATACCGATCAACGCGATCATCGTCGAGGAAGCGCTCAAACACGGTGGTTCGATGGTGCACCACCACGGAATCGGCAAGTACCGGACCGACTGGACCGAGCAAGAGCACGGCAGCGCCTACTACATGTTGAGCAAGCTCAAAGAAGCGTTCGACCCGAACGGCATCATGAACAGGGGCACGATCTTCAAGGTGCAGTAGTCCGTTCCGCGGCCCCGGGAGGCATGAGTGGCGCGCTACCTGATCGGCATAGACAATGGATCGCAGAGCACGAAGGTCTCGGTGTTCGACGAACGCGGGACGGTCGTTTGCCAAGCACGACAGTCCTTGCGGCCGAACGACACTCCACGGCCCGGTGTCGTGGAGCATCCAGACGACGACATCTGGTATTCGATCGGCGAAGCGAGCCGCCGAGCAATGCAGTCCTTCCCGGGAGATTTTGGCGACATAGTCGGCGTTGGCCTGTGCACCATCCGTTTTTGCAGGGCGCTCCTCAAAGGCGACGGGTCTTTGGCCAGCCCTGTGCTGAGCTGGATGGACGCACGGGTGTCCCGGTTTCACGAGCCAGGGGACCGAGATGTGCGCTACGTCACCACCTCGTCGGGCTACATCAGCCACAGGATGACGGGTCAGTTCAAGGACACCGCCGCCAACTACGCGGGCGTATGGCCGGTCAGCACCGACCGATGGGAGTGGCTGCGCGACGACGAGGGCTTCGCGGACTACCATATCCCCCGCGACATGCTGTTCGAGCTGGTGATGCCGGGCGACGTACTGGGGTCCGTGACTCGAGAGGCTTCGCGCCACACCGGTATCCCGGCCGGCTTGCCGGTCTTCGCGACATCCAACGACAAGGCCGTCGAAGCGCTCGGGTGCGGTCTGCGCTCGTCCGAAACCTTGTTGGTCTCGCTGGGCACCTACACGGCCTCCATGACGACGGGGCACCGGAACGTGGTCGATGCGCACAGCTTCTGGTCTAACTTCGCCTCTGTTCCGCACCAGTATCTTTACGAAAGCCGCGGCATCCGGCGCGGCATGTGGACGGTCAGCTGGTGGCGGGACCTGCTCGGAGAAGAGGCCACGATCTCAGCCGAACGTCAAGGTGTCACCGTTGAGAGGTATCTCGACCTTGAGGCGACGAAGGTACCACCCGGCTCGGATGGCCTGATGGTGACCCTTGACTGGCTCGCGCCCACCGAGGCTCCGTTCAAGAAGGGCTCGATCCTGGGCTTCGACGTGCGTCACAACCGCTTTCACGTCTATCGGGCGATCCTCGAAGGAATTGCCTTGACCATCGAGCGGTGCGGCAGGGCGATGGGAACAGAGACCGGGGAGCTCTACCAACAGATAGTCGTCTCCGGAGGTGGTTCGAACTCCGACCTCTTCATGCAGATCTTCGCCGATGTCTTCGGCATCGAAGCTGTTCGGTGCAGGGTGAACAATGCCGCTGGGCTGGGCTCGGCGATCTGTGTCGCGGTAGGCAGTGGCCTCCACGGTTCGTGGGTCGAAGCCATCGAGAAGATGGTGTCGTACGAGCCGCCCTTTGTCCCGGAGGCCGGCAACCACGAGTTGTATCGACGCGCGTCGGCCATCTACAACGAGATCCCGAGCCTGACCGACAAGATCTTCGACGAGTCCTACAAGGTCTTCGGATAGCGGCCAGGTGTCCGTTGGCATCCCCAGCTCTGAGGACAGAGGACATGGGCAAAGACGAGAAGGAATCTGGTCTCTTGCCGTCCCGAGGTACAGCGGCCACCTCTAGCGGCAGTTTCCTGGCTATCCCGATGAACCGGGTGCGGCCTTCCCGAAGACTTTCTTCGAAATAGGCCCCTGACCAGCGCGAATGTCCTGTTCAAAGGCTCGCGATTTGTCGCCAGAAGGTGTATTACCTAAAGCGTGGCTTCCATCATCTCGAAGAAGGTGAACGGGCAGACCTATTACTACCTGCGCCAGATGGCCCGGGTGGACGGCAAGC
>Ga0182027_10012674_pt1 | contig 11827 bp, 10 predicted proteins | sample 712E1DmetaG_FD_121300 | JGI IMG/M metagenome (GOLD analysis project Ga0182027, IMG submission 121300) | Permafrost microbial communities from Stordalen Mire, Sweden - 712E1D metaG (Illumina Assembly) | ecosystem: Environmental > Terrestrial > Soil > Wetlands > Permafrost | place: Sweden...
AACGTGATCGAACGGGCGCTGATCCTCTCCGAAGGCCAGGCGGTGATTCACCCCGAGCATCTGTTGCTCGAGGACTCGGGCTTTCGCAACTCGCACTAGGGCGAACGATTAAGGGCCCGCGAGCGGAGGCGGTAACCGCAGAGAGCGCAAAGTTCGCGGAGAAGTTCTTGTTTCTGTATTCGGACGCGGGGCCCGGAGTGTTCGCGTGGAAGGCACTTCGGACCGCTTGTTTTGAGCTTTTATTTCTGTTTGCTCCGCGTTCTCTGGGCTCTCTGCGGTTACAGCCTTCGCTTAGTGTCGGGATGACAAAGTCTGGTGAATGGAGAGTTGAAGGGCGTAGCTCATTTTCACCAAGCCGAGCAATAGGTCGTCTTCATCCGTACTCGGCATAAGAGCGATCTAAGGCAATTTATGCCGGGCTGGCATCGCCGTTGCAACGCAATCATCATGTCTACCTTTTTTCCAGCACCACGAGATCCGGCGCGCGATCCCGAGCATCCGCTGGCCCGCGCTTTTGCCTCGTTCACCGAGGCGGCGGGTTCGCTCGAGCGCACCTATGGGCAATTGCAGGGGCAGGTGGCTCATCTCCGCCAGGAACTCGAGGTCACGAACCGCGACCTGGCCACCAGTCTCGAAGAAAACCATCGCATGCGGGAACGGCTGCGCCGCATCGTGGAAGGCTTGCCCTGCGGCGTGCTGGTGATCGAAGGCGGAGCGCGGATTTCGACGCTCAATCCCGAGGCGGCGCGCCTCGTCGGCGGCAGCTTCGATTCGACCGACGGGTTGCCCACCGCGCTCCGGGCGGCGCTCGACCGGGCGCGCGACACGGGCGAAGAGCCCGAATTGCCGCTTTCCGATTTCGCGCAATCCTCTTCGAGCGATTCTCTCTCCAGTGATTCTTTCTCCACTTCTTCCAAGCCCGTTTGGGTTGCCATTCGCCACGCCTGGCTGGAGCAAAGTCCGGCTCGGGCGACTTCGGTTTTTATCCTGCGCGACGTCAGCGAGGCGAAAAAGCTCGAACACGATCGCGAGCATCTGCGGCGGCAGCAGGCGCTGGTCGAGATGTCGGCGCTGCTGGCGCATGAAATCCGCAATCCTCTGGGCAGCCTCGAACTCTTCGCCGGACTCTTAGCCGAGGCGAATCTCGAAGCCGAAAGCCACCGCTGGATCGAACACGTCCAGGCAGGTCTGCGCACGCTTTCCGCGACGGTCAACAACGTGCTTCACCTGCACGACACGCCCCAGCCCGAGCTCGCCCCGACCGACGCGGGCCAGCTTCTCGACTGGGCCTATGACTTCCTGTTGCCGCTGGCCAAGCAGGCGCGCGTCGAAATGCAGGTCATCAACGGCCTCAGTGGCGTCACCATTCATGCCGACCGGCACCGTCTGGAGCAGGTGCTGCTCAATCTCGCGCTCAACGCGTTTCGCTTCATGCCAGGCGGCGGATGGCTCTGCCTGCGCGGCATCGACTGCACATTGTCAGCGAGTTCGCCGGGCGCGGGGGGCGGCGGCGGCGAAATCGGCGGCGTCGAAATCGCGGTTCGCGACACCGGGCCGGGCATTGCGCCGGACGATCTGCCGCGCATTTTTGAAGCGGGATTCAGCACCCGGCCCGGCAGCTCCGGACTCGGGCTCGCCGTCTGCCATCGCATTCTCGAACAGCATGGGGGCTCGATCGCGGTCGAGAGCCGCCCCGGTTACGGCGCCACCTTCCGGCTCCGCCTTCCCCGCAATGGAGCGACGGGCGCGGCACAAGCCATGGGAGATGGACATTCGCCCAAGGATTCGTTTGGACATGCACCCGAACCTTCGTCCGAACCTTCCACCGAACCTTCCACCGAACACTCGTCCGAACGTTTTGCCGAATCAGCGGTCGGATTGCCCGTCGCATCTGGAGACCTGCTATGAAGCGCCTGCTCATCGCCGACGACGATGCCGGCATGCGCGCCGCTCTCGAAGCGCGCTTCCAGCGCCGCGGATGGTTGGTCGATGTCGCCGTGAATGGCACGGAAGCGCTGGCCAAGTTTCGCGCCGGCTTGCATTCGCTCGTGATCACGGACGTGCGCATGCCGGGCCACGACGGCTTCTCTCTGATGCGCGAGGTGCAAACCTCGTCGGCGCGCACGGCCGTGATTCTGCTGACCGCCTATGGCTGCGTGCCCGACGCGGTCGAAGCCATGCGCAACGGAGCCTGCGACTACCTGGTCAAGCCGGTCTGCTTCGAGAAACTCGAACTCGCGGTCGAGCAGGTGCTGCGCCGCGTCGAGGAGTTTGGCAAAGACACCGAAACGCTCGTCGGCCACTCCCCGGCATGGGAGCAGGCGCTCGAGCGCGCGCGCCAAGCGGCCGCGACCGATGCCGACATTCTGATCGAGGCGGAAAGCGGCACCGGCAAAGAGCTGATCGCGCGCCTCATTCACCGGCTGAGCCGCCGCAAGCCGGGGCCGTTTATCGCGCTGAATTGCACCGCGTTTCCCGAAACCCTGCTGGAAAGCGAATTGTTTGGCCACGCCCGGGGAGCTTTTACTGGGGCCGTCGGCGCCCGGCCGGGCAAGTTTGAGACGGCGAATGGGGGCACCTTGCTGCTCGACGAGGTGGGCGAGATGCCGCTGGCGCTGCAGCCAAAACTGCTGCGCGCCCTGCAGGAGCGGGAGTTCGACCGCCTGGGATCGAACCAGACGGTACACGTCGATATCCGCGTCATCGCGACTACCAACCGTCCGCTTGAGACCGCGGTCGCCGACGGCCGCTTCCGCGCCGATCTTTACTATCGCCTGAACGTGATTCCGATTTCTCTGCCGCCGCTGCGCGAGCGCGCCGGCGACATTGCGGAACTGGCCGAGTATTTTGCCGGGCTCTATGCCGCGTCCGGAAGCTCGGGAACGGGCGGAAGCCTCGCGACAAACGTCCGTCTATCCCGGGAATTGGTGGCGCGTCTCGAAGAGCAGACCTGGCCGGGCAATGTGCGCGAGCTCGGGAACTTCGTGCGGCGGGCGGTAGCTTTGTCGCGCGGCGGCGAGATTGGCGTCGAAGCCCTGGATCACGGAAAAAGTCTTTACGGGGGAATTCCTCCCCCGCGGCCGCCTTCGTCCCCGGAGTGGAAGGCGGGCCTCTCGCTGGGCGAAATGGAACGCCAGCTTTTTGCCATGACCCTCGAATCCACCGGCGGCAACCGGGCGCGGGCGGCCGAGTTGCTCGGGGTGAGCCTGCGTACGGTGCGCAACAAGGTCCGCGAGTTTGGACTGCCACCGCGGGACAACTACCGCAACGGCCTTTCTAACGGTCTTTCTAACAACAGCCTTTCCAGCAGTCTTCCGAACAACGGTCTTCCAAATAACAATCTTCGGACTAACAATCACCATCCCATGGAGCAACCATGTCCATGATCGAAACCCCGCTGATGCGTGGCCTGGAGCGCGTGCTCGACCTGAGCGCGTTCCGCCATCAGGTGATTGCCGGGAACCTCGCCAACGTCGATACCCCGGGATATCGCGCCCGCGATCTGCGTCCGTTCGCCGGCGAAATGGAGCAGGCCATGGCTGGCGAGCAGCCGTCGTTCACGCCGGTGGCGCATGAAATCCGCGGACTGATGGAGCGTCCCGACGGAAACGACGTCTCGGTCGACCGCGAATCGTTGTTGCTGGCGCAGAACCAATTGCGCTTTACGGTGGCGGTGGCGTTCCTGAAATCCGAGTTTCACCAGATATCGAGCGCTATCAGTGGAGGAGGGAGTTCGTCATGAACCTGTTCGGCATGCTGGAAGTCAGCGGCTCGGCGCTGGGCGCGGAGCGGCAGCGGGCGGAGGTGGTGGCGAGCAACATGGCCAACGTCCAAGCCACGCGCACCGCGGCGGGCGGCCCCTATCGCCGCCAGATGGTGGTCTTTCAAGCGCAGCGCGTTCCGCGATTCTCGCTGGCGCTCGCCGGCCTGCACCCGGAAACCGCGTCGGCCGTGCGGGTGGCTGCCGTGGTCTCCGATCAGCGCCCGCCGGTGATGCGCTTCGAGCCCGGACATCCCGACGCGAATGCAGAAGGGTACGTGGCCTATCCGCAGGTCGATCCGGTCGAAGAAATGACCGATCTCCTGGGAGCGGTCCGGGCCTACGAACTGAATGCGTCGGCCGTGCAGGCCACGAAGAACATGATTAACCAGTCGCTCGACCTGCTGCGTTAGCCGGGCGTTGACCACGGAGGCACGGAGACACGGAGAAGTTCAGAACGCTTTTCTTAATTTAGATTTTCTCCGTGACTCAGTGCCTCCGTGGTGGATTGCGATTTGATCTGGCAGACGTTGTAGAAACGGAATGAGGAGGCTCAGCTATGACTAATTCGATTTCGTCCATTCGCATTCTGCCCGCCGACATGGGCACTGCTCCCACTGGCGCCGGCGAGGGCGGAAAATTTCTCGAGACCCTGCAACAGTCCATGGATCAGGTCGAGGGCGCGCAGGGCGATGCCGCAACCCAGGTGGCGCAGTTGCTCAACGGCAAAGGCGCGGATCTGCACAGCGCCATGATTGCCGTCGAAAAAGCCGATCTCTCCTTTCAACTGATGATGCAGGTGCGGAACAAAATCGTGCAGGCGTACCAGCAGATCTCGAACATGCAGTTTTGAACGGGGCGCGGACAAGCGTGAAAAACCTCGGCGATCTTCGCGTCCCGGCGGTGGAATTTGGATAGGAGTTTGAAAACTTGAGCCAGGGCCTCGATCAGATCCAGGACTTTCTGCGCGGCTTGAGCCTGCAGCAAAAAGCGCTTATCGCGGGCGGCGCGGCGGCCGTCGGGCTGACCCTGTGGCTGTTCGTTTCCTTGCTCGACCACAAGAACGTTGTCCTCTACTCCGGGCTCAAGCCGCAGGATGCGCAGTCGATGGGCGGCCGCCTGGCGGCAAAAAATATTCCTTACGAAATTTCGCCGGATGGCGCGAGCGTCCTCGTGCCCTCGGAAAAACTCGACGCGGCGCGCCTGGAGACGGCCTCCCAGGGGCTGCCGCGCAACGCCCGCCTGGGATTTGAATTGTTCGACACGCCGAACTGGGCGGGATCGGACTTCAGCGAAAAAGTGAATTACCAGCGCGCCCTCGAGGGGGAACTCGAACGCACGCTGCAAACCCTGAACGAAGTCGAGGCGGTGCGCGTCCACCTGGTGTTGCCGCGCGACTCGCTGTTCACGGAGCAGGAGCACGTATCGAAAGCCGCGGTCATTGTAAAAACGCGCGGCGGCACGCTATCTCGCGAAGCGCAGCAAGCCATTCCGCAACTGGTGGCGAGCGCCGTCGATGGACTGAAGCCCGAGAACGTCACGGTCGTCGACGCCGACACGGCAGCGTCTTTTCTGGCGCGGCGAGGTCCATCCGGCCAGGCATCGTTCGATTCCGACGAGGAACTGGCCGCGGCCGCGGTGCACGCCATCGAGCCCGTGGTTGGCGCCGAACACGTTCGGGCCAGCGTGCACGTGGATTACGACCTGAGCAGCAGCGAAGATACCTCCGAAATTTACGACCCGAAGGCGAGCGCCACCCTGGTGCAGCAGCATTCGGAAGAGCTCGCGGGGGGCGCAAATCCGGCGGGCGTGCCCGGCGTCACCAGCAATGTTCCGGGCAGCACCGCTGCTATTGCGCCGGCTGTGCCACCGGTTGTGCCGCCAGTCGTACCGCCGCTTGTAGCGGGCAGTACCGCCGCTCCAGTGGTTGTTCCGGGAGTGGCCGGGAATGTTCCGGGCGGCGCCACCGGCATTTCGGGCGTGCTTTCGTCGATCGACAGCCAGAGCTCGAAATCCGACAGCTCGACCTTTGCGGTCAGCAAGAATACCCGCCACGTGCTGAATCCGGCGGGCCGCGTGCACCGCATCACCGCGTCGGTGCTGGTCGATGACGCGGCCGATACCAAGCAGGAAAACGGCAAGCCGTCGAGCGTCCGGCGGAAGCGCACTCCTGAAGAAATGGCGGCCATTGAAAAACTGGCCCGCGCCGCCATCGGAGTGGACGACCAGAGGGGAGACCTGCTCGCGGTCGAGAACCTCTCCTTTCAGAGCGCGCCCGTCGAACTGCCAGCCGTTCCCGGTAAACTGGATAAACTGCGCCTCCTTGTCCAGCCCTGGGCGGGCGGATTGCGCTACGTTGGAATTACGCTGTTGTTTCTGGTTGTCTATGCGCTGGTGCTGCGTCCGGTGAAGAAACACGCGATCGCGGCCTTCAAACAGATTCCCGCGCATCTGGCGAAGCCGCTCCCCGCCGCCGCGGGCGCCGCCAATTTGCTCGCCAACATCGAACTTCCCCAGGGCAGCGACGAAGCCAAACGTGCCGGGGCGTTAAAGAAAGAAATTGCCGAGAAGATCAAGGCGGAACCGGCCGCCGCCAGCCGGCTGGTTCAGAGTTGGATCCGGGACCCGAAGACCAAGTAACTCTCACGTGGTATGGGAGCTGGCAGACTGCGGGAAAGATGGGTTCGCATCAGGGCATCGCTTTGATGATGCCGTAAGTTTCCTCCGTCTTTGAGAAAAATCGGCTGGGCATCGATAAGAAGGAGTAAGAAGAATTTGCACTCGCTAAGCAGTTAGAGATAACGGCGCTGGACCAAAGTAACAGGCTGCAGGGAAAGTGGATTTTGCTGCCTCAGCCCCTAAAGGGGCGTCTGGTTTTCAAACGACTTACGGTATCGCTAAAGCGATACCCTGATACGAAGCGGGGTTTTTCCGCAGCCTGCTAAGGATAGAAGTAACCGGGCAAGCTGTAACCAAGAGAGCAGTAACAAAGAAAGATAAACAATGGCCGCATCCGTCTCTAACGTGGGCTTGCAGAAAGCGGCCATCCTCATGGTGTTGCTGGGCGAGGAGGCGGCCAGCCACATCTACCGGAATCTCCCGGAGAACGATGTGCAGCGCCTGACGCGGCGCATCGCGGAGCTGGAAAACTTCAAACCCGAGACCGCGATGGCCGTGCTGGAAGAGTATTACCAGCTCACGGTTACCCAGGGTTACCTGGCGGCGGGCGGCCCGGAGTATGCGCAGAAACTGCTGGTAAAAGCCTTCGGCGATGCGGGCGCCCGGCGGCTGCTCGACCAGGTCTCAACTACGATGGAACAGAATGCGGTTCACCTGGAAAGCCTGCAAGAAGCCGATCCGCAGCAGTTGGCCAAGTTCCTCGAAGTCGAGCATCCGCAAACCATTGCCCTCATCCTGGCCCACTTGAATTCCCGCCAGGCCTCCGAGTTGTTGTTGCGCCTGCCCGAAGAGGCTCGTGCCGAAACCATCAAGCGCCTGGCGCAGTTGCGCCAGTTCTCCCCCGAGGTCGCGCAGAAAGTCGCGCTCGCCCTGAATAAGCACCTGGAGTCGGTCGGCGAACAAAGCCGGCGCGCTTATGCTGGATTCAAAGGCGCCGCCGACCTGCTGAACCAGCTCGAACCGCTGTCCAGCAAAGCCATCCTGGAGACCATCGAGAAGGAAGATCCCAAGATGGCGCTTGGCATTCGCAACCTGATGTTTACCTTCGAAGATTTGCTCGGAGTGCCCGAAACCGGCATCCGCGAACTGCTCGGACAACTCGACAAGAAGACTCTGGCGATGGCGCTGCGCGGCGCCAGCGAAGAACTCAAGAACCTGGTTTTCAAGTCCATGTCGTCGCGCGCGGTTGACATGATGAAAGAAGACATGGAGGTGTTAGGGGCGCTGCGTGCCAGGGACGTGCATCTGGCGCAGCACGAAATCGTGGAAATGGCACGCAAACTCGAAGCCGAGGGCAAGCTGGTGTTGAACGCGGAGTCGCAGGAGGAGTATGTCGTCTAGCGCCCCCAAGCGGCAGCCCATTCCCGAAGCCTCGCCCTTCGCCTATGCCGAAGCCGGACTTCCGAGCGGCACCAGCGGCAGCGGGTTCGATGCCGGCCAGCCCGCCGAGGAACGCAGCCACCATCAGCAGGCCGAAGTTTTCGAGCAGGGACGCAAGAGCGCGCAACAGGAGCTCCGCTCGGAACTCGACGCTGCGGTCGCCAAGAATCGCGGGCAGATCGGCCATGCTCTCCACGAGTTCGCCCTGGAGCGGCAAAATTACTATCGCCGCATCGAAGGCGAAGTCGTCGAACTGGCGCTGGCCATCGCCCGGAAGATCCTGCATCGCGAAGTGCAGATCGATCCCAACGCTCTTGCGGGCATCGTCCGGGTGACACTCGAGAAACTCGATAGCGGCACCAAAGTCAACCTGCGCGTCCACCCCAAAGAAGCTCCCGACTGGCGGCACTACTTCGCCTGCCAGACGGAGGATGTGCCCGCGCCCGAGGTTCACGAAGATCCCGCCATGGCTCCCGGGGAATGCCGCATTGAAACTTCACTGGGCTCGACCGAAGTCGGCCTGGAATCGCAGCTCAAGGAAATTGAAACCGGATTGCTCGACCTGCTCGCCGAAAGGCCGGGCGCGGCCGCCACTTCGCCGGCCGCTTCAGCCCCAAGCCTGACACCGGAGATACGCTGAATGACTTCGCAGATTCTCTCCGCCTACTTCTCCCACCTGGAGAACACATCCGCGCTGCGCTGGCGCGGCCGAGTGATCCAGGTGGTCGGCCAACTCGTCGAATCCGAAGGCCCCTTCTGCACCGTCGGCGAGGCTTCGGAGATCATCGACTCCCGCGGGCGGCACTGGCCGGGAGAGATTGTCGGCTTCCGCGGCCACATCGTTCTTTCCATGTCTCTGCACCGCCCTACCGGCATCCGTTACGGCGACCAGGTCGTGGTGTGGGGGCGCCGTCCCTCCCTGCGGCTGAGCGAAGAACTGCTCGGCCGCGTGCTCGATGGCGCTGGGAAGCCCATCGACGGCCGTCCCGCACCCGCTTGCCGCGAGCGCTATGCGCTCGATCGCGAAGCCCCGCTTGCCCTCGAGCGCACGCCGATCCGCGATGCGCTCGGATGCGGCATTCGAGCCATTGACGCCTTCCTTACCTGCGGACGCGGCCAGCGCGTCGGCATTTTTGGCGGCAGCGGCGTCGGCAAAAGCACGCTCATAGGCATGATGGCCCGCAACACCACCGCCGACCTCACCGTTCTTGGCCTGATTGGTGAGCGCGGACGAGAAGTGGGAGAACTGCTCAACTCGCTCGGCGAAGCCGGCCGCCGGCGTTCCGTCGTCGTCGTCTCCACTTCCGACCAGGACCCGCTGCTCCGCATCCGTGCCTGTCTCGCCGCCACTACCATCGCCGAATATTTCTGTGCCCGCGGCCAGCACGTGCTGCTGGTCGTCGACTCGCTCACCCGTCTGGCCATGGCGCAACGTGAAATCGGACTCGCGGCCGGCGAGCCACCCACCGCCAAAGGCTACACGCCCTCAGTCTTTACTTTGCTCGCCCGGCTCATCGAGCGGGCGGGTTCCTTCGGCTCCGGCACCATCACCGGCTTCTACACCATTCTCATGGAGGGCGACGACGAAAACGATCCCCTGGTCGACGCCGCCCGCGCCCTCCTCGACGGCCACGTCATGCTCGATCGCCGTCTTGCCGCCCAGAGCCACTATCCTCCCATTTCCATTCTCGACAGCATCAGCCGTATCATGCCCGCCGTCATCCCCGCCGAGCAACTCGCAAAAACCAACGCGATCCGCCGCCTCTTCGCTACCTACAAGGCTTCCGAGGAACTGATCCGCATCGGGGCTTACCAGAAAGGCAGCGATCCCGATCTCGATCGCGCCATCGCGCTCATGCCCGCGCTTCGCGAATTTCTCATGCAGCCTTCGCAGGAGGTTGCCGGGATGAAAAATTCCATCGATCGCCTGATGGCGCTCCCGGCCTGAAACATGTCCTTCCGTTTTGCTCTCGCCCCGCTGCTCCGCCTGCGCCAGAGCATCGAACGCCAGCGCACCCTCCAACTGCAAGAGGCCAATCTCCGGGTCTCCCGTGCCCAGGAAGCATTGGCGCAACTGGAACGCTACCTCTACGGTTCCGCTCAGTCCGATGCCACCGCGCTCATCGCCGGACGCACGGGCGCCGAACTCCAGTTCGCTTCCGTTCTGCGCGAGAACCTGCATCGCTTCCGCCAGGAACTTCAGTCCGACATCCGCAAGCTCGAACTGGTACGCCAGCAAGCGGCCAGCGAATATCATCGGGCCTATCGCGAACGCGAGGTCCTCGAAACCCTGCGCTCCCGCCAGCGCCGCGCCTACCAGCAGGAACAATTACGACGCCAGCAACGGGAACTCGACGCCGCCCATCTGCTGCAACGCTGGCATCATCGAGATTGAAGCGCGAGATTGAAGCGCTTGACTTTGACCTGCCGATTTTGCCGGGCTGCACCGGGCAACGTTTGCCGCAGCCACGCTGCTTGCCGATCGACACTCCCTGCACCGGTTGTCCCTTTTTATGTAAGTCTCTGAAATTGCAATCATCGCCGCTTACCTTCCCAGCACAAATCCGACTTTCCGCATTGGCGCATCGAGTGCAATCGAACCTGCGGTACTCCGATGCAGGTAGAAGCAATTCCCATCCCGGCTGCGGCACCAGCGGCTTTCACCGCGACCGGATCTCCGTCGTCCGCGCCTTCGAGTTTCAGCGCTGCGCTCGCCTCATCCATGTCCAGTTCTCTGCCCGGACATTCCGAAGATCAGTCTGCCGCGGATGAAACGACGGCAAACTCCGGCGTCTACTCCGGCGCAAAGGTCGATGAAAAGCCCGCAGAAGCGACCCTCGCGGCAGGAACCGACGATAAAACTGGGGGAAATTCAGGAGTAAAGTTCGGCGCCAGCTTAGTTTCAAATGCCGATACGAGTATTCATTCCAAATCCAGCTCCGCTACCGCGACAACCCACGTCGCCAACTCCAGTGCAAGTCTCAATTCACCGCATTCGAATTCGAAGCCTGCTGGCACGTCCGACGCCAAGCCCGACGCCAAGGCGGCGGCCAATGCCGCGACTGTTCCAGAAACCACGCCTTCACTTTCCACACCTTTGCCAGATTCAGCCACGCCTTCACTAACCACATTACCGACTGCATCACTAACCACGTTGCCAACTACATCGCTAGTCGCGTCAAATAACGTGGGCGCTCCACTTCTCGCGATTTTCAAGGAGTGGCGCTCTTCCACTCCAGCACCGAACCTGGCGGATCCTTCCTCGGATCAACAACCACTCGCGCAGCCACTCGCCGCGAACCTCGCCAGCGCGGCCGCAACTTCGCCACTGCCGATCCTGCAGGCAGTTGCGGTTCCGTCCGAGATTGTTACACCCGGTGCGCCCGTCTTTCCGAGCACGCCGAACGCTCCGGCACCTCAGATCCAGTCTGGTCCCACCGCAGCCTCCGCCGTCCCACTCGCCGCGACCAGTCCAGCGGGTGACCCACGGCTCGCAATTTTCGAGAAGTGGGGAGCTTCGGCTCCGGCACCGAACCTTGTCGATCCTCCCTCGGATCAGCCCTCGAATCAGGCCTCGAATCAGGCTTCGAATCGGCAACCGCTGGCGCAGCCACTCACCGCGAGCCTCGCCGGCGTAATCTCGACTCTGCCGCTGTCGAGCCCTCAGGACCAGGCTGGTTCCATCGCAACTTCCATCACAACTTCCTCCGCTCCACTCGCCGCGAACGGCCCAGCCGGAGCGCTGCCCACTCCGAATTTCAGCACCGCCCCCGAAGTTTTCCCGGCCACTTCCGGCAGTGCCAACGCGCCCGCGAATTCTCCAGTTCCAACCGAAGCCGGCCTGGAATCTCCTGAACTTTCATCTGCCCTCGCTCCGGCCGCTGGCGATGCTGCACCCTCGCTTCCGAACATCCCGGCGCAAGCCTCCACCGTATCGGCACAACTTTCGACTCCCTCGGCCACCGGTTCACCAGCGCCAACAGTGCTGGGTTCGATGGCACCCGTTTC
>Ga0182027_10012675_pt1 | contig 11827 bp, 12 predicted proteins | sample 712E1DmetaG_FD_121300 | JGI IMG/M metagenome (GOLD analysis project Ga0182027, IMG submission 121300) | Permafrost microbial communities from Stordalen Mire, Sweden - 712E1D metaG (Illumina Assembly) | ecosystem: Environmental > Terrestrial > Soil > Wetlands > Permafrost | place: Sweden...
GGTGAAGGGTGAGCTCCATATTTTCCTTAAATCCTCGCTCTTGAGATACCCGTAATTGCACATGATGCACTTGGCGTTGCACGGCGCGTCGCGCCAGATGTGGACGGTGCGGGGTACCGCGATGAAAAATGGCGTGCGGTCGGAAATGATTGCGCGGATTTCCTTTCCCAAGTATGGCAACCCCCGCGCGATTTTTCGTGGCAAAGACGAAAGTTTCATGGAAATTAACGCGGGATTTTACTTTGCCCGGCCATACACTCGTTGCATGTCTCGAACGTTGATGTAAACGCGGAATTTGTCGAGGTGAAGCGTGGCGCTGATGGAAGCCAGCCATCGTTTCATTCTCGCACTGCGCGCGATGAGCCCGATGTTGTAAAACAATCTTTCCAGCGTGAGGGTGCGGCCCACCAAGTCAACCCGAATGATCTCGAAACCGCTCTTTTCCAGCAATTGACGGAGCATGGGGCCGGTGAAGAAATAGACATGGCTGTCGCAGTTGCTGAGGCTGCGTTCGCGGCGGCCGAGTAGTTTGAACATCAACGAATCGAAACGCGGCGTCTCAACTGCCAACACGCCGCCAGGCTTGAGAATCCGGTGGATCTCCCTCAGGCTCCCGGCCGGGTCGGGCATGTGTTCAATAACGTGCAGCATGACCACGGCGTCAAAGGCATGGTCTGGCAACGCCGGATTGGGCAAGAGATCGCCGGTGACGTTGAGGTTGTATTTTGCGCGGGAATAATCAGCGGCACCGCGATCCGGCTCCAAGCCCATCACTTCCCAGCCATTCGCACGGATGCGATTGAGGAAGATGCCACAAAAACTCCCGATCTCGATCAACTTGCCGCGCTTGGGAAACAATTCATTTAACACTCGGAGCGCTCTTTCGTTGTCGGGCAGTTGGACATGTTGCTTCTGGAAGTATTGGCGGCCATTGACCTCGTCGAAGACTTTCGGATAGGCGTCGGATTCAAAGCGCTCGCAGTCCACCAGTTCCTGCGGATTGGCATACATGAGGCCGCAACGGTTGCAGCAAACGATGCGATGCAGTTGGGCAACACCCTTGGGATAACGAACGGTGTAGTCGTCAGCTCCACACAGGTTGCACTTCACATCTCGCATGGCGAAAAACGGTCAGACATCAGCTTCCGGCTGCGCAATCACTGATTACGCCGTCAATTCCAATCTTGGAAATTATGTCGCCCTTGTCGTCTGCCATCAAAAAATAACGTTCGGCTGACCCATATCAAACCTTCCCCCGGAAATACTCAATTGTCCTCGCTAGACCATCAGCCAGATGGACTTTCGGCTGCCAGTTGAGGATTTTTCTGGCGCGACAGATATCAGGCCGGCGTCGCTTCGGATCGTCCTGCGGCAGCGGTTTAAAAACGATTTTGCTGCGCGATTTGGTGGCGCGGATGATTTCCTTCGCGAATTCGAGCACGGTCAACTCGGCTGGATTGCCAATGTTCATCGGCAAATCGTAATTGCTCATCATCAGCCGGTAAATGCCTTCAATCAGATCGGACACGTAACAAAAGCAGCGCGTCTGCCGGCCTTTCCCAAAGACAGTGACAGGTTTATGTCTTAATGCCTGGCTGATGAACGTGGGCACGACGCGACCGTCATTGAGTCTCATGCGCGGGCCGTAGGTGTTGAAAATGCGGGCAATGCGCGTCTGAACTTTATGCTCTTGGTGATAGGCCGTTGTCATCGCTTCGGCAAATCGCTTGGCTTCATCGTAGCAGCCGCGAGGACCTACGGGATTGACATTGCCCCAATAGTTTTCGGTTTGCGGATGAACGAGCGGATCGCCGTAAATTTCCGAGGTTGAAGCAAGGAGGAAACGGGCTTTTTTATCCCTGGCGAGGCCCAGCGCCTTGTGCGTGCCGAGCGAACCCACTTTCAAGGTTTGAATGGGGAAATTCAAATAGTCAAACGGACTGGCGGGCGACGCGAAGTGCCAGATGTAATTTACCGGCTCGTTCAGAAAAACAAATTCAGTAACGTCCTGCAGGATGAATTTAAAGTTTGGATTGCCGCCGAGGTGCACGATGTTGTCCACGCTGCCGGTGATGAAGTTGTCAATGCCGATGACTTTGTGACCGCGTGCAAGCAGAAGGTCGGTGAGGTGCGAACCGAGAAAACCCGCCGCGCCGGTCACGACGGACGCGGGTTGTTTTGTTTTGTTTCGAGACGGCATGGACAGGAAGAATGAAGCAGCAGAGCGCGAATGTCGAGTGTCCGGTTACTTCGCGCCGGTGCCCCTGAGCACGACGGGAATCGTGCGGAGCAAAATTTCCAAATCGAGCCAGAGCGACCAATTGTCAATGTATTCGAGGTCGAGCCTCACCCAGTCCTTGAAATCCTTGATCTGGTTGCGCCCGCTGATTTGCCAGAGGCAGGTGAGCCCGGGCTTTACACTCAAACGCCGGCGATGGGCCAAATCGTTGAAACGTTTGACCTCGTCCACCGGCAACGGGCGCGGGCCGACGAGGCTCATCTCGCTGCGCAGGACATTGAGAAGCTGCGGCAATTCATCGAGACTGTAATAGCGAAGCCATTTGCCGATGCGGGTGACACGCGGGTCGTCGGTGACTTTAAAGACCGGTCCGCGCATTTCGTTCATGGCTTCCAGTTCGTGCTTGGATTGCTCGGCATTTGTGACCATCGTGCGGAATTTGTAGAGTGTGAATGGCGCGCCGTTCAGGCCGGAACGTTGTTGTTTGAAGAACACGGGACCGGGTGAAGTGATTTTAATCAATAAAGCCAACAGCGCGAACAGCCATGACAATGAAATCAGCAGCAGCAAAGCTCCGAAGAGGTCCATGAGTTGCTTGATGACACCCTGCCATGAGGCTTCCGGAGTCGAGCGAAAAATCAACAGCGGTCGTCCGAGCAATTCATCAAAGCTCGTGCGTGAAATTTGCGTGGCGAAGAAGTCGGCTACCAACCAGACTTCGACACCTTCAAGTTCACAAGCCTTGATGACGTCTTCGACCTGTTCGAAATAGGCGTGTTCGGCGCTGAGAATCACACCAAAAACAGAGTGATGATGAAGCGTGGACACAATTTGTTGAATCGGGATTTCAAGAAGATTGAGTTCAGCCACAATTGCGACGCCTTCATTTGCGCGTTTTTCCAGTTCCTGCCTTATTTTGGCGGTTTCCAGTTCCGTGCCGATGAGAATGAATCGCCGCTTGAACTGTGATTGAGCCACTTTGCTTTTGAACAAGAGACGGAGCAATTCCTCTTTCAAATACACCAGGCAGAAACCAATGCAACCGAGCGAAACCAAAATTCCCCGGGCTACAACCAGGTGAAAGACGTAAGCCATCAGCGCCAGTTCCAACGTGATGAACACACAGCCTTTTAACAACGGCCACAAAATGGCACTGCGAGGATGCATCGGGGAGTGATTATAGAATCCCAGCGATTCGAGGATGAGTGGCGCGGTTGGGATCAAGACAAAAGATAAAGCCACGCAATTTTCAAACGGGCTTGCGGGCCTCAACTGTAACCACGCAATGATGTGCGGGTTGGAACGCAGCACATATGACAACCAAAAAGCGACTACAAACAGGCAAGCATCAGCCAATTGATGAATCACTGTCCGAATCTGACGATTACGTCTCAGCATGACTATTTAATGATGAAATGTTTTTGATTCCAGAACAGCCAAACCGTGCATGTACCGAATTCTTTGGCGGTTTGGCAGCCGGGTGCTCCCACTTTATTCCGGCTTTGGCGTCAATTGGAACTCCGGCACCGAGGCCACAATCAATTTTTTCATTCGCTCGAATGTGGCGTCTTCCTGGCCGGGCTCGCAGACGGCAAAATAACTGATATAAGCCCAGCGTTGCAACACGCCAGTCGTCAGCAAATCACGTGTCATCCCCCAGATGCGCCGCCAATGGCTGGTCGTTTCTTCGTTTCCCGCGACGAACCAAAACACGTAAAGGCCGCGCACTTCTTTTTTCCGGCCGTCGGTGCCCTGGATGAAATTGGTAATCATCCATTTTGCGACCTGCAGTTGATGGAGATGCGCGCCGTCAATGGAAAGGTTGGCCGTTGTTTTTTGGTCAATGCGCCAACCCTGACCGGGGATGCAAAACTCCGGTTTGTGAATGCTGGTTCGGTCCGTGCCCATTAAAACAATGCTCGCGTTCACCCAAAACCCATCCGGCGCGGTATAACGGCGCTGGGCGAAGCTCGTGTCTTTGGGCAGCGTGTCCAAAACGGTTTTGTCCTCGGGCACGCGTTCGGAGGTGAAATTCAGCACGCGTTCGGGCAAATTAAAATTCATCCTCACAGTTCCGGGGATGGACGTGGCTTTGATGCCCGGCACGCCAAGCTTTTGATTTGCACGAAGCCAAACCAAGGTCCAGGCGCTGCTGCCAATCAAAGCAAGCACGACGATGAAAACGGAGATTTTTTGCTTTTTCATGCTTGGGATTTTTCGTTTGGCCCGGATTTTTTTCCAAGCCACCATCCGACAAGTAGCAGCCCCAGAAAAACCGGGATGTAAGGCAGAAGACTGATAATGACGCTTTCATGAACACGGTTGCCCCATTGTTGGCCCCCGATTTCCGCCGCAATGACGATCAAAAGCATTCGGAGGAGATTTCCAAAAATGGCGAAAGGAATCGCCAGCGCCATCATGAATAGCCGTTTCCACGGCGAGCGGAACATCATAAATCCGCAGACGGTGGCGAACAAAAAAATCGCCACCAGACTGTGGATGCCGCTGCATGCTGCTGCGACATCATATTGATATGCGCCCAGCGGATCGAACAGTTGCGTGCCCATTTGCAAAACGCCAATCCCAAGGACAGTGTGCGCCACCCATTCCACCAGTTCGGAAACGAGAATTCGCAATGGGAAAGTAACCGGTTCAAGCACCACGCCGGCCGGAACGGAAAAAATGAAAAGGAAAAACGGGAATAAACCGTTGCGCAACCATGCAGGACCCCATGCCAATCCCATTAGTCCGTAAATGCCGGTGAACAGTGCCACGATGGAAAGGCGCGGTTCCTGGATAACATAACCCAAAATATGCAGCGCTAGTCCCAAAGCGACGAACCCCAAGGCGGACGGCCAGATTTTCAATGGCAATTGCAGCAACTCCTTGCGTTTCCACCAGAACAAACCGATTACCAGAAACGGGATCAGATTCCCATAAGCATCATCGCTGGAAACACCTCCGCTGTTGTATGCATTAAACATCCACACAAACAGTGAAGGGGTGTTGATGTAGCCAAAGGTTGAATTGCCCAAAAATTGAAACAGCGTCAGCCAAGCCGCCAACAACGTGAAGAAAAATGTTTTGTTTGGCAACCGATGCCAACAGTCAACCGAATCCCGCCACCCATCCGGTTTCGTTTCGTTGATTTGATTTCTGTCCATTCGTGTGCCATTACACTAAATAACTGAAGGATTGATTCCGCTCAAACAAATTCGTCAAAGACTCTTTATTCGAGCGAGTATTTTTTCAAGCCGCAGAGTTGTCCTGCAATTTTAAGCGCGAACAGCGGGTTGTTTCGCAAATAGCGCCCGGTCAGCCGCCGGGATTCCTGGCACAAGCGATGGAACCACTCCAGCCCGCTTCGCTGTATCCAGCGCGGCGCCTGCCGCACACGACCACTGTGAAAGTCGAACGCCGCCCCGACACCAATCATCAACGTTACATCCAGCCGCGGTAGAAATTCCTCCATGAATTTTTCCTGCATGGGTGTGCTCAAGCCGATCCACATAATGTCCGGCCTGGACGACCGGATTGTTTCCTGCAATTGTTTTTCTTCTTCCGCGTTGAGTGGGCGAAACGGCGGCGTGTAACAGCCAACGACCTGCAGATTTGGAAATCGCGCCGTCAATTTGCATTGTAATTCCTCCGCCACTCCCGCTACGCCGCCGAAAAAAAAGTGCCGGCACGGATTTTTTTGGCTCCACTCGCACACGTCCAACATCAAATCCGGCCCGTAAACCCGGCGCATTCCACGGTGGCCGTGCAACCGTCCCATCCACACCATCGGCATTCCGTCCGGTGTGCAAAGGAATGCCTGGTTCAAAATACGGCGAAGCTTTTCATCCTTCTGCGCCTCCATCACACCATGCACCCCGGTCACACAAATGTAGCTCTTGCGCCGTTGGCGCACCGCGTCGGCGATGGCGGCCAGCGCCGTCTCTAGATTGATGACGCTGATGCCGACGCCGAGAACGTTGATCCGTTCGATTGACATGGAAGTCAAAATGCCAGCCGGGGCACATTTTGCCACGCGCAAAAAATCTTTCTTTCACCATCCATTTCACCCAAGTTTGAATTACAACCGCAAACAAAGCTGTGCCTTCTGCTACAAAACAAAAATTATTGGTCGTTGAATTGTGGGGCATAGGTGACTTGGCCATTGCCACGCCGTTCCTGCGCGCGGCGTCGGAGCGTTTTGAGGTCACGCTGCTGGCCAAGCCTTCCGCCCTGGAATTGCAACCACGATTTTGGCCGCAGGTGCGCGTGGAGACTTTTGTGGCGCCATGGACGGCGTTCCGGCACAAGTATCGTTTCTGGCGCTGGCCGTGGAAGGAGATGCTCGACCTGCGCCGGCGATTGCACGGGAAAAAGTTTGAATTTGGCTTATCAACACGCCGGGACCCGCGCGACCACTGTCTGCTGAAGTTTTTGGGCACGAAAACCAGACTCGGTTTCCCGCGACTAGGCAGCGGCATTTTTTTGACCAATTCGCTGACCAGTCCGGAACCAACGGCGCACCGTTACGAATTCTGGCGCGTTGCGGGAAAATTCCTTGGAATCGAATTACCTCTCCGCTGGCAAATCACGTTTCCACCCCATCATTCCCCCAAGCTGGTGCTTGTACATAGCGGAGCGGGGCAACCCGTCCGCGTTTGGCCGTTGGAAAATTACCGGACATTGGTCCGCCGATTGCGGGAAAACGGTTATCCGGTACAAGTTGTTTGCGACGCGAATCAACGCGATGGGTGGTTGCAGTTTGATGAACCCCATGTCGCAACGCCAAAAACCGTTACGGAGTTAATCGCGTTGATGGATCAGACCGGCGTGTTCATTGGCAACGATTCCGGGCCGGGACATCTCGCTGCCATCAGCGGTGTCCCGACATTCACAATTTTCGGGCCGCAATTGCCTGAATATTTTGTGCCGCTGCACCCGCAGGCCGGGTGGATCGAAGGCATGGCGTGTCCTTACAAACCTTGCAGGGATTATTGCCGGTTCCCAACGCCGAACTGTCTTTGGAACATCACCGAGGAAAGCGCCTGGCCGCGCGTCAAATCTTTCGTGCAGCGTCATTTGGACGCAGGTGTGGCTTCAAGGCCGTCGAGCAATTAGATAGGCTGACCAGCCTATCCAATGGACACGGGCCGTTGCCTTTTGTTTGAATGACAAGAAAAACGGGAACAGGCACGCCACAGTAAACAGCCAATTCCGAGAGATACCCGAAGTAATTACCTCCAATCCCGACTTTTGCGCTTTCTGTGTCAGATCACTGATCGGGACAATTTGCACGTGTGTGGTCGTCATAAAAGTTCATTGTAAAAGTATCGGCAGCGGGACCGGACAAGCTGGGAAGAGCAAGCGTCTTTGGATGAGGTGTTTCAAAATAAACACGCCCTCCGGGTTTTAGTAGACGCGAAATCTCACCAACCAAGGTATCAAGATTTTTCAAATGTTCGACGAGGTGCGAACAGGTGATTGAATCCATGGAGGCATCAGGCCAACGTAATTTTTCTTCTTCCAGGTTAATGCGTTGGAATTGGCATCCGGCTGGATAATTCCGGGAATAATCGGCGATATCTGCAGCAAAGTAATTCAAGTCCGGCCGCAGCTCGGCAAAATGGCAAAGAGTCTTGCCATCCGAAGATCCCAAGTCCAATAGAGACCCCTTTTGGGGCGTGGCAGCAACAAACTTCGCGCGCGTATCAAGCCAGGGAACCTGCCGCAGGTATTTCCAGTTCATAATTGTTTTGTCGCCATGCCTATTGTCGGGGCTGCCAATGCAGCATGTGAACATTAAAAGTTGTATAGCCCATTGTCGACGTTAGATTAACTGTAAATTTATTGCGGAACCAAAACTGCCAACTATCCTGATCGTGTTGAAAATCGGCCTGCTCCAACTTAACTCGACCATCGGTGATTTTACGGCCAACCGCCGGAAACTCCTCGCCGGTTACGAAAAGGCCTGCGCTGCCGGCGCGGAATTTGTCATCGCGCCGGAATTATTCCTGTGCGGCTATCCGCCGCGCGATTTGTTGCTGCGTGCCGATTTCATTGACGCCAATCTCGCGACTCTGGCGGAAACAGCCAAAAACGCCGGTGAAGTTCCCCTGTGTGTTGGCTATGTTGACAAAAATTCTGACCGGCCCGGACGTGCGCTCTGGAATTCCGCCGCTGTTTTGCAAAAAGGAAAGATCATCTGGCGCACGCATAAATCGTTGTTGCCGACTTATGACGTTTTTGACGAGGAACGTTATTTTGAGCCGGCCAAAAGCGCCACGCCCTTCGAGTTCAATGGCCGCAAACTCGGCATCACCCTTTGCGAGGACATCTGGAACGACGAGGATTTTTGGCCGGAACGACTGTATCGCCGTGATCCTGTCAAGGAACTCATCGCGCAAGGCGCGGAGGCGATTATCAATATTTCCGCTTCTCCGTGGCACGATGGCAAGGAGCGCATCCGGCTGGAAATGCTTCAACGTGTAGCTCGTGACGAGCGCGTGCCGCTGGCACAAGTCAATCTAATTGGCGCGAATGACGAATTGGTTTTCGACGGCCACAGCGTTGTGCTCAATTCGCATGGCGAAGTGATTGCGCTTGGGAAAGGTTTTGAAGAAGAAATTCTGGTGGTGGAACTCGATGAAAGCGGAAAGCGGAAAGCGGAAAGCGGAAACGAATTTCCGGTGCGGGAACAGCAGATTTTCTCCGCGCTTTCGCTCGGCATTCGTGATTATGTCGGCAAGTGCGGCTTCAAATCGGTCATCGTCGGGTTGTCCGGAGGCATTGACTCCGCGCTTATTGGCGTGCTGGCGGCGGACGCTCTCGGCAAGGACAAGGTCACGGGAGTTTCAATGCCGGCGCGTTATTCGAGTGAGGGCAGTTTAATCGACGCCGGGGCGCTCGCGAAAAATCTGGGCATTCGTTATGAAGTTTTGCCGATTGAACCGGTTTTTCAATCGGTTGAAAAACAACTGGCAAAGGCTTTTGCCGGAACCAAACCGAACGAGGCCGAGGAAAACGTGCAATCGCGGCTCCGCGGCCTGACTCTCATGGCGCTCTCGAACAAGTTCGGCGCCTTGGTGCTGACAACCGGCAACAAATCGGAAATGGCCGTCGGTTATTGCACGCTTTACGGCGACATGTGCGGCGCCCTGGCGCCGCTCGCAGATGTTTTTAAAACGGACATTTACAAAATCGCGCACTGGGTGAACTCCGACCTGGCGTCGCGAGCAGGCCGGAAACACGAAATCATTCCCGCCGCTTCACTCACCAAGCCGCCGAGCGCAGAATTGAGACCGAACCAAAAAGATCAGGATTCATTGCCGCCATACGAGGTGTTGGACAAAATTTTGGGTGCTTACATCGAGCAGGATTTGAGCAAGGACGAAATCATCAAACTTGGGTTTGACGCGGCGGTTGTGAACGACGTCATCAATAAAATCACATTCAGCGAATACAAACGCCGCCAGGCCGCGCCGGGTTTGAAAGTATCACCTCGCGCGTTTGGCATGGGGCGGCGAATCCCCATTGCCCAGAAATTCCGGGTGACGGCTTGATTTTCCGATGTTGAAACTTTCCAATTCAGCCGATCCATCCGCCCGATGAAATTTTCCATCATTACACCGAGTTTTCGCAATTCGAAATGGCTCAAGCTCTGCATCGCATCCGTGGCCGACCAGCAAGGGGTTGAATTCGAGCACATCGTGCAGGATTCCTGTTCGGACGACGGCACGCAAGACTGGTTGCCGTACGATAAACGCGTTCGGGCGTTCATTGAAAAAGACGGGGGTATGTATGATGCCATTAATCGTGGTTATCGCCGTGCGCAAGGCGATATTCTCGCATACCTGAATTGCGATGAACAATACCTGCCCGGCGCGCTCAAAATGGCAGGTGAATTCTTTGAAAGACATCCTGAAGTTGAAGTTATGCTTGCCGGCACCATCGTCGTTGATGGCAATGGCAGATACATTTGCCATCGGCATTCGATGGTGCCACATCCGCTACACATCTGGTTTCGCTTTTCGGCGCTTACCAGTTCAATCTTCATTCGACGACGGGTCATTCATGAACGCGGGATTTTCTTCGACACGCGCTGGCGCGACCTTGGCGATTTCCACTGGATTCTGGCGCTGATGAAAAACAAGGTGCCAATGGCTGTCTGCAAAAGCGTTACGTCGGTTTTTGCAGACACTGGCGAAAACATGAATCTGAAGCCCAACGCACTGCGTGAGAGTGCGGAAACAAAGGCGATGACGCCGCTTTGGATGCGAATGCTTGAACCGGTTTGGGTCGCACATCATCGTCTGCGCCGTCTTGCCGCCGGCCATTTTTCGCTGAAGCCGACGAGTTATGCCATTTACACACTTCAAAGTCCCGAACAGCGTGTTCCTTTTGATGTGCCGAAACCCACGGCCATCTGGTGGAATCGCATTCGCGCCCAAAATTCTAATATAATTGCATTCATCTGATTCATCGGCCAGTTTCCCGATTTCATGCAAAGCAAAAACCCATCGCACATGAATTTTTCCATCGAGCACATCGGGGTTCCGGCTACTGATCCTGTCGCTTTGAGAAATTGGTATGAACACGCCCTCGGCGCGCAGCCGGTTTGGGATAACAAGCAAAGTCCATCAACGTGTCTGCTCGCACTGTCAAATGTATGGCTGGAAATCTACGCGGCGGAAGCGCCACCGCCTGGGCGCGGCAACAACAAACTCGCGGGCTTTCGTCACGTCGCATTGCGTGTGAATTCAATTGACGCGGCGAAAACCGAGCTTGAAAAACGCGGCGTCAAGTTCAACGAAGACATCAGACCGGCGGCGGGTGGCGGTCGCGTTTTATTTTTTGAAGATTGCGAAGGTAATTTACTGCATTTGGTCGAACGCCCGGAGGATTTTTGCAGCAGCGGTCTGTGACCGGCCGTAAGGAAAAGAAACGCGATGCTCGTGGAGCGCCGCTATAGCTTTTTTTTCTGCACGCGGACGACGAGGATTGGAATCGAAGTTCTGTGTCGGACCTGGGTGATGGTGCTGCCGTAAAAAATGTCACCGAACAGCCGGTGGCCGTGTCCGGTCATCGCAATCAAATCACAATGTTCACTTTCGGCGGCTTTGAGAATTTCCACCGGCGGATTGCCGAGCGCCAGCATGGTTTCAACTGAAAGGCCGTCGCTGCGAAGCCGGACAGCGACTTTTCCAAGATACTCGCGGTCGTTCTTCATCTCCTCGGACTCGGCGAGTTCGAGCTTGTTGAAATTCCGCGCCACCCAGCCGTCGGCGACATGTAGCAACAGGAGATTTGAACTGAAACGCTTTGCCAGTGCCGCGACGTGCGGCAGGATGGTCTCATCCGCCGAGCTGTTTTCAAGGGCGATGAGGATTTTTTTATACATGATATTCAGGTTTGTTGGTTTATTTCATCCGCCGACGATGACATGCCAGGCTTGTTTGAGCGCATCCGGCAGGCTGTAAATATCCATCCCGGTAATCACCAGCGCGCTGCTCCAACCCAACAGCAGCAGAAACCAGCCGTTGCGCCACTGGCCCATGATTTTGCGTGAGGAGGTGAAATGCAGCAGCGGAAACA
>Ga0182027_10012677_pt1 | contig 11825 bp, 8 predicted proteins | sample 712E1DmetaG_FD_121300 | JGI IMG/M metagenome (GOLD analysis project Ga0182027, IMG submission 121300) | Permafrost microbial communities from Stordalen Mire, Sweden - 712E1D metaG (Illumina Assembly) | ecosystem: Environmental > Terrestrial > Soil > Wetlands > Permafrost | place: Sweden...
GTTTTGGCGCCCGCTTTTTCATTCACTGCAGATTGCGACAAGCCACCGCTTACAGGATATCCATGGCCTATAGATACTGCAAGGTTGGCAACACCCAAAGCAAGTAATTCCTGTCCTGCATCAATATCGTAACCATTTTTCTGAGCAAGTGTCTTTGCTGCAGAAACGCTTTCGATATAAGCCAAAAGAAAACAAGCAAAAGCCAATGGTAGGATGTTTTGAATATCCTTTAAATTTAATGTTGGCAGGTGCAATTTTGGTATACCGCTTGGGATAATGCCAACAGTTTTAAAACCCATTGAACCTAAAGGGGTAAATGTAATAACGAGCACAGAAACTGTAACAATAATTATTGCAATGGGTTTACCAGGAAATAATTTGTCTCCGGTAATTAATAAAAGAATAGCCACAATGCCAAATATAAAAATATACATATTTGTACCCGGTAATTGGTTGAAAAGTGTGACTAATCGGTTTATAAAATTATCGCCACCTCCGGGAATACCAAAAAGTTTCGGCAACTGTGTCAGGCCAATAGTAATGGCTGCACCAGCTTTGAAACCCAATAATACTGTTTCGCTTATAAAATTTATAATACTGCTCAAGCGGAGAATATATGCCAAAACACTCATGCATGCAAATAAAAGTGCCGATAACGATGCTAAATCCACCCAACGTTGAACATCGCCTTTCGAAAGATTGGCAAGTGTTACACCAACAATCATCGAAATTGCTGAAGTTGGGCCAATAGCAAGTTGTTTGCCTGTGCCCAGCATGGCGTAAAAAATTCCACCAATAAGATATCCATAAATACCATATTGCGGTGGTAATCCGGCCAATGTTGCGTAAGCCAGTGAAACCGGAATAGCATAAGCAGCTAACGTAAAACCAGACAATGTATCGCTGCCAAGAAGTCCTAGAGAATACTCAGAGAGCCATTTAATAGGAGGTATATGTTTATGTAGTTCCTCTTTAAAAAATCTTCTAACATTCATAAACAATAGTGTTGATATATGAAATTACCCAAGTTGCTAAAATAATTTAATTCAATGAATTATGCAAGCTGAGCATAAATATTATAGACAATGATTATTATTTGAATAATATTCGAAACACTCATTAAGAATCAAAGTAAATAATATTGAAAGAAGAATCCTGATAATTCAATGGCTACATGCAGTGTTTAGTTTATTCACCCGAATTAACGAGCTTTTGGGATTTTTAAAATAAATATAGCTTTTATTCTTCGCGGTAGAAGTAAAAAATATTTAATTGATAATTCTTAAGTTATCTATATATTTTCGTTATAAGAAATCAGGCTCAGCATACGCAGAATTATTATTTCCATGTTTCGTCTAAATTTCATAAAAATTTAAAAGACTGGCAGGTATCATATTATTAAATAACATAAAAAAAACGTGAATTTTTTTCACGTTTTAAAAAGTTAAAACATATGAGATGCAAGAAGAGAATATCTTTATATCTTTAAGATGCAACGGGCTTTCTTGTGGCAAGCTGCACTTTATTTTTAGCTTCCAACCTTGCTAAATATCGAATTTTGGCTTCTGCCGGATCGGACCCTATTGCAATATAAATTTTAGTCCTAAGATCAATTACAACCTCCTGCAGCTTGGCCAAATCTGGCGTTTTAAAATTATTTTGTTTTCTTTCAAACATGTTGTTATTCCTTTCAATTAATTTAATTACTTATTTAAAATGGGTATTAATGTATTGCTACATATAAAATATTTTCTCTTTTATTATAATTTAAAATTGCATTTTATTTTTACTAAATTCTATCTGAACATGAGTTAAAAAATTGTTTGTAGCTAAATCAAATATTTTGAAGTTCTCTGGAAGATTTTTAAAATTGAAACCATTATTATTTTAGATAGAAGGACATTTATTATTTATTAGTATTGTTTAAGAGAAACAACTAATTACCAGAAAAGTTTAAAGATGTAAATGTAACCTTAATTATTGGTGAAATTTAAATATTCTGTAAAATTAAATATATATCTGATTCATATATCTTAAATAATGCGAATATTTCAATTATTAAGCATACCTTGCAGCCTTAATTTAAATTCAAATTATGAATAAAGGAACAGTAAAATTTTTTAATGATTCGAAAGGATTCGGATTCATCAAAGATGCAAATTCTCCTAAAGAGTATTTTGTACATTCAAACGGCTTAAAAGATAGTATCAGGGAGAATGACGAAGTTACTTTTGATTTGGAAGAAGGTAGAAAAGGTTTAAATGCGGTAAATGTTAAACTAGCATAGTTTATAATAATCTAAACATTTAAAATTTTGAGCCCCGCCATTTGCGGGGCTTTTTTTATGCAACTTATAGCAACTTTAATTCAAAATTAAGATAATTTTCACTGTTTAAAATATTCACAAAATTTATTCTATGTAAACTATTATTATTAAAACTAAATAATTAAAAAGTTATAGTAAGGGACGAATGTTATCCACCCTTTAAAAATGTTAATAACCCCAATGCTGTTTAGTTTATCACTAAATGGCGTTCATTAATCCCATCTTTTTGCGTAGGGTCTTATGTCATTGTAACTTTACATTTAAATTAAATCTCTATTTATAAGCCTTATATATGGTTTATTGATAAAATTTATTGTTTAAAGCATTGTTAATATTCGTATTACGACTTAATAATTTGTAAAATGAAAACAACACACGAACAAAATGTCGAGAGGTTCTATACACATGGATCCAATCAAAGAGGGTTCCAGGATGGAGGATTTTTATCGCTTGGTTACTGGCAGGATCATCGCTTAAATTATCATCAGGCAGTAGATTCTTTGATTAATCATTTATTAATAGCTGAGAAACCTCTTAATAAAGGTACAGTACTTAATGTAGCTTGCGGATATGGCGCTGAAACGATGGAAATTTATGAGAAATTACTTCCGGAAAAAATAGTTGCAATTGATATTACTGGTCCTCATATTGAATTTGCCAAAACGAGGGTTGAAGGTTCTAATTTATCAGACAAAATAATATTTGAGAAAATGGATGCATGTTTATTGCCATTCAAACCTTTAAGTTTTAAATATGTTATTGGGATAGAAGGCCCTGCACATTTTAATACACGAAAAAAATTCCTGCAAAAAGCTTATGAAGTACTGGCTGACCAGGGCGTATTATTGCTTGCTGATATAACCGTGAATTACAGAGTTTATAAGAAAAACATTATTGACAGGACAATAGCTAATTCTTGCGCTAAACATTGGTACATGCCAAAAGAAAATTGGATGTCGACAGATGAAATGATTGAAATGCTAAAAAAGATTGGATTCACAATTGACTCATGTGAAGTTGCCGGTGATAAAGTTTATCCTGGCTATTCTAAATTTAACCTTAAATGGTCTTCTATAGTCAACGCATTACGGATTCGCGGTTTCTGGACAGGTCTCGGACTGACTATTATTTCATGGATGCTCGGTTACTTATATAATAGAAAGATGATTGATTATGTATTTATTAGGGCGACAAAGCCAATATAAATTTTTCACTTTAATCGGGCCAAATTAAATGAACTATTATGATAAAAGATAAAATAAAATTCTCACTGCAAACCCAACCCGAATTTATTTACGAATTAAGGGAGAAAGTCAAAGAATACTTCGAAAAAGGCCATATCTCAAAATATGGTAACACCAATATTGTTTTGAAATCTCTGTTTATGATTTCTTTATACCTGGTACCTTTTATATTAATGTTGTCAGGAATTGTTCAAATTTTTCCAATGATATTCTTATGCTGGATCATAATGGGTTTTGGTATGGCAGGTATTGGAATGGCGCTAATGCACGATGCCAACCACAGATCATATTCGAAAAACCAGAAAATAAATTCCCTGCTTTCTAATTCATTATATCTGCTTGGAGGCTTCCCGCCTAATTGGCAATATCAGCATAACACTTTACATCATGGTTTCACAAATATTGAAGGACATGATGAAGATATAGATCCGATGGGGCTTTTACGATTTTCACCACACAAAACTCTTCTAAAAGTTCATAAATATCAATATTTATATGCCTGGTTTTTTTATGGTTTGATGACTATATCATGGACAACCCTCAAAGATTTCCAGAAACTTTATGAATATAAAAAAATGGGAGCAGAATTAGGTAGCAATAAATCATTTAAGCAAATGCAATTAAATCTAATTGTTTCGAAAATACTATACTATATTATTTTTTTAGTAATACCCATAATAGTTTTGCCGGTCTCGTGGTTTTGGGTTGTATTGTTTTATTTAGCCATGCATTTTATCAGTGGGCTAATTTTGTCAACTATTTTTCAAACAGCACATGTAGTGTCTACTTCAGAATATCCATTACCTGACGAAAATGGAAACATAGAGAGTAATTGGGCTATACATCAGTTACTGACAACATCAGATTTTTCGCCCGGAAGCAAAATTTTTTCTTGGATGATTGGTGGATTAAATTACCAGGTTGAGCACCATTTGTTCCCAAATATCTGTCATATTCATTATAAAGGTATATCCAGGTTAGTTAAGGAAACTGCAAGTAAATATGGATTACCTTATCACGTTCAACCTACTTTTTTTTCAGCAGTAAGAAATCACGCCAAAATGCTTAAAATATTAGGCAGGGAGAAAATACCTCAAATAGACAAGATAGATTATTCAAAAGATTTCAAGATTCAATATTCAATAAGTATCTGAATTTAATCAAATAGGCAATAAATTTAATTCTGAAATAATAAATTTTGACAAGTTAGAAATTAGGAAGTTAAAACCAATTAAATTATTACTTCCTTTTTTTAATATCAATAAAAGCATTTGGAATCTTTGCCTTTCTAGATAAAGAGTTATAAACTTCTGAAAAGTACTTACCTGAAATTTCTTTTTGGACAGTCAATGATTTTGCCGTATTATTGGTTATACTATTAATGGCGGCAGCGAGCAATGTTTCCGAAATATCACCAAATTGCCTCAGTGTAAGACCAACATCCTTTAGTAAAACATTTGGTATAAAACCATTTGAAAAATCGGATTGACCGAGGCAATTGGATACTTTAAGCACAAGTGGTTGTAAACCATAGTTTATTTTTTTTGTTTCATCATAAACGGTTATAGAACCATAGTTTTTACCAACAGTTGTATCGCCAATTAAATATACCGGCATATACGGTTTAAGCCCGTTAATTAAATCTTCACTTGCAGAAGCGGTATTTCGGCTTGTTATAACAACGAAGTAATAAAGGTTATTGCCTATGTTGTTTGGCTCTTCAATAAATTTGACATTAAAAAAACTGGATCCATAATAATAAGAAAATATCGAAGTCATTAAAGGATTATAACTGTTTTCAAGGAAAATTTTAGATGTATCAAGCCCTTTTACAATAAGGCTGGCAAGTTTTCTTGCTGAAGAAAGTGCCCCGCCTGGGTTCATACGCAAATCGAGGATCAAAAAATTAACCCCGGCTTGTTTAAAATTACCAAATACGCTTTCAAGTTCTTTGTCATATCTTAAAGAACTATCCCCAGGATCAGGGACGAATTGTTTGTACAACAAATAACCGATCTTGTTATTTGAAATTTGATATATTGTGTCCAATATCACCGGGTCTTCATCTAAAACAACAGGGGTAAGGCTAATGTCTTTCAGTTTTTCGAAAGTGCCATAAGTGCTATAATAAGCAGTAGTAAGTGTAATTGAACTATTGTTAATTGACAACAGATTTGTATAATTATCAGTTGTAATCGTGGTATTATCAATTGCAATAAAAAAATCACCTCGTTGAATGCCTGCTAATTGTGCCGGAGAATTCTTTTCAACATAGGTAATTTGTCCCACTAAATTTTTCGAGTTTGGCATGAGATAAAGTGAATATTCATATCCAAATGTTTCTTCAACGTCATTCAGCATATTTATAAGGTCAGCAACATTGTCTATAATAAACGAAAACCTGTCTTCTTTAGATAAAATTGATTTAAAGAATTTATCAGGAGTTAAAGTAAAATCAGGCTTTAATGGCAACTGGCTATTCCAATAATATACAGTATCCATATTGTTGTAAATCCATTGGTTCACTGTTTTGTTTTCTGTAATGGTATTATCGATTTCTTTCTTACACGATATTAGGCAGAAAGAGATTGATATAAAAATGAACAAAGCTTTTTTCATAGTGAAGTGAAATTTTAAATATATCGAATAAATGAAAACTAAAAATAGTCAATTTGTTTTTATATTTAATTTTTTTTTAAATTATTTTTGGTTTATTGTTATATGTTTAATAATCCAGGTTTTTGGCATTGATTTTAAGACAAATCAATGTTGATTTAGACAAGAACTATTTAGGTCATTCATTAGATAATATAAAAAAATGATCTTTTTTAAAATTATTAAATTAGAAGTCATTCGTTTTTGAATTGCGGTTTTTTTCTACTTTTGAGGGCTTTAAATTTTATTCAACATGGAAAAAATACTGCTGCTTGCTGATGGGGCTATTGCACAAGCAGCTTTGGATTCGGGTATTTCAGGAGTATATGCATATCCGGGTACACCTTCAACCGAAATTACAGAATACATTCAGAATGCTGAATATGCCAAAATATGTGGTATAAGAAGTAATTGGTCAGCAAACGAGAAAACGGCTTATGAAGCTGCTTTGGGAATGTCATATACCGGGAAGAGGGTGTTGGTTTGTATGAAACATGTTGGGCTTAATGTTGCTGCTGATGCTTTTATTAATTCAGCTATTACCGGAGTAAACGGTGGTTTAGTTTTGGTATCTGCAGACGATCCTTCAATGCATTCTTCGCAAAATGAACAGGACTCAAGGTTTTATGGAAAATTTGCGATGGTCCCGGTACTTGAACCTTCGAATCAACAGGAAGCTTACGATATGACTTGTTTTGCATTCGATTTGTCCGAAAAATATAAAATACCTGTAATGCTTCGTATTACCACGCGCCTCGCTCATTCGCGTGCAGGCGTGACCCGGCAAAAGGTGAAAGGCCAAAATGATATTAGCATGCCTGGCGATCCGCTGCAATTTGTTTTGCTTCCGGCAATAGCAAGGAAAAGATATAAAGAATTACTCGACAACCAGTATTTTTTCGAAGGTGAATCTGAGCGTTCTCAATTCAATAAATATTTTGATGGTTCGTTAGCTGAAAAGAGGCTCGGAATAATAGCCTGTGGAATAACATATAATTATTTGATAGAAAATTTTCAGGATCACCAGGTACCTTTTCCTTTATTAAAAATTTCACAATATCCGATTCCAAGGGTGCAGGTCGAAATGATTTATAACGATTGTCAGGAAATATTGGTTTTAGAAGATGGTTACCCGTTTGTCGAAGAAATGTTGAAAGGATTTGTGAAACAGGGTAAAAATATTCATGGCCGTCTCGATGGAACACTTCCCCGCAACGGTGAATTAAACCCTGATATAGTAGCTTCTGCTTTGGGAATAAAAAAAGAAACTCCAAAATTAATTCCTGAAATTGTAGTTAACCGGCCACCTTCTTTATGCAAAGGTTGTGCACATATCGATATTTTTAACGCATTAAACGAAGCAATGAAAGATTATTCAAGAGGACGTGTTTTTTCAGATATCGGGTGCTATACTTTGGGAGCTATGCCGCCTTTTCATTCGATTTATTCGTGTGTTGATATGGGAGCTTCTGTTACTATGGCCAAAGGGGCATACGATGCAGGCTTAATTCCTTCAGTTGCCGTCATTGGCGATTCTACTTTTACTCATTCCGGCATAACCGGTTTATTGGATGCAGTTAATGATAAATCGGGAATTACTATTATCATTTGCGATAATTTAACTACTGGAATGACAGGTGGGCAAAAATCTTCAGCAACTGGCAAACTTGAGCAAATTTGTCGTGGATTGGGTGTAGAACCAGAACACTTGATTAAAATTGTACCGCTTAAAAAAAATCACGAAGAGAATGTAATAAAATTAAAAAAGGAAATAGAGTACAAAGGAGTATCTGTAGTTATCGGACAGCGCGAATGCATCCAGACTTTATCGCGAAAAAATATCAAAAGCAGTTAAAAAATGAAAACGGATATTATTTTAGCTGGTGTCGGAGGCCAGGGAATTTTATCGATCGCAGCATCAATCGGGTTGGCGGCAATTAAAGGCAATTTAAACTTAAAACAAGCTGAAGTGCATGGTATGAGCCAAAGAGGAGGGGCTGTTCAATCACATTTACGCTTGTCTGACCGTGATATAGCTTCAGACCTTATTCCATTAAATTCTGCCGATTTAATCATGTCTGTTGAACCTATGGAGTGTTTACGTTACTTGCCATTTCTTAACCAAACAGGATGGATAGTCACAAACCTGGTCCCTTTCATTAATATTGAAAACTATCCGGCAATTGAAAATATAATTTCAGAAATAGAAAAATTGCCAAACCATGTACTTCTCGATGCAAATAAAATTGCAGATGAATCTGGTTCGTCGAGGGCTTTAAACATGGTCATGTTAGGTGCTGCAGTTCCATTTATTAATATACCGTTGGCTTATTTTGAAACAGGCATTCACAAACTTTTTGCAAAAAAGGGAAGTTCAGTTATCGATACCAATCTTAAAGCTTTTCATGCCGGCCGCGAAATTGCTCTTCTTAAGCTTAATAAAAAGTAATAGGAAACAGTCAGGAAAGTAAATATTTTCACTATTTTTATTGGTGTAAATATTTATAGCCATGTTAACCAGTAAACAGTTAAAACAACTTCAGAATATCGGAATTGAAGAGCAACAAATTACCAATCAATTAAGAGCTTTCAAAGAAGGTTTTTTATATGCCAACTTAGCAAAACCCGCTACTGTGGGCGATGGAATTATTCAGGCTTCAGATCAGGAAATCGAAAAGTGGACGAAGCTTTACGATGAATATGCCAAATCGGCAAGTATTGTAAAATTTATTCCGGCTTCAGGAGCAGCTACACGAATGTTCAAGGGTTTGTTCGAATATCTTGAAACCAATGAAAACAATTATGATGTCGAACAAACGATCAATAATCTGAAGAAATTTGCATTTTATAATTTGCTTGAAAAAAGTTTATCAAAAGACAATATCCTTATTTCTAATGCAGATAAAGCAGTAAAAATTCGTAAAATACTTGAACCTTCCGGTTTAAACTTTAGTAATCTTCCAAAAGGGCTTCTTCAGTTTCACTACTATGCTGATGGCTCAAGGACAGCAGTTGAAGAGCATGTTGTAGAAGGATTGGTTTATGCAAATTCTAAAGGAAGGGCAAATTTGCATTTTACAATCTCACCGGAACACGAAAAATTATTCCTTGCTGAATTTGAAAAGCTTAAAACAAAATATGAAAGCCTTCAAATGGTTAAACTTGATATTAGTTTTTCTTTTCAAAAAAAATCAACAGATACTATTGCTGTCACTATCGATAATGAGCTAATTACGGACGAAAAAGGTTTTTTGGTCTTAAGGCCCGGTGGTCATGGCGCATTGCTCGAAAATTTAAACGATATCGATGCTGATATTATTTTCATAAAAAATATTGATAATGTTGTGCCGGATTATATGAAGCTTGTTACCATAAAATATAAGAAAGCTTTGGCTGGCCTAATGGTACAAATTAAGCAGCAAATTGGCGAAATATTGAATTATCTTGAATGGCACGATTCATATACTGAAAAGAAAAAGCATGATATTGCAAGCTTCATGAAAAAGTATTTGGGTATTATTATTCCTGAAGGGCTTGATAATACTATTTTTGCAGGGTATATAAAATCAAAAATCGATAAACCCATTAGAGTATGTGGAATGGTAAAAAATGCCGGAGAGCCTGGCGGTGGCCCATTCTGGACTTTAAACCGAAAAGGTGAGCCTGCCCTTCAAATTATCGAATCAACTCAGGTTGACCCAAAAGATACCAAACAGCAGGAAATTTTAAACAGCGCTACGCACTTTAACCCGGTTGATTTGGTATGCTGCATTAAAGATTTTAATGGTCACAAGTTCAACCTTCTGAAATATCGCGATTCGTATTCAGGATTTATTTCACATAAAACAATTGCAGGAAAAAAGATTAAAGCCCAGGAATTGCCAGGGTTATGGAATGGAAGCATGGCTCATTGGATTACGCTTTTTGTAGAAGTGCCGTTAGAAACTTTTAACCCGGTAAAAACTATTTCTGATCTTTTAAGAAAAGAGCATCAACCAAATGATTGAAACTAACAAGTTTATTAATTTATTTAATAGTAAGTATATACAATATAATAATCATTGATTAGTATATCATTTTTTCAACATTTAAGATCGCATTACTTTAAATGTTTCTATTTCATTTCTGATAAATATTCAGGTTTTAGCAAAATTTTGTAATATCCTGGATTTTAATATATTAAAATATTTCACGCAAAGATCGCTAAGTTTTGCGCAAAGTTCTTTCATTTAAGCCTTTGCAACCTTTGCGTTTTTTCTTTGCGAAACTTTGCGTGAACCTTTTTTTTAATTATTTGAAAATTAACCACATGACATACCTAAATAGGTACCATTTCTGAATTTCATAGCGATTAAATAATTAAATTTTAAATAGAATCATATAAATAATGTTCAAATTATAAAAATAATGTACAAAATATGTAATTTATTGATAGAATTACAAATATTTACAATAAAAACTGAATATATTGCATAACTAAAATTTTGACATTATGAGGAAAGTGTTTATTCTTTCATTCATGTTTATAATCATATCATGTTTAAATAATGAAAAAAACTATAATAATAATATTAAATCTGGTAATTTAAATTCTACTCAAAATACAGTTAAAACACTAAAAGTAATTGGTCATTGGTTGAATGAAGGAAAAAGAGAAAACCTTGTACGGGAGTTTGCCAATGAATTTGAATTTTTAAACCAGGATTATCGTGTCAACCTGGTTTTTCCTGAACAAATATACTGGACAAGAACTGATGCCAATTGCGAAGCAAAGTACTTAAAAAAAGTCTTTACTTCTGATACTTCAAGCTGGGATGTAATTAGAATAAACAACGAATATTATACAATTGCCAATTATATGAATGACCCGGATTGGGCTAAAAAATATTTGGTTGATTTTAGCGATATACCAGAATTCAAAGCACACACAAATCCCGACCTACTTACCCAGGCAAATAAAGATTTTTGGAAAGGTATAATACCTGGCCCATTTCTCGAAGGATATAATTGGTCTTTATGGTTTAACCGTGATGTGGCAAAGGAAATAGGCATTGATATTAAGCAATTTGGTATGACTGCAGATGACATAATCCAATATGTTAAAGCTGCAAACGAATATAATAAACGCAATAATTCGCAAATAATGCCTATTCTTGATTGCAGCGATTGGTCAACAACTTATGTTTTATTATTGCAGTTATTTATTTCTGAAATAGGAGATATAAATGAAATATATAGCGATTCATATAATGAAAAGAAATTGGAAGCCTGGCATAAAACATTAAAAGTTTGTGAAGAATTAGCCAAAAATAGAGCTATCAATTATGATATTCAATCAATAAAATGGCAAACGTCATGGAATTATACGCTAACAAAAAAATGTTTATTTTACATAAATGCATCTTGGATGTACAATATATGGTTAAAGCAGGATAGCAAATTGGTCAATGATATGGTGCCCGCTGAATTACCGACTTTTAAACAGCCAAATTTATATTTTGGTGGTTATATGATAACCTGGGCCGTTCCCAAAAATGCACCACATAAAGAAGAAGCCATTAAGTTTCTTTTATATTTAAACCGGCCTGATATGGCTGAAA
>Ga0182027_10012678_pt1 | contig 11825 bp, 8 predicted proteins | sample 712E1DmetaG_FD_121300 | JGI IMG/M metagenome (GOLD analysis project Ga0182027, IMG submission 121300) | Permafrost microbial communities from Stordalen Mire, Sweden - 712E1D metaG (Illumina Assembly) | ecosystem: Environmental > Terrestrial > Soil > Wetlands > Permafrost | place: Sweden...
CGGAAACCGTCGCGCCAGCCGATCTTCTTTCCTTCCGCATAGGTTCGTCCGTAATAGCTGATACCCACCTCATAGATCGGCACGCGCAGTTTCGCGACCTTGGCGGTGATTTCCGGTTCAAAGCCGAATCGATCCTCCTCGATGGTGATGGTCTTCAGCACTTCGCGGCGGAAAACCTTGTAGCAGGTCTCCATGTCCGTGAGGTTGAGATTTGTGGCCATGTTCGAGATGAGCGTGAGAAACTTGTTGCCGACCATGTGCCAGAAAAAGGCGACACGGTGGGCGTCCCCGCCCATGAAGCGCGAACCGAACACCACGTCCGCCTGGCCGTTGACGATCGGTTTGATGAGCCGCGGGTATTCCTGCGGGTCGTATTCAAGGTCTGCGTCCTGGACGAGAACGATGTCGCCGGTGACCGCTGCGAAGCCCGTGCGAAGCGCTGCGCCCTTGCCGCGATTGACCTCGTGATAGATGATCGTGGCCACCAGCGGCGCGATTTCGGTGCGCAACAACTCGCGCGTGCCGTCGCTCGAACAGTCGTCGACGATGATGATTTCCTTGTCCGCAACCGGAGATGCCCGCACACGGTCGACAATCTGCCGGATTGTCGTGGCTTCGTTATAGCAGGGGATGACGATGGAGAGCTTCATGATTATTGATGCAGGGCCTAACCACTCATCCGCGCGCGGCCAAAATGCATACGCGGCGATCGTCAATAGCTGATGCCCGCACGCTCCGGGCTCAACAAGTAATTGGGGAATCAGGGAACATTGACTGATCGAGACGCGACCGGCATGGTCGCCTATCGATGATGGCCCCACGATACCCGATGGTTGCTCAGCGGCGGCGTGCATGAACTGGCTGCGCAGAGTGCGAGGCGGAGAGAACGGGAAACTGTTCGGCAACTTCGGGTGGCTCATGTTCGACCGGGTGGGGCGCATGATGATCAACTTGGTGGTTGGAGTTGCCGTCGCGAGGCACCTGGGACCGGCGGATTTCGGCGTGCTGAGTTTTGCCACCGCGCTGACGAGCATCTTTGCAGTTCTGGTAGGTTTGGGGTTCGACGAGATTCTCGTGCGGGATTTGGTCCGCGAACGCCAGAGCAGTGGGGCTTGGAAGGCCGCCTGGCAGTTGAGACTGGCTGTTTCGTCCGCGGCCTATGTGGGAGCATTGTTCGCAACCTGCCTGTGGCGTAGTGACTCGCCGCGAGCCTGGGGTGTCGTGGCGATCGTCGCGGCCGGGCTTCTTTTCGCGCCGGCCGATCTGATGGAGCTCTGGTTTCAGGCCCGCTGCAAGATGCGACCGCCTGCAGTCGCGCGTCAGCTCGCTCTATGGATCGCGGGCGCGTGGCGGCTCGTGCTCGTGGCAATCGGAGCGCACCTGAACGCATTCGCTGCGGCATCCGTCATCGAGGCGGCGCTGGTCGCAATCGCCCTGACGTGGGCGTTCACTCGGGAACAACGCGGGTCTTTGCTTGCCGTTGCGACCTCGTTGGAACGTCGGAGGCTACTGCGCGAAGGCTGGCCGATGTTGGCGTCGGGCTTGCTCGTCATGATAACCATGCAGGCGGACCGGCTGTTGTTGAGCCGCTATGCGGGCGATGCCGTCGTGGGCATTTATGCGGTGGCCGCCCGCGTGACCGAGGTGTTTTACGCGGTGCCATTGGCCCTCGGGGCGGCGGTCATGCCCCAGCTCGCGGCGTTGCGCATGAGCGACGAAACGGGTTATTGGAAGCTGGCTCGACAGGTCTTTCTCGGCCTTGCGGCGGCCGGTATCGTTCTTTCGGCGCTGATTTCAGGGCTGGCTTTCTATCTCGTTCCTCTGGTTTTTGGTGAACGTTACACCCCGGCGGTTCATATCCTTGCAATCCATGTCTGGTCTCTGACGTTCGTCTTTCTTGTATCGATCCGTTCGCGTTTGCTTGTCATCGAGGCGGGCACGCGCTGGGTATTGATCATGTCGCTGTTGACTGCGCTCATCGACGTGGCGGGCAATTTCGTTCTCATCCCGCGGTACGGTGGAGTGGGGGCAGCCTGGACGACGGTGATTGCCTGGGCGTTTTCGGCGCTGGTGGCACCGTGGCTTTTCCTCAAGACGCGGGAATTGACTCGCCGGACTTTGACCGGCGTGGGAACTGCGTCATGCGAAGTGCGATGAACGAATCCCTAACCGAGTTGACCGAGCAGGAATTGGGGCATGTGCCATTGTCCCTGGTGGACGATGCGGGTACGGTTTTCCGATGGCATGACCGCGTATTGCGAGGCGTCAAGGAAGCGGCGGCGGAAAGAATGCAGGCGTTGTTGGATAGCGGCCTTCTAACCGACCTGATGGAGCGCGGATGGATTCCACGCTGCCGGAAGGCGGATGTGAGGATTCAGGGATTCTCACTTGTGATTGAACAAGACTTGCTGCCCGTGGTGACCTACCCGTACGAATGGAGCTATGGGATGCTGCGCGATGCAGCGATCCGGGTCCTCGATATCAATTCGCTGGCGCGCGCGCATGGCTGGGAGCTGAAGGACTGCCACGGCTTCAACATCGTCTTTGACGGGCCGCAACCGCTTTGGGTCGATCTCGGCAGCTTTGTGCCTCGTGCAAAACGAGCTCGCGGCTGGTTGGCCTATGAGCAGTTCCTCCGGTTCTTCGAGTATCCTTTGTGGATCTGGAGTCACGGCGGCGAATTTACTGCGCGACGCATGGTCGCCGTGAGCGAGCCCATGAGTCACGTCGACTACGGCCTTTACCGCTGGCCATGGATGCGCTGGGCCGGAGCCGGATTCTACCAAAAGCTCATGACTCGCTGGCACCATGAATATCGGCATATTTCGCGAGTTTCGGATGACAAGATCCGCGCGCGTTTGCCGGCCTTGTTCGGGGGTTTGGTCTGCTTCATGAATGAGCGGGGTTGGCTGCCGTTTCAGGAGGTTCCCGAGCGCCGGATGCGTGCGCGAACACTTCGTCGGCGCCGGCGTGGTCCCCGCGGTTTTTGGAGCGACTATCAGGGATCGAATGCGCAATTCGTCGCAACCGGCCGATTTCGGTGCATTATCGAACTGCTTCGACAGGCGGGCGCTGAATCCGTGATCGAACTCGGCGGCAATCAGGGTTGGCTGTCGGAGCAATTGCTGCGCGACGGCGTGGTGAAATCCGCGATCTGCACCGATGCCGACGAACCAGCTGTTGATCGCGCGTACGAGCGAACAAAGGCGGCGACCGGTCGGCTTCACACTGCGGTGCTGGATTTCATCTTCCCGCTGGCTGTTCCCTATTGCGAGCCCGCACGGGCGCGATTGCGCGCGGATGCGGTGTGCGCGCTGGCGGTCACCCATCATTTGCTGCTGACTCAGAAGATCCCGATTCGACCGGTGTTGCAGACCATTGCTGCCCATTCCCGGCGTCTGGTGTTTGTTGAGTTCATGCCGCTGGGGCTGTGGGACGGCCGTCGTGCGCCGCCAATCCCGGACTGGTATCGGCTCGACTGGTTTCGGGAGGCCTTTGTCCGCGAGTTCGATCTGGTGCATGAGGAATCGCTTGAGGAGAACCGTATCTTGTTTTGTGGAACGTTGCGGAAACCGGCTCCGGGACTGTGAAAAGACTCATCCAGGACCTGACTCTTCCGATGTTGCTGCGTTTGTGGCGCGCCAACCCCAAGTGAACCACTACTGCACCTATTTCGACAGCCGGTACCTCGTGCCGGGCGTTGCGCTGATGCTCTCCCTGCGGCGCCACGATCCTGGGATGACGCTTTGGGTGCTGGCTGTGGACGAGCTGACGGCTGCGGCGATCAAGGCGCTCGGCGGCGACGATGTGCGAGTGTTGTCCCTCGCGGATTTGGAACAAACCGATCCTGAGCTGGCTCTCAGCCGGGCGACCCGCAGTCCCCTTGAGAATCTGTTTACCCTGTCGCCCTGCCTTCCGCGGCACCTGTTGCGAAGCAATCCGGAGATTCCCGCGATAACCTATGTCGATGCGGACCTGTGGTTCTTTGATCGCGTCGATGAGATGCATCGCGAGTGGGACGGGGGCAGCATCTATCTCGTACGCCACGATATGCCTGACTACCTTCGGGCGAGGGAGGGGTGCTTTGGGCGCTTCAACGTCGGGGTGTTGGGTTTTCGCAACGACTCGTCGGCCCGCGCCTGTCTCGACTGGTGGCGGGAGCGTTGTCTGGAATGGTGCAAGGATGTGCCGGAGCCGGGTCGTTATGCCGACCAAAAGTATCTCGATGGCTGGCCAGAACGGTTTAATGGGGTCGTCGTCTCGCAACATCCGGGGATCAATGTTGCGCCGTGGAACTGGCAGACGCGGCAACTGGCTGCAAACGGAGCGCAGGCGACCGCCGGAGGGAGGCCGTTGGTGGTTTTCCATTTTGCCCAGCTGCGCCGCCTCGGTTGGCGCTGGATCGACACGAACCAATCCGAGTTCGGGGTGATGCCGTTCTCTTTGCGCGCACCCATCTACGGATCCTATGTGGAGGCCCTGGATGAGGCGGAACGGGAACTTTCCGGTGCCGCTCCGACAAACGCAGCCCGGCCGCGCAGCAGGCGTCGCGGATGGCAGCATTGGGCCATCGCGCTGTTGTTTGGCACAATCTGGGTGCGCTGGGGCCGCTGGTGGTTTTCGACTGGTTGGGGTCTTGGGCGCTGTTCGGGGCGATTTCTGGCGTGGCAAAGGCGATTGCGGGGGCGAACGGCAATATGAATCTTCGTATCGTAACCCCCACGCTTGGACAATCGCCGTGGCTGGAGCAAACGCTGGCGACCGCAGCGCCTGCGGCCGGCCAGGGCGAGTGCGTTGTGGTTGCGCCCACCAGCCGGTGCGCCCTGCTTTCCGCCGTGTGTGCCGGCGCACGAGTTATGCCGCAGACCGGCGCGGGTCTTTATGCGGCACTCAATGAAGGATTCCGTGCGCCCGGCGACTGGACGGTAGGGACGTGGATCAACGATGACGACAGGTTGCTCCCCGAGGGGTTTTCCGCCGCCCTTGCCGTCCTGGGGCGCCGACCGGAAGTGGCGGTTGTATTCGGGCGCGTCACGCTGATCGATGGCGGCGGGCACCGGCTTGGGAGGATTCCCGTTGCCCATTCAGGGGCTGATCTCGGACCGCTGTTGGCGGCCGGTCTCGTGCCGCTGGCGCAACCGGGCATCGTGTTCCGCCGCGAAGTGTTCCAACAACTCGGCGGGTTCGAGGAGTCGTTGCAGGCGGCCGGCGACATGGATTTTTTCCGCCGGGCGCTGTCGGCGGGCTATCGATTTGATTTTGTTGATGCCTGGGTTGCGGAGTTCCGCGTGCATGGGGGGCAGATTTCCAAGCGGGTGGGGGCGCGACATCGCGAGACGGAAATGATAACGAGGGCGGCGCGCGAGGTGCCAGACTGGGTGCGGCGCGCGCGGGCCGCCCGGTGGCGCTTTCGGTGGAGCAATCTCAGCGTCTATGCTGATCGTATCCGACGTCATGGATTAATTTCCATGGAGCGATTGTCAGCCCGCGAGTGAGGATCCCCGCCATGGCTCGTCGCGTACTATTCATCTCCAACATCGCCTGGGACTTCATCTGGCAGCGGCACCAGACCATGGCGTCCCTCTTTGCCCGGGACGCGGATGTGGTGTTTTGCGAAGTGCCGGGAATCCGGCGGGTCGGCTGGCGCGACGCGCCCAGGGTTCTCGCGCGGCTGCGACGGCTGCGTCAGGGCGGTCGGATGACGCAGGAGACGGAAGCGGTGCCGAAGGGAATGCGCATTGTGCGGCCCTTCGTGCTGCCCGCGACGAATGCCGTTTTCTGCGCGCTAAATGGCCGCCTGCTTGACCGCTTTCTCGCGCGCGAAGCGATCCTGCTCCGAGGCGTCGATCTTGTGGTCAACTATTCCGCGGCGCGAACGGCATTGCAGCTGCTCGATCGTGTGGCGCACCGTCGGCTCGTTTACGATTGCACGGACGACTGGCTGGCCGTGCGCGGAATTCCGCGGTGTTTGCCGGGGGATGAACGCGCGTTGCTGGCGCGGGCCGACCTTACGATTGTGCCGAGCCGGCGACTTGAGGAACTGAAGCAGCCGCAGGCCCGGCGAATTGCGCGTGTGCCTCATGGCGCCCTCGTGGAGCGGTTTTTGGTCGATCCCGCCGTGTGCGCGCCGGGCAAGCCCCTGACGCTGCTTTACTACGGTCACGTGCATGCCCAGCACCTCGACTTTGCGGCAATCGACACGCTGGCGCGGACGCGCCCGGCATGGCGCATCGTGCTTGTCGGCCCGGTGAGGACACCGCATGTCTTCCCGCCGAACGTGGAATTGCGGGGACAACAGCCGCACGAGCGGTTGCGCGAGTCCGTACGCGCGGCGGACCTTCTGCTGCTGCCGTATTCTCTCAATGATTACACGCGCGCCGTCCTGCCGGCAAAGATTTATGAGTACCTCGCAACGGGCCGACCCATCGTGGCTGCGCCGCTGCCGGAGTTGACGGAAGGTTTCCGGGCGCAACTCCGCTTTGCGGGAAGCCCGGCGGAGTGGGCGGGTGCCGTGGAGCGCGCTCTGGGAGAGGATTCTCCGGGTGCCCGCGATTCGCGGATCGAAATCGCGCGCGCAAATACCTGGGAAAGTCGCTACGAGCGGATCTGCGCTTTGTTGGCCGAACTCGACGCGGCAGCCGTGTCCGGCTGACAACCGATGAGCCTGCTTGCAATGCCTGCACACCCCTTGCTCTCGATCGTTGTCGTCGCCTACAAGTCCCGCGACGAAATCGGGGCGTGCCTCGGCTCGCTGCCGCGCGAGTTGGGCGGGCGCGCGGTGGAGGTTGTCGTCGTGGACAATTCCCCCGGCGATGGCGCCAGCGAGATTGTGCGGCGGGATTTTCCGTGGGTGCACTACATCCCGGCGCCTGAGAATCTTGGCTTTGGCCGTGCAAACAACTTCGGCTTCCGGGAGACGTCCGGCGAGTGCGTGTTGTTTCTCAATCCCGACACGATCGGCAACGCCGGCGCTCTGGAGCATTGCGTGCGGCGGCTGCTGGCGGAGCCGGATATCGGACTGATCTCGCCGAAACTTGTGCAACGCGACGGCGCGATGGACCTCGCGTGCCGGCGCTCGATACCAACGTTGTGGGACGGATTCTGCCGGGCGAGTGGATTGGCGGCGGCGTTTCCGCGGACAGCGCTCTTCGCCGGCTACAATCTGACCTACCTGCCCGCGGACGGCACCTACGATGTCGGAGCGATCAATGGCGCGTTCATGATGGCCCGGCGCGCAATCCTCGATCGCGCCGGGTTGTTCGATGAATCGTTCTTCATGTACGGCGACGATCTCGATCTGTGCATCCGGGTGGCGCGCGCCGGCTGTCGGATTGTCTATGACGGGCGCGTGCAGATCGTGCACCTCAAGGGCGTGAGTGTGGCGAAAGACTACGACCGCATGGCCCGCGCGATCTTCGATGCGAACCGCGACGTCTATCTGAAGCACTGCAATCCGCGCGGTTCCACGCTTGTCATCTGGAAATACCGGCTGGCCTTTGGCGCATGGAAGTTTCTGGCCCGCGTCAAGGCGCGGATGTCCGGCTACCGCCAGGTGAAACCGAAGTAGATCGGAAGCCTGATCGATGGCGCGGAAGTCGCGCCGCGCCGTAACGTATTGCGTGACGAATGCGCAATGCACCGCCGGTCCGGGGCTGCGGAGGCGAGATTGTCACGCGGACGGGTTGCGCCAGCGCACGAGGGTGAGCAGCAGAATCTGCAGATCGAGCCAGAGGGACCAGTTTTCGATGTAATAGATGTCGTGCTGGATGCGTTGCTCGAGGGAGCTTGCGCCGCGCAGTCCGTTCGCCTGCGCCCAGCCGGTCATGCCGGGCTTCACGAGGTGGCGGGGCAGGTAGTGGGGGATGGATCCTGCGAGCTGGTCGACATGATAGGGGCGTTCGGGCCGCGGTCCGATCAGGCTCATGTCGCCCCGCAGAACATTCCAAAATTGGGGCAGCTCGTCGAGATTCCAGCGGCGCAGGAAGGCGCCGATGCGCAACAGCCGCGCATCGCCGGGTTTTGTGCTCACGCTCTCGTCGTCATGGGCCGCGGCGCCGGGCGTCATGCTGCGGAGCTTGTAGAGCGTAAAGGGCCGGTGTCCCGTGCCGACCCGGGATTGGCGGAAGAAGACCGGCCCGCCGGGCGATTCCCGCTTGATCAGCACGGCAAACAGGGCGATGAGCGGCGCCGACAGCGCCAGTCCGATCACTGCTCCGATGAAATCCATGGCCCGCTTGAGCGCCCGGTTGAAGAGCTTGTTGATGGCGAGCTCCTCCACGCCCAACACGGGCACGCGGCCAAAGGTCTGAAGGCGTAGACCGGAGATGAAGATCTGAAAGACCGAGGGAATGATCTTCAGCTCGACATAGGAGCGCTCGCAGAGGCTCACGAGGCGCGCAATCTCGGCGCGCGGCAGATCGAGGCGCGCGGCGATCAGCACATCGATTTCGCGGCGCTCCAGCAAGGCCGGCAGTTCGCCGAAACCGCCAAGCAGCGGCAGTGCGTCCGGGAATGGCGGGTGGCTCTGGCCGTCCGACGGCAGTTCGACGATTCCGACAAGGCGAAAGGGATGCGCCTTCGTCTGCCGGACATCGGCAACAAGCGCCTGCGCCTCCGGTGTCCAGCCAAGAAGCGCGACCCGCTGCTGGATCTGGATGCGGAGCTTCGAGGAGACGATGAACGCGTAGAAGAGGCTGCGCCACGCATAGAGCAGCACCAGCACGGCGGCGCAGGCGAACACGACGAAAAGGCGCGAGATGGGCGGACTGAATTTCAACACAAGCGACACCCCGAGGTATGCGAACAACCAGAATGCCGTGCCTTTGAGAATGATGTTGAGCGCGTGATAACGGCGCAGAAGCAGCCGCTCATCGTAAAGGTTGAGGTGCGCAAAGGCGCCGAGCAGAAATGCGGTGCCGAGCAGCAACAGCGGCAGGTAGTCGCGCAGCCGGGCGCCCACCACCTCAATGAACACCGATCCCAGCGGCGTGTGATAGCGCAGAAAATAGCCGACCAGCAGTCCCGCAAACACGCAAACGGTGTCGCCGCCGAGCAGGAGAAGCGGCAGTGTGCGCTGGCGGAACGGCGTTGGGTTCATTGGGGCGCGATTGGCAGATCGCTTAGTGCGGCAAGGAGCAATCGGTCGGGAAGGCAGCCCTTTTCTGGAAAAAGAAACGAGAGATGTCTCTCAACCAGCAGGTTCTCCGGGTAAACATACAGATCGCTGACAACGAATCCATCCTGGTTTCGCATCAGGACACTATAGCCGGTGCGTTCATTTCGCCCGAGTCGCAGCAACCCGGCGTCCGGGGCGGTCGGCCGGGTGAGGAGCTGGATGAACGATGACCTGCACTCATCGATTCTCCTCCGAAGGGCCGCCGCAAACGCCGGTCGGTCCGCATCGAGGGACGCAGGCACCGATTGCCGGCTCCAGGCGAGATAGAGCGATTCCCATGGTTCCGGCGCGCCGGAATTCCGCGGGGCGTAGGAATGCCGCTCGATGGAGTCCAGATTCAGGAAGAAATGCTGCTGCGCCGGAGAGCCGCAGCGGACGAGAGTCGTGGTATCGGCCGAGCGGCCGAGCCACCAGTCGGCGAGCGCCGCGACGTAACGGATCCGTTCCCGGTCGGCTTCCGGCAGCGTGTCCTGATCCAGCCAGCGGGCGGCCAGGCGCTGTAGGGCTTCCGCGGCCCTGGCCCGCTGAGCGGACAGCGGAGTCCCGTCCCACAGGGGCGAACCGAGGGTGTGCGGATCGTTCAGCCATTCGAGGGCAAAGGCGGTGGCGGCGGCATCGTCGTTGCGACCGAGCAGACTCAGCCCAACGCCAAGATAGACACCGCCCCGGTATGGCGACAGGCGCGCGGAGGCCCGGAAGTGTTTTTCCGCCTCGGCGGGATCCTGCGGGAGAAGAATCCAGCCGAGATTGAAATGGCAGTAGTCCTGATCCGGATCGATCGCGAGTGCGCGGCGCAGTTCCTCGCAACAGCGGTCGCGAGCACGGTCACGGTCCGCGGCGTTGCGTGCACGGAGGTATTGTTCGCCAAAAAAGGCCGCGAGCTGGGTCCGATAGAACGGCTCGCGTGGCGACATTGCAGCGGCCTGCTCCGCGCCTGCGACAAATGCAGCGTCATCGCCGGCTTGCCGCGCATCCGCGGCGCCGGCGAACAACTGGCGGGCGCGCAAATCGATGGCTGTGGGCCACACCAGGATCGCCAGGCCCGCGAGCAGCAGCCCACCCGCCAGGCGGGCACTGGTCGGAGGGGCGGTGGAGATTCCGGTTGTGGAAACGGGCTCTGCCGAAGAAACCCGCAACAGCACCAGAAGCACGGCGGCCATCGCGGCGAACCAGGGGACGTCGAGTTGATAATCGAAAAGGCACATCACCGCGTAGCCGGCGAAGGCGACCGCCGCGGCCTGTGCGCGCAGTCGATCAGCCGGAAGAACGGCCGGACTCCCGCGCAACCTCCAATTATCCCGGGCCAGTCTGGCGACGCCGGTCAGCAGCAGGAGCAGCGCCGCGACACCGGCCGCCCCGAGCTCGCCCCAAGACTGAGCCGGCAGGTCATGGAGCTGCAAAACATCATCCGTGCCGCCGGCGAGCTGTTCCCGGTAATGAGGGTAGACTCGCGATACGGTTCCCGGGCCGTAGCCGATGAACGGTCGCGCACGGCCCATGAGCCAGCCAGCCTGCAGCATGGCGGAATGCTGACGGTTGCTCTCCGTCGCGAGGCTGCTCCATTGCCCGCGAAGCACGAGCCCGCGCAGGCGCGGCTCAAGACTGGCGACAGCGATTGCCGACAGCAATGCGCCGGCCACAACCAGGAGACGATGACGGCGCGCGAGCGGTGAACCCGCGAGCCAGAGCGCCGCGGTGCAGGCGAGCATCGCAACCAAAGCCAGGACGCCTCCCCGGCTTGAACTTGTTGACACGAGTGCCACCGCGAGCGCAGCGGCGGAAAGCCAGATCCAGCGCATCCGCCTGGATCCGGTGAGCCCAAGGGCGGCGAGCCAGGGTGCGCTCAACACTGCTGCGCCGGCGGTGTAGAGCGAATGGCCGAACGGTTCTTCATTGCGGATCCTCAACACGGCGGCCAGCGGTCTTCCGCCAAGCCAGCCGGGCAGGACGTCTGCGAACAGCCAGAGGCAGGCGCTCACGACAACAAACAAAAACATCAACGTCCCCACGGTTGTGGCAACGAAGACCGTCCTCCTGGCGCGTTCTGCGGCATCGCGCGCGATCCAGTCCAGACCAAGATAGGCCAGACAGATTGCGGCCACCGGAATCAGGGCGAGATTGAGACTCTGCGGACGGAACGGACTGAACAGCGCGGCGCAGACGTTTGCCGCGGCCAGCAGCACGAGTCCGCAATCCAGCCACCGGCCGAAACGCACGGGACGCCTGATCACGAGCAGCCGCCCGGCCAGGATCGCGATGGGCGCGATCAAGACCACCTGCCAGTAGAAAAACCACGGCCATTGATAGAAGCGCGTGGCCGAATTGATGCTCAGCGAGAGTGCGGCAAACACGCCGATGGCGAGCGCGCCAAGAAGGGCGGGTATCCTCGTCAACGGTGGACCGAAGCGGGCGGAGGTCATGGGAGCAGTCCGATCACAAGGCGACAATGCGCATGCTGCAAGACGTGGATTGCGGGAACAATTGCGAACGTATTGTGGGCAGATGCGCCCGGATGTCTCGACCCATTCTCTGCGACCTTGACGCTCGGGGGCGCCGGCGGACATGTTGGCACGATGCAGGAGGTCAAACCCGCATCGAAGAAAGGACTGCTGATCACGCTCGGCGTGCTTGCAGCCGTGGGGGTCGGCGC
>Ga0182027_10012679_pt1 | contig 11824 bp, 15 predicted proteins | sample 712E1DmetaG_FD_121300 | JGI IMG/M metagenome (GOLD analysis project Ga0182027, IMG submission 121300) | Permafrost microbial communities from Stordalen Mire, Sweden - 712E1D metaG (Illumina Assembly) | ecosystem: Environmental > Terrestrial > Soil > Wetlands > Permafrost | place: Sweden...
GAAAGAACAGGTTTGCATCTTTGGCGTTTTGCTGGGCGACGAAAAAAAAGGCTGTTTCCCTGATTTTGTTAAGTTGCTCCGTTTCCCGCTGGCGAACTAATTCATGAATCTCATCCAGTGTGGCTTTGTCATCGGCTGGCCGGCCTAAAACCTTCAAATAGTATTGGCGGGCTTGTTCTACACCAAGCTGTGGCTGCATTTTGCTCCATTCATCCTCGGTAATTTCGTCAAATTTATTTTCAAGCAAGATACGCGGCACATCATGTTCCTGAAAAGTCTTGTAGCGTTCGATAATGCCAATGCATCTGCCATAATTCCGCCAATTGATTTTGCCATTCGGACGAAGCTTGGAAACGGACTTCAAAATGGTTTTGCTGAACTGAATGCTGACGTTGCGCACCCAGACAGGCTCGGTTTTGCGAGGCTGCCAAAACGGCATGGGCTCCACTCCCATCGCTTGTCTTAAGCTGGCCTTGAAATCCATGACCCGCTCAAATACGGTCGGCTGGCTGCCTTTTACTGCGACAGCCTTAAACATGTTTTCTCTTTGCCTTTTTCTTGTCTGCTTCACTTTGCTTAATTTTGGTAAACGTCACCCGTTGCGCCATTGCCACCGAGTGTTGATCCCGCAAGTGGCCATAAACTTTCATAGCCAGCGCCCCGCCATCCTTATGCCCCAACCAACGGCTTACTGTGGGAATATCAACACCGGACTCGATGCAGAGTGTCGCAAAAAGATGACGTAGGTCGTGATGGGTGATTTTGGTCATGCCGATTGATTTGGTTGCCCGATTCAGTGTTTGCTGGCATTCCCGCACGCGCATAACCGGATGAGAGGGCAGGGCATCGGGATTTTCCGATTTCAACCGTTCCAAGAGATTCCGCATGTCGGGAATCATCGGCACCCGGCGGATCGTCCAATTCTTAGTGCCGGTTACAGGATCGCCGCGCACAATGATCTCCCCCTTGCCAAAATCACAATCCGCCCAGGTGATGTTTGCCGCCTCACTTTTGCGAAAGCCGCCATAAGCCAGAAAACGCACCAAGTTTGCACAATCCCGGCTATACCGCCGATTCCCGCTCTCTATGCTTTCAACCATTTCAAGAAATTGATCGCAGTTCGGCAGTTGCAGTTCCTTTTGCCGGACCCGCAGTTTTTTGATGAACCGGGCCGGATTGTCATAAAGCACGCCGGCCTCAATCGCCACGCCTATGACCATCCGCAGGGTGGCAACGCAAGTATTGACGCACGGTGGACTGGCTTTGGTTGAATAGGCCGCTGCCCATGCCAGACAATCCTGTTTGGTGATTTTACGAACTTCGATTTGTTCCAATCCCGGCCACGACTTGAGCAACGCCGCAATCCGTTCCTCACGAAATTCCTTGGTGCGTGGTTTGAGTGAACCGTCATTCAGCAGACGACCCCGAAAAATTGCCAAGGCGTCTCCGAAACGCATATTGCCGTTGGCGATTGCCCCTTGAACCTCAATGCGTTGACGTTCGATTTTCTCCAAATCACCCAACCGGAGCTTGGCCACGCTTATCTTGTTGGTCTTGAGGGAGCGGCGAATGAGCTTGCCACCAACGTGCAGGCGTGCGAAATACTTACCCGATGCAACGTAACGAACAAGATTTGCAAATGGCGTCCTCTGCCAAACGTCATTTTCATCTGCATTTTTGCTTTTCATGCAATCAGTATCAGATTGCAGTATCAGAAAGTCAATTTGCAAATCTTAAAACCTCGCTAAGTGCTTGCAAATAAACGGTTGGAGAGATGGCCGAGTGGCTGAAGGCACACGCCTGGAAAGCGTGCATACTCCAAAAGGGTATCGAGGGTTCAAATCCCTCTCTCTCCGCCAACCCCGAAAGCTTTCGGGGTTGGCGAGATCTCGCCCGTCAAAATTGCAAAGCAATTTTTGACGAAGCGGATCCGCCATGAATGGCACGATGTATCACGTTTATATTCTTCTTAACGAGGCTGGGACGCGAACCTATACCGGCGTTACAGACGATGTTAATAAACGTTTAGATGAACATAATGCCGGCCGGGTTAAATCTTCGAATCCGTATCGTCCTTATAAGTTAATTCATACAGAATCCTTTGAAACATTGAGCGAAGCCCGGCAGAAAGAGAAATTTTATAAATCAACAACAGGCCGTCGAAGATTGAAAGGAATGTTTTTTAAGCAAACCCGGCAAGCCGCCCACTTCGACAGGCGTTATCTGCCTTTGCCAAACAGCGCTTTATCCACTGAAAAACGGCCTCCACCTGCGATCAAAATCGCCGCGTAACCCGCTGAATAGATAAATGCCAGTTCGCCCATTCCGTTTACCGCCTTGTGAACCAGAAGGAATGCAACACCGAGGTCTATCACCAGCGTCAGCACGGCAAAACGCGTCAACAACCCTAAAGCCAGCAATAATGCGCCCGCGGTTTCCGCAAAAACCACAAGGGCCAGACTCGGCGTTTGTCCGATGCCCAGTGGATCGGGAAATTTCGCTGCCATGTCACTGAAATGCGCGAGCTTCTCCAGACCGTGATTGAAAAACATGGCCAGCCCCAGCCAAAGCCGGAGCACCAGCAATCCCAAGCTGGTCAGGGCCGAATCATTGCCGGGGGCAAAGATTTTCTTGATCATGATTTCCTCCGGCGGGTTCAGACGGGCTGCACGAGTTCTTTTGTGTCAAACCGGACTTTCGGCAGCTTTGAGTATTTATCGTCAGGTGAGCGATAGCCCAGAGCGCAACAAACAACTGTCGCATAGCCGCTGTTTTTTAAGCCGAGTACATCGTCAAACTCGGTCGGCACAAAACCTTCCATCGGGCAGGCGTCCACACCAAGCACGGCGGCGCTGGTCAGGAGGTTGCCAAGCGCAATGTAAGTCTGCCGCGCAGCCCATTCGTGCGCAGTTTTGCTGCGCGGGCCGTTGACGAGGTCGCCGAGCATCATATCGCGATAAACATTGAGCGACTCGGCGGGAATTTTACGGATTTGGCTGATGTGCCGGATTAGATGATCCACATCCGCTTCGGTCACTTTCGTCCGCGCGGTAAACACGATAAAATGCGAGCAATCCACAACTTGTTTTTGATTCCAGGCATGGGGCAGCAACTCGGCGCGTTTGGCCGGATCGGTCAGCACAATGAAACGGTACGGCTGCAAACCGTAGGAACTGGGTGAAAGCACGAGCGCACGTTCCAAAACCTCCCAAATATCAGCGGGGATTTTTCTGTTGGGGTCGAAAATTTTTGCGGCATAACGCCATTCAAGCGCGTTCAAAAGTTTTTGAGTGTTTTGATTGGTCATAATCGAATTTGGCTTTCCCTTGCTCGAAAATGGCATAAGCCGGCATAAAAGCAAACAACCGTTCATAGGTCGAAACCCGGCATTCTCCGGCTTTTCTTCCCGCCTTGGTTGCGATAATGTTCGGTTCGTGCCGAATTCTTTACCGCTCCACATTCGCCGGGCGACGACGGAAGATCTCCGGAGTCTCAAGGTGCTGTGGAAGTCCATGCACCTGCCTTACAACGAATTAAAGAAGCGTCTGACTGAATTTCAAGTTGTTCAAACTGCGGACGGCAGACTTCTTGGCGCCATCGGCATGCAAATCATCCGGCAACACGCGCGACTGCACAGTGAAGCCTACTTTGATTTTGCCTTGGCCGACCGTGCGCGGGAGATGTTTTGGGACCGCATTCAAACGCTCGCCTCCAATCACGGTGTTTTCCGGCTTTGGACGCAGGAGACTTCTCCATTTTGGAATCGATTGGGTTTTCAACCGGCGGTTGCGGGGAAACCTTCCCGTTTGCCTGAAGAGTGGGATCAGTTCAAGGGCGAGTGGCTTACTCTGCAACTCAAAGATGAGGAAGTCATTACCAATGCACTCGACAAAAATTTTACCGCCTTCAAATCCAGCGAGAAACGAAACGTCGCGCGCATCCGTGAGCAGGCCAAAATGCTAAAAACCATCATTACCATTGCCGGCTTTCTGGTCGGGATTTCGTGTTTTGCAGTTGCGATTTATCTCATTATTCATCGCCACATGATTTTCCCTGCCCGGTGATGACGATGTGAATTCATCCGCGTGATAGGAACTTCGTACCGCCGGTCCGCTCGCAACATGAATAAAGCCCATTTTTTCGGCGCGGATTTTGTATTCCGTAAATTTTTCCGGGTGGACAAATTCAACGACCGGCAACTGTCGCAACGTTGGTTGCAAATACTGGCCGAGCGTCAAAATATCGCAATCAACCGCGCGCAGATCATTCAGTGCTGCGAAAAACTCCTCTTCAGTTTCACCCAAACCGAGCATCAAACCGGATTTTGTGTAAATCGAATCCCCGCGCCTTGCTTTTGCTTTGCGCAAAACATTCAATGAATGGTCATAAGTTGCGCGATGACGTACTTCCGGTGTCAGCCGGCGGATGGTTTCAAGATTGTGATTGAAAATATGCGGGTTGCCCGCGAGCACGGTTTCAATGGATTCGTCGCGATCATTGAAATCCGGCACGAGCACTTCAATGACGGTGTTCGGATTCAATTCGCGCACAGCTTCAACCGTTTTTCGGAAGTGTTCCGCCCCGCCATCTGCAAGATCGTCCCGCGCCACGGAGGTGATGACGATGTGTTGCAGCCGCATTTGCCGGGTGGCTTCAGCCACGCGCATCGGCTCATCCGCTTCGAGTGGCAGCGGCTTGGCGGTTGTCACTGCGCAAAAACCACAGGCGCGCGTGCAGCGGTTGCCGGCAATCATGAATGTCGCCGTGCCCTTGCTCCAACATTCCCAATGATTCGGGCACTTCGCGCTTTCGCAAACCGTGTGCAGCTTCAGTTCATCCAGCAGATTGTGCGTGCGGGCAAAGCTGTCTGACGTGGGCAGCGGCATGCGCAACCATTCCGGCAGGCGCGGACGCGGTTTTGATTCAGTCGCCGTCATTCGTTTTTAACCACGGATTAACACAGATGGACACAGATAAAACAAAGTGATTTTCTGCATTCGTGTTTATCAGTGTCCATCCGTGGTTGAAATCTTTTCCAAAAATGTTGCCAGTTCTTCCGGCCCAAAATCCGCCAGCACCTTGCCATCTATGTCAATCACCGGTGCTGACTCTTGACCAGACAAGCGGACCATCTCGTCAAAAGCCTCGTTGTTGGCAATGACATCGAGTTTTTCATATTTAATGTCATGGTCGTCGAGCCAGCGCATGGCCTTTTGGCACCACGGGCAATACGGCTTGATGAACAGACGGATTTTCATCGTTTTGCGCTAGAATCAGTTAGAGAAGAACTTTTCATGCGTTCTAAAACATGCGGCCATGTTTCAATCCGATGTAATGAGGATTCAATTCGTGAACGCAATACTAGGATTCCACTGTCTGCTCCTCGCTGAAATTTCAAATGCTTCCTCGCGCTAAACAAACTTTCGGTAGCAATTCTGATGTCGCCTACTTTTTCAATTATGTAATCACCTTCATCACATGATCGTTCTATACAATTGCAGGCATCAATAATTTCACGACGTGCTTCTTCATTAGCCCAACCATCGTTGCGAGCATGAAGCGCACACCTTATTCTATCAACTCCAGCTTGTATTTTTTCAAGATTCACTTTTTGAAAATCACCCGCCAATCTGCGCCTTGTATTGTTCCGACGCCAGCAGCGCGTTCAGTTCAGCGGGATTGCTCAATTTGATTTTGAAAAACCAGCCACTGTCGTAGGGATCGCTGTTCACCAGTGCTGGATCGTCCACGACCAATCGGTTCGCCTCTAGAATTCCGCCACTCACGGGCGAGTAAATGTCGCTTGCGGTTTTCACGGATTCAACCACGGCGCAGGTATCGCCGCTTTTGATTTGTTTGCCCACGTCCGGCAACTCGACAAAAACGATGTCGGTCAATTCGTGCTGGGCGTGATCGGTGATGCCAACGGTGGCGGTGTCGCCGCTGACCCGCACCCATTCGTGAGATTTTGTATATTTTAGATCGGTAGGAATATTACTCATAAATTTCGTCTGCAGGTTACGCGGCTTATCGCGCCGAAGCAAGGCGAAGGCGGAATGGTGCAGATTCTCAAATCCAATTTTGGGAGGGACGCCGTGTCGGCGTCCCAAATTTAATAAAATGGGACGGCAACATGCCGTCCCTCCCGGCTAATTTTTCCGATAAATCGGTTTCGGCACGACAAGGGCAGGGGAGGGTTTGCCGCGAATTTCGATTTCAATTTGTGTGCCCGGCTTTACCAGCTCCGGCGGCACGTAGCCCATGCCGATGCCAATGCCCAAGGACGGACTTTGCGTGCCGCTCGTCACTTCTCCGACTTTCGCGCCGTTCGCCCAAATCGGATAATGCGGTCGTGGCGGCGCGGATTTGCCGGTCATTTTGAATGCAGCCAGTTTCTTTTTCACGCCATTTGTCTTTTGTTCTGCAAAAAATGAGCGCCCATTGAATTCACCTTTGTCGAATGACACGAAAAATCCGAGTCCGGCTTGAATCGGCGTCGTGTTTTCATCCAATTCGTGTCCGTAAAGCGGATAGCAAACCTCCGTGCGCAGCGTGTCGCGCGCGCCGAGGCCGCAGGGTTTGATGCCGAATTTTTCCCCGGCGGCGAGAATGGCGTCCCAAATCTGAAGTATGGAATCGTCACTAGCTGTGATCTCAAAGCCGTCTTCCCCGGTGTAGCCGGTGCGGGACACAAGTATATTCGAGCCGCGGAATGGGAATCCGGCGATCTGGTTTTTCTTTAATTCAGTGACGCGCCCGACATGCATTCCGGCATCAGAATGACCGGGGATGACCGTTTCGATGAATTCGCAGACGCGCGGGCCTTGCACGGCCACAGCGGCGTAATTGTGCGAGGCATCGGTGAGCTGTAATTCATTTTGTCCCGGAAATTTTGCGGCCTGCGCCTGCAACCATGCAACATCCGCCTCGATGCGCGAGGCGTTGATGATGAGCAGATAAACCTCGTCGGAAAGCCGGTAGGCATACAAATCGTCGACTGTACCGCCACGTTCATTGCACATCAGGGTGTATTGACCTTCGCCAAACGCCAGTTTCAGGATGTCATTGGTGAGAATCGAGTTGAGAAATTCGGCTGCTGCCGCGCCGCTGACGGTGACTTCGCCCATATGGGAGATATCGAAAATGCCGGCGGCGTTCCGAACGGCGAGATGTTCCTCCATGATGGTGGAATATTGCACCGGCATTTCCCAGCCGCCGAATTCAACGAGTTTACCGCCGAGTTTTTGATGAACGGCAAAAAGAACAGTGCGTTTCAACATGAACGAAGAATGCAAAATGAGAGGTGCAGAATAAAGAAACAAAAGAATGCGACCGAAAATTTTTCGCCTTTTTTGTCAACCCCATTTTTCCGTTCTCATCTGTCCTTTTGGCAGGCCGAGGCGGCGCAAGACAAGTTCTTCGGCAAATTCGACCAGTGCATCCGGGCCGCAGGCATAGAAAATCGTGTCCGGTAAATTGTGGGTGTGTTCCTTCACCCACTCCGGCGTGATACGCCCCACGCGCCCGGTCCAGCGGTGCCCGGGTTGAATGCGCGTGCAAGTGACGTGAAATTTGAAATGCGGATTTTCATCTTCCAATTGCCGGAACTCATTCTTGAAAATAATGTCGTCCGGTGTGCGGACGCTGTAAAGAATCACGATTTTCGTCCCTGATTTCCTCCATGTCGCCTCACGCACAAATCCGCGGAACGGCGCCACGCCGGTGCCTCCGGCAATACAGACCATGTGCTTGTTCGGTCCATGCACCGGCAAAAACTTTCCCACCGGCGGCAACACCATCAACCGGTGGCCGGGCTTGATCCAATCCACCAGCCGCGTGCCCATTTTCCCATCGCGCCGCACCGTGAATTCATAGAATCCCCGATCCAGCGCGCACGATGACAGGGAATAGGCCCGTTTGTAGCTGGGTTCGTCGGGCCAGTAACAGGTGATGAACTGGCCGGTCTTGAAATCCACATCATAACCATGCGGCCATTTAAGGCGAATTGTCTTGGCATCCGGCACTTCAATCGTGACGGTTTCCACAGTCATCTCTGTTGCTTCCTTGGCCATAATCCTTTGCCGGGTAAACAGCCTGTTCGCGTACTACGCCGGTTCCAATCGCGCAAGGACTTCCTGCGCAAGAAGCTCATACGCCGCCGCGCCGGCGCTGTATTTATCGTAATGAATGATTGGCTTGCCAAAACTTGGCGCTTCGGCCAGGCGCGTGCTGCGCGGAATCACAGTTTCAAACACGCGCGCGCCAAGCAAATTGCGGACTTCGCCGACGACTTCATTGGAAAGTTTCGTCCGACCGTCGAACATTGTCATGACAACGCCGAAAATATCGAGGCGCGGGTTGACTCTGGCATCACGCAATTGCGCCAGCACGCGGTTCATCATGGAAATGCCTTCGAGCGAGTAATACTCGCATTGCAACGGCACCAGCAAACCGTCGCTGGCGGCGAAGGCGTTCAGCGTCAAAATGCCGAGCGATGGCGGGCAGTCTATGAGGATCACGTCGAACCTTCCGCTTTCCAGGATGGGCTTGAGTGATAGCGCAACGCGAAGCAGATGATTTTCAGAGCGGGCCAGTTCCACATCCAGGCCGCATAAATCCACTTCGCTGGGCACGATTTCGAGCCGTTCGAATGCCGTGGGTTTGATTTTGTCGAGCAGGCAGCCTTCACCGAGCAACACGCGATAGGCGCTGCCGCCTTCGGTTTTTTCCAAGCCGAGGCCGCTGGTGGCGTTGGCTTGCGGGTCAAGGTCGAAAAGCAGCACACGTTTGCCAAGGGCGGCAAGGCAGGCGGCAAGATTGACGGCGGTGGTTGTTTTTCCAACACCGCCTTTTTGATTGGCGATCGCGATGACTTTGGTTGTCACTCACCCCTGATTTAATGAAAAGCGCGGCTGGGTTTCAAGCTTGCAGACGCAGGATTTAGTTATCCGGCAGCGAATAGTTCACCGACTGCGCGCCAAACGGAATTTGACCGGGGGAATAGGTAGTTGACTGGAAATTGAACACGGGATTGGTGCTGCTATCGGCTATCAGCGTTTGATTTACCGACTGCTGCGGCAAGGCGGCAAGTGTTGTGGGCGCGAGCAGGGAAACGGTTTGTGGCATCGCTTCCAATGATGCCTGTGATGCGGGTTCAGGCCGTTCTGCAAGAATGACCCCAGCGATCAACAACAGGCAAAGGGCGAAGGCATAAGCAGCTACGAACGCAGGTTTTGATTCAAAAGCTTGCAGGAATTTCAGCAACCATGGCGCTTGATTGGATAAACGTTCCGACAGGCCGGCTGGTGTTTCACCTTCACCGGCGCGAATGCGTGCGATGACCCGCTTCGAAAAAACATCAAAATATTCCGGAGGCGGCATTTCATGCCGCTTTAGCGCCAGCAAGCGGAGCAACGGCTCAAAATTGGGCTGATTTTCATTCATGTTGTCATGTTGGTTTCAAATAATTGGACAACCAAGCCTGCAATTGCTGTCGCGCGTAAAAAAGCCGCGAGCGCACCGTGCCAACGTTGCAATCCATGACTTTCACAATTTCATCGTGAGACAGCCCCTGCACGTCGTGCAGGACAACAACTAACCTATGGGGTTCGGACAATTTAAGGAGCGCCGCGTTCAATTTTTCCTGAAGTTCCCTCAAACCTGCTTCCCGTCGAGGCGTCTTGTCGGAAATCAGTGCGACCAAATCAGGATCATGTTCGGCGTTGAAATCCAAATCATTCAGGCTTATTTGAATGCGTTTTTTTCGCTGTTTAAGGAAGTTGATCGTTTTGTTGATCGCAATCCGATAAAGCCAGGTATAAAAACTAGAGCCGCCTTTGAAGGATTTTAATGCGCGAAACGCCTTGATGAACGATTCCTGCGCAAGGTCGTTGGCGTCCTCGTGGTTGGCTGTCATGTGATATATTGTCGCGTAAATACGTTCCCGATAACGCCGCACAAGTTGGTCGTAAGCTTCCAAATCCCCGCTTTTTGCACTCCGTACCAATACCCCCTCGTCCGTGGGCACAGTCTGCCCCGAATCGTTGCGCGCGGCGGGTTTTGACATAGTCATGAACTACCTGGCACAAACAGCAAGCGCATCAGTTTGTTGCGCTAAAAAATCAGCCAATTTCAACAAGCCGGTACGCCCATCCGACTTTGGCAGAATTTGCAATGTCCGGCAGGCTTGATCCAAATAACGATTAACAACCTCCCGTGACGGCTCGAATGTTTCGTATTTAACAAGCAATTCTTTGACCGGGGAAAGGTTCTCCGGCCGCCATTCTTTGACCCAATCCTCCAATTGCGCCTTGTCGGTGACATTGGCGCGCTCCCACGCCACCAAAACCGGCCATGTTAATTTGCCTTTGGCCAAGTCAGTGCCCAGCGATTTACCTGCAGTCTCTTCCAAGCCAAATACATCCACGCAGTCGTCATAAACCTGATACGCCGCGCCGAACGCCGCGCCGAATTGCCGGAGCGCCGCCCGCCATTCCGGCGTTGCGTTGCTTAAAAGCGCCGCCAAATCGCAGGAGAGCATGAACAATTCCGCGGTTTTCATTTCAATCACCCGGAAATAATCTCGACGTGAAGCTTGAAATTGACGGCGCTGTTGGGTTTGTAAAATTTCGCCGGCGCAAACGTTATTTGCAGCCGTCGCCACCACGCGGCAGACTTCCGGGGTTGGAAAACTCGCTGCCAATTTCAGTGCTTGAGTAAAGAGACAATCGCCGAAAAGGACTGCCATTTCATTGCCCCAATTTGCCGCGAGCGTGGGCTGGCCGCGGCGGATTTCGGCCTCATCCAGCACATCGTCGTGCGCGAGCGTGGCCAGATGTGCCATTTCAACAATCACTGCCGCACTGATATGCGCGTCCGTGGTTTTACCAATGGAATTGGCCGCCATCGCGACAAGGGCGGGGCGCAGTTGCTTGCCATTGCTGTTCAACGCGTATTGCGCATAAGGAACGATTTTTGGATCAAAAGCATCAGCCTGCTCAAACAATCGCTGTGTCACAACACGGAGGAAAGGCTCCACGGATTCCACAAGTTGTTTCCATGAACAATTCGGGTTGATTTTTAGGGAATCAACCACACTTGTTCGCGTCAGCTTTGGTTCAACAGCCAGCATTTGCGGGGCAATCTACGGTTAGCAAGCCGTAGAGTCAAACCGCTTGAATTCCCCGGTGTTGGCATTTTTATCGATTTCAAAGGGCGGAGCTCTGCGCCTGTGCCGCCGCAGCCTCGGCGAGGACGCAAGGCCCAAACTTCAACCACATATGCCGGCCCGCGTCCGGTGCGGGAATTGAAGGGCTTCCCAAAAGTGTTATTGCAGTCGGGCGATTCATCCGAAGTCGTTTTTGCCATTTCCAACGATGAGTTGGGTTATTACGATACAAAAGACAATTGGCTGGTGGAGCCGGGCAAATTCCAGGTTTGGATTTGCAAGGATTCCGCCTCCGGCAAACCGGCAGATTTTGAACTGGCAGGCACAAAATGAACGGAAAGGATTATTCAAAATGAAAAAAAACATGTCTATCGGCAGAATCGGATTTCTCATCGGCGTGATGCTGGTCCTGATGCCGGGCGCCCGGTTCACCGCCACGGCGGCGGACACCAACAGTTATCAGAACTTCGATGTCGCGCTCTTTGTTGAGCTGGCGGATATGCGCCACATGGCGTCCGACCCCAAATGGATGGAGGAGAGCTGGAACCTGATCACCCATTACCTGAAGGTGGACAAGGTCTGGCTGGAAACCTACCGGGATGACCAGCAAACGGCGGAAGCCGACGTGCGGAAGGTCAAGGCGTTCTTCGACAGCAA
>Ga0182027_10012680_pt1 | contig 11824 bp, 6 predicted proteins | sample 712E1DmetaG_FD_121300 | JGI IMG/M metagenome (GOLD analysis project Ga0182027, IMG submission 121300) | Permafrost microbial communities from Stordalen Mire, Sweden - 712E1D metaG (Illumina Assembly) | ecosystem: Environmental > Terrestrial > Soil > Wetlands > Permafrost | place: Sweden...
CAGGTGCTATTCTATACCGTAATCGGCACGGTTGCGGGCAATCCCCGAAATTCGGGTGCCTCTTTCCGATATAGGCGCCAAGGAGGCATCTGCCGGAAACCGATACGCACATGGCACCGTGGACAAACACCTCTGTTGCGATACCGCATTCATTGGTTAGCTCCTTGATTTGAGCTAATGACATTTCCCGCGGAAGTATAACGCGGCTTATCCCCTGTTTTGCCCAAAACCGCGCGCTTTCGACATTAAAAGTGCCGGTCTGGGTACTCAAATGTAAAGGAACCCCGGAATACCTTTGACAAAGAGAAATGACGCCAGGATCGCTGACAATATACGCATCAACATGATGCGCTTGCTTTTCCATGTCGCGCAATATGGTCACAATGTCTGCAAGCATGCCGTTGTTTGGCATGACATTAAGTGCTCCATAAACTTTTTTGCCCCGATCATGAGCCATGCTGCACACATCGGCGATTTCCCGTGCCGAAAAATTTGTGCTGTGCGCGCGCAAATTGTACCTGCCGCAACCGGCATAGACCGCATCCGCCCCATGGTCAAAAGCTGTCTCAGCAACGCAAAAGCTTGCTGCCGGGGCGAGCAATTCCGGTATTTTCATTGGACAATTTACTCTTTTGACTTTGAAGGGGTTGCAAGGCCGGACGAATCTTTGTCTTGATGCTGCGGCTTTTTAAGCAATTCCATTATTCCCTGTTCATAGGCGCTCTTTTCCCGTAAGCCAAGCAAAAACAGGACGACAGACTTGTCTTTAATGAAAAACACGGCAGGAATGGAAGAAACGCGGAAATAGTCGGCGAGTTTCCGGTTTCTGTCGATGTCCACTTTTACTATTTTTATTTTGCCGGCATAATTCTTTTTCAATTCCTCAATCGTTGGGCTAAGAATTTTACAGGGCATACACCAGGTTGCGGTAAAATCAACGATTACCGGTACAGGCGATTTAATGATAATATCGGCAATCATGTCCGAAGAATCAACAGGCATTTGCCCATCGGGACCTGCCGGGGAATATTGGGCGTTTCCTATTGCAATACAACAAAGTAAAAAAACAAAGAATTTTGAATGTCTCATCGTTTCTCCATACTAAAACATTTTACCGATATAGGTCAGTTTAAGTTCGCGTCCCCATCCGATTCTTTCGCCGGAAAGCAAAATTTTATTTTGCAACATGTCTTTTACATCCAACTCAATGCAAAATGCGGTCGTTACAAACCAGCGTACCCCAAAATTCAAGTATCCTTTCAAGGGGTTCGCATACGTACTATGCAACGAATCGCTTCCTGCGTCCTTGGCATTTAATGCACAATCATATTCCAATGCAACGGTACATTTTTCATTAAAACCGACATCGATTCCGCCATACACGTTTGGCCATTTTATCGTTTCATTTTCTTCAAATGAATAATTTAATCCCCCATGCAAACCCACTTGCAAAGCAGTCAAAAACAAATAGTTTTTGCTCATGGCAAGAAAAAACCCGGGTGATTTGTAAACATACCCATTATAATCAATATCAATGCCGCCGCTGCCTTGATGATCGTATCCGATTGCAAACGCAGGCATAAAATAGGATTCCTCAATAATCCGGAATTTAAAAATCGCCCCTATATGCGGGTTGAATCGCGGCATTTCACGACCTATGAACCCGTCGCCCCCATAACCAATGCCGATATTGATCCGGTCTGTAAGCGCTGCAAGAAAGCTCAGCGTCACACCGCTGCCGCTGACGCTTTGATTGCCATTCGGGTACGTTTGGCATCCAAAAGCATAGTAACCCCGCGACAACATTCCGGCAGTATGACAATCAACCAATTTGAGCGGCTGTAAAGTTTCTTTCTGGGAGTATACATTAAGCGTAAATGCACAAACCACCATCGCGACAAAAAATGAAAAAACCGGCCGGATCTTCACGGGCGCTCCCTGACAGACTTGGCTTTTTTCAAATCATTTTTTTTCCTGATTTCATTCTTTTTCCTGCAATGCTCCTCGTTCGTCATAGAAAAATCATGGGCGCCTGTCCCGTCCCATTTGGCCACAAAATAAAGATCTTTTGTTTGGGCCGGCGCCATTGCCGCTGCAAGCGACGCAAGTCCGGGTGAACAAATGGGACCAGGGGGCAATCCGGCATATTTCCTCGTATTATACGGCGTATCCTTTGCAAGTTCCGAAACCAATAACGGGCCGTTCCATTTCTTCAAAGCATATCGAATGGTCGGGTCTGCACCCAGCGGCATGTGTTTTTCGAGACGATTATGGAAAACGCTTGAGATATGCGGCCGTTCAGACGCCAATGCCGCTTCCCGTTCGACAACTGAAGCCAATATTACATATTCATGAGGAGTTAAACGAAACTGCATTGCAGTGTCTGATAGAGGCGGTAAGGTTTTCAGCTTTTCAACAAAGTGTAAGGTCATGCACGCAAGTATTCCTTCAATGGTAACATCCGGCGGGAAGCGATACGTGTCTGGAAAGAGATATCCTTCCAAGGTCGGCGCTTCGACATGACATTGTCGGGCAATAGCGGTGTCTTTGCATTGTCGAACAAACTCCGCACTGTCAATTTGCAATGCCAGGGAAATAATCGACGCTGTCTGCTCGATGGTAAGCCCCTCGGGAATGGTGACCGAAACGTCAATGGCTACGGCATGTTGCAATTTTTGGGCAGCGCTTATGATGCCTTCCCCTGAAAAAAACACATACTTTCCTGCTTGAATCTTCTTTTCCTCGCCGCAATATTTGACCCATGCGACAAAAACCGCAGAAGACGGCACAACATGCCTTGCAGCCAATAACCTTCCTATGGCATGTACCGACGAACCCTTTTCAATGGTCATCTCAATCGGGTCTGCGCCAACATGGATCGGCACAAATAAATAGACGCCCGCTGCAATCGATGCCAACAAGATAAGCACAATTGCAACCATCAATCGTTTTGCTGTTTGCATAAATCGTATCACCCAAAGGATAGCGTAAAAAGTGTAACCCAATGCACCGAGCATATAGAGCGCACCGGTGAACCAGGTCTTTTTGATCTTCGTAATAATCTTTGTCAATGCAAAATCACCATGCTTCTTTTTTCGCGTTTGCCCCGGTTTTTTGGGGCTTTGCGGAATGTTGTAAAACAAAATTATATAAACTTTGAATTTTCGCATCATTCGACCGCATTTTGTCCGCCTTTTCGAGCAATGGCAAAGCATCGGAATACCGTTCTGTTTTCACATAGCCACGGGAAAGCTGATACATAAAATCCGGCTCATTGGGTTTCAGCGCATTTGCCATTTCCAAAAACACCATTGCATCGTTTGCCAACCGTTTTTCCAACAGCGTCACACCGATGTCTTCACAGGCAAGAGGATTTGAGGCGTCTCGTTGAATATATTGCTGGTATGCGTCGAGTTCCAGTTTTTGCTTCCCTGTTTTCCCGTATATTTTCCCCAAATCGATCCAAAGCGCGGGAAGACTGTCCTTTTGCGAAAGGAACTTCTTTAAAAAGAACGAAGCCTTTTCAAGTGTTGCCGGCTGTTTTGCATAAAGCAATCCTGCGCCCAGAAAGTTCCTGACATCTTTGGGAAACAAAACGGCATTCTGCTCATACATCGCGGCAGCCGATGCGCTATTCACTTGTTCCGTAAGCTGCGCCTTCCTGAACGATGCATCGGGGTCTTTAACTTCAGGTAATTTGGTATAGGCAACATACGCATTCGACGCATTAACATTATCACCGACGTTGTCATATGATTCCGCAAGCATCCGAAGCATAAGCGCCGTATGAGGATTTGTTTTCTTTCCGTCCCGAAAAAAACCTTTCAAATACTCCAACACCTCTATGCATTGTTTATAGTACTTCCCGTTGAAATATGCCCTGCCAAGAAGATACCAATATTCCGGATCATTGGTTTGATCTTTTGGTATTTTTGCAAGCAGGCGTATTGTTCCGTCATAATCCTTGTTTTTATAGGCCTCCTGGGCAAGCATAACGGCAACGGCAGGGTCATTGGGCGCCTTGGATGCGTATTTCTTATATGCGTCGGCGGCCTGATCCGGTTTATTCTGTTTCGTGTATAAATCGCCAAGGATTTTATATTCCGCAATCGCATCCGGATTGATGGCAACGGCCTGTTGGTAGGTAACAATGGCATCCATGATGTTGCCGGACCGCGCATAACATCGAGCAAGCGAGGTGATCACCGGAAAATTACGTTGATCGATTTGCAGCGATTTGTTGTAGCAGGAAATTGCCTTTGGATAAAACGTTTTCTTCTCATACGCATTTCCCAGTGTCCCATAGGTGTTCGCATCGGCTTCGCCGGCGCTTATTGCCGCCCCTAAAACCATTACCACTTCGTCGGGAGTGCCATGTGATACAACAAGCTCCCCATATCGTTTGAAAATCCCTTTTATCTGCGGGTCGGCGGCAAAGGCGGCCCGATACGCCAAAAATGCCCCGTTCAGGTCTTTTTGTTCGTATAGAAAATCGGCCAGGTCTTTGTGTGCAGCAGCATCCTTGGGCCTTTGCGATGTATACTTGCGTAAAAAAGCAATGGCCCCTTCCTTATCATTGGTCTTGATGCAAAGGTCAAATAATGTTTTGTTGATTCCAACGTCAAGGGGCGTCAAAACTGCTAGCCTTCGGTATAATTCCTTTGCTTTAGGGAAATCATTCTGCTGCAAACTGGCAAAGGCGTACATGGAGATAAAACTTGCCCCTGTTGCCATTTCGGCCGGAACCATTGCGAAATAGCGTGTCGCAACATCATATTCCTTTTTCTTAAACGAGAATTCGGCGACCATTTTGGCAAGGCCATATTCCTTGGGTTGTTTTTCCAGATATTTTTTGTACATGGACATCGCCTGGTCGGTCTTCAATTGCTGCATGTACATATCGCCAAGCATTTTCAATATTTTCTGGTCCTGGGGATTCAATGCAACCACTTGTTCATACGTGACCGAGGCGTCCGTGACCGCCCCGGACTTCACTTGGCAAGAAGCAAGCGACATGAGCACCGCAACATTTTTCGAATCGTATTGCAATGCCTTTTGGTACATTGGTATTGCTTTTGCATATGCGGCCTTTTTCTCGTATGCAACACCGAGCGCGACATACATTCCGGCATCACCCTCACCGGCCTTTGCAGCAGCAGAATACACAGTCAACACATCCTCGGCAGTGCCGTTTCTCCCGACAATTTCACAATACCTTTTGTAAATACCCTTGATCTGCGGGTCTTCCGTCATTGCTGCATGATAAGCGGCGGCGGCACCGGCCATGTCTTTTTGGTCGTATAAGGCATCGGCCAAATCCCGCTGCGCCTGGGCGTCATGGGGGCTTAAAGCGGCAAAACGCTTGAGATGCGACAGAGCTTCCTGCTTGTCGCCGTCACGCATGCATAAATCGTACAATGTCTTTTCGACCATGGGATCTTGCGGCGAAAATTCGACCATCTGCTTGAAAAGCATTTTAGCCTTTGTATATTCCTTTGTCTGATAATATGATTGGGCAAGCATGGACAAAAACGCGGCCCGCTTCGAATCGTTTCCCGATATCATAGACAAATATCTGACGGCCTCAGGATAATTTTTTGCCGAATATTCCCTTTCGCCAACAATATACGCAACATCAAAATCCCTTGGTTCTTTTTCAAGGTATTTTTTATATGCATTGTTGGCATCGTCCTTTTTACCTAATTTCGCATATGTTTCGGCAAGCTGTTTGTAAAGTTTGACGTCGGTGGGGTTTAAAGCGATGCATTGCTCATAGGTAACGGACGCCTCCATGGCATTGCCTGCCTTTAATTGGCTATTTGCCATAAGCGCAAGTACATCGATGTTCTTCGGGTCTGATGCAAGGGCTTTTTGGCACAGTTCTACGGCCTTGGAAAATAGTCCCTGTTTATAATAGGCGTTTCCCTGTGCCGCATACATTGAGGCGTCGGCCTCGCCGGCATTGATCGCGCCGCTGAGAGCCTGGTTGATATCTGCGGCGGTCCCTTTTTTGGAAGCGAGCTCAAAATACCTTTTATAAATACCTTTTATTGTTGGGTCTTTTGTCAAGGCACTCCTGTACGCGGCCAATGATCCGGCATCATCCTTTTGGGAGTATAACAAATCGCCCAGGTCTTTTTGCGCTTTTGCGTCTGCAGGTTTTAAGGCCACATATTTCCGCAAATATCCGGCAGCGTCCTTTGCAAGATCATTGTCTGCTGCGCACACTGAATACAACAGCCTGTAGATTTCAGCATTTTGAGGAGTGATGACTGCCAATTGACCGAGGACTGAAAAAGCCTTTTTGTAATTTTTAGCATAAAAACAGGATTGTCCAAAATGCAAGAGGAACTCGGGCTTTTTCGTTTCTTCGCCAGACACCATGGAAAAATACCTATGGGCCTCGTCGTAATTTTTCTGTTTATAGGAATATTCTCCGACAATAGCGGCAATTGTACCGTCCTGGTTTCTTTTTTCAAGATACTTTTTGTAGGCCACCACGGCATCCGATTCCCTGTTTTTCTTTAAGTAAAGATCCCCAAGCAATTTATATTCATCGATTACGGCCGGGTTAAGCGCCACGACCTGTTCAAATGATAGTATTGCGGCATCAACGGCGCCGGTCGCGACCTGGCAATGTGCAAGCCCGCTTAAAACCAAGACATTTTTAGGTTCCAATTCAATGGCCTTCCGATACAATTCCATCGCCTTGGCGCATAGCCCCTGCTTTTGGTATACCGAAGCAAGCACCCCGTACATGGCCGCGTCGGCCTCACCTGCGGCAATTGCTCCTGCCATGGCAATATTCAGCTCTTCTTTGGTGCCTTTAATGCCAACAAGTTGTGAATATTGTTTGTAAAAGCCCTTGATTTTAGGGTCTAAACGCAGGGCCGTGCGATAGGCGACCATTGCCGCGTCGAAATTTTTTTGTTCGAAATATAAATTGCCAAGGTTTTTCTGCGCAATAGGGTCTGCCGGGCTTAAACCCAGGTATTTTTTCAAATACCCTGCTGCCGCAATTTTATCTCCCGCATTATTGGCAATACCGTATAAATTTTTAAAGACTTCTCCGTTTTCGGGCGACATGACCGCAAGTTCCTTGTATAAATCGTACGCCTGCTTATAGTCGCGCTGATCATTGTAGTACTTGGCCAAACGAAGCCTGGACTCAATATTACTCTTGTCAAGTTCAATGATCTTTTTGTCCAAAAACGACAGATTTATCGCATCGTTGAGCTGCTTATAACAATATGCCAATTGTTTGATATATTCCAATTCATAGGGTTTTTTCGCAATAAGAAACTCCAATTGTTCCTTTGCCTCCTTATATTGGCTATTGCGAAAAAAACCTTTTGCAAGCACCATACGAGGTTCCAAAAGCGACGGATCAAAATGGACTGCCGATTCAGCGGCGTCAATGGCCTTGTCCCATTTATCCAAAGCGGCCGCAGACTGCGCTAGCCCGCTGGCGGCCTGGGGCGTTTTTGCGATGTAAAAGCTCTTTTCGTAATATTTGAGGGCATCGGAATATCTCTTTGCTTTAAAACTAAAATCGCCAAGCGTCAAGAAAACCTTCGGATCATCCGGGCTTAGCGCGGTTATTTTTTCGAACGTTTGCTTGGCTTTATCCAATTGATTATTGCGTTGATATAAATCGGCCAAACGTGCATAGGCTTCCACATTGTTTTTGTCCAAACTAGCGGCTTTCTCCAGGCACGCTATCGCCTTTGTCGTCAGTTTTGCGCCTACGTACGCATCGGCCAAAAGGAAATTGATGTCCGGGACAATATGTGATGCCGTGTCTTTTGAAGCAATCGCCCTGAAATGCGCCATTGCACTTTCATAATCCTTTTTTTCCAAAGCCGCTTTGCCTGCTTTGGCATGGGAAATGATGGCTTCGGGTTCGCTTGATAAGCCAAAAGCGTCCGCGGCAAGATTATATGCTTTTAAAGCGCTTTCCATGCTCCCGGTCTTCTCCTGGGAAACAGCCCGGCAGTATTGGTCTGTTGCAGAGAGCTTTATTTTGCTTGCAATTTTTTCGAATTCATTTGCAGCAGCGAGGAATTTGTCTTTTTGATAATACGCCTTTGCCAAATCAAGGTTTGCATTAAAAAGATTCGGATTGCGTATTATCGCTTCTTTCAGGAAAATAATCGCTGAATCCGGTTTGTTGGATTCAAGAAGGGATCGTCCGATTTTGTACGCATCGTCGGCGTTTGGCTTTGAAACATAGGCAACCTTAAGCAATGGAATGGCCCGCTTAAAATCCTTTTCTTCCCAGTAAATATCCGACAGTCCCCTGCTTGCCGCTGCATTCGACGGATCGGCGTCGATTACCCGTTCCAATGCACTTTTCGCGTCCTTGACCCGTTTCAGGGCCATGCAAGCCCTGGCATATTCCCAGCTCGCCTCACCCGACGGAGAAACGTCAATGGCTTTTTGAGCATAAGTCAACGCATTTTCCGACTGGTTCAGTTTATTATAAATGCGCGCAATGCCCAGGTATGCCGCGTAAATTTTCGCATCCATCCGGGAACCAACAAAATAACAGGCCAAGGCCTTTTCGCCGAGGCCCAGGGCTTCGTTTGCCGTTCCGAGCTTTACCCATACATCGGCCGTTCGGTTTACCGAGGGTAATTTGTCGTCTGCGTATGCTACCGCTTCAGTATATTTCTGGGACTTCAACAATTTGTCCAGTGTTTCATCGGCAAACGAACCGCTTGTCATACCACCACACAACACGATCAGGCAAAGCGATGCTACCCAGCGATGTTTTGAACCGGCCATACGCATGTTCTCCTTTTTCCCAAGAACCAACCCCATGCTTCTCATGGGATAAGGTTACTTTATATATTATACCTCGGTATACCGAGTGTATAATCCAGATATAGGTACTAACCCCATGCTTCCCACGTCGCTAACGCTTTTTATTTCTTTTTCGCTTTTTTCGCGGTTTTAGCGCTGTCATTTTCAATTTTTTTTGCACAATCGGCAACCGCAAAAATACTGCCTTTATCAAGTACCATACGGATATTCACGTCCCAGCCCGCACCCTGCTTAAAATCTTCCTTTTTGTCGACTTGTTTTTCCACTCTCTTGACGCAATCATCCAGTTTACTGTCGTCAATTTCCAACTGCCGAAGCGCGTTTTTCATCCGAGACACCGCCTGATGAAGAGCCTGCTTTTGGGCATCGGCAGTCGCAAGGGTTATGTCCCGATTAACGGAATGCCCAACGCCGACAACAGAATCGGTTTTAATGAGTTTTTCCTCATCCTTTATTTCCTTTTCAACATAGCCCCAAGTGCCGTCGGTGCCTATAAGGATAATTTTACCGTTGCTTACCGGAACTGTGAAGTCTTTTTCTATTTCCGAAGGCTTTCCATTTTCAAAAACCCAGGATTTATCGTCTTTAAGCATGATTTTCAAGCCATCAGGTGTTGTTAAAACCATGTTTTTTGCAAAAAGCAGGAAACTCGTAGAGACAATAGCCAGCATAACTAAACCAAAAATCCTTGGTTTCAAAACAACCTCCTTTAAACAATTATTCTTAAAAATTAAAATAACATACTGAATAAAATATACATAAACTCTCAATGTATGCGTATCCGGGTTTCAACATAAATATTTGATTTTCATTTGGTTTTAACCATATTTACTATTATGCATTTGGGAAACAAAATGATGTAGTAATAAATTGTTTTTTACTGGAAAAATTTAAACATTGGAATTTTTCTTTTAGTCAAAGGCCTAGTGGGTCGTGAAACAAACAAACGCTATTTCCAAACGCAATTTCACTTTACGCCGACATTTTCACGGTATGGCTCAGGGGTGGCGATGCAATACGATTTGGATTGAACGGCAGAGCGTTTACGCAGGAATTTCCGCAAGGTAATACACGTTGTGCGGATCAACCACATGATCGAAGATTTCCTCATTATGGGAAATCATGAGTAATGCAGCGCCCTGTTTCTGCTTTTCAACAAGTAAATCCAGCACTTTCTTGACACTTACAAAATCAAGGCCGTTAAGCGGTTCGTCGAGAATGATAAGGTCGGTGCCAAGGGCGAGGGTCCGCAAAAGGTTCAATCGTTGCTTTTGACCGCCGCTCAAAAACGCCACTTTTTTTGATAAGAACGTTTCGGATATAGGGGATTCGAACAATGCAAGCAGTTTACTTTTTATAGACTCGCGGTTAAGGGAAGGTTTCAAAGGAAGCCCGGCAAATGCTTCCCTGACCGTCGACTGCAAATCCAATGATTCATCCGCATGCTGAAAAACCATGCCGGCTTTTTTTCCCCATATCTTTTTCGCCCATGTTTTCTGTGGGGTTCCCTGGTTTATTGCAATTCCAGAAATTGTCATATCGACCTTTTGACTTTTATAAAGACCCAATATTACTTTTGCCAACGTGGTTTTCCCTACACCGCTTGGAGCCTTGACATATACCATTTCGCCCTTATGTATGATCAGAGGTTTTTCTTGGGTGTGTCCGGGATCGCCGTAAAGGCACAGCCGACGATTGAATATTTGAAATCGCGGAGCCATTTCCAACACTGGTCGTTCCCGGACGATCTGCGTCGAGACCGGATTGCTCTGCGCAAGCCATGTCAAATAGTCGTTTGCCGAAAAGTCGACGACCTGTACGGCGGCATCTTTACAACGACGCAATTCCTTCAGATGAATCACTTCAAGAAGCGATGCGTACTGTGCATAAATCTCACTGATTATCGAATAATCGTGCGTAATGATTGTAACCGTAAACGGTTTGGTTTTATAGCACTGAAACAATAATTTCAAAAACAGGTTTCTATACGTATTGTCAAGACTCCCGGTAGGCTCGTCGAATACAAAGCAACTGGCGGAATCCGTCGTTCTTGTTTGCAAAAACACGTCGATTTTTTTAAAGGCCATTGCAAGCAGAATGCGCTGTTTTTCCCCGCCGCTCGGCCTATAGGGTTTTGGAAACACGTCCAATATTTTTCGAATGGCCTTTTCATCCGATGCCTGCCAAAGCCGAGCCAATATTTCCTGTTCTGCCTCGGATTCTGCCAAACTTCCTTCCCTAAGTTGTGAAGATATTCGAAGCAACGGGTTCAAATGCGAAGAAGGTTCCTGAAAAACAAAAAAACTGTTTTTTTTGATTTCCCGGGTTTTGCTTTCTTTTAAATACTCTGCATAGGTTTTCCCATTTATCGCAATATCCAGTTCATCCTTGTCGAGCAGGCCGTATATAGCCTTTGAAATCATTGATTTTCCAATACCCGATTCACCAAAAAGAAAGGTTATTTGGTCGCGATGCACATCATAGGCATCCACGGTCACGATCGGCCTGGCATTGGAGCATACCTGCACACTGTATCGGTCTGGCGTCATAAGTGGTGCCTCTGTGCATACCCATTTGCAATATGGAAAATACAAACCAATAAAAATACGATTAGAAAAGCGACCGTTAACCCCTGCAAATGTTCGAAAAACAAATTGCCGATGTACAGGGGATGCGTCAAGGCATAACCAATAGCCAAAACGTCCTGCTTGCTGTCGATGTTGGCAAGCATGCTGCCCATGGTGGCAGGCAGCGCCGTAGCATTGACATCTGTTGAAAGTCCCACGGAAATAATGAAATCAACGCTGCATTGCAAAAATATCGCCGCCCCGAAAACCGATATAAGCTTGTTAAAAATATGGATTCTGCTGTTTTTCCACAGAATATCGATGTTGACAATACGTGCTTCTGAAATACCGCAGACCTGCATAGCATGGTAAAAATCGAGTTTTTTATAATGGTCGATACGCTCCCTCATTAAATCGACAAATTCAATGAA
>Ga0182027_10012681_pt1 | contig 11824 bp, 8 predicted proteins | sample 712E1DmetaG_FD_121300 | JGI IMG/M metagenome (GOLD analysis project Ga0182027, IMG submission 121300) | Permafrost microbial communities from Stordalen Mire, Sweden - 712E1D metaG (Illumina Assembly) | ecosystem: Environmental > Terrestrial > Soil > Wetlands > Permafrost | place: Sweden...
GGGGGGATTGGATGAGATTTCGACTCTCGGAAAAACAATGATTAGCGAATTGAAAGACGGATCCATTTCGTCCTACGAATTTCATCATTCATCGGTCGGAATTTCATCGGGTACACTTGCGGATGTTGCCGGCGGTGATGCAGAGTTGAATGCCAGCATCATTCGAAATATCCTCGATGGAAAAAAGAATTCGCAACGGAATATTACCGTTCTCAACGCCGGCGCGGCAATATATATTTCGGGAAAAGCGCCGACGTTTCTCGACGGTGTAAAGTGTGCGGAAGAATCCATCGATTCACACAAGGCAAAGAGAAAGCTTCAAGAACTCATTGACGCGACGAATTAAACTATGAATTGTCGAATGTTCGGAAAAGCAGAAGTAACAATGTTAATCCTCGCAAGAAACATTCCGTCTGGGAGAAAAGAACGGCAGGATCTTTCCAGGTCGCCGGTTAAAGGGCTTTCGCATTACTCTGGAGATCAATGAAAGAACGGGAAAAAATAGGGCAAGATTCGAAACCGCATCCGTATCTCAGTTCGTTTATTGCACGTCTGCTGAGTGCTTCAAAGAAAAAGCGCCAAAAATACTCCGAGGATGATGTAAAGCAGCTTCTGGAAGAGGGGAAAAAAAGCGGCGTCATCGATTCCACGGAGCGGGAACTGATCGAAAGTGTTCTTGAATTTACCGACACGACAGTCAAAGAGATCATGGTGCCCCGTACCGACGTCGTTGCGGTCGAGCTTTCCGTACCGCGGGAAAAGCTCATTCGCGTCGTCATCGATGAAGGATATTCGAGAGTCCCCGTATATCAGGGGACGATTGATAATATTGTTGGGATTGTTTATACAAAAGACTTACTGAGCATGTTTGAACATCGCGACATTATCCTTCTCCAAGATATTATCCGCCCTCCATATTTTGTTCCGGAATCAAAGAAAATCAGCGTGCTGATGCGCGAACTTCAAACAAAGAAACAGCACATGGCGGTCGTCATCGATGAATTCGGAGGAACGGAAGGGATCATTACGATGGAAGACATCCTGGAAGAAATTGTGGGAGAGATCCGAGATGAATATGATGAAGACCATCGCGATGTTGAGACGTCCCTCGATGGCTCGGTTGTTGTCAATGCCGGAATGAGCATCCATGATTTTAATGAGAAGTTTCATTCTGCAATTCCCGATGACGCCGATTATGAAACGATCAGCGGTTTTCTCCATAAACAAACGGGAAGGATACCGGAATTACTCGAAGAGATCCCGTTTGAAAACTTAAGCTTTATTGTCGTGAAGAAGAACGAGAGGCGAATTCGCCAGGTAAAGGTCAAAATTGTCGAAAGTGCGGACGATGAGCGGCATGATGAATAAACTGAAAGATATACTGGAGCATAAGCGTGCTGAAGTTGCTGAAAAGAAAACGCGTTTTCCACTCTATGACATGGTCGAACGCCTCGCGAGCGCTCCACAAACGACAAGTTTTATCGAGGCAATTCGTTCCCGCGAAACGGATGAACTCGCATGTATCGCAGAGATCAAAAAAGCATCTCCATCAAAAGGCGTCATTGCAAAAACCTTTCGCCCGGAGAAGATTGCGCGTGAATATGAGGTGGGGGGAGCAAAAGCCCTGTCCGTGCTGACAGACCAAAAATATTTTCAGGGTTCGACGGCGTTTATCAAACTTGTGAAAGACCATGTTACGCTTCCGGTGCTTCGGAAGGATTTCATTGTCGATGAATATCAAATATACGAGTCGCGCATTATCGGGGCGGATGCCATTTTGCTCATCGTTGCTGCTCTCAAGGAATCGGAACTCTTGAAATTTCAGAACCTCGCTCGCGACCTTGACCTCGATTGTTTGGTCGAATGCCATGTAAAGAGTGAAATCGACCGCGCCGTGAACTGCGGGGCGACATTGATCGGAATCAACAACAGAGACCTTCAAACATTCGAGGTCAATGTTGAAACCTCATTAATGTTAAAACGGTTTATTCCGAATTCGACGGTGGCGATCAGTGAAAGCGGAATTCGCAACCCGCATCATGTCGACTTGCTTCGGCAAGCCGGATTCGACGCGATTCTTGTCGGAGAACATTTGATGACGCAACAAAATAGGACGAAAGCTCTTCGCGATCTGCTTCAAGTGGATGAATCGCATTAAGATGGGAGAACTATTTGTCAAAATCTGCGGCGTTACTATTTTGGACGATGCGTTGTCTGCGGTTGAATGCGGAGCGGATGCCATAGGATTTAATTTCTATCGACAGAGCAAGCGTTACATTTCACCTGACCGCGCAGCTGAAATTATCGACCGGCTGCCGGCTAATGGTATGAAGATTGGAGTATTTGTCAACCCGGATCGGGAGTATGTCAATGCAGCGATCGAAAACAGCGGAATAAACGGCCTTCAGTTCTCCGGAAACGAATTGCCGGAGGCGCTGTCGGGTTATCATCTGCCGGTGATCAAAGCTATTCACGTGGCAAATGCGAAGTCGATCCGTGGGATGAAGTCGTTCGGCGCCATTACCTTTTTGCTGGACACATTCCATGAAGATGATTTTGGAGGTACCGGAAAATTATTTGACTGGGATATTGCCGTGGAAGCAAAGCGCTTTGGTAAAGTAATAGTGGCCGGGGGACTCACTCCCGAAAATGTTGCAGATGTCGTTCGAAAAATCAGGCCGTACGGTGTGGATGTCAGCAGCGGTGTTGAACTGCGTCCGGGCGTAAAAGATCATAAAAAAATCAAAGAATTTATTCTTCGTGCTCGAGAAGCAAAAATCACTGAATAGGATTATGCAAAATTCCCGGAAGACCATGTATCCCGATGACCTTCCCGATGCGTCGGGGCACTTTGGAGTGTACGGCGGCCGTTACATTCCTGAGACACTCTTGCCCGCAGTCGAGGAATTAACCTCACGGTATTTGCAACTCCGCGATGACGAAGATTTTCAAAAAGAATTTCGGTATTATTTGAAAAATTTTGTCGGTCGCGAAACGCCGTTGTATTTCTCTGAACATTTAACTTCGCATGTGGGCGGAGCAAAAATTTATCTCAAGCGCGAAGATCTTTGTCATACCGGCGCCCACAAAATCAATAACACTATCGGTCAAATTCTCATCGCGAAGAGGATGGGGAAGAAGCGAATCATTGCTGAGACGGGAGCCGGTCAGCACGGGGTCGCGACGGCAACTGTCTGTGCACTGTTCGGGCTTCAATGCGTCGTGTATATGGGGGAGGAGGATATGGAACGGCAGGCCCCGAACGTCGACCGGATGAAATTGCTCGGTGCCGAAGTTCGACCGGTTTCGTCGGGAAGCAAAACGTTAAAGGATGCGACGAGCGAAGCAATTCGGGATTGGGTAACAAATGTCGAGACAACTTTTTACATCATCGGGTCGGTGGTTGGGATGCATCCCTATCCCATGATGGTACGAGATTTCCAGTCTGTCATCGGCGAGGAGACGAGGCGGCAGATTATCGAGGCTGAGGGGAGGCTGCCGGATGTGATTGTAGCGTGTGTCGGTGGAGGAAGCAATTCGATGGGGATCTTCTATCCCTTCTTGAACGACGTTCCCGGAGTCAAGCTCGTCGGCGTCGAAGCTGCCGGCTTTGGACTTGAAACGGGAAAACATGCGGCGGCTCTTGCGAAGGGGCAGCGCGGAGTACTTCACGGAGCGATGCAGTATCTGTTGCAGGATGAAAATGGTCAGGTGCAATTGGCTCATTCAATCTCTGCAGGGCTGGACTATCCGGGGGTTGGGCCCGAACATTGTTATCTCAAAGATAAAAAACTTGTCGAATATGTTTCAATTACCGACACAGAGGCGCTCGATGCGATGCTTCTCCTTTCGCGCATAGAAGGAATTATTCCGGCATTGGAATCGGCTCACGCCATCGCGCATGCGACAAAGATCGCCCCCCTCATGAAAAGCGATGAGATTCTCATCGTCAATCTCTCAGGGCGGGGAGACAAAGACCTTCAAGCAGCTCTCACACATTTTCGGTCCCGCACGTAACATGGAATGTCCTGTCTGTGGGTCAGGTTCCAATGACGATTTCACTTCGATAAAAACGTACCATCCCGGATTTTTTTTATTCCATCTGAGCATCTTTCTTATTTTATCGGAAATAGTCTTCGCCGCTTAGCAACAAGTTCTTGGTTTCGTACACTAATGATTGATGTGTCTTCAAAACATTTTTTACGGTGTTTCTCCAACCTCATAACGCCCTGAGGCACACCATCCATGTAGGCTTGGAAATCATGTCAGGAATTAGGATAGAAGGCTACAACGTCGTCGCATACGGAAAGAAGGTTTCCAGTGGGGCTTAAAAGAGGATTGTCTCAAGCCGTGGGGGCAGTCGCAGTGGTCACCGTTGCGGGTCAACTCCTCAACGTGGCGCAGGAGATGGTCATTGCCGCAAAATTTGGCACGAGTGCGTCAACTGACGCCTATAAAATGGCTCTTGTTATCCCGGTTATGTTGGCCATCGAGTTGGCGACGATAGTGGGAGCAATTGTGATCCCCGTTTTCCATGAACAACGCAAATCGTTGGCACCTTCCGAAATATTCAGTGTTGGCCTGAATTTCATAGGGATTGTCGGTTTTAGCATTGCTGCAGCGGTTTTTGTGCTTGCTCCTTTTCTTATGAATACCATCGCAGGCGGATTTTCGCAAGAGACACGCGTGATGGCGGCGTTTCTGTTGCGCATCCTTTCCCTTAGTATATTTTTTACTCTCATTTCTCTTTTCCTATCAAACGTCCTTAATCTCCATGGATATTTTGCCCTTCCGGCACTTCAGAGAATGTTTCTCTATGCCGGCACGCTCACGTTTTTATTTTTTATCGGCCGTTCGTATGGTATCACCGCAGCTGCCTTCGGGTTCGTGGTAGGCCTCGGTTTATTCGTCATTGTTCAAATGATTGTCGTTTTGAAAAACGTGACGTACTCATTTACTTTCGACCCGATGCACCCTGTTATCAAGAGTATGGTTATTTTAGCCGCGCCCCTGATTTTCAACTCTCTTCTCAATCAATTTAGCGTTCTGATCGAAAAACGTATTGTCTCCGGTTTTGAACCGGGGAGCCTCTCCGCTCTCGATTTTGCATTTAAGCTCTCTGCTTTCTTTATTAATTTTCTTGTCATCGGAATCAACACCGTGTTATTCCCGACTTTGTCGGAAAGTTTTGCGTCGGGCAACCATCAAAGAATAAGTTCCATTTTTGATATGCTGACGAAGGGATTAGCGGCAATCATCGTACCGACGACCATGGCTTTTATCTTGTTGGGGAAGCCGCTTGTTCACCTCGTCTTCGAGCGAGGCTCTTTCGATGCTCATTCGACCTTGCTGACAAGCAAAGCGTTGAGCTTCTATGCGATTGGCCTTGCAGGACAAGCGTGCGTTGCAAGCCTTCCCCGCTTTTATCAGGCATTCAGGAAAAACACCTCTCTTCTTAAAATGGGTAGTGTTGCCATTGTGTTTAACGTCGGAGCGATGCTTTTGTTATCTCATCTATTCGGGTTCATTGGTGTCGCCGGCGCGACGTCTCTTACGGCTACGGTCTTTTCGCTGATCCTCTTTTTCAACCTTCGCTCAACGGTCAGAATCGATATTTGGGACATTTCTAGGACAATCTTTAAAATCTGCGTAGCGACTGTCGGCTTTAGTGTTGTCGTCTTCTATGCATACACGTATTTGAATGCCCTTGCATTGCTTTCAGGTTTGGGCGAAAAGTTGTTTGAGCTTGCAGTCCCGCTACTATTAGGGGGGATTGTTTATCTCGTTCTTTGCACACTCATGAAGCTTGAGATTGTCCGGGTAATGGTTGAACAGACCATGGAATTGGTAACCAAACGAGCTTGATGAGGAAATTGTTGTTTATTTCCCACAGCAGTGTTGTTGCGGCGTAGCGGCAGAAGCTCTGCGAGCTGGCTAATTTGAGCAAAGCTGTTATTTCTGGCGAATAACCTCTTCAAAAACCTTTAACGTTTCCTCAGCGCATTTCTTCCAGCTGAACAGGTTTATTCTCTCTAATCCTTTTCTTCGCAATTCAGCCGCTAATTCTCCACTGCGTAGAATATTTTCAATCGCCTTTGAAATTTGTTGAACGTCGGTTGGATCTACCAGTATGGCTGCATTCCCAACCGCTTCGGGAAGGGAGGAAGTGTCGGAGGAGACAACCGGCACGCCGCACGCCATTGCTTCAAGCGGTGGATAGCCGAATCCTTCATAAAATGACGGGAACACGAAAATACTTGCCAAAGTGAACAGGCTAGGAAGGAATGAATCATCTACATAGCCGATGAAATGAATTCGACTTTCTAGGCGGTGAATCTTAATCTCATTGAATATTTTTGTTGCATACCATCCTAACTTCCCGCCAATCACAAGGTCATACTGAGATTGGATATCGGGTGGAAGATTTCTGTATGCCGCGGCAATACCTTCGACATTTTTTCTCGGCTCTATGGTTCCGATGTAGAGAATGAATTTCTTGGGCAAAGAATATTTTCTCTTCGTTCGTACGAGCATTGCCTCATCTGTTATTATTCGGAAACTGTCGTCTAACTCAGGATAAATAACTGTGACTCGATCTCTATACGAAGGATAGAATCGGAGGATATCGTTTTTAGTCGATTGGGAGTCCGCAATGACCCAGTCAGCACTTTTCTGAGCGTTCCATAAAAAAAAACGCTGCCATATCCGCATTTTTAATGTGAAGTATTCTGGATAAATACGAGAAATAACGTCATGAATTGTTACGACATATTTTACCTTCCGATGTGAGTTGAAGAAAAAGTGCAAGGTCATGGGGATCGGAATATTTGCCAGCATGGTTCCAAATCGCACAAAATATGGTAATACGTACGCCGGACCGAAAAATATGTCAATGTTGTATCGCTGTATTTCTTTTGGAAGGAGTACATTCTCCCAATATCGATTGAGGATTGGGGGTCCGTAACCTACGATATTGATTTTTGTTACATTGGGGCCTTCAATGTGATCATTCGGTTCGGTCAGGAAAAGATAATAATGATTACGAGAATCGCATTGTAGGAGGGCTCGGACAAGCCGTTCTGTATAACTTCCAACTCCCGTTTTGTTCCCTGCGATGGTTCTGCCGTCGATGGCGATATTCATGAGTTCTTCTTTATCGTTGAGTTAATGTATCCTCTACATCGCACCATAAAGAAACGGTGAGTTTGTCGTGATAGAACGGGGGCTGAGTTGGTGGTGAAGATGTGAAAACAATTCTACGCTGGCTGCCATAGCTGCGTCATAATACAAAAAATGGGAAAGTGAATCAAGAAGCTTATGGAACGGGCGTTTTATTTTTTATAAATCTCTTCTTACCTTAAAAGAAGATTTGTGGTATATTAGGACTGAGACCTTTAGTGAAAAGGGTTCTGGATGCCCCTCTCTTAGCAATGGAATCCTTGCGTTGAATGTTCTTCGAACAATGTATGTAAATGTTTCCATGCCTTTTATTGCGCTCGATGCGAGAAAATATCATGATTTCGGGATCGGAACGTACATCCAGCATCTCATCCGGGAATATGCATCGCTGCAACATTCCCACAGCTTCCTTTTATTCATAGCCCCGGAAGAAGCGAAAATGATCGTTTTCCCTGAGGGATTCAAGACTGTGGTCTCACCGTACAGGAAATATTCCTTAGGCGAGATGTTCTTTTTCGCTCGGCAAATCAACGACAACAATGTTTCAGTGTTTCATTCACCCCACTATACGCTTCCGATTAGGCTCAAAAGCAAATCCATTGTCACAATTCATGACCTCATTCATTTAAGGTTTCCTCAGTTCTTTTCTTTGTTGCAGCGGTCATATTCTTACAGTATGATCTGGCACGCGATCCACGACTCGCGTTTCATCATTACAGTTTCTGAGTTCACCAAACTGGATATTCTTCGTTCATTTCGCGTTCGTGAAGAAAAGATCATCCCCATTCCCCTTGGAGTGTCGGAAGAATTCCGTCAAAGCACGCCTTCTTTTCTGGTTGAGGAGTTTAAGATAAAATTCAATATTGAATATCCGTATATTCTTTTTGTTGGAAACACCAAGCCTCACAAAGGTCTTAATGTTCTTTTGCGAGCGTTTAAAGAAGTTCTTACTCTGTTTCCGGAGCTCGATTTGGTTTTCGTAGGAGGAACTCCCGACTCTGACAAATCACTGCAGATGTTGATGAATAATCCCGTTCTATCGAAAAGGGTAAAATCACTAGGCCGGATTTCAAAAGACGAATTGATTCTTGCATATCAGGGCGCAGAAATGTTTGTCCTTCCTTCGCTCTATGAAGGATTTGGTTTGCCGGCATTGGAGGCTATGGCCTGCGGTATCCCGGTGATTGTCTCAGACGCGGGTTCACTCCCCGAAGTAGTCGGAAATGCGGCCATCATTTGCAAGTCGGGAAATGATGGAATGTTTGCGGAGGCGATAATGAACTTGCTTAGAAATCCCATTTTAAAAAACGAAATGATCGAAAAAGGTAAAACCCATTCCGCAGGTTTTCCATGGCGGGCAACAGCCCAAAAGACACTGGAAGTTTATGAGAAAACTATGTGAGGCTGCATGCCAAAAAGAAAGATAACGCGTATCGGCATATTTGGCGGAACGTTTAATCCCCCGCACGCCGGGCATCTTATTGTCGCTGAAAGTGTTTGTGAACAGTTGAAGCTTGACAAACTGTTCTTCGTTCCATCATACATCTCTCCCCATAAGAAAAGGGGGGAGGATAAGCTTGCGGTCCATCGCGCGCGGATGGTTCGGCTTGCGATCAGGTCAAACCCGCGTTTTGATTTCTCTGGTATGGAAGTGAAAAGAAAGGGAATGTCCTTTACGTATGAGACCGTTGAAGCGTTTTACCGGAATTATCCCGGCTGCAAATTATTCCTGATCATTGGGGCCGATAATTTTTCCGATTTTCATACGTGGAAGAATCCAGGGCGAATTCTCAATTTAGCTTCACTCGTCGTCATGAACAGGCCGCTCCATAAATCACGTAATGCGGGGACAAAACATGATACAGGGATACGATTCGTCTTGGTGCCTGACATTCAAATTTCGTCGACAGAAATTAGGGCGATGGTTCACCGGCATGCATCAATCCGATACCAGGTACCTCAAGCAGTTCTTCGGTATGTTCAGCGGCACAAACTCTACAAGTAGCCTTCGATGGAAAGTTTATTATCTGATGTTACGCAAAGCTTTGAATTATCCACTAAGTTCACGAAGCACACGAAGGGAGCTTGTTCTTGCAGATTGCTGCTTAGCAAATTTTTAATGAAAGTAAGTATTGCTTCTCATTAGACGTATATAAACCTTCGTATTCGTTCATGTGCTTAGTGGACTCCTCACGATGCTTAGCCTGAGTTATTAAACTACAAACCCCCGCAGAGGCAGGGGCTTTGTAGTTATTTTTTTTTGATATTGTTAAGCCAGGCGGAGAACGTTCATTTCGTTAGCCGCGATACAAAGGGGCTATTGTCTCACCGTTTCTTTTCAGATTCAAGCTCAGCTATCCGGCTTTGAACCATCGCGCTGATTCCAGGAACCCTCGGATATGCTTCGGCAATATGCTGCATTGTTGCGATTGCTCTATCGTAATCCTGGAGCAATTCGTATGACTGCGACAACACGAAAAGAGGATTATATTGGTCCAACGGTTCAGTCATTTGTGCATTCATGTACGGACTTAATTCCGTGACAAGTTCTCCTGCAAATTCACGGGCATGGAGAGTATCTCCGGCCATTTTGTAAATTTGAGAAATGTCAGATTTAGAGCGATAGTCGAGGCTGATGATGGAATGCGGAAGCACTTGTTCCATTCTGTTTAGCGTAGCGACAGCACCGGCTGATTCATGTTTAATATTTGTGAGATAGACCGTCAGTGAGAGAAATGCCTGCCGGTAATTCATGATGAGACGCCGCTGATTTTCGTCGAAATGCACCGTAGGATCTTGTAATCCTCTCCACCGGAAGCCAAACGAAGGTGTTTGTACTGGAGTTTTGACGTCGGTCATAAGCTGTTTCCGGAGAATTTGTTCATCAACACCCTCCCAAAATGTACGGATTTTGCGTGGAACGAGCTTCATTGCAAGTCCGCGCATTTCCATGTGGTCTTGAAGTCCAATCTTGCTGTCGTCGCCCCCGGTCGTAGCAAAATAAATCGGTCGCTGCCACCGGTTGGTACGAATAATATCGAACACAAGAATGTCTTGAACACGAAGGGCCTTAATATTGCCGAACTGGAGAGTTGCCGGCATGACGAATTTCACCGTATCGACGATTTCCGAGCCGCGGGAATACTGGAGGGCGATATCGGCCCCCTGGAGATTTGTATTTGATGAGTCCCAGCCTTCCTCTGCACTGCGAGGGACCGGGAGTGAAAACATCTGAGGTTCATATTGAACAGGCTGGATTCCAGTGATCTGATCGTCGGTCATGCTCATCGGCACTTTCTTCGCGCCGAACGGTTCTGTGTTTTTCAACTGCTTAATGTACCAATCAGTATTGGCGAGACTCAAACAAATAACCCGGACGTCTCTTCGCACACCTTCAACGTCCTGAAGGTACCACAACGGGAAAGTATCATTATCGCCGTTGGTAATCAGTATCGCATCCTTCTCAGTGCTCTGCAGCAAATTGTAGGCGTAATCCCACGCCAGGTAATGTCCGGCGCGGCTCGACGGATGGATATTGGTGCGCAGCATATTCGCCGGAACAAAAACAAACGCCGCCGCAAGCACGCAATACCCTCCAATGCGGGCGTACTGTTCTTTGAGTTTTTGTTCGAGATAGTTGACGATTGCCAGTGTTCCCATGCCGATCCACAAACAGAAACCGAAGAACGAATAGACGAAGAAATAATCTCGCTCGCGAGGCTGTTCCTGTTGCATGTTAAAGTATATTGCGAGCGCAAATCCGGTAAGCACAAAATAGATGGTCATGATGAACGCCATCTTCGGGTCTATTTTCCAATGATAGAAGAACCCGATCAGGCCGATGAGGAACGGTATTCCGAATAATTGGGCAAACCGGACACCGGCGCCTTGCCAATCATCTTCTTTGCCGATGAAATTCCATCCGAAATACCGGAGATACATGTGGTTGATTTGGTAGCGCCAGAAGTAGTCGCCGTCGCTTGTATAATTTTTGAAGTACTCCATCTTATCCGGTTCGTTCGACCAGCGCCGTTGGAGGAGCGGCGTCTCGCCGTACTGCTCGCGTTCGAGGTATTGCACGAGGCGTTTGAGCGTACTTGGATCGTCTTCATTGATCGGCGGGTTCGCGTTCGACCGAATATAGACAACCGCGTAAATTGAATACCCGAGGAGGATGAAGAGGAACGAAAGCGCAGCAATGTTGAGAATTCTTTTTTGATTCTTGATGGAGTAATACAACAGATAAAAGGCGGCAAGGGGCAATACGACTGCAAGGACAACCCATAGGTCAGTTGTTATTCCAAACACTTCGCCGTTCAGCATGGAAGGATACCATTTTACAATCGCGGGGTACGCACTGAAAAAAATCAGCGAGGCAACAACGCCGAACTTAATGATGTCGGTCGAAAAAATAAACTGCTTTAAAGAGTGTTTGTAAAAACGGAAATACACAACGAGGATTGCTACCGAAAATCCCATGAGTCCATGGATATGTATCCCGGTTGTCAAACCGACGAGAAACGTGATGAGGAGTAAATAGGCGTCGCTGTGCGGTTCTTCATATTCTTCATGCCACCGAAGCGCAAGCCAAATAATGAGAGCCGTGAAAAGGAGGCTGGTGTTTCGCGTTTCGGTTTCAGTCGCA
>Ga0182027_10012682_pt1 | contig 11824 bp, 13 predicted proteins | sample 712E1DmetaG_FD_121300 | JGI IMG/M metagenome (GOLD analysis project Ga0182027, IMG submission 121300) | Permafrost microbial communities from Stordalen Mire, Sweden - 712E1D metaG (Illumina Assembly) | ecosystem: Environmental > Terrestrial > Soil > Wetlands > Permafrost | place: Sweden...
ATCTTCGTAATCTAGGAATAATTTTCTTGCTTTATTAAAATCTCCATCTGTACCTAATCTTTTAATTAGAATATTTTCCCCTTTAAGTATAATCTTTTTTTCATAATCTCTGCCTGATGAGCTTAAACTTACTCCAACTATCGTTTTCATTTTCTGTTTACAATTTTTACTAGATGCCTATCGAAAAATCTTAAAAAAAACCATAGTGCTGGAGCTATAAATCCAAATAGATATAAATGATTTCTATTTAATGTAAATGCAGAAATAATGAATGCTATGCCTATACCAAATGCATAAAAATTGTACATTAGCCCATCTTTCCAATTAATAATTACATTTTTATTATCTTCAGATTTATATGGAGTTATTTTTGGGATAAATCTAGGCACTTCTCTTTTATATCTTTTATATTTTTCTCCGAATTCTTTTAATAAACTATTTTCTTCATAAACCACATACATATAACTGGTGGTTATTTTTCCTAGGAAAAGTATTAGTATTGCAATTGGAGGCCCTGCAAATCCTATAACTGTTATTGAGATTATATCTGAAAGATAAAGAGGGTTTCTTACATAAGCATAGGGGCCATTAGTAACTAACTTATATGTCTGAACTTCTTTAGTAACAGCAACATGGCCTGATAAATAACCTCCGGCATAACTTCTAAATATCCAGGTATAAAGATTAATAAAACCAATAAACAGGAAAGTAACTGACATAGTTATATTTTTATCAATTTTAAAAATATCTGCTATAATTAAATAGGTATAATTTTTTGAGAATATTAATGTAAGCAATGCTATACCAAAAATAAGGTAGCTTATTATTACTCTGTATTCGAAGTTTAGTTTTAATATTTTTTCCTTGAATCCCATTGTTATGGTGGATAATCCAATCCTATTTTATAATTTTTTCTAAATCCTAAATTTCCCCTTAAGTAGTATCCGAAGGTCCCAATAAAACCGAGGCTCGTAAAATTGGATAAGCCCCTTTTGATTATTGAGGGGTAGGAATAGAATTTTTTTCTAATCCAATCTGCTCCCCTTAGTAAATCTTCTTTTGAAATCTTGCCTGGAATAAATACTAAATGTTTGCAATCATAATTACTCCAATCATTGTCAATAATTCTATTCTCTTTCTTTAATCTTTCATATAAGGGAGTTCCGGGCATCGGGGTGACTATACCAATTTGCATTAGATCTAGATTTGTCTTATTTGCAAAGTCCAGTACTTGTTTGAAAATTTTTTTGTCATCATTATCAAAACCAAACATCATACCGGCTTCAACAACAATTCCATAATGATGGAATATTTTTATAACTCTTTTATATTCCCTTACTATATTCTGATATTTTTTTATATCCCTTAAATTCTCATTATTTAGAGTTTCTATTCCAATAAAAACTCCTTTTCCCCCTGCCAGATTAATTAGCCTCATTAACTCTTTATCATTAACTATATCTACACTTGACTGAAATAAGATATGTTTTTTCAGGGGTATTAAAGCTTTAAAAAGTTTTTTTGCATAATCAGGATCTCCAAATATATTGTCATCAGTTATATTAATTATCCTGTTTGGAAGACTTTTCAATTCATTAACAGCATCTTCAATAGGCCTTTTATAGAATTCTCCTTTAAAAAAAGATCTCACACTGCAAAATTCACACCTATTTACACAACCCCTGGTTATTCCAAAAACATGGCCTTTGGCGTAACCTTTTTTTCCTTCTGGAATCCTATAGGCATTTGGAATTCTTATGATATTTTTTTGCTTTGTATAATATTTTTTCTTTAATTTACCTTTTTTATAATCTTCAATCATTCTTTCCCAAGAACCTTCTGCTTGACCAATTACAACTGAGTCTACATGCTTAAGACACTCGTCTGGAAGAAAAGTAGCGTGCATACCGCCCATTACTATAGTTTTGCCTCTTTTCTTGAATTCTTTCGCTATTTCATATGCTCTGTTTGCTAACGCTGTTACAGCAGATATTGCAATCAAATCTGCATCAGAATCAAAGTTTATATTCTCAATTATTTCATCACAAAATTCTTTTTTAATATCTTTTGGTGTAAGTGCAGCTAAAATAAGAATGCCTAATTTAGGGTATCTGAATATATCACTTCCCTTAGGTTTAGAATTTTTTTCTTTCCTATCTTTTTTTGTTGCAGGATTAATAAATAATATTTTCATTTTAAGTCAATTTATTTAAGTCTATCTTATTTAATTGACCCTGCAAAATAACTCTGGCTAGTTTGGGATTTTTTATTGCTACATAGAAATACTTGATAATTTTTCTTGGCAATACTTTTTTAAAATGATTTTGCAATTCCTTATAACTCCATCTTATGCCCTTATGAATCTCATCAGGAGTCATATTTTTGGGCTGAAAAATACAATTATACCAATTATATCTAGAATAATCTTTATCAATAATTTTTCCTTGTTTATCTAGCTCTTTATATATTTTGGTTCCTGGATATGGCGTAAGAATATAGAGATAAGCATCATCTATATCTAGTTTTTTTATGATATTCACGGTATTTTTAAATATTTCTTTAGTGTCATTATCAAAACCAAACATAAAAAATGATTGAACCATTATATTATTTTTATGCAGGAGATCTATCAATTTTTTATAATTATTAACATTATTATGCAATACATTAAGAGAGTTAAGAGAATCCTGATTAATGCTCTGAAATCCAACTGCAACTGCATAACATCCTGATTTTTTCATTAATCTTATCAGTTCAGGATCATCAGAAATATTTGTTGGCGCTTGTGCCCACCACATTTTTTTTAAGGGAATCATTGCATAAAACAATTTTTTTGCATACTCTTTATCAAGAAAAAGATTATCATCTAAAAAAATTATATTTTTTGTTTTTATTGATTTTATTTCATCAATAACCTCTTGAATATTTCTTTTCCTGAATTTAGACCAGGGCACATCGTTTAAATAACAAAACTTACATTTATTAGTACATCCTCTTGTTGTCTGTATTGCTTCAAAAATGTATCTTTTTTTATACAAATCTCTTCTAGGAATTGGGATGTTGTCCATCTTAACCATGTCTTTGCTACAGTCATAGAATCTTTTTAATTCATTTTCTTTTATGTCTTTTAATATTCTTTTCCATTGATATTCTACTTCTCCTATGACTACCGAATCTGCATGTTTTATGCATTCGTTTGGAACCAGGCTTGGATGTATCCCGCCTAAAATAGTTTTTGTTTTAGAGTCCCTGAATCTTTCAGATATTTCAAAAGCCCTATTTGCTGTAAATGCTACAACAGTAATTCCAACAACATCATATGTTTTATGAAAAGGTATTTCTTCTTCATCTTCATCTACAATTTCAACATCATGCCCTTCTGAAAGAGCTGCAATAATCCCAAGGTTTACTGGAGGAAATCTAATCACTTCATTATATTTATATGGAGCATTTTCAAGATACCATTTAGGTTTTATCAATAATATTTTCATTTTATGGCAGTAGACCTAATTTTACTTTTCTAAAACTTCCCCTCAATAGTATTAAAGCTAGTGTTGGAGATGTTAATATAAGGGAATAGTTTTTTAAAGAATTTTTAAATAGCTTTTTATTAAAATGTTTTATGACTTTGGGATATAAATCTTTGATTCCTTTTTCAAGTTCTTCTGGAGTCATATTCTTAGGCTTAAAAACACAATTATTCCAAGTATATTTTGAGAAATCCTTGGTTAATATCCTGCCTGTTTTATCTAATTGATTATATATGCCTGTTCCTGGAAACGGTGTTAATGCATATAGAAATGTATCATCAATGTCTATTTCTTTTATAATTTCGTAAGTTTTTTCAAATATGTCTTTTTTATCACCATCAAATCCAAATATGAAAAATCCATTGACAAATATCTTATGTTTATGTATATCTGAAACAATCTTCTTATACTCGCTTATCTTATTCTGATAAATCTTAGCTGATTTCAATGAATCTTTATCTATGGTTTGAAATCCCAAGCAGACATTGTAGCATCCTGATTTTTTCATAAGCATTAAAAGCTCTTCATCATATGCCACTGTTGTTGGAGCTTGAATCCACCAGAGTTTTTTTAAGGGAATCATTGCCTTAAATAAATCTTTAGCATACTTTATATCACAAAAAATATTATCATCGACAAAAAAAATAAACCTGCTTTTTATTTTCTTTAATTCATCTATCACAGATTCTACACTCCTTTTTCTAAAATTTTTCCACGGCACTTGCTGTAGATAACAAAATTCACAAAATAAATTGCATCCTCTGGTTGCTTGAACAGGCTCATGCAAATATGTTTTTTTAAATAAATCTCTCCTAGGCAAAGGTACCTTATCCAAGTCTTCTATTGTTTTTCCATAATATATTTTTTTAATCTTATTTTTTTCTATATCTTCCAAGATATTTTTCCAAATTGCTTCAACTTCTCCAATCACAACTGAATCTGCAAAGTTACATGTTTCTTTTGCTATACTGGGGTGGACTCCTCCTATAATTACAGGAATGTTCTTTTCTTGAAATTTTTTGGTTATGTCTTTAACATGATTTATTGTAAATGTCGGGACAGTTATTCCTACTATGTCATATTCTTTATGGAAAGGTATTTCTTCTTCATCTTCATCTACAATTTCAACATCATGTCCTTCTGAAAGAGCTGCAATAATTCCTAACCCGAGTGGTGGTACCCTGACCATTTCTTCATATCTATGGGCTCCACCAAAATAATACCACCTAGGCTTTATTAAAAGTATCTTCATAATGTTTTTCTACATTTAGCTCCTTTAATTATTGACATATTGAATTCCTTTCTGTATTTTATATCTTGTAATTTGCATCCATTCCAGGAAGATTTACTAAAATGCTCATTAGAATTCAGCTTATCCCATAAAATATACAATGGGGTTTCTAAAATGTTTCCAAAAATAACCGGATTAAAATCGCAAGGACAAATGTCTCCATAAGGAGTTATGTAAAAAAAGCTTGTTCCACCGCAACATCCCAGACTTTTATAGCTTCTTACATGAGCATAAGGATATACAGAAGGATAATCATACCTATTATTATATTTTCCAGAGATATTTAATATCTCTTCAATCCATTCTTTATTTCCAATCAAGTCTTTTCTATCTGCTATCGCCCCAGTAGGTATTGCATCAAAGACAATCACCTCATTTACTTTTAATTTTTTTGCTAATTCTATTATTTTTATCAATACTCCATCATTTAATGCTTTTTTATCAATGCAGCATGAAATAGCTACAGTTAATTTCGCTTTCTTTGCCGCAATTATGCCTTTAATAGCATGTTCGAATAATCCTTCTCTACCTCTTATTCTGTCATGTTCTTTAGGTATGTAATGGTCTAAGCTAACATTTATACTATCTAGCCCAGCTATTTTCAAATTTCTCGCATATTTTTCAAGAAACCATCCATTAGTAAACATTAAGGTAGTACTTCTCTTTTTATCCACAGACTTCAATATCTCTAAAATATCATTTCTTAATAATGGCTCCCCTCCTAAAAAATTAATTACTGTAACTCCAATATCTTGAGATTGCCTTATTACATCTTTAACCTGTTCGGTTGTCATTTCTTTTCTTTTATCTTTCATAGATTTAAAACTGCAATGCAAACAATCACAGTTGCATTTATCAGTTATAGCTATATCCACCATATTTGGCAAAGTCCTATTTTGAAAAATTCCCATAAGTTTCATTGCAGTCTGATGGGCTTGTATTTGAGAAAATGCAGGAGCTGAAAAAGTACTATATACAGGGTTTCCATCCCTCCAATCTATTATTTTATGGTGACCAGCATAAGCATCATAGGTGGATTCTAAAAAATAACGAGAAAATCTTACTGAATTTTTCATAGTTGCTAAGGCCAGCCTTAATTCCATAATCTTTTTTAATAAATTATTTTTCATTTTTTAATACTAAGAGATAGAAACCATCATTTATTATATTCTCCTTTATAATTTTTCTATTGAATAAAGAAATTATATCGTCTTTTTTTAGATATTTTTCTTTAATTAGATGTGAAAAGACTCTCGGATTAAAAATTATCTTAAGCATCCTATATCCCCTTTTAATTCCATACCTCTTAAAATTATTATAAAAAATATTTCTTATAAATATGCTTGGCTTGAGATACAATGGTTCTACTATGACTATGTTTCCTTTTTTCTTTAATAAGCTAAAAATTTTTAAGGATAAATTATTATAATCAATATGGTGCAGAACATTTGAAATAATTATTATATCGAATTTCTTTTCAATCTTGAAATTCTCGAAGTATTCATTAATAAAGATTATATTTTTAAATTCTTTTAATTTGTCTTTTGCAATATTGATCATATTTTTAGAAGGATCTAAAAGAGTAATGGACTCTGACTTATTTGCAATTTTTAGAGCTAAACTTCCGGTTCCAGCCCCTATATCTAATATTGATTTTCCAGCAAAATCAATATTTTTTAGGATAGAATCCTCATTTAAATTTAACCAAGGATTTAAGTCAGAGTCATAATATTTTGCCCATTCATCCCATTCGCTTTTCATAAATTTACACCTGTTTAGATTTTATATTTAAACCTGAGATACTCGGAGTATTAAAATATTTCCTTAGAGCGTAATTGCTCATGCTTTTCGAAGCTTCGCAAGGCAAATTAGCTATAAATTTTGAAGTCAATTCAAAATTCATAGAAGATAATAAAAATCTACTTCAGAAATGTAAGTAAATACCTTAGAGCGAGTATGATTTTTTTCTCTGTTAAAAAAATCAGAACCCTTCTGGACTAGCTAAAAAAGTGGTGAAAATCACGAAGGTTTTAATCATACCTCTTAGAGGAAAAGGTTTATAATATATATTTTACAATATCTATCAAGAGGGTATAATGATAATTCAAATATTTGAAATATTAGTAATTTTATTATCTATAATTATTCTTTCCATATTACAAAAATATGATAAAAAAAGCATGAAGAGATATATTCTAATTGCTATTGGAGTTTTGATTTTCGAACTATTCACCCAACCTTTATGGAATAATCGCGGGCTGGATTTTTGGGCATATATTTATCATGATGTAAGCTGGATTTTGACATTAGGCTGGTCTAGTATAATCATACTTTCAATGTTTATAGTTGATAAATACGTTAGGATAAAAGAGACGAAGAAGTTCTTCTTATATTTATTAATTTCTGGAATTTTTTCTATATTTGCTGAAGCCTTGGTTTTGTATCTGGGAATAAGACAATATTCTCCGGAAATATACGCAGTAATGTCAAAAATTTATATTCCAATCCTAAATGTCCCTATAGAAACTTTATATTATATTCCCGTATTTATAGCTTTGATAATCGGATTTGCCAGATACTTTGAAATGTCATTCAAAAAAGAATTAAAGGTTCTAGACAATCTAACCAAATCAGATAAAAGAAGGAGAAGAAAAAAATGAAATGTAATCTATCAATATTTTGTAATTCTACTCCTGTACATTTTCAAATTTCAGACACAATAATATTAATCTTTGAGATAATTATTTTATCAATGATATTTGGTGTAATTCTTTATGCTTTTTTAAGGATGGTTACGAAAAAAAGAAATAGATTATTTAAAAATTTTATAATTACTACAATAGGAGTAATTTTGTTTGAAATAATGATACAACCTATGGTTTTAAACACCCGGTGGTCTTCATGGACTTATTATTATCATGATTTAAGCATAATAGTGACTTTTGGATGGGTTGTTATAGTTTCAGGCTCAATCTATATAATTGATGCTGTATTTGCTCATATGAGTGATTTTAAAAGATTCTGGCTTTATTTATGCACTATTGATGCAATAACTTTACCTGTAGAAATATTTTTAGTTCAGTCTGGGGTAAGGACATACTCTCAATCTTTAATACAATCTTCATTAGGAGTTTATATACCCTATACTAACCTACCTTTAGAAGTAGGATTTGCAATACCTCTATTTTTTGCATTAGTCATTGGATTTGTTAAATATTGGGAGAAAATTATTGAAAATGGATAAAAAAGGACAAGCAGGTTTAGGAGTAGCTTGTGCAGGATTTTTGATAGTCGCATTAATAATAATTTTAATTCCTTTTGTTGTGTTGATTGTTGTAGTATTTTTTGTTATAAGATTTTTAATTAAGAAATTTAGCAAAAAAGAGAATTCGGTTAATAATGTAGCTGAATAAATTTCATAATTGAGTTCTAATTATTAATGCTTCTATTACTCATACTTGCCCTGCTTATTTTTATATACGATAACTATAAAGTGAAAATTTATCTTTGGACAGGATAAATTCCAGTTTTCTTTTAGAATCCTGAGTGAATACATACAGTAATAATCTTTTTATATGACAGCATTATTCTTTTAATATGAATATCTTAATCACTGGTGCAAGTAGTTATGTAGGTGCGAGTATTTATTCAAGGTTAAAGGATAAATATTCTGTTGTTGGTACATATAATTCTAACAAATTGTTTCCTGAGTTAGAATTCTTGGACATAACCCATGAACAAGAGGTTAGGGATTTTGTTTTAACAAAAAAACCTGATGTAATTATTCATGCTGCAGCAAATGCCAGTGCCTCCTGGTGTGAGAAGAACCCTAAAGAAGCTATTGCAATTAATCAACAGGGTACAAGATATATTGTAGACTGCGCAAATGAAACTCATTCTAAAGTTATATTAATTTCAACTTTTGCTGTTGCAAATACAGATAGTTTATATGGTAGAACAAAAATCGCAAGTGAAAAATATGTAAAAGAGGTTAAAGCAGGATATGTCATATTAAGACCTTCTTTAATTATTGGTTTTAGTCCAAATACTACTAATGATAGACCATTCAATAGATTTCTTAAAAATATTACCCTAGGTGTTCCTGCTGTTTATGATACATCCTGGAAATTTCAACCCACATGGCTAAGACATCTTGATGAAGTTATTGAAGAAATACTCAAAAGAAAAATTATTAATGAAACAATTCCAGTAAGTGTTCCAGAATTAAGAACTAGATATGAAATTGCAAAGGATATTTTACCTAAATTCAACATAAATGTAACTCCTGAAGATAAACATGATACCTCACCGACCTTCTCAGAAAATCTCTCTAAATTAAGAGAATTGAACATGCCAGAATATACTTATGATGAAATGATTGCTGGAATAGTTCAAGAGATAAAAGAATACTTAAAAGATAAATGATATTTTTATTTATGATTCCTTGCTTAATAATTTTATTGACATTAATTACAGGGAAGAAATTTTAGACTATCGAATGATGGCTAAAATTTCATATTTGATTTCTAATTATAACAATGATTTATAAAAAAGTTTATAAATAACTGAGTTAATATAATTCAATGGAAAAAACTAGCGACTTAACTTTTGAAAAAAGTTTTACTAGTTTTAACTATAGTTTCTATTTTTACTTTTGGTAAAATCCGGGATTTAATAAAACCGGATTGTGTAGATTTCTAAGATTAGTTACTATATGATTTGGTTTATGAATTCTCGTTGGAAACTTATTTTAAATAAATGATAGGAGGAAAAATGAATCAAGAAATAATAGAAAGTCTGCTTGAGAATAGGGTACAAATAGTTATGCAACCTGAAAGATGTTATGTTTTAGAACACCTTGATAGATATCTTCCAGGAAATGAAGAGAAAGGATTTATATTGAGAGGTTTAACTGGTTTGCCTTGTTACCCCAATTGTTCAGGTTATAGTTTAACATGCAATGAGCATCCATGGAATAAACATATAATAAGTGTTGATGCGATTCAGGATGATATGAGAGAGTTAAGTGGAATTGAAATTGCAATTGCAAATCCGATTTTACCTGTTGGAAGAGTTTCTCCAGTTGCAATTGAAAAACTGGATATGAATACTTGCACATGGTTAACTGGGATTATTCATAGAAGTATTATGGATAAAGATTATTCTCCAAATGGTGATGTTAAAACCCAATATTGCTCTAAATGCGATGGGCATGGAAAAACTTCAGGAAAATCCTGCTCATTATATATGAAAAGAACATCTGGTGTAGAACAGCTAACTACTTGTATTGCAGTTTTTAATAATAGATCTTAATTTTTATTTTTTTATTTTATAATCTATTTCAGAATAATTTAGAATTAAAGAGATAATTTTTATTCTAATTAATAATCTGGGCAGCTGCGGATTTTTTTATTTTATATACGACAAAATCTCAAAAAAGGTGGTTCTTTGGGTGTTTTTTCAGGCGGCGTGGGACAAAAATGACCGATAGTAATATTTAAAAGGAGTTTATTTGTAATATGATAAACCAAAGGAAAGAGAGTTCTGTGATGATTTATTAAAATGGCAATTACAAAAGAACAAGCAAAAATAGATTTAGAAAACGTTATGGCACAATTTGGAACAGTTGGTGCTGGAAGTGAACTTGATAGAGCTGCGCAACTAGTTATGCAACCTATCGGAGTACTTGAAAGAAGGCTTGGTAATGTGCAAGCTATAAAAATGCTTTATTTTGGTATGCAAGATTCTTCAAAAATGTTGCCTCAAGGGGTTTATAATGTCGCACAAAGATATGCTAGTGGAAGTATCGATGAAAATACTGCAAGAACAGAATTAGAAGATATAGAAAGACAATATGCAGAAGTATTTCAAGAGATGGGTTTATCTCCGCAGGTAAGTAAGGCATTATTTGGAAAATTTCAAAGATAATTCTTATTTAAGATCCAACTGGGACAGTTTCTTCACAACAAGGGCAGAGGGGTTTGATATTTATATTCGTGTTACAGAAAAGAAAATTTTTTATTCTTTTATTCAAGTTCCCCGGCAAAATCAATTAAAGTAGCTTTGAAGGGAATCTTTTTTGCCTTGCAATATTCCCTTGCTAGAATGAATAGAATACAACCAATTGATTTCTTTGCTTTGTTATTGCAAGGAATTATCTTTGTAACACCAGTTATGAAATTGTTTGTATCGCATAATGCCATTACAGGTTTTTTTAGTTTAACTGTGTCTACGAGTGCATTTTTATCTGTCCAGGGATCGCAGATAATTGTCATTTCTGCTTCAAAGAAATTTTCAAGAATCATATTGGTAGTAATTCCCGGAGGATATTTTTTTGTGAATGCCCTTATGCCTGTCACTTCTGAAAATTTTTCAGCTGCAGGCCATCCTGCCTCTCTTTTACAGATAAGATAAATTTCCTTTGGTTCATATTTAACCATGAAATCAATCACTTCCCTTAATTTTTCGTCGATTAAGGCTGTGTTAATGACTGCAAGCCCATCTGCTCTTCTTTTATAAACAAATTTTCTCATGTGTGGGGTTATTACCTTTGTTCCAAGATGAACTGCACATTTTATGTAATCTTCGAGTGGGATTAATGTTTCTTTTTTTCCATCAACATTTTTCTTTACTTCAAGAATATCTTTTTCATCTATTTTTTTTGAAATCTCTTCGATTTCTTCGTCAGTTATATCTCCTTTAATTTTTTGCTTTTGTCCTTCAATTTCTTCAATTATTTCTTCACCAGTTTCCTTGAATAATCTTTCTTTTAGTTCTACAGCTAAACTCTTTAACCCTTCTTTAGAATTTTCATTAGTTTCGCTATTTGTTTTTGTTTTCTTTTTAATTTTAGATTCTACCATTAAATTCTATTGATAAAATTGATTTATAAAGGTTTTGCATTGTAATATCTAATCAGTTATTAAGCTGAAACATAAACTCCTGCAATTGAATTAAAAATCGATGGTCTGGATTGTAATTCAATCATCAAATCTTCCCAAGG
>Ga0182027_10012683_pt1 | contig 11823 bp, 6 predicted proteins | sample 712E1DmetaG_FD_121300 | JGI IMG/M metagenome (GOLD analysis project Ga0182027, IMG submission 121300) | Permafrost microbial communities from Stordalen Mire, Sweden - 712E1D metaG (Illumina Assembly) | ecosystem: Environmental > Terrestrial > Soil > Wetlands > Permafrost | place: Sweden...
AGAGCCACGGACTGGCACACCACCAGAAGGCAGACTGCCAGCACCATGGCCGCGATACGTACGTGCTTCATTTTCGTGTAGACCTCCATCGGGATTCCGCCCCCTTACCGCCGCCGTGCGCCTTTAGAATCGCTGAGCGGCAGCGGGCCAACAAATTCGGGGCTTGTGAGAATGCTAGAGCAAGATCCGCAAAGCTCAAAAAACCGAGGCGAGATGCATGCTCAGGCCGCTCCTTTGGATGGGGGTGAGAACCAGGGTGAGGACCCTGGATTCCGACGGCGAGGCATAATGGCCCGATTTTTCGAGGGTCCGGTGTGCCTGCCTGCCCAAGAAGCGCGTGGCGCGGGCCTCCACTTGCTCGACTAGTCAGAGGTCCGGTCTAGCGACCACGCGACCTCGCGGTTCGGCTTCCCGGCTGGCAACTGCCGTGGCCGACGTCTGCTTTACAAGGAGTGATCCGGTTCTTAGACGGCAGGGCTGTTCCCGACAGGTAATTGTGTTGTTCGGCATCAAGCGGTCCCAAGCGCCTCCATTCGCAGCCTGTGGTAAGCCTAAACAACGATTTCGGCTATTCTGATTTGGAAGGGCAGCCAGCCAAGCTGGACGTCAGACCGAGGCCCGTCTGGAAAGTCTATGCACGAGAACCGAGAACCTCCGAGATGCGTGTCGTGAAGAACGCGGGAGGCGGCGGTGCGTGGCATCGGACACGCTACCACCGTAATCGATACATGCTCACGGAAACTTCTTTCCCAGAATCTGTGCTGCCGAATAGATTGCGAGCAACTTCTTGGTGCGGCGCACCGCCGGCTCCTTCAGGATGTCGAGGGTCCAGTAGAGAAGGGCCGCGAAGTAGTGGCTGCCACCGGGGTCAAAATCGCCGGACGCCCCCTTCGCCCTGGCGCGGACGCTGGCGACTGCACGATAAACGCGCAGAACGGAGGGGTCGGCCGCCAGGTCTCGCTCCGCGTCTTCCTTCTTGTAGGCGAGCCCCTTGGTGATGGAGGCTTTTTCCGCGGCGCACCAAGCGAGAGGATGGGGTGCTCCGCTAAGGCGCCTGGGATTCCAGAGAAACTGCAATCTCTGCCAAAGGGAATGCGGCGCTCCGCTGAGGCGCCAGGCATCCAGGTCAAAGTAGCCTCTCGCCGTCGGGTTGGTCCCCATCAGAACGATCTTGAGTTCCCTCTCTATCATTGCCAGGTCCGAAACCAACCGCCCTTTGTCGGTAAAGTCGCCGCAATCGATCAGCTTCAATTGCGCCGGGTCCTTCTCGTCAAAGAAGCAGTTTCTGGAGTTCGGATCCCCATGAATGTATCCCATCGCCACGTACCGGGGTCCTTCGAGCCAGGGGAACCCGGTCAGGCCTTGGTAGACCAGGTTCTTAACTGTGCCGCAAATTACGGACCAATCCTCGCCGCAGACGGCCGGACCGTAGGAGTTGAGATCGGAAATCGCGTCGAGGATGCTCCGCTTCAACTCACCCGTCAACCGGAACTTGTTGCCCTTATCGTAGCCCCAGGGGGCTTGTCTTTTTTGGTTCGCGGGATCGAACTGGGCGGGAACAACGGTGAGTAACTGGTCAATCGCCTTGTCCACCATAGAGTCGTCCGTCCAAACGGCATAAAGTCCCTTGAGGGTTTTGAGGCTCGGATCTCCTTCCTTGGGCATCTTGAGGCCAGTATCCCCTTCCGCGGCGGACTCGAAGCATATCGGATACACGGGCGGCTTCGTTTCCGCTGGAAAAGCCTCTGCCTGCGGTTCATTCTCCTCACCAAGGTCCGGAACCCTCTTCAGGGTCACGGTATGCTCCTTGAGAATCGCTTGCGCGTCGAGATGGTTCTTAAACTCATCCTCGTACTTCTTCTTGTCACTGTAGAACTTGATGAAATGTTCCTGCTGCTTGGGACCCACATGAACGCGGCATAGCGAATCGCCCGACCAACCGCCTCCGACAGGGTGGATTTTCACCGTCTTGTCTTCCGGGAAGAAGCGCTGGATGATGTGTTCCAGGTACTGGCGGCCTAACTTGCGGAGATCCGCAACGGCGCAAGAGGGAGAACACTCCAGATGCCTACGGCCGAACGACTCGAGTGAGCCGGTCGTAAACGGATCTTCCTCGCTAACCGCCAGCTCCAGGTCGTAATCCCGGAACTGGATTTCAAGCGACTTAAAGGCTTTGGCGATCCTGGAGGGGTCCTGCGATTCGCCGGCAGGCAGCAAGACACATCTCCAACCACTCAAGCTGCTCTCGATGACCTCCTTGCGATCCGAGCCCGGCCACACGACCAAGAGAGGTAGGGGCTGAAAATCGTTTTGACGGAGCCACTGAGGGATTGGATCTGCCCCGCCGGAATCCGCGGGCCAGAGGAGCACGCCCAAATCGGCTTTGCCGAAGCGCTCCTTCAAAATGTCGGTAGTTTCGGTACCCTTCACGCAGGACCACCGCACGAAAGGCGTGCGCCTCCAGGTCCATTCCCTTATGTCGAGAATGTTATCCGGCAGTCCGTCGGATTTGCCATCGATATCGACGAATAGAATATGTTGAAGGATAGGTGGGGTGTTCATGGGCGTCATTCCGGCTCCTTGTCGAGGTCGTTGAGCCTCTCCTTCAGGGTCCCGCGGTCGATGCCGGCCTTCTCGGCCACACGGCTCTGGTTGCCGCCGTATTCCTGCATCAGGGGCCTAAGGAAGATTCTGTCCACTTCCCGCTGAACGGTTTCTCGCGCCGCTTTGTATTCGAGGCCGTCGGGGATCGCAATCGTGTGCCGGGACGCCGCGGCCTTGCGCGGAGCCGGCGAAACGATCTCTTTGGGCAGATGTCTGGGTAGAATCACATCGCCCGGAGCCGAGCGGTCCAGCGCCCCGATGATGGCATTTTCCAGTTGGCGAACGTTCATCGGGAAATCGAAGTTCTCCAGTGCCCCCATGGCGCTCCGGCTGATTTCAACGATGCGCGCGCCGCAGTGTTTCAGCTTGAAATGGCGCGCCAGGAGGGCGATATCCGGCCGCCGTTCGCGAAGCGGGGGCAGCGCAATCCGGAACTGGTCGAGGCGTCCTAACAGGTCCGGCCGGAACCGCCCGGCGGTCACGGCCTGTTCGAGATCCACCGACGTTGCGGTGATCAGGCGCGCCCCGAACTCGCGGTCTTTGTTCTCGCCGAGGCGCTGAAACTTCCTCTGCTCGATAGCCCGCAGCAGCTTGACTTGCAGCGCGAGTTTGATGTCCCCGACTTCATCGAGCAGCAGGGTTCCCGCTTCGGCGGCTTCAAACCGGCCGGCCCTGTCCCGATCCGCTCCGGTAAAGGCCCCCTTTGCAGCCCCAAACAACTCGCTCTCGAGAAGGTTCGCCGGGATTGCGCCGCAGTTTACGGCTACGCACGGGCCTCCGGACCGACGGCCGAGCGCATGGATGGCTTGTGCGAACATCTCCTTGCCCGTGCCGGTTTCGCCTATCAGCAAAACGTTGGCCTCGGAACGGGCGGCCAGCCTCATCTCGTCCAGGCAGCGGAGGAAACTGGGGCTCTCCCCGATCAGGCTGTCCTGAACCAGGCTCTCGAACCTGGCGCGCTCCGTTCGGTCAAGGAAGGCGAGAGAACTCGTAGCCTGCTGGATTTCGGCGTGGATCTCCTCCGGGTCCGGCGGCGAGACGAGCGCATCCCAGGCTCCGACTGATCGTGCCCGTTGCGCCGCAGCGCCGTGGGGCGCTAAGACCACCACCGGAACGGGCGGTGTCATGGACGCGGCAAGCCGCAGGCCTTCCACAAGGGTCTCTAACCCGGTTTCGGACGTCCAATGGGCGAAGATCAGTACCGGCCCAATTTTGAGCGCCGCAGCTACATCGCGGGGGCGGATAGAATCATGGCCCGCCTCCCGAATCTCCGTCTCCAGGAAGTACGCCAGCGCGTCGTCGGCAGTGACTATTCCGATCTTCACGCCCTCTCCAGGTTCCTGACGGTCAGCGTGACGTGGGCACCACCGTTTTCGTTTTCAGCCCGGATCTCCCCGCCGATCGAACGCATCATGCGCTGGGCGATGTACATACCCAGCCCCTGGTGGTACGGGCACTCCTCCTTCCCAGACGTATAGCCCGACTCGAACATGTGATTCAGGGCATCGCTCGAGAACCCGCCGCCGTTGTCCCTGATGTGGATTGCTGCATCCTTCCCGGTTTGCTCCGCGCCGACCGTGACCTCGGTAGCTTTGGTGTCGATGGCGTTCTGCACGACCTCGCGAAGTGCGGCCCGGAGATCGTCCAGGAAAGTCCACACCTTGAGGGACCGGTCGCGGACCTGGGAGACGTCAACAGGCCGCTCATACAGAATCTCCAGCGGCTCGATCACGTCCTTCACCAGGTCCACTTCGGCCAGCGGTTCCTCAAGACTCATTACGAGGCGCACATGTTCCTCGAACCCGTCAGAAAGGCGTTTGGCCGCTTCCCGGATTCGCCCCGGAGCCTCTTCCACCGCGGATGGATCTCCGCCTTCAATTTCCTGCGCGATGCGGATCAGCCGTGTTCTGATGCTGCCGATCGACGCGCCCATGTCCTGAGCGAACACGCGGGAACCCAGGCTCCTCAGAAGAGCCCGGTACTCCTCTCGCAGGGTGAACGCCGTGCGCAGTTCGCGAGCATTGTTCCAGGCCGTCTGGATCCGGGCTAGGATGGTGTCGAAAGGTTCCGTTTTCGCCACGAACTCGTTGGCGTGATGGTCGCGAATCGCCCTTACCGCGTTTTGCACGTCGGGGTGACTGGTCAGTATCACGATTGCCGCGTACGGCTGAAGGCGTCTGAGCTTGGGGAGCCACACCATCCCCTGCAGCTTGGGAGGATCCTCGTGAGTGATGGGCTCATCCTCGAGCGGGTACAGCAAGTCCAGCAGCACGATGTCGTATTGAAACCCCGCCGCGGCAGCCTCGTCCGCCTCCTTCTGATTCCTGGCGGGGCGGATCTTAAGGTCGCCATATGCGGGCCCGGCGATCTCAGCCGCACGGGAGGGTTTGAGCAGTCGCGTGAGGTCTTGCACGTCTTTCGGGTTGTCTTCGATCAACAAAAAGTTCAGTGTCTTCATGGATTCCTTCTTACTGCTGTTTCGTATGCCCAGGGACATCCCGGTGAATCGGCAACTCGACCACGGCCTCGACTCCGCCCTTTTCCGGCGAACTGAAGCTGAGGCTTCCGCCGGACGCCGCGATGCTCTGCCTGGCCAGAGGAACGCCCAGCCCGAAATGGCGCCCGCCTTTGGAGGAGAAGCCTGCGCTGATCCCCTCTACTTCCTCCTCACTCAGGCGGGGGCCGGAGTTGTGGATCTTGATGAAAGCTCTTTCCCCATCCGGCGAGCATTCCGTGGTCACGGTGAGCGCCCCCGTGCCAGACATGGCTTCCAGCGCGTTGTTGAGCAGGTTGACCAGCGCGCTGACCATCGACATCAGGTCGACCATCACCCTTGCCTGTGCCTCATTGGACAGGCGGAGCTTGACGCCCGGGAACTGAATTGCTGGGTCGACGACCCGCATGGCGTCCCGAACGACGGTTCGCAGATCCTCGATGCGGGGACCCGGCAGACCGCGGCTCCGCGCCTGCTCAATGATGGCCACCGCCCGGCCCTTCTGCGCCTGGATAGCCTGGTAGTGTGTTTCGGGTTCTTTGCCTTGTTCGTCCCGAAGCTTGTCGATCTCCCGTTGGATCCTGACAAAAGGCTCGTTCAGTTCGTGCATCACGTGCGCGCTGAACAGGCCCGTTGCGGCGATCTTTGTGGCGGTTTCCAGCCTGTTCTGCCATGCATCGAGCTCCCGGCTGTAGTCGCGCGCGCTGATAGCGGCGCCCAGGATTTGGGCTATGTCCCGGGCCGTCCGCTTCTCCGCATCGTCAAAGAAGGGATCGAAAAGCGAGCGCCGCGGCGTGCCGCTAAGAAACTCCAACAAGCCGCAAACGCGGCCTGCGGCGGAAAAGACCGGCGCGGCGAAAAGTCTTTGCACTCCCTCCCGCACCGGCCATTGACTCAGGCTGGGGTCTCTGGGGTCGGATATCAGCACCGTGGCCTGCTCCGCCGGCGTGCTGTCGACCAATCGCCGCAACTCAGGGAAATTAGCCGGATCGACGGGCTGTGCGCCGCATGCAAAGGAAGAGGCGGAAGAACTCCACCCGTGCTCGACGCCACGGGTCCCAACCAGGTGAAGAGAGGCTTGGTCAACAGGGAACCCCCGCTGGAGCTCGTCCATCACCGATCGCCATCGGGCTTCGGATTCGGCCTCCGAAATCAGTAGCGTTGCGACCGCCTCCTTGCTCGCGTGTAGCCGGTCCGACCGCGATCGTTCCTCCTTGTCCTTGATGTCGGTAACGGAGAGAGCTATCTCCTGCCCCGCATCTTTCAATACAGGCAGGGTCGTTTCGTCGACAGCGGCCAATCGGCTGGCGTGCTCGCGGGAGTATCCGAGCGTCACGACCCCAACGAGACTGTTGCCGGCCGTCAACTTCATGCCGATTCGCGGCGGTTGCGGGTCATCTTGCGCGCTTCGCCCGGGAGACTCAATTTGGTCCCGGTACTGTTGCAGCGTGGCTGGATCCCCGTCCGGGAGTGTGCCGATGTCGGAGTTCGGATCAGCGACCCAGCCCTGGCTGAGGTCGAGATTGGCTTGCCCCTCCATCGGCGTGTGCCACTTGTGGCTGGCCAGTAGAGCGAGCTTTCCCGGCAACTGGCACTGCACGAACAACGCCCCCCAGTCGGCCTGCGTGAAATCGCACAAGAGCATCAGTATCCGCTCCAGCCAATCTTCCGGAGAGCCCCCCCGCGAAGCGCGTTCCATGCGCTCGCGGTATTGCTTGAGACCGGCGCGGTAGTAGTCCGCTTCCTTGACGCGCACCATAGTGCCCAGGAATTTCCCGACCGCGTCCACTATGCGGACCTGCCGCTCAGTGAAGGAGTACTTACGTACGCTGTCGATCACCCAGTAGCCGATCAGTCGATCCTGGTCGAAAAGCGGGCGGTACGCCGTCGATCGGATCTTCGCAGCTTCCACTTTGAGGGCTTCGCCGAGTCCTAGATTCTCGATAGCGCACACCTCTTCGTGGAAGCGCTCTATTTCCTCCGCCGTGTTGAATACGCATCCATTGGTCCTGAGCACTGCCTCCTTGGGAGTGCCGGCGATTCCGAGGCGCGTCACCGAGCGCGTCCGCCTGCGCAATTCCGTCAACCCGCCTTGCGGCGCCGAGCCGACCAGATGAAACTCTTCGTCCCTCCGGATCCGCATGTGGGTGTAATCGGCGCCCAACCGCTTGCGGACATCATTGAGATACCGGTTGCACCATTCATAACGGTCTTGGGACGGAGAGGTGGGTTCCCGGAGGATCTGATTTCCCAGGGTGAGGATGTCTTCCCTGATCCGCCTTTCTTCTCTCTCCTGCTCCCTCTCGAGAGTGCTGGCGACGGTCTGCGCGTAGTTTACCCACAGGGCAAAGGACTCGCGGTCAAGCAGCGTGCCGTCTTTGAAGCTGATCTGGAATGTGCCGATGGCGCTGCGCTGAGAACCAACTAGTGGAACTGCCAACTGGACCAGGTTCCTGCTGGCTGCGAAGCCTTCCGGGTCGATTCGGAACTTCAGGTCCCTCGCGTCCGGCACGAAGATCGCACGCAGCGTCCGCGTGATCAGCGTCAGAATGTCCTCGTTCTCCGGGTGGGCCGCCGGTGTTCCCGGCGCAATAGCGACCACGAGGATGGACCATTCCTCCAACTCGGGAGGAAAGTCGCCACCGACCGCTTTCGGCGCAGAACGTTTGGTGATCTCCGCGGCAGCCTTCCAGTTGTGACCCAGCCTCGAAGCCGGGGTGGCGCAACCGAATCCGAACCCCTCGCCCAGGATGAGGCCGATCTGTTTGTCGACCAGGCAGATCTGGCCGCCTTCGGCGCCCGCCCGCACGGCTTCATCCAACGCGGTCCGCATGACCGAAGCCGGAGAGTCGCATGCCAGCAGAGTGGCTGCCGCTTGCATGAGTCTTCGCTGTAGCTCACGGGTTGCGGCGCGCGGCGAGTAGGAGTCCAACAGGCAGCGGACCCATAGCGACATGCTGTTGGCTTGGGCCCCGCGGAGCCGGCTTTCGCCGAATTCACCTGTGCAGAGGCCACCAAAAAACGCCGGTGGAATTCCCTGCTTTTGGTCCTTGAGCCACTTGCCGACTCTGTCCCACTCCATACTGCGCTTGGAGTAATAGTTGTATAGCCCCGTGCAGACAAACACGAGCAGGAACGCAAGATCGGGTGCCTTCCCGCGGCTGTCCGATACGGCTTCGTCGAGCGTCGCGATCACCAAATCGGCAAAAGCCTGCCGCTCCGGCTTCCGTTCCATCACGTAGAAACAGTCATGGGGTGCAACCTTGCGTACGACCCGAACCGATTCCGTGCCCGGAACGGGTACCTGGATCAACGAAAGGATTCTGAAATCTCCCACGGACCGCAAGGCGAGCAGGGGATTCTCGCGCTCCTCAAGCCCCAGCTCACTTCTAAGCTTCTGAATCCGGAGGGCGGCTTCCATCCCATCCAACCGCTCCACGTCGTAACCGAGTTCCGGGTCTCCGGCGAGCTTGTCCACCGTAACTCGCTTCTTTGGAATCGGTTTGAAGCCTTGCTCCATGGCGTTTCCAGCGGCGAGGTCGGACTCCACCAGGGCCAATGCCAGCCCATTGCGCATACACAGGTCATTGGCGAACTGGTAGCCCGTCCTCATGGAGCTATCAGTCGCCGAAGCGCCGAGGAGGTAATACCTATGCTCGAACGCGTTCAGGATCTGGTAGTAGAGTTCGGTGTCATGGTGCATTCGCCCGCCGCCTCCATCGGGCAGAAAGCCGGGCAGGATTCCATACAGATAGCGTTCGGCGCTCGCTCCGAGCCTGACTGGCGCATCTTTCTCGAGTTTCGCCGCGAGTTTTTCGAGTTCCGAAATGTCGGGTCGGCCCTCGGCATCATACGGATTCTCAAGGTACTCGACCGTTACCCAAAGGTCATTCGTACAGAGCAGGGCCAGTATCACGCCGTGGTCGAAGAACCCAGGATCGCCTCGAAAGCAGAACAGCTTCGCCATGCTGCCGCCGATGAGGGGAACATCGTAGTGAAGGGACCTGCGGAGCTCAGCGCGAACGTTTTGGGGGAGGGATGGATCGGACTCGCACCAATCAGCCGTGGCCAGCAGCACGGCGTATCGAACTGGTAGATCTTTCGACTCGCGGTCGTCCAGGGCCTTGCGGACAAGGGTGCCGACGTCACTTTCGAAGGCGGTCTTATCACAGGTCTGGCGAAGGACCGACAGACCGACAGAGAGCAAGCGCCCGGGCATGCTAACTCCGCTCTCCTGGCCGACGGACCGCCGGTCCCTCAAATCTTTCCTCGAGTATTTCGAAACCAAAACTCCGTTTCAGAGTTTCGGCGCCCGCTTGGGTGCACCTGGGCGGTCGTCGGACGTGGGGATCTGCTGACGTCGCGTACCAGTGACGCCAATGCCCACCTCCCAGGCGCTGAGAACTGCTTCTACTTCTCGTCACCTCCTTTCTCCGGCCGAGATCGATACTGCCCCGGCCGTATGGAAGGAAATAAGCAGGTGCAGTTCCATACCGTCCAGACATGTGAGTAATTATACATGTTCTTGTTTGTCAATGGCTTGCCAGCCGAAAACGACTTGGACGGAAACGCTAGCAGCCGTTTAGGTGGCCGTTGGTGCGGGTTGTTCCCGCAGGTTTGCGGGGTTGTTCCCCACCTGTCCCGCCGCACGGACCAGCAGACATTTGGGAAGTTGGCCTGCAAGCGAAGAGAAATCAGTCGTTTGCGGGCATTACGCGCCTCCGCTACGCGGCGGCTTCGGAATTGCCCTGTGAATGGCTGCGAACTGGAGGCGACCAATATGAACGATCAAATGCGAGTTGAATGGAACGAGTCGAGGAGAATCGGCGAAGTACCCGTAGGGTTTCACGTGGTCGCGACCGAGACGTCCCAGAAGTGGTGCTTCTTAGAGCAGGAGAGCTTGGAGAGTCAATCCCACAAGATGTCCGTCAACCCGGAAGCCGTCTTCATCGCGGAGTATGCGAAAGAAGCCATGGCCAGGGGATGCATGGCTTTCGGGGTGATGCTCTTCCTCGTGCGCGTCGACGATCACGGTGCATCGAGGTACGAGATGTCCAGGGAACACTTCGCGCCCGAGGCGCCGCTCCCAGCCGGGAATCGGACGGTGCTTAGGCGGCTTAGGTTCCTGAGAGGTGAACTTCCGGTCTCGATTTCCGGGGATGAAGCGCCCAAGCTCGCGGCCTAGCCCGTTGAGATGGACACAGCGCCATGGTGGCAGACATGATTCCATCGCTCGCCGACCATCTGGATGCAGTCCACGCCGCCGACCCGGAGTTTCGATGGGCATGGCTCACCAAGAGCCAGTCCATCAGGAACCTATACCTTCGGAGCCTGACGGCGACCGAATTGTGTCGTCTGTCTCTCCGGGCGGCCTCGCACGCAGGCTCTGCCGCGCACGCGCACGCTGCGCATCTTCTCGCTTGCCAGTTCCGTTGGCTGTCCGAGACCGATTTTCCAGAGCCGCCGCCCGCGGACTCGTGGATTCGATTCGCCAGAGACCCCGACAAGCTGAATTCATTGCGCCGGCGTGCGTGTTGCCGGCTGAAGGACAGCTTCCTCACGCCGAAGCGCCCGTCGGGCGTGTTTTTATACGGAGGTTTGAAACCGGCTGCCTCGATTGAACGGAAGATCCACGAGTATCGAACAGGACTGGGCGAACTCGATCTCTGGGATTTGGTGCGGTTTCGGCTCGTGGTTCCAGACATCCACGCTGCCTGCGAGCTGAGTGCGGCGGTTCAGGAGTCGTTCGGGAATCGTGTTGTTCGCCGCAGGAACTACTACACCAGGCCACGGAATGGCTGGGACGATCCCTACAGAGCCATCCATTTCGAACTCAGTCTGGATTTTGACAACCGGAGTGACTGCGATTTTGTCGAGGTACAGATCCTTACCCTGGCGCGCGAAGCGGTCGGCCTCCTGGACCACACTATAATGCATGAGCGCTCAATTGGCTGTCGCCGATCATGCTACTGGGAATGGCTGCGCCACCTTTCCTATGCGGCAAACATCCGGGATGCCGAACGCGCGGTTCTCCATGCGTCTTCTGATGTGCTACCAACGCACCTCCTATCGGGCCAGACTCAGTCGAGGTTCCAATCGTCCTTCCCGGGGCTCATCGCCCGTTGATTTCTGCCGACCCACTATTCGCTGCTCTACCAACCGCTGTGGGATTAGGTAAACGAAGTAGGAGCGTTTACCCAAGCTGGACGCCGTAGTATGCCTGCACTCGCCTTTCGGGACTCCTGAGCCGACGTCGGCGATAGTGTCGCGAAATCCCCATGCAACCAATGATGGCCGGCGCTGGAGGCCAATCTGCTGATTGGCCGAGTTTTACGTATCATTTCCGGGGATAGATCCTGGTTACGTCTCCCTCACGTCAGTTGGCTGTATCACGCTTCACGAGGAAACGACTCAAAATAACATACACAGCCGCCGGGCTGGCCGGCGAATTCCAGCCTTCACAGCTTCAAAGGTAGATCTGGTTTCGCTTGAGCGCCTCCTCGAAGTCGTGCCAGATGAGGGGCGGCAAGGTTTCCTCGCCGTCCTTCATCCGATTCATCGCCATCCGCTTGGCTGTGCTCACCAGGGCCTGCAGATCCGCCGGCGAAATGCCCCTTAACCGGCCGACAATATCGTGCGTGGCAAGGCCGGCGGCCAATGGAATCGGCCCGAGGTACTTGTCGATCAGACGCAAGTACCCTTGGTCGTCGGGAACGCCGATTTCG
>Ga0182027_10012684_pt1 | contig 11823 bp, 7 predicted proteins | sample 712E1DmetaG_FD_121300 | JGI IMG/M metagenome (GOLD analysis project Ga0182027, IMG submission 121300) | Permafrost microbial communities from Stordalen Mire, Sweden - 712E1D metaG (Illumina Assembly) | ecosystem: Environmental > Terrestrial > Soil > Wetlands > Permafrost | place: Sweden...
TCGATGGCGCGCCGCTCCCAGATCAGCGGCGGCGGGGGGAGCGGGATTGCCCAGACGATCGCCTTCCTGGGGGCGGTGCCTCCTGAAATCGCGGTGAAGGGGGTCGGCGGGTCGGAGACCACGACACTGACGTGGGAGGTGAGGGACTCGCTCGGGCTCCCTGTCGACGTTTCTCATTCGATACAGCTGACGTTCACGATCGCCAGCGGCCCGGGGGGCGGAGAATTCCTTTCCCCGACCGTCGTGACGACGAACAGTGTCGGACAGGCGATCATGACGCTCAGCTCGGGGATCAGGGCGGGTGTCGTGCAGGTCACGGCAACAGGGACCGTCGCATCGGGGACGGTGAGCACTGCTCCCGTCCGTATCGTCATCGACGGCGGCTTCCCCGACCAGGCGCATTTCACCGTCGCCGCCCACAACTACAATCTTCCCATTCTGGGGACCATGGGCGTCCATACCCCGGTAAGCGTCCTGGTGGGTGACAGATGGAGCAACCCGGTGGCACCGAACACGGCGATATACTTCAGCAGTTCGGCCGGTGTGATCCAGCCGAAGGTGTTCACAAATTCCGACGGACAGGGATCAGCGGACCTGATTAGCGGGAACCCCGGCCCGCTCGGGTCCCACGCCGCCCCGGTGAACGGCCTCCGCCCCTCCGGCGACGGGTACCATTACATTGCCGCGAGGACCCTCGGCCAGGCCGGGGCACCGGTGATGGACAGCATACTGGTCCTCTGGAGCGGTGCGTCGATCATCTCGGGTTTTGCGCCGACCACATTTAACATCCCGAACGGTGGCAGCCAGACATTCACGTTCACCGTTGCCGACGCCCTCGGCCATCCGCTCTCCTCCGGGACGACGATTTCGGTTATCGCGGCCATCCCGCCCCCGCCCGACCCGAGCGCGACGGAGAACCAGATTATTGTGACGTTTGGACTGAACGGCAGTCTGACGCTGAACGATCTCCTCGTCCCCGGCCCCGGAAACACTCAGTTCTCCTGCAGGCTGAGTGACGGCAACAGCGCATTCATCGATACGGCGGGCACGCGGACCACGCTGACCGTTTTTGTCAACGGACCGAACGGTCAGGCCACGTTTACGATCGACGGACTCGTGCACTAGCATCTGTTCGGTGTACGGACACAGAGGCCCCTGCGGAAGTATCCCGCCGGGGCCTCGTCCATGTCATGGAGGGAGTGGATACGGGCACCTTCGCGGATCGTTTCGGGCCGGTCGTTTGCCAATGCGAAGAGTTTGGGGTACATTGCTGCATGAGACTCTCCTCGTTCGCCTGGACGCTTGTTTTTGCCGTCCTGATCGTTCGACTTACTACGATCTATTTTGAGATCTTCCAGGGTGCCGGTCCGCCGACATTGGATGTGGACATGTGGTTGGAAGGGAATACGCCAAGGCCGTTTGGAACACGCGTCCTTGTTCCATGGGTCGTTCTCGGTGCGAGCCGGGTTGTTCCTGAAGCGACTCGCCAGCGGATTGAGGCGGGGACGCTGCGCCTGCCGATTCGCGCTCTCCCGGCGCGTGTGGAGTACCAGGTGCTCGGCGTCCTGGTGATCCTTTGCTTCGCCGGATACACGGTCGTCATGCGAAAACTGGTCCGGTCGGTGTTCGAAGCAGGAGGTCTCCAGGTCAATCTCATCACCGGCTGTTCGCTGCTTCTGATGCCGGTGATGTTCCGGTACCACAATTATTTCTACGATCCCGCGACATTGATTCTGAGCACGCTGCTCTGGTATCTGATGTACCGTGAGCGCTGGACGATGTTCCTGCCAGTGTTCATACTCGCCTGCTTCAACAAGGAGACAGCGCTCCTGTTTCTGGTTTCGGCGGCGCTTTGGTGGAACCATCGAGCGGGAGTCCGGCCGGGTTTGCCTCACCTCGCCATCCTTCTGTCCGCCGGACTCCTCGTCCGGATCGGCATCGCTGTGCTGAGCTCTCATCTCCCGGGATCATTGCTCGAATTCCATCTCTTTGATCATAATCTGTCGCGGCTTTTCATGTTTTTTGAGCCCATCGACCTTGTGAGCACGCTCTTCATCGGGTTTCTGGTGTTTTCCTATTGGAAGGAGAAGCCCGCGCTCCTGACGATAGGGACAATCCACCTCGCCATCCTCGTGGCTGCGGCGGTGTTCTCAGCGTACGTGGATGAATATCGCCAGTACTTCGACTGCTACCCGATCCTTGTTCTCACAATGGCGTATTCACTGATGAAGCTCGGCGGAGGACCTATTGTCCCCGCACCAGCCTGTGGTTCGCCACTCCGGGACGCGGGTCCCGGGGGATGTTTCAGGACCTGACGGCGCCGGCGGCCGCCGACGGTAGAGGATTGTGGGACGCCTCTGGCACGGGCCCCAACATGACGCTTCCGAAGGCGTACTTCGACAAGCGTCAACTTCAGATCATGTGCAGGGATATGGAAGACACGATAAGGATCCGCGGTGCGCGGGTTCATAATCTCAAGAACATCAGCCTCGATATCCCCCGGGACAGGCTTGTCGTCGTGACGGGAGTCAGCGGCTCGGGCAAATCGAGCCTCGCATTCGACACGATCTATGCGGAGGGGCAGAGGCGATACGTTGAGAGCCTCTCCTCGTACGCCCGGCAATTCCTCGAACGGATGGACAAGCCGGACGTCGACCTCATCCAGGGTATCGGTCCGGCGATGGCGATCGAACAGAAGACGAACACGCGCAACCCCCGGTCCACCGTCGGGACGACCACGGAAGTGTACGATTATCTCAGGCTTCTTTTTGCTCGTGTCGGGCGCACATACTGCCGCAATTGCGGGCGGATGATCACGCGCGATTCAGTCAGGACCGTCGAGTCCGCTCTCCGGGAGCGGCTGGCCGCCGCCGGGGCGGAATTGAAAGTCCTTGTCACGTTCCCTCTTCCGACGCATCCGCGCGAACGGGTCGCGGAGTCGCTCGAAAACATCAGGAAAGAGGGATTCTTCAGGGTGGTCGTCGGAGAGGAGATCATCGATCTGAACGAATCCGAGGGGCCGGGAAAGATGCCGCCAGGGGGCATCCAGGTCCTGGTGGACCGCCTGGTCTTCAGGGATGATGAGCGGAATGAACGTCTCGCCGATTCCGTCGAATCTGCGTTCGCCTCCGGCAACGGGATGGCGTCTCTCATCGTGATGGGGGACGGCGTACCTCTGAGGTTCAACCAGAATTTCGCGTGCCCTGATTGCCACATCGACTACGAGGAGCCTGACCCCCGTCTCTTTTCGTTCAATAACCCGTTCGGGGCCTGCCCGGAGTGCCAGGGGTTCGGGCGGGCTGTGGGGATCGACATGGACCTGGTGGTTCCCGACAAACGCAAGACGCTGCGCGAGGGAGCACTCCAGCCCTGGAGCACACCGAAGTTCAAGGAGTGGCTCCGGGCTCTTGTCAGGTCCTCCGGGAAAGCGAAGATCCGGCTGGATGTCCCGTTTGCGGAACTGGACGACCGGGAGCTTCAGTTGATCCGTGAGGGAAACGAAGATTTCGAGGGGCTGAACCAGTTCTTCCGGATGATCGAGAAGAAAGCATACAAGATTTACTACCGCGTTCTCCTGAGCAGGTACCGGGGGTATACAACATGTCCCGCCTGCGGGGGTGCCCGGCTGCGGCCGGGAGCCCTTGCGGTCCGCGTCGGGGAGAAGGGGATCGCCGCAGTCGTCGGCATGACAATTACAGGGGTCCGGCAATTCCTCTCGTCGCTGAAGCTGACGGCCGAGGAGTCCGCCATCGCGCGCCGGATCATGGATGAGCTGAAGCGGCGCATTGCGTACCTGGACGATGTCGGCATAGGGTATCTGACGCTGGACCGCCTGTCCAGCACGCTGTCGGGAGGTGAATCGCAGCGGATCAATCTGGCAACGTCGCTCGGTTCCTCTCTCGTCGGTGCGGTCTATGTCCTGGACGAACCCAGCATCGGGCTCCATCCGAGGGACAACGACCGGCTCATCCGGATCCTCCGTGCGCTCAGAGACGCCGGGAACACGGTGATTGTGGTGGAGCACGACGCCGATATGATGCGGGCCGCCGACATGATCGTGGACATGGGTCCGCACGCCGGCGAACGGGGAGGGGAAGTGGTAGCCGCCGGCACGCCCCAGGAGATCATGATGGACGCGCGCTCTCTCACCGGAGCATACCTGAGCGGGAAATCGCACATCGCGGTCCCCGGAGAGCGGCGCGTCCCGTCAGGGCGGGAGATCCGCATCGAGGGGGCGGCCCGGCACAATCTGAAGGGGATCGACGTCGCATTCCCCCTCGACATGCTCGTCTGTGTCACCGGCGTCAGCGGGAGCGGGAAGAGCACGCTCGTTCACGAAGTGCTGTACCAGGGATTGAAACGGGCGATGGGGGAGATGGGGGCCCCGCAGGGGTCCTACCGGCTGATCACCGGACATGAACAGATCAGCAACGTGGAGCTTGTGGATCAATCCCCGATCGGCAGGACGCCCCGTTCAAACCCGGTGACCTACATACAGGTCTTTGACCAGATCAGGGCCCTTTTTGCTGCGACGCAATCGGCGAAGATCCACGGGTACACGCCGGGTATGTTCTCGTTCAACGTGCCGGGGGGGAGATGCGATGAATGCGAGGGGGACGGCGTTGTCAGGGTCGAAATGCAGTTTCTTGCCGACCTGTTTCTTCCGTGTGACGTCTGCAAGGGGAAAAGGTACAAGAAAGAGATCCTCGACGTCCGCTACCGGGGAAAAAGCATCGATGAGGTCCTCGGCCTGACCGTGACGGAAGCGATCGCATTCTTCGGCCAGGATGGCCAGGGAAGGAAAGTGACGCAGCGCCTGAGCGTACTGGAGGAGGTCGGTCTCGGCTACATACGGCTTGGCCAGCCGGCGACATCCCTTTCCGGCGGAGAAGCCCAGCGCATCAAGCTTGCAGCGCACCTCGTCATGCCCACCTCCGACCGGCACGTCCTTTTCGTCTTCGACGAGCCTACAACAGGCCTCCACTTCGACGATATAGCACGGTTACTCCGTTGCTTCAATGCACTCATCGAAGCCGGAAACTCGGTCGTCATTATTGAGCACAACCTCGATGTGATAAAGTGCGCCGACTATGTCATCGATCTGGGTCCGGAGGCGGGGGAAGCCGGGGGGGATATTGTGGGTGCGGGCACACCCGAGGAAATTGCCTCCAATCCTGCGTCTCACACAGGGAAATATCTCAGAGCTGCTCTGAGATCGTGACACCCGTCACCGACGGGGAACCGGGGTCTTCGTAGGTTGAACTCGCCGTTACAAAGAAAGGCATTGGTAACTGCTGCGGATGAAGGGGATTTCCGGAGCGTGTGCCAGTGCCTTTCGCCATTAATATCCGAGGCCGACGTTCAGTGTGATGAAAAAGCCGCCGAATTCCGTCTTTCTCCCGGAGAGGAGACCGGTGTTGGTATCGTACAGCGACGGGAGTCCGTCCCCCATCAGGTACGTGAAGTAGTACCGGAAATTCACCCCGAACACACCTGATTTCTCCCCTCCGAAATTCGCACCGAATCCGATGTACGCCGATGCCGTGTAGTGAGGCGTTCCGCGGCTGAAGCTCTTGAAAAACTCCACCTGGTTCACCGCCACTGAGCCGTCGGCCTGCGGGACCAGATCGACGAAGGGTGACATGTAGATCAGCGTGGGTCCGACCGCTGCGTTCACGTAAGGTCGGAACGTCTCGACGATATCTTCCCGGAAAAGTCTGTATTGGACGCCGAACATCAGCGGGAGGACCATGAACCTGTTCAGCTTACCCGGGACGGTGGAGTTGCCGTAAATGTCGTATTGTTCTATCTCCCGTGAGTCTTTCGCCTCGGAGATCGAAAAGTTGATGAACCCGAACAGATCGGAATTGAATTCCCGCCTGTAGAACGTGCCCAGTCCGAACCCGTTGGTGGAGATCATGACGTCGACCCCCCACGTGTTCAGGTACTCTCCCTGGTCGTATGACGTGGCCGCGACACTGCGAGTTGTGCTGTCGGGTTGCCCCGGGTAGGAGCGGGGTTGCGACGGGGCCGGTGGTGAGGCAGCCAGGAGAACGAATGTCAGAACGTATGTCGATGTGAGGTTCGTGCGCATAGTCTACTCGCTCCTCGCGGCGTTGGTCCTGTGATCAGAGAACCCGGTAGAGGCCCAGCTTCAGGTATCGCGTTTCCGGAACCGCGGGGAGCACGGGATGGTCGGGTGCCGCTCCCCGCCATTCAAGAAGCTGTAGCCGCCGCCCGGCCCGGCGGGCGGCGTCGTCGACGATTTCCTGGAAGACCTCCGGGAGAATGTGATGGGAGCAGGAGGCGGTCATGAGCATCCCTCCCTCCGGGATCAGGGGGAATGCCGCGAGATGGAGTGTCCTGTACCCTTTCTTTGCCGACTGGACATTCTTCCTGCTCCGCGTGAACGACGGCGGATCGAGAACCACCAGGTCGAACTTCCTTCCGGCTTCGCTAAACTGCGACAATCTCTTGAACACATCCCCCTCGTCGAAACTGACGTTGTCGATCCCGTTCAGGAGAGCGTTGGCGCGTGCCCGGGCGACGGCTTCGGCGGAAATGTCGATACCCAGGACCGATTTGGCCCCTCCCCGTCCCGCTGAAAGGGCGAATCCTCCGTCGTTGCAAAAAGCGTCCAGAACATCCGCTCCTCTGCTGAACCGCTCGAGCAGTCCCCGGTTTTCCCTCTGGTCCAGGTAAAAACCCGTCTTCTGTCCGTCCCTGAGATCTACGGTGTAGCGCATCCCCCGCTCGACGATCAGCGTGGGAGAGGGCTCTCCAAACAGAACAGCGCGCCCGATCGGAAGGTTCTCGAGCGCCCGGAGGGGGGATTCGTTCCGGGCGACGATGCAGGAGGGGTGGAACAGCTCGTTCAGGACCTCGCAGATGAGTGGGAGGCGCTGTTCCATGCCGAAGGCAAAGGTCTGGACGGCGAACTGGTCGTTGAACCTGTCTATGACAAGCCCCGTGAGGAAGTCCCCCTCGCCGTGGACGAGACGGTAGGTGGTTTCACCCGGGTACAGTCGCTCGCGGAGGTCGAGGGCTGAGGCTATTCGCGCACGAAAGAATTCGTGGTCGATCCCGACGATAATGCCGGAGAGGAGGCGGAACGCGATCAACGAGTGGGGGTTGTACAGGCCGACGCCCAGCGAGAGCCCGCTCGCCGCGACAAGCTCGACCACGTCGCCGACGGCGGGGTCTCCCCTGGTTTCGCGGATTTCGTTGCTGAATGCCCAGGGGTGTCCGGCGACGATGCGCCGTTCTTCCTTATTCTTGAGAATGACCTGTTTCGCGAGATGCGCCTCTTGCATGCGGATAATTTATCACAATGTGCCTCGAATTGCAAGGCAGATCCCGTTCATTGAAATTCGCCCGGCAGATGGGTATATTTAAAAGCTATGGACAAGAACAAGCCAGCAGGACCTCTCCGGGACGGACGCCTGAGCGTTGCCGGCGTCCTCTTCGACATCGACGGGACGCTGACAAGGACGAACGAGCTCATATTTGCGACGTTTAATTTCATAGCCACCAGATACTGCGGGCGGACGTACGAACCCCGGGAAATCATCGCCCTCTTCGGCCCACCTGAGGAAGGCGCGCTTCTACCGATCGTCGGGGAGGAGCGCCTCGACGCCGCGATGGACGACCTGTGTGAATTCTACAGCAGCCACCATCACGCCATGGCCGCCCTCCATGCGGGGATGGGTGATGTCCTGGCATTCCTGAAAGGGACGGGGATCCCGCTCGGGGTCTTCACGGGGAAAGGGAGGCGGACGGCGAAGATCACGCTCGAGGCCCTTGGAATAGCAGGGTACTTCGACCTGGTCGTCTCTGGAAACGACGTCGTCCGGCACAAACCCGATCCGGAGGGGATTGGCAAATTCATCGGGGCCTTCTCGCTCCCCCCCGCAGAGGTGCTGATGGTGGGGGACGCAGTGGGGGATATTACGGCCTCCCGGGGCGCAGGTGCGACGTCGGTCGCGGTCCTGTGGGACTCCTACGACAGGGACCGCGTGGCGCGCGCGGGTGCCGATTTCGTATTTGAAGAAGTAAGCGGCTTTCTCTCCTGGCTGAAGAGGGATGTCCGTTACGTGCCGGGCGGTGCCTGATGGCAGAACAATGAACCTTTCAGGAGCACATGTGGACCCCTTGCGGATCGGCGTCATAGGCGTGGGACATCTCGGATCGTTGCATGCGAAAATGCTCTCGGATATGCCGGGCGTGCACCTGTCGGGCGTCTTTGACGCCGATCGGGAGCGGGCGAAGACAGTCGCGGGGCAGTACGGCACTCCGGCCCCCGGAAACCTGGATGCGTTGCTGGAGTCGGTCGATGCCGTCACTATCGCCACGAGCACCGACGCGCATTACGGCGTCGCACTGAAAGCACTGGAGTGCGGGAAGCACGTCTTCGTGGAAAAGCCGATCACGGAGACCGTGGCGGAGGCGGAGACTCTCTGCAGCGCGGCGTCCGGACGTGGGCTCCTCATTCAGGTGGGCCATATCGAGCGGTTCAACCCCGCGATACTCGCGCTGGAGAAGTACCGGATCGATCCCATGTTCGTCGAATCGCATCGCCTCGCACAGTTCAACCCCCGGGGAACGGAGGTCGGGGTGGTCCTCGATCTGATGATTCATGACATCGACCTTATCCTCTCTTTTGTGCGTTCGCCCGTCCGCGCGGTGGAGGCGAGCGGGGTTGCGGTGGTGTCCGACAGCGTCGACATCGCCAATGCGCGGCTCCAGTTCGAGAACGGGTGTGTGGCCAACGTGACGGCGAGCCGGATCTCCCAGCGGAAGATGCGGAAAATGCGGCTCTTTCAGAAAAGCGGATATATCTCGATCGATTTCTCCGAGGGGGTTGCGGAAGTATTCCGCCTCGTGGGTGAAAACGAGCCGGATGTGAAGGGGACGATGATGCTGGGCGAGATCGGTTCGGGAAAACACAGGCGGAAGATCGTGTACGAGCTTCCCGAAGTGAAGGAGGTGAACGCGCTGCGGCACGAGCTGGAGCTGTTTGCCTCTGCGATCGCCTCGGGTACGCGCCCGGTCGTCAGCGGCGAGGACGGAAAGCGGGCTCTCGAGGTCGCGAACGTGATCATGGAGAAGATCAGCCAGCAGTCGTTTGCGATGTAGTGGAAGCCCCGGGAGACCATATCGCCGTCGCGCACCCGCTGCTCCGGACGATCGGAGAGATCGCCGATCGGGCCGGGATTGACGTCTATGTCGTGGGCGGATATGTGCGTGACCTGCTCCTCGGAAGAGGAGACAGGGACATCGACATACTTGTCATGGGGGACGGCATCGGCTTCGCGCACGCGGTGGCCCGCGAGATCGGCGCCGGGACCGTCGTGACATTCGAGAGGTTCGGCACCGCGCGGATCCCGTCGGAGAAAGGGACTGTGGAATTCGTGGGTGCCCGCAAGGAGCGGTACGATCCTGCGTCGCGGAATCCCTCGGTCGCTCCCGCAACGCTTGCCGAGGACCTGCTGCGGCGGGATTTCACCGTGAATGCGATGGCGGTCTCCCTGAACCGCGGGAACGCCGGACTCCTGCATGACCCGTTCAACGGAAGGGAGGATCTGAAACACCGGATCCTCCGGACCCCTCTTGACCCGGAGCAGACATTTGACGATGATCCCCTGAGGATGATGCGGGCGGTCCGTTTTGCTTCGCAGATAGATTTCACGATCCTCCCCCGGGTCCGCGAGGCGATCGTCACCATGGGCGACCGCCTCTCCATCGTGGCAGTCGAGAGGGTCACCGACGAGTTCCTGAAGATCCTTGCGACGGCGGCCCCCTCGGTGGGGCTCCGGTTGATGTTCGACACGGGGCTGCTCCAGCGGGTGTTTCCCGAGATCGCCCTGATGGCGGGAGTGGACCAGCGGAAGGACCACCACCACAAGGACGTGTTCCTCCATACGTGCATGGTCGTCGACAACGTGGCGGCCGTCTCCGGCAGTCTCTGGCTCCGTTTCGCGGCGCTCGTCCACGATATCGCCAAGCCCAGGACGAAGGCGTTCAAAGAAGGAACCGGGTGGACGTTTCACGGCCACGAGGAAATGGGCGCGCGGATGATGAAAAAGATATTCCAGAGGCTGAAGCTCCCCCACGAGCACCTTCCGTACGTGGAAAAGCTCGTGCACCTTCACCTGCGCCCCATGGCACTTGTTGACAATGGCGTGACGGATTCCGCCGTCCGCAGGCTCGTCTTCGAGACCGGAAACGACATCGACGATCTGATGATACTCTGCCGGGCCGACATCACCTCGAAGAACCCGGCACTCGTCGCGCGGTACAGGGAAAACTACGAGGTCGTCTTGCGGAAGATCGTGGAGGTGGAGGAGAGGGACCGGCTCCGGAACTGGCAGCCCCCGGTGAAGGGAGATGAGATCATGACCGTCTGCGCCCTTCAGCAGGGGAGGGCGGTCGGGGTGTTGAAAAAGGCCATCGAGGAGGCGATTCTGGATGGGAGGATTCCCAACGAGCATGACGCCGCACTTGCGTATCTTCACTCAATAAAAGACGGAATACTGGCTCAGGAGGGCCGAATATAGCACCTTTTTCTGAAACTTTCATATGAACCCACCGTTAAAGAAGTACCGTCAGCAACCGCCACCCCAGGAGCAGCTTATGCGATTCTTCAAATCAGTCACATTGACCGCAGCGGCACTTTGCGGTCCGTTTCTTTACGGTCAATCGAACAACCTCACATTGGAACAGGCGACGCAGGTCGCTCTTCAGCACAACCTGAGCGTCGTGCAGGCTGAGGCCGCCATCGGTTCGGCACATGCGGCTGTTATGGCTGCGTACGGCGGATACCTACCCTTCATTTCTGCGTCGGGATCCTGGAACCGTTATGCCACCGACCAGTCCTCCAGCACGACGACGAGCCTGGGAGGCGGGACGTTTGTCATCCCCCCCAGCAAGAATACGATCAATCAGTTTGGCACCGGAATCAACGCAAACTGGACGCTGTTTGACGGGTTGAACCGCCAGGGGCAGGTCGGGCAGGCGACCTCCCGATCCGCTTCCACGGAAGAATCGGCTGTCCGGACCCGGCAGTCGATCGTCTACCAGACCGAGAGCGCGTACCTGAACATCCTCCGGAACGGTGAGCTCGTGAAGGTGGCGGACGAAAACCTGAAGCGGGACAGCCTCCAGCTCGAGCGTATCACCGAGTCCGCGCGCGTGGGCGCCTCGGCAAGGGCGGATGTCTACAGGCAGCAGTCGACCGTGGCGGCCGACGAGTTCCTCCTCATCCAGGCGCAGGCGACGTTCGACAAATCCCGGGCCGACCTCGTCGACCTGGTCGGCCTTGACGTCGGTGCCGACTATACGTTCAACGATCCCACGATTTCGCTCGATATCAGCACCGTGCAGCTCGACTCGACGGCCGCTCTCTACAGAAACTTCGTGGACCTCGAGAAGCGCTCGCTCGCCGCCCGTCCCGACTACAAGAGCGCGGTCGAGACATTCAATGCCGCGAGCTCCAGCGTCATGTCGGCCAGGAGCACATATTTCCCGTCCGTCGTCGCCTCGGCCGGATACTCGCTCGGGACGGCCGATGCTCTCAGCGATCTCGCGAACAACAAGACGCTCAACTGGGGACTCCGGGTTTCCTGGACGCTGTTTGACGGGTTTAACACCAATGCCAATGTGCAGTCCGCGGTGGCGAACCGCCGCATGGCGGAAATCGGTGTCGTGCAGGCCGAGCGCGACATCTACGACCAGCTCAAGAAGGCGATGCTGGATTTCGATGCGGGCCGGAAGCAGTACGAGGTGAGCCAGAAGGGGGTCACTTCCGCGACGGAAGACAGAAAA